>Ga0208596_1000079_pt1 | contig 32160 bp, 35 predicted proteins | sample LakMenEpi12Jul11_FD_150686 | JGI IMG/M metagenome (GOLD analysis project Ga0208596, IMG submission 150686) | Freshwater microbial communities from Lake Mendota, WI - 12JUL2011 deep hole epilimnion (SPAdes) | ecosystem: Environmental > Aquatic > Freshwater > Lake > Epilimnion/Euphotic zone ...
AGAGAACAGTTTCGCAAATGAGTTTGTCGAATACTCGTGTGTAAGAGATTCGGAACTGAGAAAACGATAAACACACTACGCCCGTAGAAGCCCTATTTTAATTCCGAAGGACCCGGGTTCGATTCCCGGCACCTCCACCATTGCTTAAAAGATCTATGGCTCAAGTACTTGCAGAGTCTTGGAACTCAGTTACTTTCAACGTGTTATTACTCTGATAATCCAAGAGGCTCAGGGAGTTTTCCTCTTGTTGACCTTGCCGATCTGATATTCCAATTTGAGCGCAACGAGATTTAAAGCAACTCCTGTTATCACCATGAGTGAAGCCATAAGGGGGACTCCACTAAACAAAACTTGAAATCCAAAGACGATTCCAACTGCTGCAAGGAATGAAATCAGAATTCGTCTGGCATACCAAAGCACCGGCACTTTAAGCGTTGAATTCCAAATCGGATTAATAGTGAGCAGAATTCCCACAGGGCCACTAAAGATCACAACCGCAAGAATGAGAGCCACGAGCAATGCAAGTGATTCCATGGCACAAATACTACTCGCCAAGAATTATTCGGGCAGGTATTCCCAATCTTCAGGAAGAGCGGCATAGAGATACATATCAACCTGTCGTCCATCATCACGACTGATTTTGTTTCGTAGCAGCCCTTCTCGCTGATAACCGGCAGATTCAAGAAGCTTTAGAGAGGCGAGGTTTTCGCGATCGACCATACCTTCGACTCTCTTGAAGCCAATCGTCGCAAAACCATAATCAGTGAGCATTCGAACTGCTGTCGTAGCAATACCTTTACCGCGCATCGAAGAAGTCATCCAGTAACCAATTTCACCGACGCTGTTCTTGACGCTCAATGAGTGGAAGGAGATGGTTCCAGCAAAAACTTTGTCATCACCATTTCCGTATTCAATAACGAAAGGCAGTTCACGCTGAGTACGCACAGATGCATCAGTTCGCTGCACATAATCAAGAGCGTGAGCCATCGAGTAATCAGCGCTAATGGCGGTAAATCTAGGAATCAGTGGATCCTGGCAACCATCAAAGACTGCTTGAGTATCGTCAAGATGTGGTTTGCGAAGTGTGATGAGGCCACGAGTAATTGTGGGTACCTCTGATGGCCACCAGATCATGAGATCTGCAACTAGCCGATTAGCTCTGCGTCGCGCGCTTTGCTTGGATCATGCGTGCAAGCAAGATTTGGATCAAGTGCAGCACATGAATCGCAGAGAAGAATGAGTTGGTGGCAAGAGGCTGTTTTACAATTCCTAAATAAATTACTTGGAGACTCGCACTTTTCACACTTACCAATCACCTTCGTGTGATCAGAGAACTCCATTTTCATGCGTGCATCGAAGGTGTAGAGAGAGCCTTCCCAAAGTCCATCATCACCGAAAGTATCGCCGTACTTAACGATGCCACCATCGATCTGATAAACCTCTTTGAAGCCATTCTTGACCATGACCGCAGAGATAATCTCGCAGCGAATTCCACCAGTGCAATAAGTAACTACTGGCTTATCTTTGATGTGGTCGTACTTTCCACTTTCGATCTCTGCAATAAAATCACGTGATGAAGTTACATCGGGAATAATCGCATCTTTAAATCTTCCGATCTCAGCTTCGAATGCATTTCGACCATCGAAGAAGACCACGTCATCGCCACGTTCTTGAACAAGCTTCTCGACTTGATGTGGGCGAAGATGTGTTCCGCCACCAACTACTCCATTTTCATCTACCTCGATGACATCAGGATCACCGAATGCCACTAACTCTGACTTTACTTTCACTGAAAGACGCGGAAAATCATTTCCAGTTCCTTCAGACCACTTAATGGGCATCTTCTTGAATCCTGAATAGCTTCGAGTGAGGCGAACATATCTTTTTAGTTCAGCCATCTTGCCGCCGAGAGTTCCATTAATTCCATGCTTTGAAATAAGGATTCGACCAGTTAAACCAAGTGAAGTGCAGAGTTGTGTCTGCCATAGACGTATCGCTTCAGGATCGCTAATCGGCGTGAAGCCGTAATAGAGGATAACCTTGTCCACCACTTGTGCGTGCTTGTTCACAGCCTGATTCTAATGGCAGCCAGATAGCGACGAATTCACCCCAAACCACGCGAGAGACGCGACTAAACAGTCTTGCCAGTCTCGGACCAAACAGTCTCGGCCGTGTGAGCCAAATAGTCTTGCCAGTCTCGACTAAACAGTCTCGGTAATCGAGCGCGCTGGAGTCTGATAAATCTTTCCCAGTGGCGAAGTCCATGTACATGATCCATCTGCCCGGGATTCAATAGCCCAACCACCATGGGTCTTCAGTAGATGGTGGCGACGGCAGAGTGCTCCCAGGTTATCAAGTGAAGTAGTTCCACCTTCTTCCCAACTTTGAGCATGGTCAAGATCTGAAAGTGCGGCCGATCGTCTACATCCAGGGAATCTACAAGTTCGATCTCGTGCAATCAAAAAATCAATAAGTGCTTGTGGTGGCTGGTAAGTCTCTCGCCCATAATCTAAGAGTGCACCGGTCTGCGGATCTGTGATAAATCTTTTCCATTTTCCATCACTTGCAAGTGCTCGCGCAACAGAGGCAGGTATTGCGCCATACCCAGCTAGCTGTCCAGGATTTTCACTTAAACCAAGAAGTGTTGGAAGATCAATAGTCACATTCACTGTGATTGGACGGCGATGAAGAGCAACATCTTCGCTACTTGCAGCTAATGCAAAGCCTGCGAGTGATGTGAGGGCATCGGCACGTTTCATGTCAGCGCTGCGAGTATCAGAGACAGGAGAATCAGTGGAAACTTTGAATTCGGAAGATCCCTTAACAATGAATGCTTCGATGGCTTTCATTACGGTCTGTGCATCCTCTGCCGGCAAGATAGCAACCACTGTAGACATTCCATCGACATCGTTGTAGCAGCTCACGCGTCGGCTATCACGAGCCTTTTCAACAACTTCCTCGAACGTGGCAGGTGCGAATTTTGCGATTGCATTACGGACTTGTAGTGCTACTTGAGAAGGAGTATGAAATTCAGCGTGTGCTATTGCCTTTTCTTCGATTGAGAAAATTGCAAACTCACTCAACCCATCCCTAATCGCTGTTGCTGTCTCTCTTGCAATAACCGTTGCATGTGCTGCGCTTAGTTCTCCGGTGGCCAGGGCTGAACAAGTATTTGGAAGGTGGTTAACTAATGTTCGTGCAACATCAATACGCATCTGCGCAGTACCTGCCGATAGTCGGAGTGCGGAAGAAACGTCTTCACGCTCCGCCTCATCAACTCCTGTAAATGGTCCATCAGACTTTCCTTCGCTGATTCCGGCTACGGCGACGATCGCGCGCTGCATCGCAGCTTGTAACCAACTGCTCTGTCGTTCAAGAGCTGCCAAGTAATCAATCCGTGCGGCAGGAGAGAGCTCTTGGGGATCGATAGCAATTAACTCACTCAGTGTCTTGATTCCAGGAGCAGCCGCTAGAAGTGTGGCAACGCTATCTTCACGAGAAGTTAAAGAGATGTGGCCTTCACGATCGCAAGAAGTTGAAGAGATGCGGCCTTCACGATCGCAAGAAGTTGAAGAGATGCGGCCTTCGTTCATCGGAAACGCTGCAGTAGTTGAAGGCATGAGCAGATAGTGCATTCAGGCGCTGACAAAGTGATTGCTAATGAGGTGAGTTATCCCCAGATTTGTTGATGTGCAATAGAAATAGAGACCTGAGAGAGTGGCGAAGTTCCCTACCAAGTTAGTAAGTGCTACTTGCCCTCGGATTCCTGCATATCTATTGGTGCGCCGTGAACATCAAGAACTGCGGCCGCGTCAGAGGCAGGATCAACTGAATCCTTGTGCGCAGGAGTATCACCCTGCAACTTATCTGTGCGGTGAATCGGAGCCTTTGGCTTGGCATCTTCCTTGTAAATCGCTGGGATCGAGCCAAGCAAGCCCTTCTGAAAATCTTCAAATGCCTGCAGTACTTCACGCTTTGTATTCATCACAAATGGACCCATCCACGCAACAGGTTCCTTAATTGGCGCACCGCCAAGAATAAAGAGCTCCAGTTGAGGAGAACGCGATTCTTGATGTTGAGCTGCGCGAACAACAATCTCATCACCATCACCAAATACAGCGAGTTGTCCCATTTGAATTGGTTGAGATCCCGCGCCAACAAATCCATGTCCTGCCATCGCATATACAAGTGCGTTGTAATCGCGACGCCATGGAAGACGAAGTTCCGCACCGGCCGCAACACTTGCATGAATCAAAGTAATTGGTGTTTGCGTAGATCCCGGACCAACATGTCCATCGAGTTCACCAGCGATAATTCGAATCAAGGCACCACCATCGTGAGATGACAACAAGGCAACATCATTCGCGCGAACATCTTGGTATGCAGGAGGGGACCACTTCTTTGCAGCAGGCAAGTTAACCCACAACTGGAATCCGTGGAATAAACCACCGCTCATTACCAAACTCTCTGGAGGAGTTTCAATGTGAAGAATTCCACCACCGGCAGTCATCCACTGTGTATCGCCGTTGCTAATTCTTCCGCCACCACCATTTGAATCCTGGTGATCGAAAATTCCATCAATAATGTATGTAACAGTTTCAAAACCGCGGTGTGGATGCCATGGAGTTCCCTTTGGTTCTCCCGGTGCATATTCCACTTCACCCATTTGATCCAAGTGAATAAATGGATCGAGCTCTGCTAAATCAACGCCAGCAAATGCGCGACGAACCGGAAAGCCTTCACCTTCAAAACCTTGTGGCGCAGTTGTGATGCTCTTTACTCCGCGAGGTTGTGCGCCTGGCGCAGATGAGATGCGTGGAAGTACGGTGATATCGGAAACGGTTACTGCTGGCATTTTTACTCCTTGGTTATTCTCCGAGAGTAATTGAACTTTCAACTACCTGCAACTTGAATGCCTGAGCGTCACAAAGCGAAAAAGTGACCACCGCACAGAGATTCAAGCGCGAGAACTAGTGCGCCCGAGCCAAAGCCCCCTGAGATTCAAGCGTGAGAACTAGAGCGCTTTGAGCGCCGAAACAACCTTTGTCAGCGAAGCCTTTGCATCGCCAAAGAGCAACATGGTCTTTGGGTCATAGAGCAATTCGTTTTCGATTCCGGCAAATCCTGGACGCATCGAACGCTTGAGGAAGATGACGTTGGCCGCATTTGAAACTTCCAAGATTGGCATTCCATAAATTGGGCAACCAGGAGTTGTCTTTGCAGCAGGATTCACAACATCGTTTGCGCCGATAACAATGGCGACATCTGTCTGACCAAATGTTGGATTAACTTCTTCCATCTCCGCTAATTGATCGTAGGGAACATTCGCTTCAGCAAGCAACACGTTCATGTGTCCAGGCATGCGACCTGCAACGGGGTGAATTCCGTATGCAACATCGATGCCCTTTGAAATCATTAGATCTGCGAGTTCGCGAACTGTGTGCTGCGCTTGCGCAACAGCTAAACCGAATCCAGGAACGATCACGACGCGGCGTGCATAGTTGAGCAAGATTGCAACGTCATCAGGTGAACCACTTCGCACTGGACGATCTTCTGCAACACCACTTGCCTCCTGAGGCTTTGCAGTAAATGCACCGAAGAGTGTTCCAAAGAGTGAGCGACCCATCGCCTCAGCCATCATGCGCGTCAAGATTGTTCCTGATGCACCGACGAGTGTTCCAGCGATAATCAATAGTGTTGATTGGAGAACGTATCCGCTGGCTGCAACTGTCAGACCTGTGAAGGCGTTAAGGAGTGAGATAACGATAGGAACATCTGCGCCACCGACAGGTAGTACGAAGAGAATTCCGAATGCTAGCGAGAGGCCGGCGACGACCAAAAGTGGCGTTGTACCTAGCTCTACGACTACCCAGACAGAAGAACCGAGCACTGCAGCAAGAGTCGCTGCAATAACAAAGCGTCCACCTGGAAATACGACAGGGCGTGTAGTCATGAGCTCTTGCAGCTTCAAATAAGTCACGATTGAACCACTGAAAGATACGCAACCAACGACCACGGTAAATACTGTGAAGATAACTTCTGCAGTAGTTGCAGTATCACCAAGACTTAAGTATTCAACGATTGCAACAAGTGCTGCTGCGCCACCACCCACACCATTGAACAGTGCGACAAGTTGTGGCATCTGCGTCATCTGCACCTTGCGAGCAGCAGGTACGCCGACGATGGTTCCCACAGCAATTGCACCCAGGATCCACCAAAGATTTTTGATTTCACCGTGGAAGAAGACAACTACTGTCGCAATACCAGCACCGGCTGCGCCAATAAGGTTTCCGCGGCGTGCAGTGCGCGGATGTGAAAGACCTTTGAGAGCGAGAATAAAGAAGACGCCAGCGGTTAAGCCAATGAGGTCATATACGAAGTCGCTCACTTGTCGCCTCCTTTCTTGCCCTTAAACATTTCGAGCATGCGGTCGGTAACAACAAAGCCACCGATCATATTGATTGTGGCCAAGATAATTGCGATCACAGAAAGAGTAAGTTCGAGAGTGGTATCTGAATGAGAGCAGACGATGATCGCTCCCACCAAGATAACGCCGTGAATTGCGTTAGCACCTGACATCAAAGGCGTATGTAGTGTTGAAGAAACTTTAGATACAACTTCAAAGCCGACGAAAACAGAGAGCGTAAAGATTGAAATCACTGCAATAGGTGTCAGTGCATCCATGCTACTTACCTGCCTTTCGATCGACGCCAGCGTGTGTGACGGCAGAGCCATCGATAATTTCATCTTCGAAATTGATATCAAATGAAGTAGCAACGCCTTCACTGGCAGGCTTTGTCAGTAGCGTCAGGAGATTGACGACGTTGCGTGAGTACAAGCTGGATGCGTGGAATGGCAGCTGGCTTGGAACATCTTTGCCGCCCCAAATACGTACACCTTTACTTGTTACAACAATCTCACCAGGCTTTGAACCTTCAACATTGCCACCAGTTTCTGCAGCAAGATCCACGATCACTGTGCCTTCTTCCATTGCATCAACCATCGCCGCTGTCATCAAACGAGGTGCGGTGCGACCTGGAACTGCAGCGGTTGTAATCACTACATGCGATTTAGCAATGTAGGGAGTTAAGAGTTCGCGTTGTTTTGCAGCACGCTCCTCTGTCATCTCGCGTGCGTAACCGCCAGCACCTTCGAGTGATTCAAGTTCCAGTTCAATAAATGTTGCACCCATCGACTTCACTTCATCAGCAGATGAAGGACGCACGTCATAGGCAGAGACAACCGCGCCTAAGCGACGAGCTGTTGCTATTGCCTGTAAGCCTGCAACACCCGCTCCAAGAACAAGAACTTGTGCCGGCGTTACAGTTCCTGCCGCAGTCATCAACATTGGGAAGAAGCGTGGTGAAAGTTCAGCACCAACTAATGATGCGCGATAGCCGGCACAGAGAGCTTGTGATGTGAGCGCATCCATTGATTGTGCGCGAGAAATTCTAGGAACTAGCTCGAGTGAGAATGCAGTGACACCGGCAGCTACCGCGGCTTCAATAGATTCACGCTGATTAACTACAGATAAGAATGAAATGGTGATCGCACCTTTTTTCAAGGTTGCGATTTGACCCGGAGTGAGCGCAGTAACTGAGAGAACAACATCGGCGCTCCTGAGCACATCGCCTGCAACTACTTGTGCACCTGCAGCGCGATAGGCATCATCACTTGCTTGCGCAGAAGTTCCCGCGCCAGATTCAATGACCACTTCAAGGCCAAGGCGCGTTAATTTATTGATGATGTCAGGGACAAGTGCGACGCGCTTTTCGCCATCGCGGATCTCTTTAGGAACGGCTACCAACATGGAGAAAGAGTAACTAGTTACCCCTTAGTTCACCACGTGAAGCGTGATAAAGAATTGCCTGAATTGTGGTGCGACGATGCAGGGCTTCACGCCAAATGACCGATTTTGGGCCATCGATGACAGCAGCTTCGACTTCTTCACCTCGGTGGGCAGGAAGGCAATGCATGAATATTGAATCTGGCGCTGTAAGTCCCATCAGGTTTTCGGTCACTGCAAAGGGAGCGAGAGCACGCACTTTCTCTGCTCGCTCTGATTCTGGATCACCCATAGACATCCATACATCTGTATACAAGACACTTGCATCTTTAGCTGCAATTTCAGGATCATTGAGAACTTCAATTCGCCCACCACTGCGTGCAGCAATTTTCTCTGCTTCTGCAACAACATGCGCATCAGGTGCCCAAGATCCAGATGGAGTTGCTACTACAACGTGCGCACCCATGATTGCACCCATTGTTAGCCAGGCGTGTGACATGTTGTTTCCATCGCCAAGATACACAAATTTTCTTCCAGAAATATCTCTGCCAAATGTTTCGCGAATTGTTAACCAATCCGCAAGAAGCTGAGTTGGATGGTCATCATCGGTAAGGGCGTTGATTACTGGAATAGAAGAATGTTCACCTAATTCATTTACATCGGCTTGTTCAAATGTGCGCACGATCAGAGCAGAGCAGTAACCGCTGATGATGCGAGCTGTATCCGCGATTGTTTCTCCGCGGCCAAGTTGAAGCTCATCGCCACGAATGAAAATTGGTGTTCCACCTAAATGTGCGACTGCTGTCTCTGAAGCCAATCGAGTTCGAGTGCTTGGCTTCGTCATGTAAATAGCAACGCTCTTGTGGGCTAGCGCATCACGAGACTTCAATGGATCCGCGGCAAATTCAGCGGCAGTCGAAAGGAGCATCTCAACATCATCGCGAGATAAATCCTGCGTGCGCAGTAGGTCCTTCATCACAAAATTGTATCGGCTGCCAGTATCCTTTGGCACATGGGTTTATTTTCACGCGGCACTCGTGACCTCTCGCTTGATAGTGATACAGATCTGCTCACGCGCCCAGAACTTGAAGATGATGAGGGTGGTCATGATCGTTATGCGCACTACATCAAGAAAGAGAAAGTCGTCGAATCCGCAGTGACTGGCAAAGCGGTTCGTGCGTTGTGCGGCAAGAAGTGGGTGCCATCTCACGATCCAGAGAAGTATCCAATCTGCCCTACATGCAAAGCCATCTTCGAGTCGCTTCCAGATAAATCATCAAATAAAAAAGATTCGGAATGAAACGCTTTCCTGCGCTATCAATACTTTTAGCGTTCCTCTTATTTGCTACTCCGCTGCAGAACATTCAGAGCGCGGAAGCGACTAATCCACCCCGCAAAATTCTTACCGGATGGCTTCCTTACTATTCGATGAAGACCTATCTACCTGCAGTCCTATCCAATGCGGATTTGATCAAAGAAATAATGCCGTTCTGGTACACCCTCAAATATGACGGAAAGACAAAGAAACCTGTCATCACTGATGTTTACAAGACTGCTAACCCAAGTGTGCCTATGGAAGAACCCTTGGCTGCCTTGCGCAATGCAGGAATGACAATTATTCCAACTATTACAGATGGAACAGAAAAGTTGGTACTAGCAAATCTCATTTCGAAACCGGTCTCGCGTAAGCAAGTTGTAGATGCAATTATGGCAATTGTTTGTCCACCGGACGCTAAAGATCCACGGAAGTGTGATGAAAAGAAGTCTTACGATGGAATTGATTTAGACTTTGAGGGATTCGCATTTATCGATCCAAATACAACATGGAAAGCCACTGCTCCTAATTGGGTGCTCTTTATAAAAGAGCTGAGTGCAGCCCTACGTGCGCAGAAGAAAATTCTCTCGGTCACAACTCCGTATCTCTTTAACCCAGCCGAGAAGCAAAAAGGTTATTTCGTATATGCGTGGGCAGATATCGCACCACATATAGATCGTCTTCGAATCATGACGTATGACTATTCCACGTCACGACCAGGTCCAATTGGGCCTATCGCTTGGACGGAGAAGACAGTCAAGTATGCGATCTCGATCATGCCTGCATCAAAGGTCTATCTAGGACTTCCAGGGTATGGAAAAGATTGGGTGACGAAGGTCGAGGGAGTTTGCCCTTCGAACTTGGCGAAAGTGATTACACCTTCAGCTAAAGCCGGAACATTCTTAATGCGGGATGCAGCGAGTATCGCAGCTACATATGGCGCGGTTCCCACATACAACGAAACTTTTGCGGAGGTCACATTCTCCTATAAGCGTGATTACACCGGCCAAACAAGCAGTGGGCTCTCAACAACATGTACTGCAAGCAGAACTGCTTGGCATCAAAATGCACAAAGTTTTTCGGTTCGCGCCAAGCTAGTTGCCAAGTATCAATTAGGTGGAGCCGCACAGTGGGTAATTGGGCAAGAAGAACCTCTTGCCATGGTTGCAATTCGTGAGGTTGCAACATCAATCGCACCAGCCCAACTTGAATCATCTCTTTCACTTTCCACCAAAGAGCTTTCCTACGGTAATCCCGTAACTCTTTCCGGTCTGATCACACTCAAAGATAAATCTCCCGTGGCTGGGCTCGCATTTACTGTAGAAGGTAAATATCCAGATGGTTCTGTTCGAACTTTAACCACTGGTACAACAGGTGTAGATGGAAGTTATTCCATTCCAATGCTGATCGGAAGGTCGGTATCACTTCGAGTTCTTACTGAGTCGTCATGGGAACGCGAGGCTTCGGCAACATCTCCGATCTCACTTGCAGTCACAAGAAATCTGATTATGACTCCACCAACATCAGTAAAGAGCGGAGTTGCATTTAACATTTCGGGCGTAGTTCTACCTCGTGCAGCAGGTGTCACAGTTACCTTGTCTTCAACATCAGGAAAAGTAATTGGCCAAGCTGCGACCACGGATGCTCAAGGAGCTTTCACGATTAGCGTGCCGGCTCAGACTCGCAGCATTGCTACCTATCAAATCACGGTCGGTGCGGATGCGACGTGGCCAGCGCTTGCCAGCGATGTGTTCTCTATAATTATCCGATGATGGTTAAAACAACAACGAATATTGAAGAAGAGATCAAAGCGATCTTCTCTGACAATACGCCGTGGGTCACCATCGTTTGGGATGACCCCGTTAATTTGATGACATATGTAACGTACGTATTAATGGAGCTCTTTAGTTATCCGCGCGAAAAAGCACATGAATTGATGATGAAGATACACACTGAAGGGAAAGCAGTTGTATCTACTGGCTCTCGCGAAGAGATGGAGCACGATGTCGCTCGACTCCACGAGTACGGGCTGTGGGCCACTCTCCAGCGCGGAGACCAAGCGCTATGAGTAGCGAAAAGGGATTTCATCGCCACGGCAGTAATTCCTATATTGCCGAGTTTGAAGAAAGTGAACGAGAAGTCTTACTCAACTTGATTGAACAATTGATTGAATTACTTTCAGAGCGTGTTGATCATGGCCACGAAGATCCACTTGCTGCAATGGTAGGAATTGCTTCACATGATTCCCCTCCCGAGGACGAAGTTTTACGTCGCCTACTTCCTAATGCATATGCTGATGAAGTTGATGCGAGTGAATTTAGGCGGTACACAGAATCGACCTTAAGAGGCAAGAAGCAGGCACATGCAATGTCTATGCGGATGTATCTCAAGAGCGCTGACGATGGAATCGTTGACCTTGATCATGACAGTGCAAACGCTTGGTTAGGTGCAATCAATGACATTCGATTGGCTTTAGGCGTTCGGCTTAATGTTCAAGAAAATACTTCTGAATTCCTCGAGCTTCTCTCACCCGATGATCCACTACGTGGTGTCTATGCCGTGTACACATGGTTGGGCTGGTTGCAAGAGTCTTTGCTCTCGGCGTTGATGGATGAATGAGACTGTAGGATCTGCACATGCTTGAAATTTCTCGAACTTTTGTTGATGCAATTGTTGCGCAGTCGCGTCAGGAATACCCTGATGAATGTTGCGGAGTGATTCTTGGGCCAGAAGGTTCGGGTAAAGCCCAACGATTAAAACCAATGGTAAATGCGGCTCACAGCCCAACTTTTTATGAGTTTGATCCAAAAGATTTACTCGCCCTCTACCGAGAAGTTGACGACAATGATGAAGAGATTGTTGTCATCTATCACTCGCATACTGAGACCGAAGCAAGACCATCCCGTACAGATATTGCCTACGCGGGCGAGCCAGGTGCCCACTATGTACTGGTCTCCAGTCGCGAAGAGATTGCACCTGCAATCGAGTTCCGCTCATTCCGCATTATTGATGGCGTCGTTACTGAGGAAGAAGTTTCAATTACCGAATAAGTGATTTCTTCGCCATAATGTGCGATATGAGCATTGATATTCGAATCCCCACCATTCTTCGTCCGTACACCAAGGATCAGAAGAGTGTTCAGGCTGAAGGTGCCGACCTTGGCGCACTTATCGCTGACCTAGATGCGAACTACCCAGGTATCGGTGAGCGCCTACTTGAAGATGGTTCATTGCGACGATTCATTAACGTCTACATTAATGACGAAGACGTTCGTTTCCTTGGCAGCCTTGATGCTCAGGTTAAAGATGGAGACTCTGTAACGATTCTGCCTGCAGTCGCCGGCGGTTAATTTCATGGCACGTTTTGATTCACTGGCCGATTCCGTAGGTCATACACCTCTGATCGGACTTCCCAAGCTTTCGCCATCATCTGCAGTTCGGTTGTGGGCAAAGATGGAAGATCGAAATCCAACTGGTTCAATTAAAGATCGCACAGCGCTATCAATGCTTGATGCGGCAGAGAAAAGTGGCCAGTTAAAACCTGGTGCAACAATTCTTGAACCGACAAGTGGAAATACTGGAATCTCACTTGCGATGGCTGCAAAAGTTCGCGGTTATCGTCTTATCTGTGTGATGCCTGAAAACACAAGTCCAGAACGTAAGCAACTCCTCGAAATGTGGGGAGCAAAGATTATTTCTTCACCGGCAGCCGGAGGGTCAAACGAAGCCGTTCGCGTTGCAAAGGAGTTAGCGGCAGAAAATCCTGAGTGGGTCTTTCTCTATCAATACGGAAATCCTGCAAACACTGCAGCGCACTATGACACAACGGGTCCAGAAATTTTTGAAGATCTTCCAACAATTACACACTTTGTTGCTGGTCTTGGAACAACAGGAACACTGATGGGCGCTGGACGCTATCTTCGTGAGAAGAATCCAGACATCCAAGTTATCGCTGCAGAACCTCGTTATGGTGAAGTCGTTTATGGATTAAGAAATATTGATGAAGGTTTTGTTCCAGAACTCTACGATGCGTCCGTTCTTACACGCAGATTTTCTGTCGGTGCAGAAGATTCAGTTCGTCGTGTTCGCGAACTCTTGGAAGTAGAGGGAATTTTCGCTGGAATCTCAACAGGTGCGATTCTTCATGCAGCTCTGGCTCTTGCTAATGAAGCAGTGCGAGATGGCAAGAGTGCCGATATAGCCTTCATTGTCTGCGATGCGGGATGGAAATATCTCTCCACTGGCGTTTACGGATCTCAAGTAGATGAAGCCACGGAAGGATTAGACGGTACCCTTTGGGCATGAGCTTGGCACCAATTGGCATCTTCGATTCTGGAGTTGGCGGATTAACCGTTGCACGAGCAATCTTGGATCAACTACCTAATGAATCCACTATCTATATTGGAGACACAGCTCGCGGACCTTATGGTCCTCGTCCGCTAGCAGAAGTTCGAGACTTCTCTCTGGAGACAATTGATTTTCTCATCGACCAAGGTGTCAAAGCTGTCGTGATTGCTTGCAATACAGCAAGTGCGGCGATGCTTCGCGATGCGCGCGAACGTTACTCAGTTCCAGTCATAGAAGTTATTCAACCTGCAGTCCGTCGCGCAGTTGCAGCAACACGTACTGGTCGCATTGGAGTAATCGGTACAGCCACAACAATTGAATCACGAGCATATTTAGATGCCTTCGCCGCAGCTCCACATCTTGAAATCACAGATGTCGCTTGCCCTGCTTTTGTGGAATTTGTTGAACGCGGAGAGACTTCGGGTCCAGCGATCACAGAGATTGCACGTACTTATCTGCAGCCAATTATGGATGCCGATGTTGACACCCTTGTCTTAGGGTGCACGCACTACCCACTACTGACGGGCGTGATCTCCTACGTTGTTGGTAATGGTGTTTCACTTGTTTCTAGCGCTGAAGAGACTGCAAAAGATCTCTATCGAACCTTGGTTGAGACCGATCAACTAAGAAGTGCCAATGCAGGGCCCGCTGAGCATCAATTCCTTGCAACAGGGGATGCCAAGAACTTTGAGCACTTGGCACGCAGATTCCTTGGGCCAGAAGTTGGTCACGTGCGTCACCAAGAGCTTTAAAATCCACGAACTACAAAACAATCAATATCGAAGAAGAGGAATACATGACACGCATCGACGGACGAACCAATAAAGATCTTCGCGAAATCAAGATCACTCGTGGCTGGTTAGATCATGCAGAAGGTTCAGTTCTTGTTGAATTTGGTAAGACTCGCGTTCTCTGCGTTGCTTCATTTACACCTGGAGTTCCTCGTTGGCTTAAGGATTCTGGAAAAGGCTGGGTTACTTCTGAATATTCCATGTTGCCGCGTGCAACTCATACACGTTCTGACCGAGAGTCAGTTAAAGGAAAACTTGGCGGTCGCACACAAGAGATTTCACGACTTATTGGTCGCTCACTTCGTGGCATTGTTGATGTTGCTCAACTTGGCGAAAATACAATTGTTATCGATTGCGATGTTCTTCAAGCAGATGGTGGAACTCGTACAGCAGCAATCACAGGTGCATATGTTGCACTTGCTGATGCAATTAACTGGGCACAGAAGCAAGGCCATATTACGGCCGGAGCAAAACCACTCTCAGATTCAGTCGCTGCAGTAAGTGTTGGAATTATCGATGGAGTTCCAATGCTTGATCTTTGTTATGAAGAGGATGTTCGCGCCGAGACAGATATGAATGTTGTCTGCAGCGGCGATGGACGATTTATCGAGGTGCAAGGCACAGCCGAAGGTGCACCTTTTGATCGTGCACTTCTTGATTCACTTTTGGATCTTGCACTTGCAGGATGCGCCGATCTCACCACATTGCAGAACAACGCTCTCTCAAAGTAGGCATCCGCGGCTATGAAAAAACTGCTCCTTGCTACTCGCAATAAGGGAAAAATCGAGGAGTTTCATCGCATTCTCGAGGTGATCGCCCCAGGGGAAATCGAGCTAGTCGGACTCGATCAATTCCCTGATCTTGCAGATGTAGAAGAGACGGGTAATACATTTCAAGAGAACGCTCTGCTTAAGGCACATCAGATGTCTGCAGCAACCGGTCTTCCTGCAATCGCAGATGACAGCGGATTGTGTGTCGATGCTCTGGGTGGAGATCCAGGAATATTCTCTGCCCGTTGGTCTGGTGTTCATGGAGATGATCACGCGAATCTGCTCAAAGTTTTAGATCAGATGAAAGAAATTCCCGATGCTGATCGCACTGCATATTTCATATGCGTCGCAGCACTCGTTCTTGTAGACGGGCGCAGTCACTGTGAAGAGGGAAGATTCTATGGTCGCCTTCTACATCACCCAGTGGGTGAGAATGGTTTTGGCTATGACCCGATTTTCTCTCCTGACGGATATTCGATCTCGAGTGCGCAGATGAGTGCCGAAGATAAGGATGCAATTAGCCATCGTGGAAAAGCTCTTCGGGCAATCGCCCCGCATGTAAGAAAAATGGTGGCTGAGCTAGGCTAAACTTTGCTTACCCGAAGCAAGGAGTAATTGTGGCCGTAAAGAAGAAACCTGCTGTCAAGAAGGCAGCCGTAAAGAAGAGCGCAGCGAAGAAGGCTGTCGCCAAGAAGTCAACAGCTAAGAAGACTGTTGCAAAGAAAACTGTTAAGAAGTCAGCGGTAAAGAAGACCGCTGCAAAGAAGACTGTTAAGAAGTCAGCGGTAAAGAAGACCGCTGCAAAGAAGACGGTTAAGAAGTCCACTGCTAAGAAGTCAGCAACATCTGCCTCCTCTGTAGTTATTCCACCAGTTCCATCTTCATCATCTCTTGGCGCTTCTCGCGTTGATGTTTCATCAACCCCAAAGGTTGCAGCAAATAGCGCTCCAACAAGCCCTTCAAAGTCAGCATCTGCTCCTAAGCAAGGTGCTTCTGGCAAGGTACTTGTAGCGATTATTGTAGGAATTATCCTTCTTGCAGTCGTTGTTGTTACTCGCCCAGATAGCGGTAGCGATGATGCAACGCCTGCACCAACGGCTTCAGCGTCAGCGATGCCATCCGAAGAGCCAACAGCAGAAGCAACTTCAGCCCCAGTGACATCAGTTGAAGCTCCTGTCGCCAAGGGTGACTGGAAAGATTCAACAAATGCCGTGATGGTTATTTCATGGAAAGAATTGACAGCAACAGATGGACTCACTGGATTCAGAGTTGAGATAAGCAGCAATAGCTCAAAGAATTGGACCTCATTCGCTGAAGTTTCTTCGACTGACACATCAGTAGAAATGACAAAAACTTCAGAGGATGGTTCAACCTCTGTACGCGTAGTTGCACTCTATTCTGATGGACAAGAAGTCATCGGAAATGAATTTGGTTTCGGAGTAACTCTCTCTTAATCAGTTTCAAATAAAAACCCGCATCGATCCTGGTGCGGGTTTTTTATTTGAGCGCTTCGTCTATTGCGATGACGTAGGCACTCACACCTGTCGGAACTAAGTGGACACCATCTGGTGCAAAGTATTCAGGATGTCCATCTGAGATGGCATTCCAGTCCACTACTCTGACATTTGAGTATTCAGCAGCCAGTCTTGCGACGAGCTCGTTATTTGCATCACGATAAGGTCTTGGAACAGCAGTATTTACGACCACAACTTTCGGGCTCTCTTTAACAAGCTCAAAGATAGCTCGTACTGTCTCTTCGGCAAGCAGATCGTTGTTTCCGAGATCCATCACGACGGTAGAGCCCGCAGCTTTTTCGAGATCCTTAGTGATTTCCTGAAGTAGCTCAGGAGCGGCTCGACCAACTCGAGCATTTACTACAAGCAGTGGGCGAATTTCAGAAAGTGCTGTGCGAATACCAAGAATTACTGAGTCTCCAGTAAGCCAAATCATCTCCGCACGATCTGTCACCTCAGATACCGCAGGAGCGTATTCAGGCTCACTTTGTAGCGACTCTTGAAAATCCTGAGCAGCACGATTACTTGAAACCACTGCAACAGATGAAAGAGCGGTCAGTGATAAGAGAATTACCGAGATAGATGAGATCACTGCGATCTTCTGTTTTTTGCGCACCGACGCTGTTCGATATTTCATTCCCTTAAACCAATATTCAACCTTGCCGCTGCGGATAGGTAGTTCAACAAGCTTGAGAGAAATATCAGCAAGAGCCAGGACGACCAAAATACGTAGGGCGATCAGAGCCCAATCTTGTCCATCTATATCTACACGTGGTCGCGTAATTTGAAAGACAACCCAGTGCCATAAATAGATTGCGTAGGATCTTTCGCCAATCCAAAGAAGTACGCGATTCTGCAAGATAGGTGCAAAGCGAGAAGCAGGATGAACTATTGAGGTGATGATCGCAGCACCAAAAAGTGCCGCTAATGGAAATGCAATTTTGTATGCGGTAGGTGAACTCTCATCGATGAGAAGAAATGAACCGAGGATTCCAACTAAGCCAAAAACTCCAATGAAATCGATAAAGTTTTGTGCTTTATCACTTACTTCGCTCTTGAAGTTTTGGGGAATCCAACTAACCGCAAGTGCTGCTCCGAGGAAGAGACCGATACTGTGGGTATCTGTGCCGAAGTAAATATGGCTTACTGAGCTTGATTCATCGAGTCGGAGTGAAACCAAGAAAAGAGCTGTACCTGAAAAAAGAGCAATGGCTAGAGCTGCGAGTGGAATCACTTTCTTTCCGAAACGCTTGAGAATAACTAGAAGGATTACCGGCCAGATGAGATAGAACTGCGACTCAACAGCGAGTGACCAGGTGTGCTGCAAGAGTGGTGGTCGTCCAATTGCTTCGAAGTAATCCTGCTCATTGAAAACCAGCCACCAATTCATCACACCCGTGAGCGAGAATGGAGTATCTGTAAGAAATCTTTTGACCGAGTCTTGAGCCCAGATACTGATGTAAAAGGCTGTTACTACAATCATAAAAATCATGGGAGGCAGTAAACGTCGCGCACGCGCTTTATAGAACCCTCGAAGATCTAAGCCGCCACTTCGTGCAATTGAATCAAGTAACAATCGAGTGATTACATATCCAGAGATAACAAAGAAGAGATCTACTCCGAGAAATCCGCCAGGTATCCACTGGAAACCCAAGTGGTAAAAGATGACAGCAGTAACTGCGATTGCTCGCAATCCATCAATAGCAGGAATATGTTGGATACCGCGCTTGGTAGCCATAAGAGTTAACGACGCTTAGCTGGAGTTTTCTTTGCACTCTTCTTCGGAGCGCTCTTCTTTGGCTTCTTTGGCGCACTTCTCGCACCAGATTTAGAAGGCGCTTCAAGTGCAGGCTTGGTTCGTTGGCTGACAACCGTCTTTGGTACTTGCGGAAGCAAACCACCGTCAGTAGTCAGATTTTCGCTGACCTTTTTCTGGAGATCACTCAGACGGGCAAAGGCAGTCTCAAGGCTAGAACGACCCTGTGCAATTGCAGTCTCTGCAGCATGAAGTGATTGGGTTTGAATACGATTAAGGCGTTCAGCCTCTGACATTACTTGGCTCAACCACTGGCGATAGGCAATAACTTCATTCTGTGCCTCAGAGATCATCCGCTCGCCTTCGCGACGGGCAGCAAGAGCAAGGGCAGTTACTTCGCGTCTCTTCTCTTCAAAGATTGCCTCAGCATCTGCTGTTGCTTGAGAAATTATGTCTTGAGCTTCGCTCTCGGCAGTTGTGATGTATTTGCGACCGCGAGATTCAGCACCAGACAAAAGTGCGCGAGCTTTATTCTCTGCAGCCTCAAGTGTTTCGCGAGCAGTTTTGCTTGCTTCGCTGACAAGGCGCTCAGAGGAAGAGAATGCTTTCTGTTCACGAGCTTGAGCAGATTTGATCATGCTCATGGCTGTCTCTGTAGCTAAGATTTCAAATTCTTCTTTACTTAAAGATGTGATGTCGCGGCGCGAGCGCAGGTCAGCCAACTGTGCTTCAAGCTCGCGAATGCGATCAACAGAGTTCTCTGTTGTTGTTTCGCCTTCTTTGAAACCTACCCAGTTAAGAAAGGTGCCTTTGTCATTTGCCATGGCCCTAGATTAGGGCACCAAAGGAGTTCTCCAAAAGTGAGCCAGGGTGATATCTGAGCGTGATAACAGCGCGAAGGCAGCGCGATACCAGCGCGATACCAGCGCGATACCAGCGCGATACCAGCGTAAAAGTAGCGTCAGACGGGGCTAATCGCGATAGATGGCGAAGGAGATTGCGAGGTATTGAGAGATCCAGGCAGCCAGCACAAATATATGGAAGAGCTCATGGAAGCCGAAATACTTGGCATTGGTGCCAGGTTTTTTCAGGGCGTAGAAGATGGCGCCGACTGAATAGAGCAGTCCACCAATCAGGATCGGAATGAGCACCCATAAGCCACCCTCTTTGTAGAGTTGAGGGGTGTAGAAAACTGCGACCCAGCCGAGGGCTAAATAGTTGATTACATAGAGCCAGCGCGGTGCACCAAGCCAGAAGATTCGCATCGCGACGCCAAGGAGCGCACCGATCCAGACAACGCTTAAGCAAATGGTTCTATCTCGACCTTCAAGAAGGGTCATCGCAAAAGGTGTGTAGGAACCTGCGATCAGCAGGTTGATGTTTGCGTGATCCCATCTGCGCCAAATCTTCTTCTTCGCAGGCGACCAGGGGACCCTGTGATAAACAGCCGAGACGCTAAAGAGCGTGATTGCAGTGATCGAGTAGAGAGCTACTGCAAATTTGAGCGATTCCTTACTCAGAATAAAGAGTACGAGGGAGGCGATAATGACTACTGGTGTAGCCCCTAAGTGAAACCAGCCGCGCAATTTAGGTGGCGCAATAAGCTTCTTCTCCACGGGTTCGTGTAGGGGTTTCTCTGCCGCGGCTTCCATGCTCTCAACAGTAGTCTCAACGGTAGATGGCCTGGGGAGCTTGGGGGATTCAAGAGAATTGGCCAGGTCAAGGGCATTCGCGAGGGGGCGGCAACCCTAGATTTGAGCGTGTTCTAGATAAATAGTCTAGAAATTTTTGGAAAAAGTGTCTTCTGATGCGTGCAAATCCATGTCAGAAGGATCACACTCTTACTTATCGACTAACGGTGAGGTTCCTCGAGGACGGCACCGCCACATCGATTTCACGGGCCGCCCGGTCCGCTGATATCAACAAAACACCCACGGAGGTTGTTTTAGATGGTAAATCTAAATCAAGATCAATGGAACCTGATCTATAACGTATTCTCGTTTGGACTCGTTTCAATGCTTGCTTGCACTGTGTACACACTCGTCTCACAGGCACGCGTTCTACCTAAGTACCGCAATGCTCTCGTAATGTCATCAATGGTTACATTCATTGCTGGTTACCACTACTGGAGAATTTTCAACTCATTCAGCGAAGCATCAGAAGGTACAAATGTAGATCTTTCAGGTGCACCAGGATCATTCAACGAGGCATACCGCTACGTCGACTGGCTACTCACAGTGCCACTACTACTTGTTGAAGTAGTTGCAGTACTTGCACTAGCTCGCGAAGTTGCTCGTTCACTCATCGTTCGCCTTGTTCCAGCATCAGCTGCAATGATCGCACTTGGATACCCAGGTGAAATCTCAGCTGATCAGGGCACACAAGTTCTTTACGGTGTGCTTTCAACAATTCCATTCATCTACATCCTTTACGTACTATTCGTAGAGCTTGGAAAGTCCCTCGAGCGTCAGCCAGAAGGCGTTGCAGCAAGCGTGAAGAATCTACGCCTGCTTCTCATCGCAACATGGGGCGTTTACCCAATCGCGTACATGTTCAACATTTGGGGCGATGCTTCATCTGATTCATTCGTTGCAATTCAGCTCGGATACACAATCGCAGACGTATTGGCGAAGTGCGTATTCGGTCTCACAATCCTCAAGATCGCACGCATGAAGTCACACGCAGAAGGAATGGCTGCAGATCACTAATCTGCCGTGATTCTCTAGTTATAAGAAATTAACTAGAAGTAAGGGTGGGCGCGAAAGCGCTCACCCTTACTTTTTTTCTGCTTTAAATATAAGATCCGACAATGACTACACATCGCTCACCGATCTTTGCCCTCTCAGATACTTACGTCGAAAAATCAGCGCGCTTGAGCCCTATGGCCTCAACGTATTTGGGAATTACTGACCTTAATGATCAGCTTGATGATTTTTCGATTGCCGGTCGTGCCGTTGAAGCTGATTTGACCCGGGCCACATTGGCTGAACTCAATACGCTCGAGCCAATTGATGAGATCGATCGAGTAGCCAAATCTGTTATGCAGGAACGCCTGACTTCAAGCCTGCAGCTTCATGATTCTTTTGAGTCACATATTTCATTCAACGTTCTCACTTCGCCACCTGCTGATATTCGCCAAGTCTTTGAGATGATGCCAAAAGAGAGTGATGCAGACTTCGACAATATTGCAAAGCGTCTACTCGCTGTCGATAAGGCACACCTGAGCTGGATTTCAACGATCGATACTTTGGCAAAGAAAGGAAAAACTGTTGCGCAGCGCCAAATTGATGGCATTGCGAAGCAGTTAGAGAGTTATGCCGATGGTGGCTATGCCGCAATGGCAAAGTCTTTTGATCCAGATGGAAAGTATCCAGCTATACACGAAGCGGCAAAAGCTGCTGCAGCATCTTCTGCAGAGACTGCGAAATATCTTCGCGGAACGTACATGGCTCTTGCTACACCGAATGATGCAGTGGGTGCAGAGCGCTATGCGGTCTGGGCGCGTTACTACACCGGTGCAGATCTGGATTTGCGCGCAACCTACGAGTGGGGACTTGCAGATCTTGCTCAAATTACTGAGCGCATGTGGAAAGTTGCTGCAAAGATCAAACCTGATGCAAAAACTCTCCGCGAAGTTGCTGACTATTTAGATAACGCACCCGAATACAAGATTCATGGAAAAGAAGCGATTATTAAGAAGCTTCTTGATTTCACACAGGCTGCTGTTACTCAACTTGATGGCACTCACTTCGACATTGACGATCGTATGAAGTTCTGCGATGCGCGGATCGCTCCTGAAGGTAGTGCATCAGCACCGTATTACATGTCTCCAAGTGAAGATATGTCCCGCCCAGGAACCACATGGCTTCCACTTCTTGGAAAAGATGAAGTGAGCTGGTGGCACCTTGCATCAACGTGGTATCACGAAGCAGTTCCAGGACATCACTTGCAGGTTGCAACATCTGTTCTTGAACGCGATCGCCTCTCACGTTTCCAACGATTTGGCGCATGGATCAGCGGATACGGCGAGGGCTGGGCACTCTATGCAGAGCGCTTTATGGATGATCTCGGTGCATTCGATGAACCAGGAATCGAGATGGGTTTCCTTTCAGCGCAAGCACTTCGCGCAACTCGTATTGTGATCGATATTGGAATGCACCTTGGTTACACCGATGAAAATGGTCGCGTGTGGGATGCAGTCTCTGGTCGTGAAGCGCTTATGAATAAAGCATTACTTGATGAGCATCACGCAACAAGTGAGACTGATCGTTACTTGGGATGGCCAGGACAGGCGATCTCATACAAGGTTGGTGAGCGTGAATGGATTGCTGCCCGTGAAAATGCGAAGAAGCGTTTAGGCAGTGAGTTCTCATTGAAGCGCTTCCACGCACATGCGCTGAAAATTGGACCAATGGGTCTGGATACCTTCGGCCAAGAGCTTGCTCTCTGGGATGGAAAATAATGAATCAGACATTGCGAAACAATTACCGCATGGGAGGTTATCTCCTCCTTGCGGTCGGGCTGATTAATTGGCAATACCAAAATGCGGATGCTGGAATTGCATCTCGTTCGCTCTTGATCGTGATCCCAGGAGTAGTTATTGTCGCAATGACATTTATCAAACCGCTGGATAAGTTCCTGGCCAGCAGAGCGGGTATGGCGATCGTGACTGTTGCGGGCGCTGTATTAGTGGGGCTCTCATTCCTTAACTAGTTTGCCCTAAAAAAACAATTAAAAGTGGGTTGTTGTTTACCTACAGTTCATACCCGGGAGATATTCTCTCGGGTATGACTATTTCTGAAGCCACACCAGCGACTAAGCCCAGCGTTCTCTTTGTCTGCGTGCATAACGCAGGACGATCTCAGATGGCAGCTGGCTTTATGACTCATCTGGGGCAAGGTCGAGTTGAAGTTTTATCTGCAGGTTCTGCACCAAAGGATTCAATTAATCCTGTTGCAGTAGAAGCGATGGCAGAACTCGGAATAGATATTTCGCATAACTCACCAAAGATTCTTACCCCTGAAGCGGTCCAGCAATCAGATGCTGTAATCACAATGGGTTGTGGGGATGCCTGTCCGTTCTATCCAGGTAAGCGCTATGAGGATTGGGTTCTCGAAGACCCTGCAGGACAAGGAATCGAGAGCGTTCGAGTAATTCGCGATGAAATCAAGGCGCGGGTCGAGACTTTGCTTGCGGAATTGCTAGCCTAAGGAAATGAAGCTTCGCGCCCACTTTGCTGAATTCTCAGGTACCGCCCTAATCACCGCTACCGTCATCGGATCTGGAATCATGGCGCAGATACTTACTCGTGATGTTCTTTTGCAATTACTCGTCAACACTTTTGCCACGATACTGATTTTGGGACTTGCAATTTGGTTACTCGCACCAGTCAGTGGCGCGTATTTCAACCCTGCTGTTCTTTTGGTTGCATTCCTTCGCCGGCAACTATCGGCTCTTGATTTACTCACCATGACTATCGTGCAGGTGGCAGGAGCTGCTTCAGGGGCAATATTGGCCCACGCACTCTTTAATCGCGCGCTGATTGATCCATCAACAACCTCACGTGATGGAAGTTGGCTCTTCTTGAGTGAAGTGGTCGCAACTGCTGGATTGGTCGCAACTATCTTTATTGCAAGTAACCAAGGACGCGGTGAAAACGCCTTTTGGCTAGTTCCATTATGGATCGGTGGCGCTTACATTTTCACTTCTTCAACAAGTTTTGCTAACCCAGCAATTACTTTAGGGCGATCGCTGACGGATTCTTTCTCTGGAATAGCAATTGCGTCAGTCCCAGTGTTTATCTCCGCACAACTTCTCGGTGCAATTGTTGGCCACTTCATTGCTGATTTTCTTGTCAAGCGCGAAGCTGAACCAGCCGCCTCTTAATTGCCTCTTAATTGCTTCTGAACTGAATATCTTGCTTCTTCATCTCTGCCACAAGAATTCGTATGACGTTGGGGCCAACTCCATGCAATTCTTTAAGCGCTTTAAGTGAAGCTTTGCGCAGATCTGGAAGTGAGTAATAACCTTCATCAATAAGTGCTCTCCGTGCAGGTGCACTGATTCCTAAAGCAACCCACTCATGGTCAACTTCTGCATATGCATCAGGTACAGCTTCGCCGCGTGTATCAACAGATTTGCTTGCAGATTTCTCTGCACGACGTTGCGCTGCAGCCTTCATCGCCTCTGATTGCAATTTCTTAACTTTGGCTCGCGATGGTTTAGCCATGTGATGTACCTACTCGCTTGAGATTTCAAAAAATACTGGTGCGGGAGGCGGGACTTGAACCCGCACGTCCGAAGACACAGGTTCCTAAGACCTGCGTGTCTGCCATTTCACCACTCCCGCAAAAGAGGGTTCTTACTTGAAGAATCACAGAATCGTTATTAACTTTCTGTGGCTATTGGCCTAGGTTACGGGTAAGTTCGGGAATGTTCCAAACTGAGTTCCACGCACATCGGAGCGCCGCACAAGACACCGGGAGAAGACAATGTCAGTTAAGCCAACCCCAGCAGATAAGTTCACCTTCGGCCTCTGGACCGTGGGATGGCAGGCGCGCGATCCCTTCGGAGATGCCACGCGTGAAGCGCTGGACCCAGTGCGGACCGTTAATGAGCTCGCATCCCGCGGTGCCTACGGAGTTACCTTCCACGATGATGACCTCATTCCCTTTGGCAGCGATGACACATCACGTCGTGGTCACATCGATCGCTTTAAGAAAGCACTTGCAGATACCGGAATGAAAGTTCCGATGGCTACGACAAATCTCTTCACACATCCAGTCTTTAAGGATGGCGCATTCACATCTAATGATCGTGACATCCGACGTTATGCAATCCGTAAAGTGATGCGCAATATCGAACTTGCAGTTGAACTTGGTGCAGAGACATACGTATGTTGGGGTGGGCGCGAAGGTGCAGAATCAGATGGCGCAAAGGATGCCTACATTGCACTTGATCGTTTCCGGGAAGCCTTCAATATTCTTGGAGAGTTCGTTACCGATAACGGATACAAGATTAAATTTGCAATTGAACCAAAGCCAAATGAGCCACGTGGAGATATCTTCTTGCCAACAATTGGCCATGCGCTCGCATTTATCAACTCCCTGGATCGCCCAGAACTTGTTGGATTAAATCCAGAAGTCGGTCACGAGCAGATGGCGGGTCTGAACTTTGTACATGGAATTGCGCAGGCGCTCTGGCATGGAAAGCTTTTCCATATCGATCTCAACGGTCAACACGGTCCAAAGTACGATCAAGATCTTGTCTTCGGTCACGGTGACCTCAAATCAGCGTTCTTCCTTGTAGATCTCCTGGAGAGTTATAAGTACGCGGGTCCTAAGCATTTTGATTACAAGCCAGGACGCACGGAAAGCGATAAGGGTGTCTGGGAGTCAGCAACTGCAAATATGCGCACCTATCTACTTCTCAAAGAGCGCGCGCTGGCATTCCGTAGCGACCCTCGTGTTATTGCGGCGATGAAGGAATCAAATATTCCGGGCCTTGCCGAGCCAACACTTGCAGCAGGTGAAACATGGAAGTCTCTGACAGAACCTGAAGACTTTGATGTTGAGGCAGCCGGTACACGTGGTTATCACTACGAGGCACTTGATCAACTAGCTCTCGAACATCTCATGGGAGTGAAGGGCTAAACCCTTCTCTCATGCGCTTCACCAACGGATTCTGGCTTCTCCGCGAGGGTGTGCGCGCTTACTACGGTAAGACCGCCCATCGTATTGATCGCACAGATTCTGGTCTCACAATCTATGCACCGAGCAAAGTCATTGCAGACCGTGGAGATACTCTCAACATCCCATTGATTACAACTCGTCTGCATTCACCGATGGCAAATATCATCGGAATGAAGGTCACACATCATGAAGGTGGGATCGATCGCGGCCCTCACTTTGAATTAGCGAAGGATTCAAGTTCGCCCCAGATTTCTCAAGACGATCGTAGATACTCAATTAAGAATGCCGACTTAATTGCATCAATTACGCAAGGCGAAGCTTTCAATCTAGATATCAGCGCAGAGGGTAAACACCTCACTCGGATCGCAGAAAAAGGTATTGCCTGGATGGACCACAACGGCGATCCCTATATCAATATTCAACTCAATCTAGCTGTGGGTGAATTGGTATATGGCCTAGGTGAGCATTTCACCCCATTTGTAAAAAATGGCCAAGTGATTGAAATCTGGAACGAAGATGGCGGCACCGCATCGGAGCAGGCGTATAAAAACATTCCTTTCTATCTGACGAATCGCGGCTATGGAATTTTTATCAACCACACTGGCAGGGTCAGCCTTGAAATTGGCACCGAAGTAGTCGATAAAGTGCAGATATCTGTACCGGGTGAAGAACTTGAAATTTTCTTTATCTACGGAAAAAATCCACGCGAAATCATTAAGCGTTACACCGACTTCTTAGGAAAGCCTGCCAAGGTTCCTGATTGGTCCTTTGGACTCTGGCTCTCGACTTCATTTACAACTAATTACGATGAAGCTACCGTTAACTCATTCCTAGATGGCATGGCAGAGCGTGAAATTCCGGTCAGTGCATTTCACTTTGACTGTTTCTGGATGAAGGAATTTAGTTGGAGTGACTTTGAATGGGATAGCGCCGTATTTCCTGATCCTGCAGGGCTGATTAAACGCTTGCACGAGAAGGGATACCGCGTCTGCGTCTGGACTAATCCTTACATCGCACAGATGTCATCCCTCTTTAATGAAGCTAAGGAGAAGGGCTATTTGATTAAGCGCCCCGATGGCAGCGTTTGGCAGTGGGATTTGTGGCAACCAGGAATGGCGATCGTTGATTTCACCAATCCAGATGCCTGCAGCTGGTTTCAATCGAAGTTGCAGAAACTTATTGATATTGGCGTTGACTCGTTCAAGACCGATTTCGGCGAAAGAATTCCTACTGATGTCATTTATCACGACGACAGCGATCCGATGCGCATGCACAATTATTACCCGTATCTCTATAACAAAACTGTCTTTGAACTTCTTGAACGTAAACCAAATAAAGAGACAGTGGTCTTTGCACGATCTGCCACAGCAGGATGTCAGAAGTTTCCTATTCATTGGGGTGGAGATAATGAATCTACCTTCGAATCAATGGCGGGAACACTGCGCGGTGGCTTAAGTATGGCTCTCTCAGGTTTTGGATATTGGAGCCATGACATCGGCGGCTTTGAAGGAACTCCTAATCCAGATGTATTTAAGAGATGGGTTGCATTTGGACTGCTCTCTTCACATTCACGTCTACATGGCAGCGGTTCTTATCGTGTTCCGTGGCATATCGATGATGAGGCAAGCGCTGTTACTAAATTCTTTACCGACCTCAAGATTTCACTCATGCCGTATATCTTGAAGATGGCCGATATTGCTCATCGTGAAGGAATACCGATTATGCGCCCGATGATGATGGAATTTCCGGAAGATCCTTCATGTCTCTACCTCGATCGCCAATACATGTTGGGGGAGTCAATCCTTGTCGCCCCTATCTTTAACGCAGATGGTGTTGCCGATTTCTACCTGCCTGAAGGTAAGTGGACCTCACTAATTACTGGTGAGAGCGTAGAAAACATTGAAGGAGGTAACTGGCGCAGTGAAAAACATGGCTACACATCACTTCCACTCTATATTCGCGAGAGCACACTTATGCAAAACGGGGCGGAATTGAACCCTGCGATGAAACGGTAAGAGCTGACCAACGAGCAGCTAACGCCATCGCCTTTGCATCAATAGTTTTGTTAATCACTAAGTAATGAAGTAGGGCCGATAGAAATGCATCGCCCGCACCCGTTGTATCTACTACTTCAGCGATCTCAGCTGGTTGGAAGATAGAGCCTTCCGAACTGTAGAAGGTCGCACCCTCTGCGCCATGTGTTACTACAACATGGGTAAAACGCGTAAGTGCTTGCTCTACCGAGTAGTCGCCGGAGAAATCATCCCGTGAGCCAATGAGATAGTCAGCATGCAGTACCTGCGCATCTGTCAGTGCCGCAGACCCTACGACCGTGATGGCACCGGCTCTCTGCGCCATCTCTAAATCTTTCACAAAGTTATTGCGCCAGATAACGAAGGCAACAATGTCGCCTGCCTGAATCGGCAAACCGTTTAGCGAAACCTGATCTAACTTGTCATCTGCAATCACAACGATCGTGCGCTCACCATTTTCATCAACAGGAATTGCAACATGTGACACTGGGCCGGGAATCACCGGCGTGTAGAGGGTTGCTATATCTGAACTCTTGAGATGCTCCTCGAGTTTGTGGCTGAGTTCGTCATCTCCGAGATAGCTGACGAAGTTGACTGCAGTACCCGTCGATGCCAGCGCAATTGCAACATTGGCACCTGTGCCACCTGGGCGTTCAATCGTCACGCCATCGTGATATTGCACGCTATCCCAAGCAACTGGCCCAACGACCCAAACCGCACAGCTTCGTTTGCGGTAGATAACTTCCAGAGCTTTGCCAGCGTCTGTAATCTCACTCCATTGAACTTGGCTAATCCACGGAATCGAAAAGAACCCATGTGAAGTGGGAAAACGAAGAGAAACAAGTGCACCCGCAAGCGCGCTGACCGTATCCGTATCTCCGCCTCGTTCGCAGGCGCTGATGTAGGCCTGTTCAACCGTTCTAGATGTTGCTGCAATTGCGATCACAGCCTTAAGTGTGTGGAGGGGATCCAAGGTTACTTGAGTTGTCTCATCAAAGTTCGTAGTCTCGAACTCAAGAAAACCAATCTCAGTTGCTTCTATGTCAGCAACTTTCTGTAAATCAATAGTTGGATCGTGCAGTGCCTGCGAAAAAAGTTTTGATGCAATAAGTGAAGTTGCAATCGCGCGTTCGTGAGAATGCGTTGCGAGTGCGATCTCAGAGATCCATTCACGGCGATACACATTATCTTCCGCCAAAAATGCCATACCCAATAAAGCGGTCCGCATCATCGCACCATTGGAGTTACCAATGAAGTGTCTTTCCGACTCTTTGACAGGTAGCCCCACTGCTGCCCGAGTTGTTGGTCCAAGCCCGCGCAATACAGGCAGGTTCTCCTTCAATAGTTCAATAAATCTCGTGCGTGCTGCAGCTGGGGTGCGAGAGTTCAGTGCTTTGATGGATAGAAGAGTCAGCAGAGTGTCATCGCTGACTCCACCCAGTGGCCAATCTGAGATCTCGCCCAGAGAACTCTTAACGCGGTACTCGTCTTTAAACTCATATTGAACGCCGAATGCATCACCTGCGGCGTAAGCGAAGAACGCTGTGGCTATGCGAAGTTGTATATCTGCATCAATGGGTGAGCTAAACGAATGGGGAAAGAAGAAAGAGCCGGCAAAATCTGCCAGCTCTTTCCTTGAAGACATGTGGATCTGATTAACTCGCCGAAGAAGATCTCTTACGTGAGACCGCATCAACAGTTGCTGCCAAGATCAAAACTCCACCAGTAACTAGGAAGTTAATTCCTGCCGGAAGACCGAGGAGACCGAGACCGTTATCGATAATCGCGATAACAAGTGCACCTACAGCGGCGTGAATCAAACGTCCACGACCACCGAAGAGGCTTACGCCACCCACGACTGCTGCGGCAACGCCAGAAAGAACAATCGCCTTTCCTGCTGTTGCCTCAACTGCGCCGATACGGCTGGCATTGAAGATACCTGAGATTACTGCAAGGAATGAGCAGAGCATGAAGGCGATGATGCGAACCTTTACAACTTTGATACCTGCACGTCGAGCAGCTTCTGGGTTTCCACCAACTGCATAGAGGTGGCGACCAAAGAGAGTGCGATCAAGTAAAAGTGTTCCTAGGAAGAGGACGGTGATTGCAATGGGTACAACGATTGGTACACCGCTGATCTCTTTCATAGAAGTACTGCGATTCAAATTAAGCATTGCAACTAGAGCTGCACCCAGTACACCCACGATTGCAAGCTTTGTGTACATCAATGAAATTGGTCGATTAGCAAGACCGTTGCGAGAGCGGACCCCTCTGTCATAGAAATTAAGGGCAGTCATAATGACAAGTGCCACTGCCCAGAATCCCCAACCCATCCATGCAGGAAGGTTGTCATTCATGATCGCCTTAATCTCTGGAACTTCGATGCGATAGAGACCACCATCACCTAAGAGCGCTAGTTGTAGACCCTGGAAACCCAAGAAGAGGCCCAAAGTAACTACGAAAGATGGAACTCCGACCTTAGCGACGAAGAATCCGATCATCGCACCTATCGCAGTACCAAGCAGAAGTCCGGCGACAATAGAGATACGCCAGTCGAAGCCACCCTTATTTGTCATGAGAATGAAGAGAGCCATCGCCACACCAGATGTGACACCAGCAGAGAGATCAATCTCAGCAATCAAAATTACAAATACAAGAGCCATTGCTAACATCATCAGAGTCGCTGTCTGAGTAAGTAGGTTGGCGAAGTTTCCTTGTGTGAAGAAGTAAGGGTTAAGAACTGAGAACAAAATAGTCAAGAAAAAGAGTGAGAGCACTGAAGGCAGGGCTCCCATTTCGCCGCCCTTTACGCGCGATTTATACGCTTCGATCTGCTGGCGGACATTTCCTTCGTGGCCTGATCCGATAGTTACGCTCATGCTTGATCTCCCATCGTGCGAGAACCGGTGATGTATTGAACAACATCAAGGTGATTTGTTTCAGAAGACTTCAGCGTCGCAACCATCTTGCCGAGATAGAGCACGGCAATATCGTCGGCGACTTTAAACACATCTTGCAGGTTGTGGCTAATGATGATGACAGCAACACCTGAGTCAGCAAGGCGACGCACCAAGTTAAGTACCTGTTCTGTCTGAGCAACGCCGAGAGCAGCAGTTGGTTCATCGAGAATCACTAGCTTTGCATTGCGAAGAACAGAACGAGCAATTGCAACGGTCTGGCGCTGACCGCCTGAAAGTGATGCTACTTTTTGGCGTACAGATTTAACGGTACGCACAGAAAGTCCGGTCAGAGTCTTTGATGCTTCGAACTCCATCTGTGGTTCATTGAGAGTAATGCCGGTCATAGTTTCGCGACCAAGGAACATATTTTGAACAATGTCTAAGTTTTCACAGAGTGCGAGGTCTTGATACACAACCTCAATTCCAAGTGCTGCAGCTGCGCGTGCACTAGGAAGAGTTACTTCTTGACCTTCGAACTTCACGACGCCACTGTCGTATTGCTGAACTCCAGCCAAACCTTTGATGAGAGTTGACTTACCGGCACCGTTATCTCCAACAAGTGCGGTAACCCGCCCTGCATAGGCGGTGAAATTAATTCCTTTGAGAACGTCTACGGGACCAAAGCTTTTGGTGATCCCGATAAGTTCGACGATCGGCCTCTGCGATGTCATATCAACCCTTTCAAGCACACTAGTGATTTTCTACTGACGTTAATCTACTTTGCTTTACCTAATAAAAGCCTCCGCGCCGGCACAAAAAGCACCGGCGCGGAGGTTACTTACATTACTTAATTAAGCAGTTACGCCGAATTCGTCACAAGCTGCCTTAACAGCATCTGTACATACTTCGTCGTACTTAGCATCTCCAGCAGCAATAACATCCTTAACGCCAGCCTGTCCGACTGAGTTAGGTGTTACAGCGATGTAAGGAGTTCCATCAGCAAGTGTCTTATCAGCTGTTGGTGTCTCGCCGTTAAGGAGAGCAATTGCCAAATCTGATGCAGCAGTTGCGATCAGTGTGTATGGCTTCCAAACAGTTGTTGTCTGCTTACCTAGAAGAACATTCTGGAGACCAGCTGGTGAAGCATCTTGTCCTGAGACAGGAACCTTCAAGCCAGCCTTATCAAGAATTGTGATGATGTTTGCAGCGTTGTTGTCGTTTGGTGCAAGAACTGCATCAACCTTTCCACCAACTGCTG
>Ga0208596_1000080_pt1 | contig 32128 bp, 41 predicted proteins | sample LakMenEpi12Jul11_FD_150686 | JGI IMG/M metagenome (GOLD analysis project Ga0208596, IMG submission 150686) | Freshwater microbial communities from Lake Mendota, WI - 12JUL2011 deep hole epilimnion (SPAdes) | ecosystem: Environmental > Aquatic > Freshwater > Lake > Epilimnion/Euphotic zone ...
TATGGATCTAACTCAATTTAGTGGATTTGAATTAGTGTTTGGCTCAGCTTCTTCTAAGATAAGTATTGCTAATGTTACAGACCAAGCTCAAGTTAACTCAAATCTTGGTGAAATTCTTTTTAAAGTTGATGCAACTACAACCTCAAAGATTCAAAACTTGGATGACCCTAAATTCTATATTGTTACCGTTGGAAAAGACGGCAGTCGATCTGCTTTATACACCGGAAAATGGTATAAATCTGATGATGTTACTAAAGCAGCCGATGATAATTCAGCAGAATTAGCAGTTGCTAAAAAACAGGTAGATTTAGCCGATACTGTAGCGTCTCTTCAAGAAAGAATAGGCCAACTTGAAACAGAAAACGCTAACTTAAGAAATGCTACTGTTAATATAAAAGTTTCTCAACCAGCCGGCTCAGTAGTTGACACTGGCGTAACTGATAATCCAATTACATTAACCAGACCAGTTTCAGGATATGGTAAGATGAAATATGGTAAGAACTTTGGTAGACCAGGATCTGGCGGAATGTTTATTGAAGATGCTACACAGACTCAATTCTAATCAATTACCTTAATCCAGTGAATCGCTATATAAGGCACAGATAAATAATAAAAAATAGATCGTCTATAATGAACGACTTAACAAAAAACTTAATCAAAGAATTAAAAGCAGCTCACGCTGTATCTGAAAGCAGAATGCTACAGATGTTCGTCGCTGGCCTTGAAGCCAACGTTAATGCTTCTGGTAACATCGAGCAAGCGCTAGTCGATCTAGCTGAAGTTAGTGAAAAGCTACAAAATACTGAACTTGATGCTATCGTTAAGAAATTTAACGAAATGTCAAATACTCCAGCTAAAAAGTTAAAAATGATTGAAAATGGTGCAGCAGTTCTTCCAAAGATTGCACAAATCAAAGAATCTGCAGCATACGCGGATCCTATCTTTAAAACTGTAGTTGCTGGCCTTGAAAAATATGCAATGGTAAATCCTGAGCCAATCATTATTGAATCAGTTATTGCAAAACTTAAACCATTTTCATTTGACTCGACTGTTAAATCAGTAGTATCAGATTTAACTACTTACGTAGCAGAAAATCGTGCAACACTTGCAATCTTTAATACTATTGCAGATTTAAAGAAAGCGCCTAATGCTTACTATGCTCAAGTTTGCGAAAAATTAGAAGGAGCAATTCTTGAAGGTAGAACTTCAGTTGATGCCTTAACTATGATTTTAGCTGAAGCTACTGCTCAACCAGTTATTAAAAATCTTCTTAATAAACTTTCACAGTTTGAATCTTCTAAAAACGGAGGATTTAACTTAGGTTCTGGTAATAGTTCAACTAAAATTAATCCAGTAGTTGGAGTTTATACTAGAACTGCAAACGGAGTTAGAGTTTTAATTGAGAATCATATTATTGATATGAACGATGAAGAAGAAGCCGAAATGGTTCCTTTCTCATCTCTTCCACAAGAAGACGAGTTTACTCAAACTGCAAAAGCTTACACTGATTTAGGTTTTAAACCTACTGAACATGGTGTTGAAGCTAAAGGTAAAGCAAATACTATTGCATTTAAAGTTTCTCCAGAAGGTGAAGTTTCATTTGAAATCAATGGTAAAGTTGCAGAAGACTTAAATAGCTCTGAAATTTACAAAACTTTAGTTGTTGAAACTATTTCATTTAAGCAAAATGTTGCAAAGATTTTAGAAAATGCAAACATGATTGCTCAATTTGAATTTGTTCAAAGATTTGTTACTGAAGGTGCACAAAGCTATGCAATCAATACCGATAAAGCTGGTATTTTTGTTTTAGACAGACAAGGTCTTAAGAAATACGATACATTAGGTTTCCACAAATATGTTGCTGAGACTTTTAAATATGATGTAAGTGATCTTTTTGCAATTCAACTTTCCGAAAGACAAGAATTTATTAAGAGTGTTAACGAAAGAAAAGCGGTAATCCAATCTGATATTGCTAAATTAGAAGAGTCAATTGCTCAGCTAGATTCAGTAATTGAAGATGCAGATGAAGAAACACAAGATCAACTTGAAACTCTTAAACATACAATTAACTCAAGTATTGTAGGTCTTAAAGACGAATATCTTACACTAGATGATAGCTTAGAAACTGATCCAATTCTTGGTGAAGCTGGAACAATGTTTTCACTCGGTGATAAAGTAATGCATAAAGGTGTAACTGGCCTTACTATTTCTTCAGTTGATACTGCATCTGGTGAATACCAATTAAGCAATGGAGAAATGGCAGAAGAAAACGATCTTTCACCAGACGTTGAAACTATGTAATTTTTTAATATTTTAAATATTTTTAGAGCCCGAGGTAACTCGGGCTTTTTTATTAGTATAATAATCTAAACATACTTAAAGTAGTAACATGGCAAAACAAAAAACAGCAGACGTATTGATTAGTCTAGAAGAAGCTAGAGAACGTGGACTCCTAATCCATACTAAAAAAGACACACCGTATTTTAATTACAGTTTATTTGTACGTTCAGAAGATGAAGTTAAATACAATATTAATCAAAACATCAGTAAAACTGCTACAGGCGGGGAATACTTTAGTCCATTATTTAGAACCGATTGGAATACTAATGGTCATCAATTTCAACTAGAAGATTTAGACCAAGAGGACGTGTGGTTAGATGCAGGCGGACACATTGGAGTTTTTGCAACCCGTCTCCTAACGCAATTTCCAAGAATTAAGAAAGTTTTATCTTATGAACCTTTTCGTAATAATATCGAGTTTGCTGAACTTAATCTAGGCGAAAATGGAGTAGCTGATCGTTGCGAAATGATTGAAGCTGCACTTGTACCAAATGATGATACAAAGAATGTGGACTTCTTTTTAGCTTGGGATTCAGGTAAACACTCACTACTTCCAGTTAGAGGTCGTACTCAGGTAACAGTTCCTGCTAAAAACTTTAGCGAAGCACTTAAAGAAGCAACTTGTTTAAAAATGGATGTGGAAGGTGCTGAATATGACCTAATTAAATCTGTAGAAGATTGGTCAAATATCCGAATTGCAATTATAGAATACCATTTCCACTATCGTAACCTTTCTAAAGGTAGAGTTGAGAAATTTAACGAAATCTTAGATATTTTTAAAGAAAACTTTGACGATATCTATGTATGCCCAAATGTTGAAAATACTAAAACTTGGATTACTCACTTTGCAGCAGTAAAGCGCAGCTAATCTAAGTTTGATCTAGACCTACAGGCCGAGGAAACTCGGCCTTTTTTGTAATCTTATGATGAAACTATTGTATAATAAAAATATGAATACCCCAGCTGCATTATATGCATATTTTGGATATCTAGGAGATTTTTCAACAGATATTCCAGGTCACACATTTTATCAACTTGGTCTAATTGATCAATTATGTCTTTCTCATCATGTAGATAAAGTCGATTTTTATTCCTACTTATCGCACGATTCGATTGGAGCAGAGCAAAAATCTCCAATTTGGCCAAAAAGTCCAGTTACCCCAGTTTTTGAAAGGTTTACTAAAGAAAGAATCCGGTCCTATAATCTAGGCTTTGCCAAAATTATGGAAAATATTGAAAAGGGCCGATACGAAAAAATATTCTTAAAAGCCAGATTTAGAAATCTTTCGACTTTAACTAAACAATTAACTGATGCTAAGCAATTTGAATTAATTATTACGGCTGCAATCCAAAGCGGCCAAGCTAATAAAGTTGTAATCCTAGATACAGATCTTTCGCTAGAGCCAGAGTTTGTAGAATTTTGCAAATCTCAAGGAATCTCATTTGAAATCCCATCGATAGATTATCCAAATGTATCAAAGGATTTTATTAAAGCCTGTGAAAAAGTTTGGTTAGAAGAAACTGACAGATTTGAAAGAAATAATAAAGTTTTCTATTATGGAAATATTTCATTTGGCAACTATAAAGCCGGTCATGCAAAAAATCCAATAGTAGTTGATTCGATTAAAACTGCAGCAGATTTTAAATCATTTACTGGTAAAAAATACGAAGTCTCCGTTGCAGGTAAATTAGATCAGGGTATTGCGTCAGACTTTAGCGAAAAACATATAGGGCTAATCAACAGATTTGATCGTGTTGATATTTGGAATGAATATGCAAGTTCCACAATAAGCTTGAATATCTCAAAGGATTTATATGTTGACCGTGGATTCTTTCCAGCCAGGGTATACGAAAGTCTTATTTTTGGAGCAATTCCGGTATCTTATAAGGATTATCGAATCCATGAAGCTCTTGGGTTTACGGATTTGCCCAAACTTGAGGAAATCTTAGCCTTTTTTAAAGACTCAGGCCCGTCTGATCGAGCTTCAATCTATTCTAAGTGTATTTCAAATCTGTTTCCATTTAGATAAATAAAGAAAAATGGCCTTACTATTAAATGGCATCAAAATATATTTTAAGCAGAGATCAGTTTTTAGTTAATGAATCTGTTGAATTACAACCAATCCAAGCATTCTTAAATGAGATTGGACCAGGGTTAATGGAACTACTTGACACGGTTAAACCAGTATTACCTGAATCTGTGTCGGATGAATTTATTGAAAATTCTCAAAAATATTCAATTGAGTTAGATTCAATTGGGTTTAAAGATGACTCCAAACTAGAGCATATATTATATGCAATGGGAACAACCGGAGTAACTCTTTTTACCGAATCTAATTTTCAAATACAGTCTGTTGTAGATCAATACTATGCAGTAAACGAAGCTGTTATTGATACACTACGTTCAATTTGGAACGCATTGACTGAAGATGGTTCCCCAATGGGAATTCTGCATCTACTTTTAGATATTATTGGATTTATTCCTGGTGCATGGGTTGGATTTCCAATCGATGTTGTTGCAGATGGTTTAAACGCATTAATCTACTTATTTGAAGGTCAGTATGGATCAGCTTTAATTAGTGCGATTGCAGCAGCTATTCCTGGAATTGGAGACTTTGCAAAAACTCTAAAGGTTGCAAAGGGTTTTAGAAACATAAACAAATTAGCTGAGGTTGCCTTCAAAACTGGAAAGGCTGATAAAGCTTTAGTTAGAACTTTAGCAAAACAAGATCCAGGAACTCTTAGTAAATTTTTAGATTTAGTTAAGGGTGCAAAACCAGTAGTTGGATTCTTCGCAAGCCTTGCAAAAGGAATTGGCCGTGGTATCGAAGCACTTCTTAGAACTTGGCCAATTAGTATATTATTTGGTGGAATTGGAAAAGCATTGGGAAAATGGCTAGATGACGCAGTTGAGCCAATTACTAAAAATCTAGATTCTGCAATTGATGATATTAATTTAATTTCAAAGGGATCTGACGATATTACAGCTGCAATCAAAACAGGTGATGCTTCTAAGGTTGCAGATACTACTACGAAAGTAGTTGATATTACTAAAATGGATGGTACTATCGTTAAAAATACTGAACTATCTGACGCAATTACAAGTCAATTAGCTGCGGCCAAAGCCTCAGGTAATGTAGCTGAAGTAAAAAGAATTGAAGATTTGCTTCAAACTAGAATAGAAAAGGGATTGCCTGGAGCAGGTCAGTTTGTAAAGAATGGCCGCTTAATTGATATTGTGCAATCTAATATTAAAATTTCGGACGATCTTCTTAAGAATCCAAAGGAACTTCAAAAATTCTTAGAAGAAGGTTACGATGAATATGTTGAAACTTGGATGCAGGTACAAAAAGTTAAAGGCGTTCCAGTTACAGCCAGTGATTTAAATAAAATAAAAGAGATGCGAACGCTTTGGATCGAAGGTCGAAAAGCCGAAGCTCTATTTGCTGGAGTAAAAAAACTTGATGATATTCCAGCTGATGAATTAATCAAATTAACTGGAAATGCTGCTGAAATTTCAACAACAAAGGGCGCTAACTTTAGTGCTCGACTAATTGATGAAATATCAGACGATCCTATTAAATTAAGTAAATTCTTTAATGGTATTTTAGCCAATCCAAAAACTCTTGCTAAATTAGAAGAAGCTGGACCTAGAGTTGCTGATATGTATAGATTATTTGCAAAAAATCCAAAGGTATATGTAGATATTGCACGTTCTGGTTCAAATGCAGTTAAACACTTTGAGGAAATTGCAAAAATTGGAGGTAAATGGTCGCAAGCTGTTAGAGGAAGTCGTCTATTTAGAAACAAACTTATTATTTTAAAGAATCTAGTTGGCGCTCCATTAAGATGTCCAATTGCATCGTTAGGTCAAGGTAATGTTGGTGGAATTGATGCACTAATTGGAAAATTTTCACCAGGGGCTCCTAAGTTAGAATCAACTAAATTTATTTTATCTAGAAATCAATTTTTATTAGAAGAAGAATCGGCTGATCCTGGAAAAACTTCAGTTTCTGCTGAACTAGACCAACAACTTAATGCCTTAAAAACCAAATCAACTGGTGAAAGGCATGCTGTACTTGGTCCATTAAGTTATGTTGATGTTTGTCAAAGCCATATTAATAAAGTTGCAGACGATTTAGCAATGACCGCAACCTTTCCTGCAAAAGATAGTACATACTCTAACAATATAACTGACCCAAAATACGTTGCAGCCGGCGTTGCAAGTGAAGCTGCAATTGAAAATCAAGAAGCAGTTGACAATACGCTAAAGCAGTTTGGAATAGATTCTCCAATTTCTTCTGCTGGTATGATGGTAAACTTACCAAGCGATGCTACTGTAGTAGAAGTTGCTGAAGAAAGAATTAATGGTGACGCTGCATACGGCGGATTATGGTTTATGTTAGGTGCAGTAATGACTAATGATATTCCATACTCTGATATAAAATCTAAGATTAAATCGGCCCTTGCTGAATACGAATCTAGATACAAACGAACCGTTGGCAATACTAAAACAACTGGGGATATAAGTTTCTATCCTGCTCCAGTTGAAGTTGACTATATTAAAAATCAACTTAGAATGCTTGAAGAGGATCCTTCACACGAACCAAGATTTTTTGGACCGGGTGTATCTTCATCTGATTTAATGAAAATGTTTTAATTTATAAATGAAAAAATTTCACACACTAAAGGGTCTATTTGAACAAGAGGCAGCCGATGCTCCAAAGATTAAAATTAAAATCACTGGAACAACGACCTCTCCCGATGAACGAACTGCAATTAAGTGGTCATATCAATATGGATGGCCTCTAACTCAACCTAATTTGGGATCAATTCAAGAGTTCACAAAAGCTTTTGCTGCATCAACCGAAAAGGACGCAGAAACTGTTAAAAATGCCATAGTAAATAGCGACCAAGGAGGAGTAGTTGGTGTTACAAGGGATCCTGGAAATACAGTAAATAAAAGACTATTTGGAAAAGATTTAGCGGAAGCCGTTGGCTTCATCTATCTACTTAATCCAGATATTATCAATGAAAAATCTGTTCCTGCTAATAAACAATTAGCAAAAATTGCAGAAAGATTTACCTTTATTGTTGATAAGGATATTGAAAAATATTTGGCTGCTGATGGACAGGATGATGACGAAATACCAAGTAATAACAGAAATGCACTAAGTACTGACGACAGTGATGGTACTTCTACCATAAAAGCTGCTGCATTTTTACAAAAAGATGGAGACGCTTATTCATGGTATAACGACGGCGTAAATATTATAGGTAAATATATTACTCCAATTCAAGGAAAAATTGGATCTAGTGAAATTATAATGAATCAGTCGGCGCCAATTGTATCAATATTTTGGACCTTTATTAGTAAGTTGCCAGGCGGACTTAGCACGCCAATGCCATCTGGCCTTGCAAGTACAACCTTTGATGGAGGTTTACAGGATGCCATAAAAATTTTATTGGCCAAGTCCGATGAATATGATGGTAACTATGCACCAGATACAGTTGATACTACTAAATTAAATAGAAATCTTTTTGCAACTCTAGTCGAAGCTTTAATTGTGATAGGACTAAACAATAGCATTACTGCGTCTAACGTTGAAAACGAGGTATTACCGGCAAGTTACAAAGCTCCGCTTGATGAAGCGTTAGCAACAGCAAAAGGTGTTACCGGTTCTAGTTCCACAGCAGGCTCTTCGGCTGGATCGGCTTCCGCTAGCGCAACTACTGGGACATTCGACGGAACTTCGGTAAATAATGAAACGGAATTAGCCAAAATTATTTCGGGACTCTACATTAAGAAAAATACTGCAAAAAGTGCCGTCGATAGCATTGATAAAGTAAAAGCTTTATATGATAAAGATCTTGGTTCTGGTAAGTTTGACCAAAGCGTACAAAGTTTACCTTGGAAAAAGGGCACAACCAAAGGGCGTAGCAATAAAAGTTTTGACACCCTTCAGTACCAGGCGCTAAAGACAACTGCGCCGATGCCGTACGGACCATCTACTGCAGATAAATTTAAAGAACTTTATGATGCCGCAGGCTTTTAAAAATAAATAATTAAAATTAAATTTTATTAAAATGAAAATCATTAAAACTTATTCAGATTTTATTTCTGAACAACTTTCAGAAAGACCTACCACGCAGCAGCAGCCGCGTCAACAAGTTCAATCTAATAATACTCCACCGCCAGCTGCAACACCACCTGCTCCTACACCAGAGGATATTGCTAAAGAAAAAAAGGCATTAACCGAAAAACTAGACGCAGGTTTTAAGAAACTACAAGATTGGTTAATTGCTATGTTTGCTGAAGCAAATCCATTTTGGAATAAATTCAAAAGCACGTTTGATGATAATGAAAAAACGGCGTGGACCGCACTAGAACAGCAATGGGAATTGGACTGCAAACCTACATTGGATGATCTTACTAAGACTATTACACAATTAACAACGGACGTTGCAGCAAAGGGTAAATACGCAGATGACGCTACAATGGTCTCACTTTCAAAGAAAATGAAGTTAAATTTAGATGAAGTTTCTGGCTGGATGAGTGGCAGAGCCGATGATAGCCTTTATGATACATTTCAAGGAGGAAACGACTCAGACTTCTTTTCATGGACGCTTAACTTTTCAGCTGGGCCAGTTTCAAAGTCAGTCGACACCGATTTTTAATTTATGCTAATAATTGATGTTAAAGGTGCAGATTCCCTTGAACGAGCACTAAAAATACTTAAAAGAAAAACTATTGACACCAAACAGTTACAAAATTTGCGTGATCGTAAAGAATTTGTAAAGCCTAGTGTTAAGAGACGATCTGAAATTAATAAAGCAAAGTATATTCAAAAAAAGAAGGATGCAAATAATAAATGATTTTCACATTCACAGACTATTTAGCAGAAAGCGAAAAGCAGCTTGAAATTCGAGCAGCTGGCCTGGCTATTATCTGGGAAGGAAAACTTTTATTAATTCATCCATCTGATGCAAGTTGGAAGAATCAACCATTTGGAATTCCTAAAGGTGGAATTGAAGAAGGAGAAGATCTTCTAACTTGCGCAATTCGTGAGACACGGGAAGAGACCGGGGTTACGGTAAATCCAGAACTAATTGATAAAAATGAGAAATATTTTGTATTTTACCGTCGCGGTATTCCTCACAGTCGCTGCGCTTACTTTGAAGTACACATTGAGAGTCTTGAACAAATTGGCCTCGATTCGCCTAAATTACCTAAAGAACAATTACAAGCCGAGGAGGTAGATTGGGCTGGATTTATTCCATTTCAAGAAGCTGTTAATAAATTATCACGGTCTCAACAGATAATTGCTCAGCGTTTGATTGAAACTATCGAATAGAGTTTGGTATAATATCTTAACAAAAACAAAGATATTTATGTCAAACGAAACTGTAACTCAAGACGAGCAAATTTTAGAACCAGTTGATCAAATCGCTGATGCATCGCCAGAGGTTGAAGAGCCTCAACAAGAATTATCCGAAATCGAAACACTTAAAAACCAAAGACGCGGTCATTTTGATGTTCCATCAATGACACAAGACGATCTTAAGTGGTTGAGAAATTTCTTAAAAAACAATGTTGAATTTACTGGACCTAACGAAGCTTTCGTTATTCTACAGAATCACAACATGTTATTGGGAGAAATTGAAAACCATAAAGGCGAAGGTAAAAACTCTGAGACTAGTCCGGTTAGATTGCCTGCTGCATGTATCGAATCTTGCCTGTATTTCTTAAACCGTGCAAAATTCACAGGTTTACACAATGCACAAGCACTATTCAAAGTTTCTTTTCAATTAAACAGTGCCTACTCTAAAGTTCACGAGATTGACAAAGCAATTAAAACTTTGGAAACTCCAGCTGAGGCTCCGCAAACTGAAGAAACTCCCGCCTAATTAATTGGCGTCTTTTTATATAGCTAAAGGAGACCTTTTTGGTCTCCTTTTTTGTATAATATGTATATGAACAATCTTAAATCAATCCAGGACTTTATTGAGGCAATGAATGTAACTTCATCGACCAATGATAAAAAAGTAGTCCTTCAGCAATTTAGTAGCCCATACCTTAAAAAGATTTTAGAGTACACCTATTCTCCATTTAAGCAGTATTATGTTACGCCAGCTAATCTAAAAAAACATTCAGGATTATCAACCCATGGATATACTGATATATTCTCTCTTCTAGATGACCTGAATGACAGGCGTATCACTGGCAACACTGCAATTGCCTATGTGAATGGATTTATAGCAGAAAATTTGGAGTTCGCAGAAGTGATCTATAGTATCTTAGATCGCAACTTAAAAACTCGTGCAACAACCACCCTAATTAATTCAGTATTACCTGAAACTATTCCAACATTTGACGTTGCACTAGCTCTACCATATGATGATAAGACCAAAAAGAAGGTCAAATTAGAAGATCATTGGTATATGAGCCGCAAACTAGACGGGGTTCGATGTATTACTATAATTAATGATAAGGGCGAGGTTAAATTCTTTTCAAGAGGCGGCAATGAGTTTTTAACTCTAGATACACTAAAGGCCGATATTAAAAAACTAAACTTAATTGATACTGTTCTTGATGGTGAAGTTTGTATGATGAACGAATCCGGTCAAGAAGACTTTCAAGGAATTATCAAAGAAATTGGTAGAAAAAACCATACAATTAAAAATCCAAAATATTTAGTATTTGACTGCTTAACACTAGAAGAATTTAATAGCCAAACTTCGTCAACTGACCGAAAATTTAGGGACCGTATTACAATTGCAGCTCTGCTATTTGGAGGAATTGACTTAAAAAATACTACTATCCTAAAACAAACCTTAATTGAATCTGAAGAGCAGCTTCAAACTGAAATTACTAATTCAACTGCTCAGGGTTGGGAGGGTCTAATGTTAAGAAAAGATACTCCATATATTGGAAAACGCAGTGATGAAATCCTTAAAGTCAAGAAATTTTGGGATGCAGAATATATTGTAGAAGGGGTTGAAAACTCAACTCACCGAGTTATTGAAGATGGCCGAGAGGTTGAAGAAGAAATGCTTGGAAATATTTTTATTACGCATAAAGGAAATCAGGTTAGAGTTGGTTCAGGTTTTTCAATTGAGCAGCGTCGTCAATTTTATAAAAACCCCGATCAAATTTTAGGTAAAACAATCACTGTTCAATACTTTGAAGAAACAACTGACCAACACGGCCAGCACTCTTTAAGATTTCCAGTTATTAAAGCAATTTACGAAAAAACAAGAACGATATAATGCCAAGAATTATTTTAGTAGGACCTGGTGCATCAGGTAAAGATTTTATGAGAAAGCGCCTTGAAGAAAGAGGCATGACTTACGCAGTAAGTTATACAACACGTCCGCCAAGACCAGGAGAAAAAGATGGAAAGGATTATTTCTTTCTTAGTCAAGCTGAGTGTCAATCAATGAAGGATGAAGATGAATTTTATGAAGTAATTGATTTTAATGGATGGTCATATGGCACTACTCTTAAACAATTTTATAGAGATGATGTTTTTATTATGACCCCAAGCGGGCTGTCGCATCTTTCTGAAGAAGATCGTGCAAAATCATTTGTAATATTCTTTGATATTGAAGAAGAAATTAGAAAAACTCGACTTGAAGAAAGAGTTATGCCAGGCCACACAGTTGATGCACGACTTCAAGCAGATAGAGAGTTATTTGCTGGATTTTCAAATTACGATTTAAAAATAACAAACCCAAACTTTTAATATGTCAACCTTTAACGGAACCCTAATTAATGTAGATGATACTCAATTTGTATCAGCAAAATTCAAAAAAAGAGAATTTGTAGTCGGGACTAACGATAAGTACCCACAGTATGTAACATTTGTTGCAATCCAAGAAAAATGCGAAATGCTAGATTTTGCAAAACCGGGAGATCAAATTCAAGTTGGCTATAAATTAGCCGGTCGTAAATGGGAAAGTCCTAGCGGCCAAATCAAATATTTCAATACCATTGAAGCAACTCAAATTCATATTGCAAAATCTAATAATATTTTAGATGAGCAAGATATGACCGATGATGAAATTATGAATGACTTATTTGGAGATGCGCCAAGTACACCTAAAAAGTCTACTCCTATTCAGGATGATGATTTGCCATGGGATATCTTAGATTAGTATAATATTATAAACTATAAGAAATGAAATACATATCAATTGATTTAGAAACAACTGGGTTAGATCCGCAAACATGTCAGATCTTACAGATTGGTGCAATAATTGAAGACACAAATGACGTTAAGCCAATTTCAGAGTTGCCTACATTTAATTGTGTAATCGAACACCCTCACTATACAGGTTCAGCTTATGCTATTAATATGAACATGAATCTTATTGAGATTATTGCTGGAATGGAAAAAATTCCAAGAGAAGATCGTGGAGATTATCGTAAAAAACACAATATCTTAACTCCTCAAATGGTTGCAACTGCATTTGCGAGTTGGGCAGCATTTCATGGCTGTGAAGTAGATGGAGACCGAGTAATTATTAATGCAGCTGGAAAAAACTTTGCAGCATTTGATAAAGTTTGGTTAGAGACCTTAATTCCAACGTGGAATACTAAAATTAAAATCAGAAATCGCATTATTGATCCAGCTGTGTTAGTTACAGATTGGAAAAATGATCAGTCTCTTCCAGGTCTTGGAAAATGCAAAGAACGTATTGGTCTTGAAAATCATGTTACACACGATGGACTAGACGATGCAATCGATGTGGTTGAGGTAATTCGTAAAGCTACAAATAATTATCAGAATGCGAGTTATTGATTATAAAGCTGCACTAGAAAGCATGTATATTGATATGATGGAAGAAATGTATAAACATCTTGCATCCAACAATTTTACCTGGCCAGATGATATTCCATTTGATGAAAAGGAAAAAGAAGACCTCTTAAAAGAAATGATAGTTTATTTTGAAGGGCAAGAAGAATTTGAAAAGTGTGAAGAGCTCACAAAAATGAAAACTATTTAGTATATTAGATCTATGATAAATGAAACAACTCGTCTTGGATATTGCTGTATTAACCTATCACTAGATAGAAAAGTTACTGCAAATCGTGGTATGATTAAGAAAACCTTTCAACAAAAGGGTATTCAATACTGTGGCGAGTTGGCTCATCAAAATATCAAGGATATTCTTACTATCTTAAAATGGAATGTTGCAAATGACATTTATGTTTATCGTATGTCTAGCGATGTTTTTCCATGGATGTCAGAATATGAAATTACCCAATTGCCAAATTTTCAGGAAATTCTACCTGACATGCAGGCAATTGGAGAATTTGTACTTGCAAATAATATTAGATTATCAATGCACCCTGGCCAGTTTGACGTTTTACCTTCGCCAACTCCAAGTGTTGTTACAAAAACTATCAAAGATTTAAATCAGCATTCAGAAATTATGGATCTAATGGGTTTACCAACAGATCACAGATTTCCAGTTAATATTCATGTAGGTGGAACCTATGGTGATAAAGAAGCAGCGGCTGATAGATTTTGTCAAAATTTTAAACTACTTAGCCAGTCTGCACAAAACCGATTGGTTGTAGAAAACGATGATAAGGCTACCCAATATTCAGTTCAAGATCTTTATGATTTAATTACTGCAAGGATTGGAACGCCTATCACATTTGATTTCCACCACCACCGATTTAATACAAGCGGATTAACTGAAGAAGCTGCTCTAAATCTTGCAGCTTCAACGTGGCCGTGCACTCCACTAACACACTATTCAAGTTCAAAGAAAACCTTTGAGGATTCGTCAGTTATTGCTAGATCTCACGCAGATTATATTTATGAACAAATCAATCCATATGGCTTAACTTTAGATATTGAAGTTGAGGCAAAGGCCAAAGATTTAGCTGTTCTAAAATATCGAGAACAGTATAATACTCTATTAGAAAATTATATCCCATTTGAACATGAGCGATTGCAAGAATTGTAAATCAACAGAAGTTAAGACTCAAATTAAAGGAATCTTTGACGAATTATTTGTTGGAGATGAACTTCGCAATGAGCGTCTTTCTATTTGTTATGAGTGCGATAAATTTCTAGGGGCAAGCGGCCAGTGCGGAGAGTGCGGCTGCTATATCTTTGCAAAGACTGCAACTAAAGGAGAATCGTGCCCTCTACCTGAACCAAAATGGTAGTTAATAAATAATTAAGATTCAACGATCCTCAGTATACTCAATCAATTAATTTTTTCAGCTGAGAAAATTCCTAACACCATGGATAGTGACAGTATTTGCCAAATTAAAACAAAAGAAGAGAAAGATCATGGGGACTTGGATCCTGATCCTGGCGACTTTCTTCAACCCTCTTGGTTTCGATGCCCTATTTGCTCTAATTATGAAATGGACCGGTTCCTATTGGATTACGGACGCTATTTTCTATTGCCTATCGGCATTCTTTTTTGGACTTTATTTTTTATTTTTTAGAGAAAAATCTAAGACTTCTTAGTATATTATCAGTATAAAACTAATAATATGAACGTCGAACTACAATCTGTAACGTCATCAACAATTGATGCATTTGGTTATGATCCTACCATAAATGAACTATATGTTCAATTTAAAAGCGGCTCAGTCTATACCTACCAAGGAGTTTCCGAATCAGTTTATGCTGAACTATGCGAGGCCGAATCCTTTGGTAAATTCTTAAATGCCAATATTAAAGGCACATATTCTTACCTTAAATCATAAGCATGGGATTCAACAAATATTTTATTCCAGACCCAGCCGATTTTATTGAACGTCTTGAGAAGTTTACTGGTCCAAGAGAATTTGTAGCGATTAAGAAAATTGATGCAGTAATGGGCGATAGCCTATCAGTTGATATGCTAGATAAAATGTATGAAATGGTTAGAGCTGGTCATACAAATGACGAAGTTTTAACAGAACTTAAATCAATGTTAAAGTAGAAGAACCTATAAATTAAAAGCTATGTATTATTTAGTAAGAATCAAATTTGAGACCGAAACCGAAAGTGGTAAACGTAAATTCATTAAAGAATTGTATGTCGTAAGTGCTAACTCTGTATCTGATGCAGAAGCTAAAATCCGAGCTAGATTTGGAGATGGAATTTCAGCAATGACTGTTGAGTCTGTTCAAGAATCCAAAATCCTTGGAATTATCGAATAATCTTGCATGCCATGTAAAAAAGAAAGGGACCGCTGAAAAGCTGTCCCTTTTTTAATTTAATAAGGTTTAAATTATTTCATGATATAAAGATACCCTAAGCTACCTATTAGAACTCCACTAATAATTTTAGTGAAGGTTAATTTAGTTTTAAGTTTCTTATTTTGCTTTTGAAGATCTTTAACCCATAAACCCTGAGTTTCAAATTTCAATTGCTCGTTTTTAATACGATCTTCGTACATAACACCCTTTTGAACATGACCCGAAATGATACTATCTTTTAATACTATTTTTTGATTAAGTAAAACTAGTTGTTCATTTGCAAGTTTAAGTTCAGCCTTTGCACTATCACCACCAATTAAGTCCTTAACAATCTGCTTTGCAACAGGTGCTGGAATTTTAACAGTGTCTTGCGGTGCAGTTTGAGCAAACGCAAAAACTGGAAATAGTGCAATTATAAAAAGTAATTTCTTCATATTAATAATTGTATCTAGCTTTAAAGAAGGAATCAATTTGAGTTGGTGTATAACTAGAAGCGGCTGCACTTTGTTCGTGATAATATTCACGAATAATTGTAGTCTTTTCTTTAATATTGTCAACTTGGAAATCAATAGCCTTTACTTCAGTTTCATAAACCTGAATTGAACTATCAATCTTTAGTTGCTTTGCTTCTAACTCTTTATTTGCAACAGTTAATGAATCAATTATTGCTTTATACTCTACTGGCATTTGTGGCTTTGGAGTAAACACATAAATTAACCCATAAAGAACAACAAGACCGCCGATTACATATAGAATGTAACGCCATTTGCTCTTATTTGCTTTTGCAAATTCAACAATTTTAATACCCTCTTCTTTAAGCTTTGCTTTTTGTTGAGATTTCATAGGAAAAATTTAATTATGCTTCTGGCGCTTCTTCTGCAGCTGGTTCATCTTCAGCTGGAGCTTCGTCTTCTTCTGGAGCTTCTTCTTTTTCTTCTTCGCCTAATTGGAACATATCCTTGATTTTTGTAAGGATTTCTTCTTTTTTAGCTTCTTTATCTTCACCATCTTCCATTTCTTTCCACTCTTTAAATTCTGAAGAATAGAATGCATCGAAATCATCAGATGAAAGTTCATTGAACATTACATCAAGGTGCTCTTTTTTGAATGCTTCCAAATCAGCAGCTTCATCAGCAACTGGAGCATCTTCTTCTGGTGCATCTTCAACTGGAGCGTCAGCAGCTGCCGCATCTTCTTCTTCAGTTAAACCAAATTTGTTTAAAAACTCTGCAGAGTTTACGTTTTCGTCAACCTTAGTAACGAAATCTTTGAAATTGTAAATCATTTTAAATAGATCTATTTTGTAGTTATTTATTTGCGCGAATTGGGTATAATATCAAAAAATAGGATATGCCAGAAGGACCAGAATGCAGACGCGTATATGAAGGTTTGCGAAATTATTGTATTAATAGAAAACTAACTAGTGTAGAAATACTTGGTGGACGCTTCCTAAAGACTCCCCCAGTTGGCCTGGGAGCCCTGGAGCTGCCCCTGGAGGTAGTTGGAGGTGGAGTTAAAGGCAAATTCATCTGGCTAGAATTGGAAGGCGCCATGTCTATCTGGATTACCCTGGGTATGAGCGGGTTTTGGTCAATCTATCAAAAACCACATGCACATATTAAATTAGTATTTGATGATGGATTAGAGCTATTTTTTATTGACCAGCGCAGGTTTGGTACCCTTAAGTTTGCAAGTAAGGTTGAATTGGACGCAAAATTAAAAACCCTAGGAGTTGATGCGCTAAACGACACAACTGCATCTGTTTATAATACGCTTAGATCATTTGAGAGGGTTCCAAATAAAACTGTTGTAGAAGCACTAATGGACCAGCGGCTTTTTGCAGGAATTGGAAACTATATTAAATGTGAAATGTTATATCGTTCTAAGATTTCCCCGCATAGATTGGTTAAGGATCTTACAGATAATGAGATTCAATTACTATGGGACTATTCTAAATTAATTAGTAGGGCATCATACGCACAGGGTGGAGCAAGTATTAGAAATTATCAGCAAGTAACTGGAGAAACGGGCGACTTTGTATTTGAATTTGAGGTATACGGCAAAAGGGAAGATCCTCATGGAAATACCGTAATTAGAGAAAAAACGGCAGACGGCAGAACTACACATTGGGTTCCAAGTCTACAACAATAAATAGTATAGAACCAATATGAGTAAAGAAAAAAAGAAACCCGATCTAGTAGTTTGGGATGAAGAAAAAGGCTACTATGCAAATGCACTCACATATGGTTCAAACCTTAGTGCTCCATCTATACAAATGGATGATGTTGCCGGATGGAAACAGGGACAGGCTCAAAAGGCAAATAAAGTATTTGTAAAAAAGTATAATGAGCTAAAGGAAGAATTTAAAGAGTTAGTTGAGGAGGTAAATTGGAATGATATAGTATATTCTTCAAATTACAACTTTTTACCAGTAATTGGTGAAACGTATTACCTATATAGAAAGTCTGATGATTCATTATTTTTATCGCTAATCTTACCTAGCGAATGGAATATGGAGTTTGTTGGATCAACTAGATTGGAATCAAACAATAAATGGATAAAATTATCATAATATGCAACACATTAAACCATACACACAATTTAATGAGAGTGCTCAACCAATGCGAATCTTTTGCGATATGGATGGAGTACTTTCAGATTGGGATTCCCAGTTTGAAAAAGAGGCTGGAATGACTATTGAAGAGTTTCAAAAGGAATATTCAAAAAATGCAAGTTGGAAACTTGTTGGAAAAGCCGGTGAGGCATTTTGGGCAGGTATGGAATGGATGCCAGATGGAATCGATCTTTGGAGTTTTATCCGAAAATACAATCCTACTATCTTATCATCGCCATCACTTGATCCAAAGTCAATTACAGGTAAAGCTAAATGGCTTAAGAAAAATCTAAACTGGGACTTTCCATATATTACAAAAAAGGAAGACTGGACAGGTCAAGAGAAAACCATTTTTTATGGTAACAAATTTGAATTTGCAACTGGTCCTAGCGATATTCTAATTGATGATACTCCAAAGAAATTAGATGCATGGGTTGCCGCTGGCGGAACAGGTATTTTGCACACTAGTGCCAAGGAAACTATTGCAGAGCTAAAGAAACTAGGTTTCGATAAATAACTAAAATCATCAATTTATTGTGAGAATTATTGAATCTTTTCAGGGATTTTTAAAAATACAGGAAATGGGAGGTTGGGCAACAACTAAAACACAAGGAACTAAAATTACGCCAGCCGTATTAAAAGAATCTGTTTCTGTTTTAGAAACTATTTTTTCTAAATTTAATAAGTATGTAGAGTCACTAGAAATGGCTCCGCTAAAAGTTCTTGGTCCAGGCGGATCTGGCGTTTATTATAAACAAGACATGGCAGAAAATCCAGAAAAGGCATATGGCGATGTTGATATTTTAGTTGAATATCCTCTAACTGAACCTCAATCACGCAGAGTTGAAATTGATACTATGAAAGAGTACAATCAACTTATGTTAAAGTGGATTCAAGAAAATCCTCAGCCTGAGATTGATGCAGAAGAGAGCGATGCAATTTCCGACGGCAGCCTTAAACTTGTAATTAATTTAACAGATGGTCCAGTTCAAGTTGATATTATTCCAACTTTTACCTATTCAGCAGAATGGGCAAAATCTAGATATACTCCAATTAGAGGCGTAAAGGGATTTGTTGTAGGGTTCCTATATCAATCATTTGGTAATGCGCTTGATGTTTCAGTTACAGATCGTGGAGTTGTTGCTAAAATTAAAAATGGTGAATTAGTTGGACCTAACATGCGTAAAGACGTTGAAGAGAAAATTATCACTAGAGATTTTTCTAAATTTATTCTACACCTTGCAGAATTTGTTGATGAATTTGCTGGCACTAAACGTGAACTTGTAATTGATGATTACCTAAATGAACACCCTGGAATTGATGTAACTCAACTTTCACTTGAACAAATCTGTAATGGAATTTTAGGATTTGCCAGAACTCTTGAAAAAACGGGCACATACGATTTACCAAACTTTAAGTATAATAGCTCAAAGGAATTTTTAGAAGAAGTTGTTAAGATCTATGCGCAAAAGCTGCATAAACACAGAACCTCATCTAAATACGATAAAGCCTTAACTGATTTAGCTAACCAACAGAAAGATAAAGTAATGCACGACGCTGAAACTGCATTCGAGTATGTTAGTAATAAACTATTAGATGGAACAAATATTTAGTACAGAAAACACATTTGACAGAGCCACAACTTGGTTCATTAGCGATTTACACATAGGACATGGAAATGTCTTACGATTCGAACAAGGCTTACACAACTTTTCTGATATAAAAGAACACGATCATGTAATTGCCAAAAACTGGCATGAAACGGTAGGACCGGATGATCACGTTTTTTTCTTAGGCGATCTTGCAATGGAGCGAACTAAATTCAAACACATTCGTGAAAACTTAGGAAAGTTTGGAAAACTTCCTGGAAAAGTTCACTGGATTATTGGAAATCACGATCTTCATATTGATAAAACTTGGCTCTATAATTTAAGCGAGGTAATGGATATTGTAGAATTTACAAACTACAAAGAAATCATGGTTAAAGATGACAGCGAATGGGGTCTTAAAAGATTTGTTTTATTCCACTATCCTCTTTACGAATGGAATGGTAAATATCGTGGAGCCTACCACTTATATGGACACTCGCACGCTCACGTTCACCCATTAGCGGGAACTATGTCAGCTTGCGCGTGTATAACAGGTTATAAACCCGTCAACGCCGATTGGATGATTGACAAGATAGAAGAATTAAAATGCAAACTAGAGACACAATCAAGCGAGTAACGCTTAATAACAAACGATATTACCAAGTAAATTCTGAAGAACATGGTCAATTAGGTCCATTTCCAAGTGTAACTACAGTTTTAGGATCCACCGCAGATACTACAGGTATTGATAAGTGGAAAGAAAGAGTTGGTGAAGCTGAGGCTAATCGTATTAGTCAAAACGCTCTAGACAGAGGTAATATTATGCACAGGCTTTGTGAGATTTATCTTAATCTTCCTGGATCAATGACTACTCAAAATAGATTAGAAGAAACCCTAGCTCTTACCCGATTAGACGAAGAAATTGATAAACAAGACAATCGTGCTAAAATCGTAGGCGGCATGATGTTCTATAATTATATTCGATCTGGTTCATTTGATAGAATTAAGCGAACTGTAATGCAAGAAGAATTTTTGTGGACTCACAGAAATGGTGGTTATGCTGGAACAGTCGATAATGTTTCAGAATTAGTCGATGGTACTTATGCGGTAATTGATTTTAAAACTGCACGTAAACCTAAAAAGGAAGAGTGGATTGAAGATTATAAACACCAAGTTGCAGCGTATGCAGTTGCAGTTTGGGATCGACATAAAATTAAAATTTCGCAAGCACAGATTTGGATCTCTAATGAGCAAACAATGGATCCTCAATATTTCGAAATGAATACTGAGGATCTTAAATTGTATTATAATAAATTCTTAGAGAGACTTGAGAAATTCTACGAAATGTTTCCTATTAATTAATAAGCAACAATTTTTCTTAGAGCTGCAACTTTAATTGCAATTTTACGAGCTCGACCGCTTGTATTATCGTAAACTCTCAAGTAAATGTATTCCTCATTTCTTGAACTATTAAATACAAAATAGTCAACTGGCGCAACTAAACCATAATAAGTATTATGTGATGCAATATAAAGCATTTCATTTGGAGTAGTTGCTCGTTTGCTATCAAATCTTTCTAAACGGAATCTGGTAAGTCCCAATCCATCAATTGGTTCATCGATTTTAAATCCATTTATTGAATTGAAATATGCATCCCTAGCCGGTAAAAATACTGGTGTAGATTTTCTTCTATTAAATCTTTCTACTTGATCTGGTGAAAGTGCAATATCTGTAATCTGACCGCGCTTAAATATTTTAGAAATATAAGTTCCGCCTGGAACACGCGATTCCAATGCATCTTTATATTCATCATCTCTAAATGCTTCATAGCTTGGGCCAAATCGTTCTTCATTTTGTGCACGTTGAGCTTGGCGTTCAGCTTCTAACCTTTCACGTTCTTCTCTTTCAGTACGTTCTCTTTCCTCGCGCTCAGCTCGCATTCTCGCTGCAACGTCTGGATCAATTAGACTCATAATAAAATCTTTAACTACTCGCCAATCGGTTGAACTATATCTGCTTCTAATTACAGTAGAATCATCTTCGATTCCTGGGATTTGAACAGGATCAACTTTAACAAACTGGGCTTTAATTGCCTCGGGGTTATTACTACAATTTCTAGTGTCAAACGATGTAAGTTGACTTACATCGCTGCCTCTTTCCACCCAATCAATATAGTTTGGAACAGAAATTGCAATCGCGTGATCACGATAAACTCCGGCTAATACTCTAACTGGAATTGAAGTATCTCTACCGTTTGCGTATTGTCTAACATAAACAAGATCTCCAATTTCTGGTTGATCATCCCAAACAATTCCTCTTTCAACACCATATGCTCTTGCTCGTTCCGCAGCTTCTCGGTTTTCTCTTTCTCTACGTTCTCTTTCCAATCTTTCTCTTTCAGCTGGATCGAATCTAGCCATTACATCGGCTGGTAAAATGGCTTTAAGCTCGTCGTCAATTCCAAAATTTCTTGGAGTTACACTACTATAACTAATATTATTATCTAGGAAATTTGTTGCAAATCTAATTTTCTGATCATCAGAAATTGTTTTAATCATTGCAAATACACAGTCTGGTCCAAGAATTGCATGTACATCATCATCACTAAGAGAACCGTCTGCATTTAATTTTGGAGAAATTAGAGAAGCCCATGCATTATCTTTTTCTAGAGTTCCGGCCGTATTTGATTTTAACCATTTCTTTTGTTCAAGTAGGGCTCTATACAATTTATAACCAAGACGTGCGCCTCTAAGCGCGCTTGGAATACCTCCACCTGGAAAATGTGAACGACCACTTGAGTCTACTTCCATATGAATACAGTCGCTTTGATTATTGGCATCTGCCCATTTACCAAAATTGCTATTCATAAAATTATTAATAAAAGAATCTGATCCAGATCCACCTGCTTGTTGAACCTTATCCTTTGCCTCTTTATAAAATGCTAAAATTTCTCCTGGTAAGATTGGATAGTATGAACTTCCTCTAGGTACCCAAGTAATTTGTCTCCAGTTTAAATCAACTAGTGCTTCTTGAAATGATTTGACTAGTGGAGCAAGACTTCTAGCTAGGGCTTGACGATCCTTAGCTCTTTTTAGGTAAGTATCTGGAAACTGTTCTGGCTGTAGAGCCATTTCTTCGATCTGGTTAGACTCTAATACTAGGTCCAGGAATGATTTGTGCATATGTTATTAAATATTTCTATAGATATTTATTTGGGTTCAAACCCTTTTTCTAGAGTATAAAAAACAAAACTTTAATTGTAAGTGTTACACAAAAGTATTTTAATAAAGCAGGATGGTTTTTATTTAGTTGACTGGGATTTGACCACAAACCAACCCACCAATCAAACCCAAATTACAGGAAGACTTTCGAGCTTTTTTGGATATTTTGCTGAGTTTGACGAAAATATTACAATCAAAACCTTTTTGGAGGTGCTTGGTGACTTTACTGATGAAATTAACCTAGTATTTGATGGATATTTAAATGGAGTAGATTTTGATCTATTTTTACAAGAAACTCAAATTCTATCAGTTAAATCGCCAGCAATTGACTATGTTGAACTTGCATGGAAGGTTAGAATGATTGCTGCCTCAGATATGACAATTTTAGATATTGTTCCAAATATTCTTGGAATAAGCGCAATTCAGGGTAGTGATTCAGATGTGGTTACAGAGTTAGATTTTATTAGATTAAGAGATATTTGCCAATTTACTATATGTGAACAAACTGCCCTTGATATACCAGATGATAGAACTTATCAAATTGCAGTTGAAGCTGAACGCAGATGGACGCTATTTGATATTATTTCTGGCTTTCTTTCTGAGATCTCTAGATACGGTTCGCCAGAAGATAAACAGCAAATGATTGATGAACTAAATAAAGAATCTAAACTGTCGTTTTCTGAATTAATGGAATATGTTGAAGAAATGGAGCTCTTAAAGAAAGAGATCGAGCTCGATAATACAGATGACCTCCTGGACGATGATGACGATGAGGACTAGTTACCTAATTCGGGTTCCAAATGAGTCCCTGGCAGTCACCAGGGTAGCCCTGGAACAGCTTGGGAGCCAAATTGAATACGAATACCCAGGTGCCACTTTTACAGATTTTTTGGTATTATTAGATATAGAAAGCTTAGACTTGCTGGTCTCGGCCATTTCTGGTATTACAATATTACAAGGATTATGAGAAAAAACAAAATTAAAGTACACTACACACCTAAACAGGTCCTAGCAAAGGACTCTGGTGGTAATTTTAGCAAATCGCCGCTAAAACCTAAGAGGTTACTTGAAAATTTTGAGGATGAGGGGTTATTGAACCATTTTGAAATAGTTGAAGATTTTACCCCATATACAAATAAAGATTTCAAGATTGCCCATACAAAAAGATATGTTAATTCTTTTTTCAGCGGGCAAAAGGGCTGCGAATCAAATGGATTGGATTGGTCAACTCAATTTGCAGATTCAGTTCGTTATACTAATGCATCACTGCACGCTGCAATAAAGGGTTCTATTGTAGAGCCAGATCAAGTTCACTTTAGTCCAACTAGTGGATTTCACCATGCTCGACCTGATGGAGGAAGCGGATTTTGTACATTTAGCGGTCAGGTTATTGCTGCAATTAAAATCTTGGAAGAGTTTGGATTAAGTGGAGCTTTTTTAGATTTAGATGGACACTTTGGAAATTCAATTGAAGATTCTAGACAATTTGTCAAAGATTTAGATAAAGCAGTTCCGACTGAATTTAATATTAACCCAACTGGCAGAGGTAAAGCCTATGTTAATAATCTTAAATGGAACCTACAAAATCTAGAAGAGGCCATTTTAACTGGCCAAATTGGATATGTTGTATGGTGTCATGGTGCAGATTCACATGAGTGGGACGATTTAGGATTCCAGTGTTCAACTGACCAATGGTTGGAGTGCTCTACAATTTTTTGGAATTGGGTTAAAGAAATGGACCAGAAACTTGGAAGACCGCTTCCTGTAAGCTGTGCTCTATTTGGAGGTTATAGAAAAGATGATTATCAAAGCGTATTAAGTTTACATACAGCAGACTTCGTTGAGTGTATGAATAATTTGCTTAACCTTGAGGTTAAATATACTATAAAGGTGCAGCCAAAATATTCATATACACATGCCAAAGCAGAATACGTCCGATGAGGAAATGGAAAAGGTCTTTAAAGACCTTGATAAGTATGGATATAATTCCAAATACTGGTCAAGAATAGATGAAGTAATTCATTGGTTAGAATCAAGAGAGGAATATGAAAAGTGCGCTGATCTTTATGATTATAAAAAGTTCTACACAAATCCCTCTTAAATGGCACAATATAAAATTGGGTTAATTTTAACCTCTACTCTACATGGAATTCTTCTTTTTGCAATGGCAGCGGTTTTACCACATCTGCTTTTACATTCACCAGCCTGGTTTGCATTTCCAATAATCTTTATGCTAATAAATTTTATCTGGTCTGGAGGAGCAACTCCACTAACTGATTTGGAAAATTCTTTTAGGCGAAAACTAGGAATACCAAGAATTCACTGTTTCATTGGGCACTATCTTACAAGCATTATAAAATAAAAAAGAGGAGATTTAGTCTCCTCTTTTAGTTTATCAATATTAGATAAGATTATTTAGTTTCTTCTTTAGAGGCATCAGGTTTCTTACCGCCGCCTACTACATTTTTAACACCAAGTAAGGCTGCTCCGATTGTTGTAAACATTACTGATTGGTTAATAATGTCAATAGATTTATCTAAAAACATTTTGTCAATGCAACCCAATAGGAAACAAAGACCTCCAATAAAAATAATGTAAACTCCAGCGGTTGAAGTTGAAGAAGTTTTGCCAGTATCGTTTGAAGTCATTTCACCAAATGAAAACTTCTTGATATCTCCGATTTTAGGTATTGACATAATTAAAGGATTTTTTATTATTTATCTGATAGGTAATCTTCGAGGAACTCGGTAAGCTTCTCAGAATCAGGTAATTCTGTATAGTCCATTTTATAGTGTTGATTAAATCTCTCGGCTAATAGATTTGAAGCTTTTGTTTTATTGTGTTGAATTAATAGATTAATACCAAGCCAATCTGCCTCCTGTTCCTGTCGATTTGAATAATATGGTTCGCCTTGATGATTTGCAATCGAGTGGCCAATTTCATGAGCCTCAACTGCAATCATATGATCTTTTGTAAAATATGATTCGCTTACTTCCGATCCATCAAAATAGATAGTTTGATTTTCTAAATTGGCAAAGGCAATTCCAAGTTTTTCAAAATATGGCTTAGCTGTATTGTATAAACTATCATTTGGATAGGTAATAACTAGAGTCCAGCTTGGATCCAATTGAGCTGGCATGGAAATAGGTTCTTCTATACTTTCGCTTAAACTCAAGTCTCTAACTTCATCTTCAGTATCTTCACTTCCTTTAAATGGATCTTTGAAATTAACTTGCCCCTTAACTTTACTTGCATTTCTGCCCATCATATCTCGCCAAAGTTCGCGAACATCAGGCTGTCCCATTTGGTCAGCCAATACCGCAGAATAGAAGCCCTTATCTTCAAGCTGAGCAAGTTCAAACCATTTCTCAACACCAATTCTTTTTCCGTGTTTGTCTCTAATTGAAGCCAGGTGTTTAAATCTTAAAAAAAGATCTGTATTATAGGTATCTCCAATGTATTTTCGCTGTGGATTAAGCTCAGAAAGCTTTTTTGTATAAGTCTTTGCTGGAGCCACTGCTTCGCCTAACCAGTCTGTAAATTGTCTAACTTGCATATTTTGCATTTGATTTAATTATCTTGTACTACATTATTATTTATCGTCACTAAGATAGATAAACTAAAATAACGAGTCTATTCCAATGAAACCTAGATTCCATGATGAAGACGAAATGGAGTTCAATCCAGACGACTTCGACGCTACTCCAGCCTCAAAATTTGATTTTGAAGACGAGTTTGAACCAGTAGAAAAAGACGAACCTATATATGGTTCCGGAGACGAAGCTGAACTAAAGGAACTACAAGCAAAACTTAGAGAGCTTCCTAAGGGTCATCCAATGAAAAAAGATTTGGCAGTTAGAATCCTAGATCTACATAAAAAATTAGCAGCAGAAGATACGGGTTATCTTAAGCGTAGAGAAGCAGCTGAGACAAAGGCCAAAAAATCTCACCTTAAAAAACAGCAGTGGATGGACTCTGTATTAGACGACGAGCCTTCATATGATGGTTTTGAAAGTAAGAGAGTAATGAGATGCTCAGACTTTATTATCTTAGAAAAGAAAAGAGAAGAAGTTTTAAAGGATGCAGATAAGAAATTTCCAAATCTAAAAAAAGCAGAAATGAAAAAAATGCTTAAAGATCAGGAAAAGGGAGCAAAGGACTTTAAACAAAAATCTAAAAAATATTTTGGTTGGGCAAAGGATCCTGAAGCAGCGGCAGCTGCTTTTATAAGAAAAGCGACCGGCAAAGAACCAAAAGATCTTTAATTAAAATTTAGAGCCGAGCGTAAAACCTCGGCTTTTTTTAGCTATGTTGAGACACATTATACTTGTAATTATCTTATTTTTTATAACTAACTGGGTTAATGCTCAAATTGTTGTAGATAAGGGTGGGGATGGTTGGTCGACTCAAGTCGATTCAGCCTTAGTCATTATTAAAAAGACTTCGCCTAAACATTGGAAAATGGTCGAAGAATCTTGTAATCATATTTCAATGTGGAATGGAAAAGTATCAACTACGCAGCCAGGTAAAGGAACTGACCCTGGAACAATCGTGATATCTAGGGATGATTTTAAGCTTGGGTCAATAAACAATATAGCTTCAGTAATTGTTCACGAGAGCAGACACCTATGGATCTCTAGGAATGGCATAGTATTTAAAGACCCTACTTTAGAAGAGGCAGATTGCTACTTATGGGAATTGGAATTTTTACAAATGATTCCTAATGTTGAGCAGTGGTTAGTTCAACATGTCTTTAATCAATATATTGGAAACTCTAATAAAAAATAAGGGCAGAGAGTAGCGAATTCCCTGCCCAATCCGTGAACTAGTCCCGGTCCTAAGTGAGGTCTTCAAACCTCAACTATCTTTAATCCTCATCGGAGTATTCTTCATCATCATCAAACTCTTCATCGTCTTCCTCATCATCTTCATCTTCTCCAGCAATCATATCTAATTCTTCCTGAACTCTATCGTATAACATATAGGTTTGTTCATCTAACCAACCATTAAGAGTTTCTTCAATTTCATTACAAAAAGCATCAATATCATCTAGATTATCCATGGTTCCGCCAGTAAGATCTTCAATTGATATAAATTCGTATGAACTTAGATCACCTTCCATAATTTCTAATTGTGGAACATCCTTTGAATCAACGCTAAATGCCCATGAATGATCAAACCCTGTAATTAAATCGGTAATTGGAGCCAGTCCTAATTTCCAAAGTCTAACAAGTTCTGGTGATAATTGAGACTCGTCATCTTGAAAAGCAAGTTTAAGTCTAACTGCATAGCTTGCATAAACTCTAGGTTCTTCACCCTGAAAGCGTAGATCATCAACATTCCAATCTTGATCAATATGGAGTGTACTGTTTTTTTCATCTAGGTGTACCATATAACTACTTGAGTTATTCATACCCTCTGCAATTTTTTGTAAAAGTTCATTAGCTAATTCATTAGACGGTTCATCTAAATAACCTTCACTTTCATTTATAAATTGTTTAAATCTTTGAATTTTCATATTAATCTAAATATTTTGCAAGTTTTCCAACCTCAGCGTAATCTCCTGCATCTAGTGCAGCATCAATTAGGCTTTGGATTTCTTTTTTACTTAATTGCGATAGGTCAGCCAGTTCACTTTGTGAAGGCTCGATTCCAAAATCTGGAACCTCTTCATCAAATTGACCTCTTTCCCAATCGCTTATTTCTTGTTCAATTTCTGAAATAATTTCTTTCATTTTAGCAGTTGCTCCAGCATCTTCACTAAAGATCTCTTTCATTAGTTGTAAAAATTGAGTAGACTCCATTTGCATTAGTTTACCAAATACATGTTCTCTAATATTTTCAATCTCAACTCTTTCAGTAAAACGATTTACAAAATCTCTAAGATCTGCTGCTAAATAAGGACCGTATCTTAAATCTTCTAATTCATCGCTAAGGGTTCCAGTATTTGCAATAACTTTTTGAGCCTCTTCTTCATCTTCTGGAATTGCAGCAGCTCCAATTAATTTGTAAATACCTTTAATTGTTTCGTGTAACAACATTGCAAAGTCTGTACCTAACGCAGTAATAGTAGGTTCCATTTCATTAAGAGAATCTTCAATTTCTGGAGTTTCAATATCGCCACTTTCTAATGACTTAATGATTTCCTCAGCAGTTTTTTCATCATTTTGGATTGGTTTCCAATCAACATCAACGGAACCGCTAAATCCACTTTTATCTCTTTCCCACATTTGTTTTTGAACTTCAAGTGGAATTCTCCAATCGAGTGCAGATGCAATATCAGTAATTTTCTTAAGAAGCTCTACCATTTTTGCAGCATCAGCTGGTCCAAAAATTTTAATCATTCCATCCATTGTTTCAGGTAAAGCTAACATGCGTTTTGCGTTTTTGGCTTCACCTTGCATAATTGCATTTCCTAATTTACGTTTATTAATTGCTGCAATTGTACCCGGATCAGTAATTTCTTTTTGATCTTCTGGTGTTTCCATTTCAACTGGCTCCATCATTTGTTGAATTTGGCCCTGTTGTGGAAATTTGATAATTAATTTGGTTTGACCTAAGATTGAACCATATTCTTGCATAATAATATCTTCTGCAAGTTTTTCTAATTGAGCTTTAACTTGAGGAGTTTGCATTTGCTGAACCTGTCCAACAAACTGCATAAATTGACCCATTTCTCTGCCAAGTCGTTGTTCAGTACCTTGAACATCCTGCATTGCTCTACGCTCAACTCCCTTTAAATATTCGCCAGGCGTTCCAGGATTTCCCTGTAAGCTTGCCTCTTGTAAAAATTGTTTTAGTGTTTTCATATTACTTAAGGAATTCCTTTGGTGTAGTACCTAATTTTTTTAATTCCATTTCAAATCTTTTAATAACATCTTCAGCAGTTGCGCTTGGTTCAGGCTTAACTGAAGGTTTTTTAGTTGGAATTGGACCTGGTCTTGGAGTTACTCTAGGTTTAGTAGTAGGCTCTTTAATTGCAGGCTCTGCTGCATAGAACTCGTTTACGATACTTTCACCAAGTAGTTCTATAATTTTAGGTTCAGACTTAACTGCATTTAGCAATTGTGGATATTTGAATAATCCAGTACTTGCATAACCTTTAATCTCATCTAAAATTGCTTTTGCATTTTGAATAATCTCCGCTCTGGTTTGAGGATCGATATTTGGAAGTAACATATTAAATAGTTTAGCAGAGAAAATTGACATTACACCAAATTTCATATAGAGCGCAATAATCTCTTCTTCTTTAACAGCTGGCGCAATTCTTTCCATTAAGATATTAAGAATTACTCTTGCAGATTCTTGATCGTCTTCTGGATTTACTTTATAACTTGCTTTAATAACAGAATCTAATACTTGAATTGGAGACTTTTTATCAAGATTTAATTCAGTAATTACCTTTTTAATCATTGCCTCAATTGGAAATACTGTAAGTAGAGTCTTAATCATTTTTTCCGGATAGCCAAACTTTTCAAGATGTTTAGTAATATCATCAGTTGTTTTAACACTATGGTCATTAATATCGTGACTATATGTAACTTTACCATCATAAGAAATAGTGGTTCCAATTAGGTGATGTGGATCAGTTGGAGGTAAACCAAAATCGAATGTATTAATTTGTACAGCACCTCCGCCATATTGACGCTGATTAAAGCTTCCTCTATTAATACACCAGTTTGCAACTGAGCATAATTCCTTTTGCGCTTTTTCTGTGCGCGCACTTAACATTAAGTAACGATCGTCCGCATAGATTACAGAACCCTCTGGCTCTAACTCTTCTAATTTATTAATCTTACTTTGAACATCAGAATTTAAGTAACCTTTAACATAATTTTCAGCGTAAACTACAAAATCCATTGGATCAGTAAATGCCTTTGCTTTCTTTAAGAGACGAACTTTAACCTCTTCTCCTAAATCATTCATGATAGTTGCTGCATTGAATAATCTTTGTAAGTCTTCTTTTGGTAATTCTCTAGCAGCTCTACGTAAATTTCCTGGTAATTCATTAAGAATCCATTTTGCTTTACGACGAGTTTCGATTTGATTAAACTCATCCATTAAGGCTTCAAACGCAGGAACGCCATTTACCCTTTCTTGATTTGGAAATTCAATAATTGGAATTGATAATTCTCCAAGAAATTGGGAATTTGCTTTGATTTTATCAAGCAATTGTTGTAATTGTTCAAATGAAACTCGGTGGTCAAATCTGAATCTAACAAAAGTTGCAGCATAACCAGGAAGAGGCTGAATTAATTGAAGAACTTTTTTATAATCTTCATTTGCAAAAACTCTGGCTTGATCTTCTGGTGTAATTTGGGAAACTTCAATTCCTTTTGCTTGTGCAAAACGTTTTAACATATATTGTTTAGCTGCCTGAACATTCTCAGTTAAGAGTCTGCTCGAACGTTTCCAGCTATTAAATGATTCTATTATTCTCATCGTTAAAATAACCTTGTTTAGTTTTTCCTTTTACATAATATCTCCAAGCTTCGCGGCTCTTCTTTTCAGCCATTTCCAATTGGTCCCAATCAATATGTTCAGCTGCCCATTTCATTGCAATTCTATAAAATTCAGTTTCATTTGAATAGGCTGAGGTTGGAATAGCTTTCATTTCAACATCCATTGAACCTACTCGGCGACCCCATACTCCAATGTTAATTCCTTTTGGAGTCATTCTGCGAATTTTACTTGGGCCAGGAAAAAATCCTAGACCCCAACCATCTGATCTTCTATAACCAGGTTTTGCCCAAACAAGAGTACCATTTAGGAGTTGAGTTGGACTTGAAACTACTTCTAAACCTTTAGCTCTAAGTAATTGAGCTTCTGGTGAATCTAAAACTTCTCTAATTTCTGGAAGAGCGGTTCCTGCATGTTCGCCTCTAGCTGTAGCTGAAAGCATTGCATCTCTTCGTATTTGTTTGGAATCATCTCGGTATTGATCAGTATCAAGTAAACCAAGTTCCTTTAATCTAGCAAGTTTGGCTAATTTCTCTTCTGAAGATTCTTCTTCATTAATAAAAGCGCCAAATTTTTTGAAGTATGACATTGAATTTATCCTATTTGTAGTTATTTATCCAGATCTAATACTCTTGGTCTGGAATTAGGTATAATAGAATTATGATAGAATTAGGAAAAATTGTTACGT
>Ga0208596_1000082_pt1 | contig 31675 bp, 19 predicted proteins | sample LakMenEpi12Jul11_FD_150686 | JGI IMG/M metagenome (GOLD analysis project Ga0208596, IMG submission 150686) | Freshwater microbial communities from Lake Mendota, WI - 12JUL2011 deep hole epilimnion (SPAdes) | ecosystem: Environmental > Aquatic > Freshwater > Lake > Epilimnion/Euphotic zone ...
TTCATATAACAAGACCCCCTCTATTTATTTAGCGGGGGTTTTGTTTTTTGGTTTGATTGTTTAGCGTTTATCTCCAGGTGTGTCAAAAAGTTAATTTAACAATTGCATTAAGTACCTAAGCAAAATTAATTTTATATTCCTTTCCAAATTCTCGAATGATTCTTTCAACATAGTTCACTAAATTATGCCAACTAGAGTAAGTATCTATTTCTATCTATTCATTAGTTTTATTATAAGCTTTCATGGCTTCTCTGAGATATTTTCTCTCAAATTGATTAAGATAAGACCATCTATAGGAGAGATTTCACCATTTACTTGATTGGGGTTAGATTCTAGAATATTAGGCAATTTCTTAATCTTTATAGCTGAAAATGAACACCTTTTTTATTAATTTCATTCTAAAGGAAAACCCCCATAATTTTCAATGATTTGATCAATATTTTCCATAATCTTAATAGTCTCCGATATTATAGAAATAATATTTTGATAATGATTAATATCATCAAAGTTTAATTGTCTTCCTTTTCTGTCTTTCAACCATTTTTGACAAACTTGATAACCACCAATATAAAAATTCCAGATTTGCTGCGGAACTTGATCAAAATACTGTTGAGAATTTATCCAGATTTGTTGATGATTTTCATGATATTTGACTTGTTCGACTATATCAGAACCAGGAATAGGATAGGTAGAAATTTCTGTTCCTGTTTCTTTCATTAAATGGTATTTAACTAGTTTATCACCTTTGATCACTAATTCCCAAAAAAGTGCAGCATTGGCAGTTAAAGGAACACGAGGAAAATCAATCTTTAAAAATTCGGCGTAACGTTGACGGTAGTTAGGAGAATGGAAGATAGCGTAAATATAATTAAAAATATCCTCTGGTCCAAAGGTTTTAGTTTTATTTCCTTTTCCATCAGAAATAAATTCTAAATCTAGTTTTTGAGAAAGTTCTGTGATAAATTCTGGGGATAAATTCGGTTTACGTCCTCCAGGTGCGTTAGTTGGTGGAGAATCAAATAAAGTTGGGGTATTTGTTGGGTAAAGGTAAAGAGGGAAAAAACAAATTCCTCCTCTTCTAAATACATTTTTATCAATAATATTTTTCAAACTTGTAACTAATGACCACTCTGGATCATTAACAGCAAGACCCTGACGACCTACTGCTAAACCTAGATTATCATTGATGATCATGTGTTGCATCACTTCACCTCTAGGAGTACAGTGGAATCCTTTGGTTTTCCCTGTATAGTAAGTATAACGATAATCAAAAGGACGATAATAAATAGGGATAATATTAGTTTTTAATAATCCTGATTCTTTTAAATCTTTTTGAGCTAGAGTAATTTTCCAATCTCTGGTATCTTCACCTAAGTCAAAGATTTTTCTTGCATCTTCTATTGATAAAGATACAAACTTATTGATAGTATCTAAAACATCCTTTTGAGTAAACTTAATAGTTAAATCATCCCTAGCTGTGACGATACCATCATTATTGACAATTAAAATATTAGTGATTTTCCAAAATTTATTATATTCATTGCATAAAATATCATCATTAATCTTAAAAGTATTGAAACCAGGTTGAGGTTTAATTTCAGTCCACTCTGTTGAACTAATATCATTTTCAGCTAACCAATGATACTTACCCCCAACTAATTCTTTATTTTCATAAACCTCTCTCATCCCCCATAAATCAGCATGATAAACCGTCGCTAATTTTTGCTGACTATTTTCATATTTAATAAAAATACTGATTGCTACACCTTGCTGAATATCAAAAACATTTTTATCCGGTGAACCGTCAGGACAAACTTCTTTTTTCTTACTATTACCATGTAAATCTAAAACATAAATCTCATCAAAAGTCTGCATCAAATTTTGACGCATTCCCCGAAAAGTGGGATTATCTAAATAACCATGATTCGTAATTAAAGCCACAATACCATAACCCGTTTCCGAAACTCGATGTTGAGCAAAACGGATAAACTTTACATAATCATCTAATAATCCTTTCGGGTTTCTTTCTCCTAAAGGTTTCCCGTCTACTTGATAATAATCTCTAACTAATCCTACAATCCAAGGATCAGTATTTATAGATTCATAAGAATAGGGAGGATTTCCTAAAATTACCATCACAGGAACATCTTGTTTTATATCCTTTGCTGCTTCTGCTTCATCTCTAATTCTATTCATAAAACCATCAGCAGGAGGAATTTGAAAAGCCTCTTGTAAGGTATTAGTTAAATAAATCCTTAACCGTTCGTCAGAACTAAAATCATAACCCAATTCTTGCAACTGTAAAACTAATTTTATATGTGCTACGGTATAGGGAGCCATTAATAACTCAAAACCAAATAATCGCGGTAATAAATGCTGACTAACATAACTTGACCACATTCCCTTTTGATTTTTAAACTTATCATAAATAAAATCAATGACATTGTGAATAAAAGTTCCCGTTCCCACCGCAGGATCTAAAATCAAAACTTGATGGGTTTCGATAGTTCCCTCACCCTTGGGATTAGGAACTTTAATCTTTTTAGAATCTGCTAAACCCTTACTAATATTAAACTTATGTTTGAGAATATAATCTACACTTTTGACAATATAATTAACCACAGGTTCAGGAGTATAATAAACCCCTCTTGATTCTCGCATTTTCGGGTCATATTCCGCCAAAAACGTTTCATAAAAATGAACAACAGGATCTTCTCTGCGAGTCCGTTTACCAAAATCTTTGAGAATTTCCGCCATTTCCGTTTGTTGGAGAATACGCGCTAAATTATCCACAGCCCAACTAATTCTATCATCTAAATCTGGACCCGCTATTTGTCCAAAAATACTCCTTAAAAAAGGGTTAGTTTTTGGTAATTTAAAAGCTGCTGTTTCCCGTGAAAAAGTCTGAGGATTATCAGTATTACACCGCGCTGCAAATAACCCATAACAAATAGTTTGGGCGTACATATCCGCAAATTGTTCAACGGTTAAATCCTTAATTAATACTCGTTGAAATGATTCCAACTGTTCCCGTAAAGTTCCCCCTTTATCCACATCATTTAACGCAGTTTTAATTGCATCTCTCATCAATTGAGCTAAATCAGCCATACATTTAGCTAAATATTTTGGTGTCGTGATTTGGGGAACTTTAGCTAATAAAAATTGTCGTAAAATTTGGTCAACTGCTTGTATTCCTTCCTTATCAATTTTGATTTTTTTGTTTTTATCAATTGTTCCTAAAGAAGCAGTTAATTTTAATTCTCCTTGAATATACCAGCGAAATTCTAAATAATCAGTTAAAATCAAATTACCCAAAGAAAAATAACGCACCATTTGGGCAGTTTTTTCTACTTTCTTGAGAGAAACACTAATATCTTTAGCTTCCATATAACCAACATCTAAAACACCATTTTTGACCAAGAAATCTGGCGCACCACAAGCGATTCTTTTCGGTTCATTAATAGCTTGAATACCAGAATCTAAAGACTCCATTAACTTCTTCAAAGCTGGACGATAACTATGTTCAGTAGCATTTTGTCCTTGATAAACTTGAGTAACTTCCTGAAAATAAACTTGCAAATAATTCATAACTGAATCATACCCCTTAAAAACTTTGCTTCTCTAAATTCGCACCTTTGGGTGAGCTAAAAAAAATTAGCCATAGATAGCCATAGATACTAATTAAGGTAATTATAAATTAAATCTATCTTGCTACGAGTCAAAAACCAGCAAAACTACCCAAATATTGATATAATTGTCATGAACTCAATACCAATCATCATCTGATACATGAAAAAAGTCAAAACTTTTAATCACTGATATATCAAGCTTCCCTATAATAATTGAAGTACAAGTTAATCTTAGCGGGTCAATTGACAACATCCACAACAGGAGAACAACGAAATTCATGAGTAGAATAGAAACCCGCACCGAACCGATGGTGCTAAATATGGGACCCCATCACCCATCAATGCACGGAGTTTTGCGCTTAATCATGACCTTAGATGGTGAAGATGTCGTAGACTGTGAACCAGTTATAGGCTATTTACACCGGGGAATGGAGAAAATTGCCGAAAACCGTTCTACAATCATGTATGTCCCCTACGTTAGCCGCTGGGACTACGCTGCGGGGATGTTTAATGAAGCGGTAACAGTCAACGCACCGGAAAAATTAGCGGGTATTACCGTACCCAAACGCGCCAGCTATATTCGTGTAATCATGCTGGAACTCAACCGCATAGCTAATCACCTCCTATGGTTTGGTCCATTCTTGGCTGACGTAGGCGCTCAAACACCGTTTTTCTACCAATTCCGGGAACGGGAAATGATTTATGATCTGTGGGAAGCCGCCACAGGCTACCGCATGGTTAATCATAACTATTTCCGTGTTGGTGGTGTAGCCGTTGACTTACCCTATGGTTGGGTAGATAAGTGTTTAGATTTTTGTGATTACTTTATCCCTAAAGTTGATGAGTATGAACGCTTAGTTACCAATAATCCCATTTTCCGCCGCCGTATTGAAGGTCTGGGAACTATTACCCGTGAAGAAGCTATTAATTGGGGGCTTTCTGGTCCAATGTTACGCGCTTCTGGGGTAAAATGGGATTTACGGAAAGTTGACCACTATGAATGTTACGATGATTTTGATTGGGATGTTCAGTGGGAAACCGTCGGTGATTGTCTTGCTCGTTACATGGTGCGGATGCGAGAAATGCGCGAATCTGTAAAAATCATACGCCAAGCTATTGCGGGATTACCCGGAGGACCCTACGAAAACCTGGAAGCAAAACGGTTAATGGCTGGAAAAAAATCTGAATGGGATGGTTTTGATTACCAGTTCGTGGCTAAAAAAGTTGCTCCTACTTTTAAAGTTCCTAAAGGTGAAATTTACTCTCGTGTCGAAAGTGGTAAGGGAGAATTGGGAATTTACCTAGTTGGTGATAATAATGTTTTCCCCTGGCGCTGGAAAATTCGCGCCGCAGATTTCAACAACCTACAGATTCTTCCCCATTTACTGCGAGGAATGAAGGTAGCAGATATTGTTGTTATTCTCGGTAGTATTGACGTAATTATGGGTTCTGTTGATAGGTAATTTTCTGTCAATTTTCATAGCAAGGAACTTGAGTTCCTTGCTAGTTATGAATTTATCCCACCCAGAGGAGCTCCAGTCGCAGAGAATAGGAGGTGGAGTTTTGACATTTTTAATGTTTGATTTCTTGTGTAGGTTGGATTTGATTTTGGAATAAGGGACGCACAATTAAATACCCAGCCGCAAAACCAGTTATAATAATGATTATAATAGTTATTGTCAGCAACCAACCATTTAAGCCTTTGCTCTCAGGCTGAGATTGAGGATAATGGCGCACTTCCTTTTCTTCTATAAGTGCTGTTTGCGACACTGGTATATTGATACCCTTAACATTTTTTTGAGGTTGTGTAGCTTTTATTACTGCTTTTGGACGGGGGCGATTAGTTTGCTGACGGGGAACTGTTGCTGTAATAGTTGGCTTATTTGTATATTTTACCTCATGATGATTATGAGGTATCGATTGAGGTTGAGTTTGATATTTTACTTCGTTGTCAGGTGAAATTGGTGTGGGAGAACTGGGTGACGGTGTAGTAACTAACTTTTGCAGTTCTAAGCAGGACTGAATCATTTTAGTAATTTCTTGACGCAGTTCTTGATTCTCTTGAACTAATTTGTGATTATGACTGGTAACTACATCTAATTTAGATTGGACTGCTTGTAACTCCGTTGTCAACTCTCGATAAACGTAAAGAGGAACAGCAGCGGGATAAGTAGGTGGTTGACTAGATTCTGTAGAGGTTTTCATATCTTAGTATCAAAATCCGGTAATTAGTGCCAGGCTAACAAAAATCAGAATATAATTATTTGTGAGATTATGCTCAAGAATAATGGAAAAATGCACAAAAGGCAAAGATTGGAAATTAATTATTTTTCTGAGTATTCCCTGAACCGGTAACAAGGTGACTAAATAGCTAGTTGGCATTTATACGGTATTATTAAATACAATTGGCGAAGGTTTGACCGTAAATAATTACCAAACTATAAACAATCATAATCAATAAAACTCAGGCTAAAAAAATTCACTTTCAAATTATACCATTTTTGAGATTTTTGATCTTACTAAGAGTTTGCACTGGTAGGTATATTTGACAAAACCTATTTAAAAACTGCTAAAGATTGCAATCTATACCCGTTTTTTTGCTAATATTACATAATCATCTAATGTATAGTTAGATTCATAATTTTGATCAAAATACTTTTTAAGTATAGCACTAATATAAACTTGTTTAGGTAAATTTTCTCTAGCAAATTTTGCAAAGTCAATGGTATGGGTATAACCTTTTCTTAAACCAGTTGACGTTAGATATTTATACCAAACTAACTTTAGTCCCAGTTCTTCTACAAACTTATATACTACATTTTTTTCCTGTTCTTTATCTTCAACCCAATAAGTATTATAAGTCTTAAATAACTTTTTATCTTGAATAATAAGCATTACATAACCTTGACTACTTAAACTATTAGTAAATATTTTTTTATATATATTATTAGCTTTAATTCTTTTAGAATCATCTGCAAAAAAACAATGAGAAATGACAATAAAATTAAAAAAGTTTTTTGGAATATTACTATATTTTTCTTCCGAAGAAAAGATATCAGCAGTCACAAAACGAAAATAATTATTTATAGGATTTATCTGCGACTCAATATATTTACGCCAAAATTGAAGTCCTCGATACTGAAAAGTGTCTTGTTTTTCAAAAGAATAGTAAGATACGTGCATTTGGGGAATACTAAAAAAGCTGCTATAACTTTGAAGAAATAAAGCTAAACCATAAGCTGTTGTTCCCGGTCCAGCAGCAATATCAAGAATATTTAATTTAGTTGGTAGCAACTCATTTTGGTAAATTAAAAACCAGGATAAATAGAGACAATATACATTTCCTAAAAAATACTTCATGAAATAGACATGAGGAGTTAGATTAAGACTGTATTCTGGATCTTTTCCGACTTTTAAACCATTAATATCATCAAAAGCATCTTTTAAAGATATTATTAATTTTTGTTCATTAATTTTACTAAATTCTTCTTGAAGATATGTGAATAATGCAACTTCAAAATCATTAAATATACTCTGGTCAATTCCCGTAACTTGTAGCTTGTATTCATCATGATCTACTAATTCAAAAGTTTGATATATATACTTAATAAATTCTGTATTAGGCTTTAATAAAAGATTAGATTTTGATTCTGTTGCTTCCGTTATTTGTTTTTTAAAATTTGCGATTTCCCGTTTATTTTCCTGGGAAGTTCTTTCGAGTTGAAGTTTATCTCTAAATAGTTTCTCTAACCATGAAAAACTTGCTCCCGACTTTTGAATCGCTTGCAAAATTTTTATAGCACTTTGGGTATCACCACGACATAATGCTGATTTGAATTGCTGACTTCTCCACCAATTAATAATGAAATTACTCATAACCAAAACCATCTTTTCCTTCTTTTATTTCCACACCTGGAAGTTGAGATATTAACTTTTCTTTAAATCGTTGATAACTCAACTGCTGAGAATTATACCACCAAGCATACTTTTGTTTAATTTCTTCAGCTTCTTGACGAGTTCCTGCGACTAAAGAACGATTATTATTAGTATGAAAGTCTTGAATTACCACTCTATCTGCGATAGCTAATTTTTGAATAAACGTATCTTCATCTTTGGCTAGTGTTGGAAGTAGAGGTGTAATAGTAATAGAAATTTTAGGAATAAAACCTTTCAAACTATCAATGCTCTGTCGGATTTTAATAATAGCATTTAATCTAGCTTTAATACTAGGAGAGCGGGGTTCAAAATCTTTTCTTACAACTTCGCTACCCGTGGGAATGCTCATATTAATTCGCAACCTTTGAAACCTTTGTAAATAATCAATATCTCTAGTAATGATTGGACTGCGAGTTTGAATTACTAAATGTGGACGATAATCAAGCATTACTTCTAATAAACTACGAGTTAATTGATGTTTAGATTCCAAAGGTTGATAAGGATCTGTAACACTACTCATATAAATTCTGGGAGGTTGATTAGGATTTTTTCGACACCAAGTTTCTAATTCCCTTGCTAAAACTTCCGCAGCATTTTCCTTAAAAATTACCCATTTACCCCAATCCTGACGCATTTTATGATTAGGGCTAAATGCAGCAGCATAGCAGTAACTACAGCCATATTGACAACCACGATAAGGATTAAGAGTAAAGTCATAAGCAGCAATAAAACCAGTTGCTTTTGTTAGTAGTGATTTAGCATTTTGAGCGTAAACCGTAATATCTCCAAATCTTTCGCGCACAAATTTTGTAGGAGTTTTGTCGCTATAACCTTCGTACAATAATTTCGCCATATTCCAATATTTTATTAAATTGAATAACGGTATTTTGAAAATTTATACTATAGCACCACCACAACTAGAACCACAACCCGCAGTACAACCATAACAATATTCAGCAGTTTGGATTTCATTAATTATATCCAAACTACCAATTTCTAACAATTTACTCACAGTCAAATTTTCACCATTACTAGTTTTAGCAGGTAAATTCATCATTTGATTAAAATCACAATCATAAATATTCCCTAAATAATCAATAGAAAGTTGTTCACGACACATTAAACCATCAATTGTTTTGGAATTAAAGTGAGATTCTAAAAAATGTAAATAACTAGAATAAAGCTGCTTTCTTTCTAAATATAATTTAGTTCTCCCTACCGGTATATTAGTAATAGTAAAAAGATGATTAAATCGAATATCAAATTTTTCAAACAGAAAGGTTTTATAAGCCGTTTCTAAATTTTCTTGTTCAGGAGTTAAAGAAAAATCTTCACTATTTGGTAATGGAGGATTGTACACCAAATCTAAAACTAAATTTGGGTTTTGACCATAACCAATTTTATTCAACCATTGCAAAGCCTTAATTGATTGTTCAAAAACACCATTTCCCCGCATTTTATCCACATTATCGGCTAAATAACAGGGAAGAGAAGCCACAATCCTTACCTTATTCTCAGCAAAAAAATCTGGTAAATCCTCAAATCCCTCCACAAAATAAATCGTCAAATTTGACCTGACAATTACCTCTTTACCTGCATTTTTAGCAGCTTCTACCAAAGACTTAAAACCATAATTCATTTCTGGAGCACCACCAGTTAAATCAACAATTTTGATTTCTGGAAACTTCTCAATTAAAGTAATTAACTGTTGACAAATTTCCGGTGTTAATTCCTCAGTTCTTTTCGGACCAGCTTCTACATGGCAATGGTTACAGGTCAAATTACAAAGTTTTCCCAAATTAATTTGTAAAACGTTAATTTGCTTTTTTGTTAAAGGTGAATTTAGCTGCTGAAAAAAAGGTGTAATCATAGAAGCATCTCTAGCACGAATTTCTATAAGAGGATATTTTAAAGGTCATTCAACCTCACAGACAAGGGGAAGTGACAGACTATTGATAATTGGGACATACCACTTGACTAAATCGAAAGTTTCCTATATTATGGATAAACAACCCATCCATCATTACCAAAATCTCAAAAAATATTTTTGAGCGCTCCACTCCGTTACGCTAGGGAAGTAAAAAGAGAAAGAAGGGCAGAGGGTAAAAGAGTAAGAGTATAAAGGGCTACCAAGTCCTGAACGAAGACACGACCCGAAAACCGTCGCGGTAGTCACGACCGACGCGCGAAAACCCAAGGCGAAACGCAGACCGACAGTACCCAGCAAAGTGGTACCAAGAACCGCCACGAAGCAGCATATATTCAGTGCTTGGACAAGTCCAAGCACTGCCATCTGCAGGCGCATTTATATAGTTTTCATGCCACCCATCCTCGCACCATTCCCACACATTCCCACACATATTATATAAACCAAAAGGGTTGGCGGGAAATTTTCCAACTTCTGTGGTTTTTTCTCGATATTGTCCTTTTTGTCCCTGCCCGTAAGTGTAGTTACCATTATAATTAGCTAAATCTGTAGAAATTGTTTCCCCACAATAAAACGGGGTAGTAGTTCCTCCACGACAAGCATATTCCCATTCTGCCTCAGTAGGTAAACGATAGGTTTTATTTGCCATTTGGGAAAGTCTGGCACAAAATTCTTGAGCATCATTCCATGATACACACTCAACAGGCAGATTATCACCTTTAAAATAAGATGGATCAGATTTTAAATCAATCTTATCCTTTGGTAAGGCAGCCACGACTCGCCATTGTTGTTGAGTAACTGGATATTTACCCATGAAAAACGGGGGAACAGTAACTTGATGTTGTGGACTTTGAGAAGAACTATAACCTTCCTCATTTTCTGGAGAACCCATGATAAAAGTCCCTCCAGGGATAGCCACCATTTCCAAAGTTACACCATCTCCCAAGTCTTCGCCAAAATAATTTGCGTTTTTGGTAATGCGTTTAATTTCTGTCCCATTATTATTTATCTGAGCAGTTTGAAATAGGAAAGTTTTTAACTGATAAGAAGATTTATTTTTTTCTTCTTCTGGAGGTTTTTTAAGTATTAATGGTGATAAATCTGGCTTTATTCCAGTAATACCCCAAATCAATTGTCCCAAAGGTTCAGGGTCATGTTGACGAAAATCTACCCACATTAAACCTTGAAGAAATACTGGTAGTTGTGGTTCTTGAGGTGCATTTGGTAATAATACGGGAATAACAGGACATTTCCTATTTACAAATGCTCGTAAAAATGCTTTAATTTCCTGCATTTGCCAAGGACCAAGTCCTGAATTCCCTACAAAAACGGCTGCTGCTCTAATTTCGTTTATCTGATCTTCTAATAAATCTTGCCAAGAAGAACCAGGACGTAAATGCCATTTATCTAACCAAGGGTTAATGTTATTTGCTTTTAATTGGTTGGCAATTTCTATCACCGCAGGCTTATCTTGACTATTGTGGCAAAGAAAAACATCAAATTCAAATTCTCCCATTTTACTCCTCCACACCAGCAATAATCGCCAAAGCCTTCGCATACTCTTCTAAATCACCTCGCAAAGCAGCCAACTCGCTTCGCAACTTTCCTTCCTCAGACCAACTCACCTCGTGTTCCTTCGCACTTACCCCTATAGGCCGTCTTGCTTCCCAAGCTTGTAAAATAGGATGCCATTTAGCTAAAAATGGTCGTAACCCATTATTCAACACCGCAATAGCAATACCCCCAACTGAGTTTTTAGAAGCACCTACATCAGGTCCAGCCGCTTTGAGAACTTCGCGGGTAGTTCCAAATAAACTATACAAAGAATTTAACGCTTCCCGCACTAACCCCTGGTCAACTTCTAAGGATTGCACAGCAACCCGTGTCACCAGTTCCACATACAACGACCAAGCCGCTTTCCGTTCTGTTGTGTCGGCTTCCCATTCCGCAGCACCAATACCAAAGGGAAGACTAATAGATACTTTTTTTAACTTTGCGGGATCTTGTTTAGGCATAAACAGCCATTTTAATAAAATTAATTATTTATTCCATCTAAATTAAACCATACTTAGTTGAGAAATAAAAGCAAAGATGAGAAATCTGAGAATTTTACCCCATTTTCTCTCTAGTTTCTCCTATTCTCTCGTTCCCATGCTCTGCGTGGGAATGTAGTTAAGAGGCTCTGCCTCTATTATACCTAGAGGTAGAACCTCTCAGATGGCATTCCCAGTCAGAGACTGGGAACGAGAGTTTTCTTGCTTTGCGTCTTTGCTCCTTTGCCTCTTTGCGCGAAACCTCAGCTAGATTAGATATAAGAATTACTCAATTACCGTGAAAACCGATACAATTTTCTATAGCCTATTTCAAGCATTTCCTAGCATTTTCTTTGAATTAATTAACCAGTCTCCCACAGAAGCAGGTACGTATGAATTTACCTCTCGTGAAGTTAAACAACTGGCTTTTCGTTTAGACGGTTTATTTTTACCAACCACCAAAGATGCCAAAAAGCCATTTTATATTGTCGAGGTTCAATTTCAACCCGATGATGATTTATATTATCGTCTCTTTGCAGAACTTTTTCTCTACCTACGACAATACAAAACTGCTCATCCTTGGCAAGCTGTAATCATCTATCCTAGTCGTAATATAGAAAGAGAACAGAATGTACAATTTGGGGAAATCTTACTGCTTGAAAGAGTTACACGCATTTATTTAGACGAGTTGGGAGAGAGTTCTTTAGGGGTGGGAGTTGTTAAACTAGTAATAGAAACAGAGAAGGCTGCACCAGCATTAGCAAGACGTTTAATTGCCCAAGCAAACCAACAACTAACTGATACCAAAATTAAACGGGATTTAATTAATCTGATTGAGACAATTATCGTCTACAAATTACCCAAAAAAAGCAGAAAGGAGATTGAAGCTATGTTAGGTTTAAGTGAGTTGAAACAAACCAGAGTTTATCAAGAAGCTTTAGAAGAAGGTAAAGCTGAAGGTGAAGCTAAAGGTAAAGCTGAAGCAACCAGAAAGTTTGCTTTAAAATTGTTACGAACTGGCATGAATTTACAACAAATTGCTGAGGTTACGGAATTATCTCTTCAGCAAATTCAGGCTTTACAAAAGGAAATTCAAGAATCATAGTAGTTCTCGCTCTAATAAAATACTATTGAGGACGGGGAAACCCCGCCCTTACAGGTTTGAGGATAAAAAACTGTACTTCATAACGGAGGAATACTGTATAAAATTAACAACATCCTCCACCATCATAATACCATGTAGAATCAGTAATAATGATTTCTTCAGGATTTGAATTTGCTAAATTTCCCGCTGTTTTATCACAAACAGCCACAGGAATTCCCCTTTGTAAAATATGTCCAGATAGATCATCAAAAAATTCTTCCTTACCCGCATAAATTGCCGTTTTACCAGTAAAAACACAAGCTCCGTCCGGGGGAATTTCCACCTTAAAAGCCACAGAATCAAGACTTTCTAAAAGGATATTTTCCTGTAGTTGATAACTATGTTTATCTAATAAACGATAAGGACGACGAGCGCGAATTTCCACTTGTCCAAAACCAGCATTAATTATTAGTTGAGTATATTCTAGATATGTAAGAGCACCGGATAAACACAAAGCGCGTAAATGTTCATTTTTTTGTAAATGCTCAGGAATTGGACTGGTAGAAATTGGATCACTCATTTGTAAGCGACCGCCGAATTTTAATACCCGATATGCTTCCTTTAAAGCGAGAGTTAAATCCGTTGGTTCAAAAATATTGAAAAGGCAATTTTGCACTACTATATCCACCGAAGCATCAGCCACAGGTAAATTAAAAGCGTCACCTGGACAAATCTCAACAAAGCTAGTATCAAACCAAGGGTTTTCCGTTGCAGCAATTTCTAAATTACGCATTGCAGCTTCTCGCATAGCTTCCACAGGTTCAACAGCAATAATCGCACCGGGACGACGAGAAAAATAAGCAAACTGTAACGCTTCTAAACCACCACCGACACCAACATATAAAACTGTAGGTTCATTATTAAGTTCATTGTGATGAACCGTAGTTCCACAACCATAGTTCATTTCCTGCATCAGCAGAGGAATTTTCAGCCCTGGTAATTGTAAAGGTGTACTTTGGACACAGCATAGCCCCACTTCCGGTGTTTGGGCAACTTGGCTGTAAAATTGGGCTGCGGTTTCTAAATAGGTCATAATTTCAAATTAGTATCAATTCATTTTAACAGAACTGTTTTTGGCTTGACCTTTGACGTGCCGCAATATTTTTCCCTTCCAAAAGACTTGACTTTTAATCTCAGCAAGAGTACAATCTATGACTAATAGAAGGGGAGTAGCTGCTGGCAGTAAATCAAGATTTCCTGTTCAGTATATCTAAATCAACATACTAGTGATGAGCCTGGTTTAGATAGCGAATATACAAAGTATTTGAAAGCGAGACCTTCACTGACTACACATTGAAAAGTGTGGAGTTCAGTGAGGTTTTAATGCTCTCATTGATACTCCACACAGGTAAAAAATCCTTCAGGAGTTTGAGAGAGTGTTAACAGCCTTTACCGCCGGTTTATTACTAATTACCATTTCTGAACTAGGTGATAAAACCTTCTTTATCGCCGTAATTCTATCCATGCACCACCCACGGCGCTTGGTGTTCTCCGGTGTGATGGCTGCTTTAGCGGCTATGACTATCTTATCGGTAATGTTTGGACAAGTAGTGTCCTTTTTGCCAAAACAAATCATTCATTATGCCGAAATAGTTTTGTTTATTGCCTTTGGTTTAAAATTAATCTATGATGCCAATAAAATGCCTGTATCTGCTACAGAAGAAGTCGCAGAAGATGCAAAAGAAGCGGTAGAAAAGGCAGATTTAGATAATTCCCAGCAAAAAAGTGTTTGGTCAATTTTACTAAAATCCTTCCTACTCACATTTATAGCAGAATGGGGCGATCGCACACAAATAGCCACCATAGCCCTCGCAGCCAGTAATAACCCCATTGGCGTGACACTGGGAGCAATATTAGGACACGCAATTTGTGCAGCGATCGCCGTCATTGGTGGTAGATTAATAGCAGGTAAAATTTCCGAAAGACAAATTACCTTCTTAGGCGGGTTTCTATTTATCATCTTTGGCATAGTCGCCGCCATAGAAGGAAAGTAAATTCAAGACTGTAGGGGCGCAAAGTCCGCGCTCTTATCTCGCCCAACCCTTACGGAGTAGCCGTAGGTGCAGGTGGAGATGATTCCGTAGGTGGTGCAGTGGGAGTAGGATTAGATGCTGCTTTATTGATTTCGTCCTTATACTGAGCCGGTGCTAAAGCCGTCGCACTATCAAATAAAAGTTTAGCCTCATTAACCTTACCTTGTTGCTTAAACAGCATAGCCTTTGCTAAAATTGGTCTAAAATCTTGAACATCTTTCTTAATCGCTTCATCATAAGTAGAAATAGCTTTATCATCCTTACCTTCAGAAGCATATACACTACCTAAAAGTACAGTAACAGCAACTACATCCACACTTCCTGGCTGAATAGTATTAGCCTGTTTCGCAGCAGCCAAACTTTCTTGTAATACCCCAATAGCCGCTTCTGGACGCTTTTCATTCAATTGCAAACTCACCATCCCCTGTAAAGCCTTCAAATCCCCCGGTTTTGTAGTTAAAATAGTACGATAAGTTTCGGCTGCTCCCTCCTTATCACCAATTTGTTGTTTAGCTTGAGCCAGTAAAACCCCATACTCTGACTTTTGGGGATTAAGTTTAGCGAGTTTTTCCAAAGGTTCAATCACAACTTGAATATCCGCTGGTTTAACTTCCCCTGGGCTTTTTTGACTTAACAACTGCAACCGGGCTTGCAAAAGTCCCTTGAGTGCAGTTTGATTTTCCGGGTCTTTCTGTAAAACTAATTCATAACCCCGAACTTGATCTTCCAGTTTTGACTTTTGCTCCGATAAAGATATTTTATGATCACCATTGGCCTGATTTTGTGGAGATGATTGGGGTTTATTCATCGCTGTCAGGATAGGTATAATAGAAACACCAACAAAAGCCACAACAGCAAAACCTAACACTACTCGGACTATCCAACGATTACGCAATTCAGACACAATATTATTTTGCTCCTACATGATCATGAAATGAATTACAAAGTTAAAAATTTCTAAAACTTTGCGGAATACGGTCATTTGTCTGTGAATTTTATAACAAATAAATATCTATCCTGCTAAAGTAAGTGATGACTTTAGGAAGATCCGTCAGAATTATCGCTATGCTATGCTTCCGATAGCGTAGCTTGGCGTAAGCCATAACCGGTCGTCCAGAGCATCAAACAAGTGGCTAAATTAAAAGTAAATATACTTTAATCAACCACATTCTTGCTCTTTTCTTTTGTCTTCATTAAATCCCATAATGGGTTATGTCTTGTGCCGCAAGGAGTTTTTATGAATTCCGACCTGATGCCATCTTCTCAAGCCTCAAATTTCACAGCCTCTAAAAAGGGTATAAAAGAGATTGAAACCCCTGTTAATGCTAATACATTAACAAACCAATCCTCTAAACTAGAAAATACCCTGACTGATTCTAGCAAACCTAACTCCAATGGCCATTTACCTAGCCGAGAACAACCAATTCCACCTCCGAGTGAACCAACTCAATACCGAGCCATTGGCCTGATTCGGGGATGTTACCATGCCAGTGATGAACAGTTTACCCAAGGAACACTGCTCACTACCGATGGAGTGGAACTTAATGCCGTTCTCTTAGGTCGGATTATGAGTTTGGTCAAAAATCACTTAGACCTAGAAAAAGAACATCTATGGGTAGTTTATCCCCGCACCAGACAAGAAAATGACGCATTACACCTGCAAATTGTTGGTGTTTGGGAACCAGAAAATCTGGCTAAGTATGAACTGGATAAACATACCCCAGATCCTCAAAATGTAACTACAACCACAGTAGTTGCTGATGATCTCAAACCCTCCTCAGCAGTTCCTGATGGTGGTTTTTCTGTGCGTGGTGAGGTGGTTTACCAGTCTTTTGACGAAAGGAGTTTAGTTGTGAAAATCAAACAAGCTCCCCGTAAACCTACTGATAAAGTTAAATATTTTAAGTTGAAACTCAAGGGCGTATTAACTACTAAAGCTGTCAGTAAGTTCTGGGACTTTAATGTTAAACGGGAATCGGATACTTTAGTAGTAATTAATGCCGAAACTATCGCTGATTTACCTAAAAAACGCCGACCCCCCTTCAAAGGATCAGCACCTCGTGCTGGTGGAGGTGGTTCTAGACGGCCATTCCTCCCTAGACAAAATGGAGAAGCCCCACGTCCCATTAGAAAGACAGGGGGTGATTCCACAGTCATCACCAAACCCATACCCAAAACTCCCACTCCTATGCCAGTTAAAAAGCCTAAGCCAAGCGGGGAATAGCTAATTGGTCAGTTGTCAGTTGTCCGTTATCCGTTGTCCGTTGCTAAGAAGCTTAAACTAAATGGGCATTAATTTCGAAGAAGCAGGTAAGGAATTTTATTCAACAACTGACTACTGACTACTGACTCCTACTAAAACTCCGTCCAACGATCTTGAGGTAAAAAAGAACGCTCCATTGGTATCGGGGCTACTGGTTCAGTTAGAGTAAATATCCCTTCTTTAATCCATTGTTTCAATTCTTGAGACACCTGTCGGGAAAGAAATAAGCTGGCTAAAGATGCTACCCGTACCGTCCTTCCTTCAATAGTAATGCGTCCAGATTTAAGTTGAGCGTAACTTACTAAACCGAAGGTAGGACGGACACGACGGGGAATGGAAAAATCTACTATTGGTGCTACTAAGTCCTTATCTTGGACGGCGCAGTGTTCCACAACACTATCATTTAAAACTGGTAGCGCTATACCTACACCCATCATTAAAGATGGTCCATAGCCTTTAAAATAACAGCCCCGTATCCATCGGGCATCCATTTGTTTAGCATCACCAATTAATGCTAAAGTTGATCCAGGACCTATCGGTGTTCGATTTTCTAGCCGCTTTTGTAAGGGAAAATGTTGTGTCCCTTCCCAGGCTACATAACCAATACCCCCGGCTAAAAAAATTCTTGTCCCAATTCCTACAAGTTGTAAATCGGGATCATTGAAAAGGGGTGACAGGGAACCAGGGTTAGAATAAACTGCATTACCTAAGCGAGGTTGTAATGGTCCTAAATAGGTATGTAGTGGGCGATCGCCTCCATTTACGCCAATAATAAAATTTTGATAAAGATTCCGCGGATTAAACAAATAAAACTGATTGATAGTTTCACGGGTAACAGTGGTTTCAAATGTGGCTCTAGGATAGCAATCGGTAACTTGTCCCACGGCGCGAACTTGGATAGATTTACCAGCAATTAGATCCGCAATCACATGACCACCACCATGTTCCCGCACTTCTTCTCCATCTGGGGAATCAACGGGACAACTAGCACCCAAGTATAAATCCACTGCCCCAAAACCAGCATAAGCGGGAACTCCATCTAACCAGCAACGCCGAATTTTAATGGGTGGGTCAGTATGCCCTAAGTTAATAATTGCACCGCTTGATTCCATTGGCTCAAATGTACCAGTGGTAATTACATCTACTTCTTTGGTAGTTTTAGTAACACCAATTTCGATAACTCGCGCTTTTAACTCTTCAACCGTCCAGACCACCGCCCGTTTTCGGCTGATTTTTTCATTAATTTCAGCAATTGTTCGCATTTTTAATTCATCTCAAGGACACACAGTACAATCAGGTGTCACTGGTCATTGGTCAGTTATTAGTTGTCAGTTGTTCTGGAGTTCCATCCCTATTGCTTTTCACTCCTCCACCCTGAGTTTAACGGAATCAGCATGAGAAGGTAAACCCTCTGTAGTTGCTAAGATGTCAATGGCAGATGCCACTTTTTCTAAGGCAGTTTGTGAGTATTGGATAATACTTGAGTGTTTTAAAAATGTTTCTACTCCTAAAGCTGAAGCATAACGGGCTGCACCAGAAGTAGGTAAAGTATGGTTAGGACCGGCTAAATAATCTCCCACAGCTTCAGGTGTCGAACTACCCAGAAAAATCGCCCCAGCATGGCGAATTTGGTTAATTAACCCCCAAGGATCCGCAATTTCTAATTCTAAGTGTTCAGGTGCAAATTCGTTCGATAGTTCTGCCGCTGCTGAGAGGGATTCTACAACCACAATTAAACCATAATGGGCAATAGCTTTTTCCGTATCTATCCGGCGCGGGTGATCTATTAATTGTCTTTCTACCTCTGTTTGCACTTTTTTCGCTAGACTCCAATCTGTTGTTAGTAAAATCGCTGCGGCCATAGGATCATGTTCCGCTTGAGCTAACAAATCAGCAGCAACATAGACAGGATTAGCTGTTTCATCAGCAATTACCAGCACTTCGCTAGGTCCGGCTAAAGAATCAATGCCCACGGTTCCGTAAACTAATTTTTTGGCTAAGGTGACATAAATATTACCAGGTCCAGTAATTACATTCACTTTAGGAATTGTTTCTGTTCCATAGGCCAAAGCCCCAATCGCTTGAGCACCACCTATACGGTAAATTTCCTGAACTCCCGCTTCCTGGGCTGCTACTAAAACCGCAGGATTAACTATTTTACCGCCCTTCACAGGTGTGACCATCACCACGCGAGGAACACCTGCTACTTTTGCCGGAATGGCATTCATTAACACTGTACTAGGATAACAAGCTCGACCACCTGGTATATATAAACCGGCTCGATCTACGGGGGTATAACGTTTGCCTAATACTACTTCATCATCTTCAAATTGTACCCAGCTTTTGGGAACTCGCTGACGGTGAAAGGCTTCTATTTTCTTGCAAGCAAGGCGAATTGACTGGAGCAAATCTTTGGATACCTGTTGGTAAGCCGCGTCCAGTTCTGACCCTGTCACTTTCAGTTCTTCTGCTTTGAGGATTTGGTGATCAAATTCAGATGTATAATGTAATACGGCTGTATCACCTTGACGCTTCACAGCTTGCAACACTTCACTAACTGTTGCTTCTTTATGAATTACCTGTTCATCCTGGGTGCGATCGCGGATTCGTTGAAGTTCTGATCTAACGTCTGCTTGCTCTGTAATAATTCGCAGCATGGAGTAATGACAATACTAGGTTTGACAACATTCACATCCGTGGTCAGTGGAGTTATGAAAACAAGTAAGGAATAAGTAACAATAAACAACTAACCACTGACCATAAGTAATTCTCTTCTCTAGCTTAATCTAGATTTTTTTGATACTAATTTATAAAACTCGGACAACCCCATAAATTTAATATTCCCTAGGTGTGAATTTAGAGAACTTGTCTGGCTTCTTTGTCACTAAGTCATTGTAATCTATTTTTTCACCCGCCGACACCAGCTTTTGCGACCAAATAAAATATTTTTTTAGAAACTAGCACATTATCAGAAATAATGCTATATTTATTAAACCTAGTAGTGTGTGTACATAATTAATAGTCTTTTTTGGAATTACTGTGGCGAATACAAAGTCTGCTCTTAAACGCGCACAAATCGCAGAACGTAACCGACTGCGTAATAAAGCATATAAATCAGCAGTTAAAACGCTGATGAAAAAATACTTTAGTTCTGTGGAAGCTTGTGCCGCTAATCCGACAACAGAACTCAAGCAGGAAGTGGAAACAAGAATGTCCGAGGCTTACAGCAAAATTGATAAAGCTGTAAAAACTGGTGTGCTCCATCCCAACAATGGAGCCAGGAAAAAGTCAAGATTGGCTCATAAACACAAAACCCTTACAGCCTAGTCAATGGTTCCAGGGAACAGAGAATGGGGAATAGAGAGATATTTATTTTTCTCACCGAATCTGGACTCTGTCCTTGTTTTGACAACTGACAACCGACAGGTTATGCAACTTATAGATACCCACGTACACATTAACTTTGACATTTTTCAGCCAGATTTAGCAGCCGTTCGCGCTCGGTGGCAAGAAGCGGGAGTAGTCCGATTAGTCCACTCCTGCGTTCACCCCCAGGAATTTGCGAGTATTCAAGCCATAGCGGAGCAGTTTCCCGAACTTAGCTTTGCTGTAGGACTACATCCTCTAGATGCTGATAAATGGGATGAGCAAACAGCTACCCTGATCAAGTCTTTAGCCCGTTCTCATTCCCAGGTGGTGGCCATTGGGGAAATGGGGTTGGATTTTTACAAGGCAGATAATTATGAGCATCAACATCAGGTATTTGTGTCACAATTAGCGATCGCTTGTGAATTAGATTTACCAGTGATTATCCATTGTCGTGATGCGGCCCCTGCTGTGAGAGAAGTGTTGCAAAAATGGCGAAATTGGCATGGGCGCATGGTACGGGGTGTCATGCACTGCTGGAGTGGGACACCGGAGGAGACTCAATGGTTTCTAGATTTGGGCTTCTATATCAGCTTCAGTGGTACTGTTACCTTTAAGAATGCTAAAACTATTCAAGCTTCTGCTGCAGTGGTGGATAGCGATCGCCTACTTATAGAAACCGATTGTCCATTTTTGTCGCCTGTACCCAGACGTGGAGAAAAGCGCAATGAACCAGCTTATGTCCGCCATGTAGCGGAACAACTAGCAAAAATACGAGGAGAAACTATCGAAGAAATTGCCCAGAAAACCACCGGAAATGCTTGTAAATTATTCGGTCTAACATTATAGATAACAGCTTGAATCCCTAACAAGAGTGCTAATTTAACAAAAAATATCTGATACTAGGATGAAAATGTGCTAGAATTGTTCTCTAAAAAACATTTAAGTTAAGCCATAATGGTAAAGACTATAACTCCTAAGACTCAATTTGTGCTGTTTAGCCAGTTGGGAAATCGTGGTTTTAACCCGATTCATGAGTCGAATCAGACCCAAGTCTAAAAAGGAACATCCACCTACAGCAATTCCCGGTGTTATGAGGTACATATCTAGCGGGCAAGATGCCCGCACCACAAGAGTTTAAGGAACATCCACCTACAGCAATTCCCGGTGTTATGAGGTACATATTTAGCGGGCAAGATGCCCGCACCACAAGAGTTTGATGATTCAACTTTGTAACTCATAAGAGTGGAAACGGCTGTAAATCGAGACGAACGGGTGATCTCAATTGACTAGGGTTGGTGGAAACTCAAAACTTGAAGAAAAAATGTAGAGACGTTCGATGGAAAGTCTCATCTAGAGAGAAAAGACAAAAAAGCAATCCAATGATCATATCAAAGCTATAGAAAATCGTTAAAGCATAATTGGCTAGTGGCTTATGGGTAACGGGTAATGGGTAATGGGTGATAGGTGAAAACTTACCAATGACCAATGACCAATGACTTTGAAAGTTTAACCAGGTAGATAAAGGTAAAGGTATGACTAACGACGATAAATACATGGAATCCGCTTTTCTATTACCCGACTTGATTGAAATTCAGCGCTCTAGTTTTCGGTGGTTTCTAGAGGAAGGGCTAATAGAAGAACTGAACTCCTTTAGTCCAATTACAGACTACACTGGCAAACTAGAATTGCACTTTTTAGGTAATAACTACAAGCTCAAAGAACCTAAATACAGTGTTGAAGAATCCAAACGTAGAGATAGCACTTATGCGGTGCAAATGTATGTTCCTACTCGGCTGTTAAACAAAGAAACAGGAGATATCAAGGAACAAGAAGTATTTATCGGTGATTTGCCTTTGATGACAGATAGAGGCACATTTATTATCAACGGAGCAGAGCGGGTAATAGTTAATCAAATTGTGCGATCGCCTGGAGTTTACTACAAATCAGAAATTGATAAAAACGGTCGAAGAACCTACTCTGCCAGCTTAATTCCCAACCGCGGAGCATGGCTAAAATTTGAAACAGATCGTAACGACTTAGTTTGGGTACGGATAGACAAAACCCGCAAATTATCAGCCCAAGTACTTCTCAAAGCACTGGGTTTATCAGACAACGAAATTTTTGACGCTCTACGTCACCCCGAATACTTCCAAAAAACCATCGAAAAAGAAGGACAGTTTTCCGAAGAAGAAGCCCTAATGGAACTATACCGTAAACTTCGTCCAGGAGAACCCCCCACCGTATTAGGCGGACAACAGCTTTTAGACTCCCGCTTCTTCGACCCCAAGCGCTATGACCTGGGAAAAGTTGGTCGTTACAAACTCAACAAAAAACTCCGTCTTTCGGCCCCAGACACCATGCGTGTTCTCTCCTCCAGTGACATTCTAGCAGCCATTGACTATTTAATTAATCTAGAATTTGACATCGGCAACATTGATGACATTGACCACCTCGGAAATCGCCGTGTCAGAAGTGTGGGAGAATTGCTACAAAACCAAGTCAGAGTGGGTTTAAATCGCCTAGAAAGAATCATTCGAGAACGGATGACGGTCAGTGACGCAGAAGTGCTTACCCCCGCATCCCTGGTTAACCCAAAACCTCTAGTCGCAGCCATTAAAGAGTTCTTTGGTTCAAGTCAACTCAGTCAGTTCATGGACCAAACCAACCCCCTAGCAGAATTGACCCACAAACGTCGTCTTAGTGCCCTCGGACCTGGAGGTTTAACCAGAGAAAGGGCTGGTTTTGCTGTTCGAGATATTCACCCCAGCCACTATGGACGAATTTGCCCCATTGAAACCCCCGAAGGTCCAAACGCTGGACTTATTGGATCGCTCGCTACCCATGCCCGTGTTAACCTCTATGGTTTTCTAGAAACACCCTTCAGACCAGTCGAAAACGGTAAAGTTCTTTTCCATCTGCCCCCTGTATATATGACAGCCGATGAAGAAGATGATTTACGGACAGCTACAGGTGATATTCCCCTAGATGAACATGGTTTTATCAAGGGACCAAATGTTCCCGTTCGTTACCGTCAAGATTGGACTACCACGCCCCCCGAACAAGTAGATTATGTGGCAGTTTCCCCGGTGCAGATTGTGTCAGTTGCCACTAGCATGATTCCTTTTTTGGAACATGATGATGCTAACCGGGCGCTCATGGGTTCTAATATGCAGCGTCAAGCTGTTCCTTTGTTAAAACCTGAACGTCCTTTGGTGGGAACAGGGCTAGAAGCTCAAGCCGCTAGGGATTCTGGGATGGTCATTGTTTCCCGGACTGATGGGGATGTAGTATATGTAGATGCTACTGAAATTCGTGTCCGGGTAGGTGGTCAACGGTTGGTAGCCGGTGATAACGAGAAAACCGGGGATAGAGAGCAATTAAGGACTGATAAACCCCAGGAACTCAAGTATAAACTTTCCAAGTATCAACGTTCTAATCAAGATACTTGTCTAAATCAGAAACCGTTGGTAAGAATTGGTGAAAAGGTCGTTGCGGGTCAGGTGTTGGCGGATGGTTCTTCCACAGAAGGTGGTGAACTGGCACTGGGGCAGAATATTGTAGTAGCTTATATGCCTTGGGAGGGTTACAATTATGAAGATGCAATTCTGATTTCCGAACGTCTGGTACAGGAGGATGTATATACGTCTATTCACATAGAAAAATATGAAATTGAAGCCAGACAGACGAAGCTCGGACCTGAGGAAATCACCAGAGAGATTCCCAATGTGGGGGAGGATGCCCTCAGACAGCTTGATGAGCAGGGAATTATCCGTGTTGGTGCGTGGGTAGATGCGGGGGATATTCTTGTGGGTAAGGTGACTCCCAAAGGAGAATCAGATCAACCTCCGGAGGAAAAACTCCTGAGAGCTATTTTTGGAGAGAAGGCCCGGGACGTGCGGGATAATTCTCTGCGAGTTCCCAATGGTGAGAAGGGACGGGTAGTTGATGTGCGGTTATTTACCCGTGAACAGGGAGATGAATTACCACCGGGAGCAAATATGGTGGTGCGGGCTTATGTTGCCCAAAAACGGAAAATCCAGGTAGGGGATAAGATGGCGGGGAGACATGGGAACAAAGGGATTATTTCGCGGATTTTACCGGCGGAGGATATGCCTTATTTGTCTGATGGTTCTCCTGTGGATATTGTGCTGAATCCTTTGGGGGTGCCGAGTCGAATGAATGTGGGTCAGGTTTTTGAGTGTTTGCTGGGTTGGGCTGGTCATAATTTGGGGGTGCGGTTTAAAATCACTCCTTTTGATGAGATGTATGGTGAGGAAACGTCTCGTCGTTTGGTTCATGGGAAGCTGGAGGAGGCGAGGGAGGAAACGGGGAGAGATTGGGTGTATAACCCGGATAATGCGGGGAAAATCACGGTTTATGATGGCAGAACCGGTGAGGCATTTGACCGAGATGTTACTGTTGGGGTAGCTTATATGCTCAAGCTGGTGCATTTGGTGGATGATAAAATTCATGCCCGTTCGACGGGTCCCTATTCTCTGGTAACTCAACAACCTTTGGGTGGTAAGGCTCAACAGGGGGGACAAAGATTTGGGGAAATGGAAGTTTGGGCTTTAGAAGCTTTCGGAGCAGCTTATACTTTGCAGGAATTGTTGACTGTTAAATCTGATGATATGCAGGGAAGGAATGAAGCCTTGAACGCCATTGTCAAAGGTAAGGCTATACCTAGACCGGGAACACCAGAATCTTTTAAGGTATTAATGCGGGAATTGCAGTCCTTGGGTCTAGATGTCGCCGTCCATAAAGTAGAAACTCAGACTGATGGTAGTTCCCTTGACGTAGAAGTCGATTTGATGATAGACCAAGCTACTCGAAGAACTCCACCCAGACCTACCTATGAGTCTCTTTCTCGTGAATCTCTGGATGAAGAGGAATAGGGTAATTCGTAATTCGTAATTAGTGATTCGTAATTCGTAATTAGTGATTCGTAATTGGTGATTGTAAACAGCATTACCCATTACCCATTACCCATTACCCATTACCCATTACCCATTACCCATTACCCATTACCCATTACCCATTACCCATTACCCATTACCCATTACCCATCTTACGAATTACGTAATACGAATTACGAATTACAACTAACTGTTTTTTCATGTTTAATTTGTTATGAGATCTCCCCAATCTAATCAGTTTGACTACGTAAAAATTGGTATTGCTTCACCCGAACGGATTCGCCAGTGGGGTGAACGTACCTTACCCAATGGCCAGTTAGTGGGTGAGGTAACAAAACCAGAAACAATTAATTACCGGACCCTAAAGCCGGAGATGGATGGTTTATTTTGTGAACGCATATTTGGACCCGCGAAAGATTGGGAATGTCATTGTGGTAAATACAAACGCGTTCGCCATAGAGGCATTGTTTGTGAGCGCTGTGGAGTAGAAGTAACAGAGTCTCGTGTCCGTCGTCACCGAATGGGCTTTATTAAACTAGCTGCACCTGTAGCTCATGTTTGGTACTTGAAAGGGATTCCTAGTTATATTGCGATTCTCTTAGATATGCCCTTGCGAGACGTAGAGCAAATTGTTTATTTCAACTCTTATTGTGTTTTAGCTGCTGGCAATGCAGATACCTTGAGTTATAAACAATTACTGAGTGAAGACCAGTGGTTAGAAATTGAAGATGCCATCTACAGTGAAGATTCTCAGTTAGAGGGTGTAGAAGTAGGTATTGGGGCTGAAGCGCTCTTGCGACTGTTAGCGGATATTAAATTAGAAGAAGAAGCAGAAACCTTACGGGAAGAGATTGAGAAAGCTAAAGGTCAAAAACGGGCAAAATTGATTAAACGGTTGCGAGTGATTGATAATTTCATTGCCACTGGGTCACAACCACAATGGATGGTCATGGAGATTATTCCCGTAATTCCCCCTGATTTGCGTCCAATGGTGCAATTGGATGGGGGGAGGTTTGCGACCAGTGACTTAAATGATTTGTATCGGCGGGTGATTAACCGGAACAATCGTTTGGCTAGGCTGCAAGAGATTCTAGCACCGGAGATTATTGTGCGGAATGAAAAACGGATGTTGCAGGAGGCCGTGGACGCGCTGATAGATAATGGGCGACGAGGTAGGACAGTGGTGGGTGCTAATAACCGTCCACTGAAGTCCTTGTCGGATATTATTGAGGGAAAACAGGGACGATTTCGACAGAATTTGTTAGGTAAACGGGTGGATTATTCAGGACGGTCCGTGATTGTGGTAGGTCCGAATTTGAGGATTCATCAATGTGGATTACCGAGGGAGATGGCTATTGAGTTATTTCAGCCTTTTGTGATTAATCGCTTGATTCGGTCGGGGATGGTGAATAACATCAAAGCGGCGAAGAAATTGATTTCTCGTGGTGATCCGAGTGTTTGGGATGTGTTGGAGGAGGTGATTGAGGGGCATCCAGTGATGTTGAACCGAGCGCCGACCTTGCACCGTTTAGGGATTCAGGCTTTTGAGCCGATTTTGGTGGAGGGTAGGGCGATTCAACTGCATCCTTTAGTTTGTCCGGCCTTTAATGCTGATTTTGATGGTGACCAGATGGCGGTTCATGTGCCTTTGTCTTTAGAGAGTCAGGCGGAGGCGCGGTTGTTGATGTTGGCTTCTAATAATATTCTGTCGCCGGCGACTGGTAAGCCGATTGTGACACCGAGTCAGGATATGGTGTTGGGGGCGTATTATTTAACGGCGGAAAACCCTAAAGCGACCTTGGGAGCCGGGAAGTATTTCTCGTCTTTGGATGATGTGATTATGGCTTATGAGGCGAAGCAGGTGGAGTTGCACGCGTATATTTATGTGCGTTTTGATGGTGAGGTAGATTCGGGTGTGCCGGATTCTGAGCCGATAGAGGTTATTGAGGATAGGGATGGGTTGGGTAATTTAAGGGGTCGAACTTTGATTTATAAGTTCCGGCGTGTGCGGGAGGATGGTCAGGGAAATTTACTTTCTCAGTACATTTATACGACTCCTGGGCGAGCGATTTATAATAAGGCGATTCAAGAGGCTATAGATGCGTAATTCGTAATTCGTAATTCGTAAGATGGGTAACGGGTGATAGGTAATGGGTAATGGGTAATGGGTAATGGGTGATGGGTGATGGGTAATGGGTGATGGGTGATGGGTAATGGGTGATGGGTAATGGGTGATGGGTAATGGGTGATGGGTAATGGGTGATGGGTAATGGGTGATGGGTGATGGGTGATGGGTAATGGGTGAAAACTTACCAATGACCAATGACCAATGACCAATGACCAATGACCAATGACCAACAACTGACAACTGACAACTGACAACCAACAACTGACAAAATTATGACTAATGTAGTTTTTCGCAATCTTGTGGTAAACAAGGGCAAGTTGAGAGATTTAATTTCTTGGTCTTTTACTCATTATGGAACGGCTAGAACGGCGGTAATGGCGGATAAGCTGAAGGAGTTAGGTTTTCGTTATGCGACGAAGGCGGGGGTATCTATTAGTGTGAATGATTTGATGATTCCGCCTTCTAAGAAGCAATTGTTGGAGGCGGCGGAAAGAGAAATTTTGGCGACAGAGGAACGATATCAACGGGGAGAGATTACGGAGGTTGAACGTTTCCAGAAGGTAATTGATACTTGGAATAGTACGTCGGAGGCTCTTAAGGATGAGGTGGTGGAACATTTCAAAAAGACAGACCCTCTGAATTCTGTATATATGATGGCTTTTTCTGGGGCGCGGGGAAATATTTCCCAGGTACGGCAGTTGGTGGGAATGCGAGGACTTATGGCAGATCCCCAGGGAGAAATTATTGATTTGCCGATTAAAACTAATTTCCGTGAAGGTTTGACGGTTACAGAATATATTATATCTAGTTATGGGGCGCGGAAGGGACTGGTAGATACGGCTTTACGGACGGCAGATTCGGGTTATTTAACTCGGCGGTTGGTGGATGTTTCCCAGGATGTGATTGTTAGGGAGTTTGATTGTGGAACTAATCGGGGTCTGACGATTGGGGCTATGGTGGAGGGAAATAAGACGTTAATTAAGTTGGCGACTAGGTTGATGGGTAGGGTGGTGGCGGAGGATGTGCTGCATCCAGATACGGGTCAGGTCATTGCTTCAAGAAATACACCTATAGATGATGATTTGGCTCTGAAAATTCAAAACAGTGGTGTAAAAACGGTAACTGTTCGCAGTCCTTTAACCTGTGAGGCGGCTCGTTCTGTTTGTCAACATTGCTATGGTTGGAGTCTAGCCCATGCGAAGATGGTGGATTTGGGGGAGGCGGTAGGAATTATCGCGGCTCAAAGTATAGGTGAACCGGGTACTCAATTAACTATGCGGACTTTTCATACGGGTGGGGTATTTACTGGGGAGGTGGCTCAACAGGTGCGCTCTAAAATTACGGGAACGGTGAAAATTCCTCGCAAGTTACAAACCCGTCCTTATCGAACACGGCATGGGGAGGATGCTCTGTATGTGGAAGCTAATGGTACGTTAATGATTGAGGGTGATAGGAAACAGGGAACTGGGGAAGGTCAAGAAATTGCGGTTACTCAAGGTTCAACTCTATACATTCACAATGGACAACAAATATTAGCGGATCATCTGGTGGCGGAGGTGGCTTTAGGTAGTAAAACTACTAGAACAAATACGGAAAAAGCTGTAAAAGATGTGGCTTCGGATTTGGCGGGGGAGGTGAAGTTTGCGGATTTGGTGGCTGAACAAAAAACGGACAGGCAGGGAAATACGACTGTGACGGCTACTAGAGGGGGATTAATTTGGATATTATCAGGAGATGTTTATAATTTACCTCCTGGAGCGGAATTGGTTGTCAAAAATGGAGATGTTGTGGAAACGAATGGGGTGCTGGCGGAAACACAACTAACTACGGTACATGGTGGGGTTGTCCGAATGCAGTCTTCTACGGTAGAAAAGGCGACGAGGGAGGTTGAGGTAATTACGGCTTCTGTGGTGTTGGACCAGGCGGCTGTTACTATGCATGAGTTCCAAGGTCGGAATAGCTATTTGATTACGACGGCTAATAATCAGGAGTTTAATCTGCGGGCAACTCCAGGAACGAAGGTTTTGTCGGGACAGGTGGTGGCGGAATTGATTGATGACCGTTATCGCACTACTATGGGGGGGGTTTTGAAGTTTGCGGAGGTAGAAGTACAGAAGAAAGGTAAGGCGAAGCTGGGTTATGAGGTGGTGCAGGGAGGAACGCTGTTGTGGATTCCGGAGGAAACCCATGAGGTGAATAAGGATATATCTTTGCTGCTTGTGGAAGATGGTCAGTTTGTGGAGGCGGGTACGGAAATAGTTAAGGATATATTTTGTCAGTCTGGCGGGGTGGTGGAAATAACGCAAAAGAATGATATTTTGCGAGAAATAGTGATTAAGCCGGGGGAGTTGCTGATGGTAGATGATCCTGAATCTGCTATGGCTTTAGACCATTCTTTCTTGCGACCTGGGGAAGAGTTGCTGGGGGTGATGGCGACGGAGCTAAGGTATGTTCAGTATGTGGAAAGTCCTGATGGTCCGGCGCTGTTGAGTCGTCCTGTGATGGAGTTTCCGGTACCAACTCATCCTGATGTACCTGCTACTACTTCTGTTAGTCAACAGACTGGGCGCTCAATTCAATTGCGGGCTGTACAAAGAATTCCCTACAAGGATTCGGAGCGGGTGAAGTCTGTGGAAGGGGTGGAGTTGCTGCGGACACAGATTGTTTTGGAGATTGATGCTGAGACGGAGGGAGAGCATGGATCTTCTCCCCTGGCGGCGGATATAGAGTTAATTTCTGATGGCGAAAATGAGGAGGTTCAAAGGTTACAATTGGTTATTTTGGAGTCTTTGGTGGTTCGTCGGGATATTACTGCGGATGCTACGCAAGGTAGTACACAAACTAGTTTGGAGGTTGGAGATGGTGACACTATTGCGCCTGGGTCTGTGGTGGCTCGGACAAAAATTCTCTGTAAGGAGGGGGGGATAGTTAGAGGGGTGCAACAGGGAACGGAAACGGTTCGTCGTTGTCTGGTTTTGCGTCAAAATGATTTGGTGACGGTGGATACCAATTTACGTCCTAATTTGAATAAGGCTGATTTGGTGGTGGAAGGTAGCGAAATTGCGCCTGGGGTTTTGGCGGATGTTTCTGGTGAGGTTGTGGATGTTGTTAGTCTTTTGTCGGTTAATGATGGAGAAGAAGGATTAATAACTGATGGGTGGTGTCATAAGGTTACTCTTCGGGTTGGTCGTCCTTATCGGGTTAGTCCGGGTGCGGTGTTGCAGGTGGAGGATGGAGCTTTGGTGCAACGGGGGGATAATCTGGTATTGCTTGTATTTGAGCGAGCAAAAACAGGGGACATTATTCAAGGATTACCTCGAATAGAGGAGCTTTTGGAGGCGCGGAAACCGAAGGAAGCTTGTATATTGGCTCGTCGTCCTGGTGAGGTGAGGGTGATCTATGGAGACGGAGATGAAATAACATCTATCACCCGTGAGGCCTATTCTATTAAGATAATTGAAGGTCAAGGTGCTGTGACTGATTATCCTTTGGGACCGGGACAAAATTTAATAGTACCAGATGGAGCTCGTGTATTAGCAGGTCAACCGCTTACGGATGGTCCTTCTAATCCCCATGAGATTTTGGAGATTTTCTTTAGTTTGGGGTCGGAAGATGGAGTTTATGCCTGTGCTAGTCATGCTCTGCAGAAGGTACAAACTTTTTTGGTAAATGAGGTGCAGATGGTGTATCAATCTCAGGGTATTGATATTTCTGATAAACACATTGAGGTAATTGTGCGACAAATGACTAATAAGGTGAGGATTGATGATGGTGGGGACACTACGATGTTGCCAGGTGAATTAGTTGAGTTACGGCAGGTGGAACAGGTGAATGAGGCTATGTCTATTACTGGAGGGGCAAGGGCGGAATATACGCCTATGCTGCTGGGTATTACGAAGGCTTCGTTAAATACGGATAGTTTTATATCTGCTGCTTCTTTCCAAGAAACGACTAGGGTATTAACTGAGGCTGCTATAGAAGGTAAGTCTGATTGGCTGCGGGGCTTAAAGGAAAATGTCATCATTGGGCGTTTAATTCCGGCTGGGACTGGTTACAATACTTATGAGGAGGTGGGGGTAATTGATGATTATGTGATGGATATGGGTTTTAATGGTATGGGTGATAATCTGCTGGATGAGGTGGATGACCCTTTGGATATGGTTTTGGATGACCGGACGGCAAAACTTTATAATTTGGATACTCCGGTGATGGGAGATAATAGTTTTCACGGAAAGATGGGAGAACGCTTGGTATTAGATGATGATGATGATGATCTGATTGCTGATGAAATTGGCGA
>Ga0208596_1000085_pt1 | contig 31017 bp, 23 predicted proteins | sample LakMenEpi12Jul11_FD_150686 | JGI IMG/M metagenome (GOLD analysis project Ga0208596, IMG submission 150686) | Freshwater microbial communities from Lake Mendota, WI - 12JUL2011 deep hole epilimnion (SPAdes) | ecosystem: Environmental > Aquatic > Freshwater > Lake > Epilimnion/Euphotic zone ...
TCGGCGGCAGCGCACATACCGGCATGCCGTATTGGTTCGCCGATTACATCGCCGATCTCGATGCCCTGTTGGACCGCCTGTCGCTTACGCAACCGGTGCGCCTGGTGGGCCACAGCATGGGCGGCAACATCGCGGCGTTGTACGCCGGGGTCCGGCCGGAACGGATCCGCTCGGTCGCCTCACTGGAGGGTTTCGGCCTGCCCCGCACGGACCCGGCGGAAGCGCCGGTCCGCCAACGTCGTTGGTTGGATGAACTGCGTTCGCCGCCGACCGGTTCACGTTATCTGTCGGTATCGCAGCTCGCAGAGAAACTGGTTCACCGCAATCCACGTTTGCCGCTCGCGTACGCGAGGTTCGTCGCTGAAGCTTGGACCATCCCGAGTCCGGAGGGTGGTCGGGTGGCGCGCTTCGATCCATGGCACCGTTTGGTGACCCCTGTGCTCTACCGCCGTGAGGAGATCGAGGCCACCTGGCGGAACATCGCAGCGCCGGTCCTCATGCTGCTCGCGAGCGAGTCGGAATTCCTCGGGCGGCTTGGACCCGATGCCGAACCGGGTGCGTTCCATTCTCACTTGCCGCGGCTGACGCTGCATACACTGTCGGGACTCGGACACATGATGCATCACGAGGATCCGTTGAAGGTGGCAGCCGCGCTGCAGGAATGGTACGAGGCGGAGCCGAGCGCCTGAGTGCGTGGACTTCAGGCATCCGTCACGCCACGGCGGTATCATGACCGGATGCAACCGACCATCCAGCCGTCCTCCCGAGGCGCCCCCAACTCCGCCGGGCTTGGACCCGGTGCCGTCGTTGCGGGTTGGCTCGGTCTGTTGCCGTTCGTGTTGGCACTCGCCTGCGTATCGCTCGCACCGACGCCGGACTGGCGCAACTTCGGGATGGAGTTGGCGCTTGTTTGGGGCGCGGTCATCCTGTCGTTCGTGGCAGCCGTGCATTGGGGGCTCGCATTGGCGGGTTTCTGGCGTTGGCATATCGCCACCGTGATCGGTTCCGTGCTGCCCTCCGTATGGGCCGCCGCGGCCTTGCTGCTCGGCGGTAGCCGCGGGCTCGCATTGCTGTTGGCGGGCTTCGGATCGTTCTGGCTCTATGAGAGCAGGCGCTTGGACGACGGACTGCCGCCCGACTATCTCGCGCTGCGTCGACAACTCTCAATCGCCGTCTGTGCGTTGCTGGCGCTCACCGTCCTCGCCTCCGAGCCGGTCCGCTGATGGAAGCCCTCACGGAAGGCAAGTGGTTGCGGCGATTGATCCTCGCCGCCCTGCTGGCGATCCTTGCGTTGCTCGTCTTCCAGGTGTTGCGGCCGTTCATCGTCCCGGTCATCTGGTCGGCGATCCTCGCCTATGTCAGCTGGCCTCTGCATGCCCGCCTCGTGCGCGTGTTCCGGGGGCAGCGCGATGCGGCCGCTTTCGTCATGACGCTGCTGCTCGCGGTCGCCATCATCCTGCCGATCGTCTGGTTGGTCATATTGGTGCAGACGGAGGCGTTGCCCGTCTATCGCGAAGTCGCGCCGCTGCTCGCACGCACGGAGCTGCCGGCGTTCGTCACCCAACTGCCGTTCCTCGGGCCGCGGATCCAGGAATGGTTCGCCGAGTGGGCCCGCAACCCAGAGGCGCTAGGCAAGGCCCTGGAGGGCTTCTTCGCCCAGTCCTCCGGTGAATTGGCGGCGGTCGTGGGGGGCGTTGGCCGCAATCTGGCCAAGCTGGTGCTCGCCATGGTGTCGCTGTTCTTCATGTTCCGCGACGGTGAACAGTTCGCTGCACAGGTGCGGCGGATGCTCGAGCAGTTCTTCGGTGCGGTGAGAGTCGAGCATTACCTTCACGGCATCGGTGCGACGGTCCGTGCAGTCGTCTACGGCATCGTCTGTGCCGCGTTCGCGCAAGGCACCCTTGCTGGGCTCGGCTACTGGGCTGCAGGGTTGCCGGCGCCGATCTTCCTCGGTGCGCTGACCTTCCTCGTCGGCTTGGTCCCGTTCGTCGTGCCCTTCATGTGGGCGGGGGCGAGCCTCTATCTTTTCCTCACCGGCAAGACGGTCGCGGCGATCGGGCTCTTCATCTGGGGTCTGACCGCGGTCAGCTGGATCGACAACATCGTGCGGCCGCTCGTGATCAGTGGCTCGACCCGTATCCCGTTCCTGCTCGTGCTGTTCGGCGTGCTTGGCGGACTCGCGGCCTTCGGGCTCGTCGGGCTGTTCATCGGTCCGGTGATACTTGCGGTGGTGATGGCGATCTGGCGCGAGTGGATCGCCGAGAAGCGCGCGCAGGTTTGAGACGGACGTTCGCGTCTTCGCTGCGCGTCAGGCCTCGTCGCGCGTCAATCGCACGGGGACCGTCGGCGCCCGGTAGGCGCGCATCGCAGCGAGCATCGTTGCAGGGTCGCGTTCGATGAGCAGCATGTCGCGCACGCCGCTGCGCAAGAAGCCCTCGTCCTCGACGTGGTCGAGGAAGCGCCCGAGACCCGAATAGAACCCCGCGACATCCAGCAACGCGCAAGGCTTGGCATGCAGACCGAGGTGCGCCCAGGTCCAGACCTCGAACAGCTCCTCCAGCGTACCGACACCGCCCGGCAGGGCCACGAATCCATCGGACAGATCAGCCATCAACGCCTTGCGCTCGTGCATCGACGACACGATCCTCAGGTCGGCGACCCGGCGATGCGCGAGTTCACGATCGACCAACGCCTGTGGGATCACGCCGATGACTTCTCCCTTTGCCTCCAGTACCGCATCGGCGATGGTCCCCATGAGTCCGACCGACCCGCCGCCGAACACGAGTCCGATCCCGGATTCTGCGAGCGTCGTTCCGAGATCGCGGGCGGCGCTGCGATAGACCGGGTCGAGACCGGGGTTCGCGCCGCAGAACACACAGAGCCTCTTCATCAGCCGTCGAACCAGGGCAGCAGCGCGCTCGCCCAATCTGACCGTTCATCGGGCAGCGCCATACGGACAAGTCGCGGCAGCGCGGTGGCCGCACGCTCGGCGCAGGCCGACCACGGGTCGGCGGGTGAGGAGGTGATCGCGGCAGGCACCCGCAGCTTGCCAAGCTTCGCGGTCATGGGCCATTTCAGGCCGGCGAGCAGCGAGCGCCGCCAGAGGCCGGCCGAGGCGAAGAGCTCCAGCACGCGCGCGTCAATCTGAGCCGGATCGACCTGCGGCGTACCGCGCAACACCCCTGCGCGGCTGTGGTCGAACCAAGGCCAGAAAAGCGTCTGATCGCGCACCATGTGCCAGGCCTGCAGCAGGTGTCCGCCGTGCCACTGCGGCTGGATGTCCGGTGCGCCCTGTCGTTCGAACGCCTGACGTTGCCGCTCGTCGAGGAACGGCAGCGAGACGAGCGCCAGCCGGCCGAACCGTTGCGGCTCCCGTAGCGCGGATTCGATCGCGACGATCGCGCCGTGGCCGACACCGACGCAATCGACCTGCGTCGCGCCGAGCGCCGTCAAGGCAGCGGACACACTGCGGGCCTGTGCGGTGATGATCGACGGACCGCGCGCGAGCGCCGCGTCCGAGGCACCGTGACCCGGCAGATCGAGCGCGATCACCGGGCGTCTGCCTATGAAGCCGTGGGCAGCCTCGATGAGCGTCCGTGAAGAATCGATGGCATCGTGCAACAACAGCACGGGTCGACCGATGCCCGTGTCGTTGCGCCGCAGACCCAATTGGCCACCGGGAAGATCGATGAGGTCTTGGTGCAGTGCGCGCGGGAGCGGTGCAGGCGGTGATGACGCGGGCGCTGCGGCCTTGGCATGGCGCCGGATGAAGTCACGGGCCAGATCGAGCGTGGCGTCCGGATCGGCAGCTGTCTGCACGCTGACCGCTGCTGATTTGTGGCGGATACGAGGGAGCTGCTGGGCGAGCACATCGGTCGTCGATGCGGTCACCAGCAAGGGGGATTCGGCATGACGCAGCACTTCGTCGGAGCGCAACTCGAAGGCTGCCCGGTAGCCGACGCGGTAGTGGTCGCCGGAGCGCATGAAATCGAGCAGCGCGTCTTGCAGGCGGTCCGGGGACGGCACACCACCACCCAGCCTGTTCGCCGCCGCTGCGCGGTACCACGGGAAGAAGATCGATTGTTCGCGCAGCCGTGCCCAGAGCCAGCTGAGGTGCGCGCCGTCCCACGACGGCTGCAGCGGCGGCAGGTAGTTCGCGACGATGTCGGCGCGCTCCGGTTCGGTCAACGACACGAATCCGTTGGCGACGGCGCAGCTGAGGCGGTCGGGGTGCCGCGCGGCCAGCGTTGCCGCCATCATCGCGCCGGTGTGGAAGCCGTACACCGCGGTGCGCCCGATTCCGAGGGCATCCATGAACTCGATCACCGCATCGGCGAAGTCCTCCATGCCGGCCCGCGCGACACCGAGCGGGGTCGACGACCCGAAGCCGGGTGTGTCCGGCGCGATGCAGGTGAAGTGAGGATGCCAACGTGCGAGCGTCGCCAACATGTCGCGTGAGGAGAGCGGCGACTGGTGTAGGCACAGCACCACCGGGCCGCGGCCGGCTCGACGGTAGTGGACCTGGCGTGCGCCCCAGCGTCCATCGACGATGGTGGCGAAATGGCGGGTGATGCGGATTTCGGTCATGCGACACTCCGTCGCTGGGACTGCCGCGCAACTTACCACCGCTGACCGACCACCGCATGCCATCGTCCACTGAATCCGCGCGCGCCGCCGCAGAGGGGTCGCAGATGCCTGCTGTGGGCCTGCGCGATGTGCTCGCGCAGCGCGATTTCCGTCGTTACGCGTTCGCCCGGTTCCTCGCAACGATCACCTGGCAGATGCTCGCCGTCGCGGTCGGCTGGCAGGTCTACGACATCACCCGCGATCCGCTCGATCTCGGTCTCATCGGTCTCGCGCAGTTCCTGCCGTTCCTCGCGTTGGTGCTTCCGGGTGGTCAGCTTGCCGATCGGATCGACCGACGCCGCGTGTTGCTGATCGCGTATCTCGCGGAGATGCTTGCTGTGCTGGTGTTGGTCGCGTTCACGCTGTCGGGTAGTCGGACGACTTGGCCGGTGTTCCTGGCGATGGCCTTGGTGGGTGCTGGACGAGCGTTTTGGATGCCGGCCGGTCAAGCGATGGTCGTGAACCTCGTCCCGATCGCACTGTTCCCGCGCGCGGCCGCGTTCAATGCGACCTTGTTCCAGTGTGCGATGGTCACCGGCCCAGCGATCGGCGGCGTCCTCTATGCACTGGGGGAATCGATGAGCCATGCACCGGCTGACGGCGTCGGCGCGCTCGTCGTCTATGGCTGCGCCTTCGCCCTGCTGGCGTTGGTCATCGGTCTGCTCGGTCGTGTCAGGCCGGTACATGCACCGCCGAGCAGCGGACCGGTCTCTTGGCATGAGCTGTCGGCGGGTCTGCGGTTCGTGGTGTCACGCAAGCCGGTGTTGGGGGCGATCTCGCTCGATCTGTGCGCGGTGTTGTTCGGCGGCGCCACAGCTCTGCTGCCCATGTTCGCTGCAGACATCTTGCATGTGGGGCCGGCCGGGATGGGCATGCTGCGCGCTGCATCCGGTCTCGGGGCGGCGGCGACGGCTATCTGGCTGGCGCAGCGCCCGATCGCCCGCCACGCCGGCGCCTGGATGTTCGGTGGTGTGGCGTTGTTCGGGGTGGCCACGCTGGTTTTCGGTGCCTCGACCTCGTTCTGGTTGTCCTGCATCGCGCTGGTGCTGCTCGGCGCCGGCGACATGGTGAGTGTATTCGTGCGCCATCTGCTCGTTCAGCTCGAGACCCCGGACGCCATCCGGGGCAGGGTGAGTTCCGTGAGCGCCCTGTTCATCGGTGCCTCCAACGAACTCGGAGAGTTCGAGTCCGGTCTGACGGCGAAGTGGTGGGGTCCTGTCACCGCGGTGCTGGTGGGAGGCGCTGCTTGTCTCGTCGTCGTCGTCGCCCACTGGCGCTTGTTCCCCTCACTGCGCAACCTCGACCGGTTCCCGGACCCTGCCCGGGATTGAGGATCGGACTCGGCGGCATCTCGACTGTATATCCAGACAGTCAGAGGCCAGGAGGAGCGGGAACTGCCGGCGATCAGGGCGGTCTTTGTCACTCAGGGACGCGTGGCATACTCATTCCAGATTCCGCCCCGCGTCGCGTCCCTCCCGCTGTGGAGTCCCTGCATGGCTCATCGGCCCCCGATCACCGTTGCCCTGTCTCTCTGTGGTGCCCTGTTCTTGACGGGCTGCATGAGTGCACGCATCGAGGAATCCCGGGAATTGCCCACGCAGATCGAGGCGGGTGAGGCGGTGGTGATCCTCGCGAAGCCTCAGATAGAGGGTGCGTCGGCGGAGGACGATTTCATGGACTGCGTCGGACGCGGCCTTGCCTCGGGGGCGCGGCCCGTCGAGGTCCACGACAACGATACCTTCGTCGACGGACTCTTCCCTTGGTTCGAGCCCGGGACCGCTCCCTCGCGACCGGAGGCTGTGAGCCGGTTGCTCGCCCGGCCCGGCGTGAGCGAGCGGATCGCCGCGTCCGGCGTGCGTTATCTCGTCTGGCTGGATGGGGCGACGCGCAAGACCGACGGCGGCGGCAGCCTCGCCTGCGGCGCAGCGCCCGGTGCGGCCGGTTGTGTGGGCTTCGGTTGGTGGGAGAACGAGTCGGACTTCGAGGCCGTCATCTGGGATCTCGAGAGCGGCAAGTCCGCCGGATCGGTCGATACCAACGTGACCGGTACCTCGGCGATCGTGGGCGCGGTGGTGCCGTTGCCCTTCATCGCGCGGGTCGAGGCGACCGCCTGCAAGCGTCTGGCCGCACAGCTCCAGAATTTCTTCCAAGGCGGCGCGCCGGCGCCCTGAGTGCGCCATCGCCACGAGGATGCGGATGATGAAATCTTTGAAATACTTGCATGCCGTTCTGTGCCTCGCCGGTCTCTTGGTGGTGGCCGGTTGCGCGACACCTCAGGGAGGTGGCGGCTCTGCCGGTATCCCCGGCAGCCCCTCGGGGAGCATGCCCGGGATGCCGGGTTCATCGGGTGGCGCGGAGTCGTCCGAGGGCTCCGCAGACGGTGCGCGGGACGGTGGTACCGTCAGCACTGCGGATGAGCGCCGCGCGGTGCTCGACAAGCGCTTGAATGACTCGTTGGGCGAGTTCGACAAGACGCTCGGCGAGGAGCAGGCGCGGACCGCCCGCGAGCGCGATGCGCGAGGCGCCACCGTCTCGGCAGGTGGTGGCGCCGCACAGTCCGGCGATCAAGGCAGCGAGTCTGGCGGTGAAGGCAGCTCTCGCGAAGGTGGGTTGCGCTCCGAGCGCAGCGCTGGCGCGAGCGCGAGTGGCGATGCGAGTGGCGATGCGCGGGGCGATCGCGGTGCCGCCGCCGGCAGCGGTGCCCCGGACCGGGGCGTCCCCTCCGGCGACGATGACGACATCGTCGCACGGCGTCTTCGGCGCGCCGCTGAACAGGAGACCGATCCGGAACTGCGTGAGAAACTCTGGAAAGAGTACACGGAGTACAAACGCAGCGTGCAGGGTAGGGGTTGAGGGTCACCATGGACCGAGTGCTGGATCTCCATGTCGATGCGCCGCGGCGGTACGCGTTCCTGCCGCGGCTCGCCGCGCTGCTGGTGGTTACAGGTCTGCTCGGCGGCTGTGTGGTCAACGAGACGCGGCCGCTCGCGAAACTCGATGCCATCCAGGCCAAAGAGCAGATTCCTGAGGCGGAGCTGCTAGATGTCGGCATCCGCGACTTCGACGCCGGCATCCCGGCCGAGATCGCCGAGGACGAAGAGAAGCTCGACAAGCGGCGTATCTACCCGGACATTCGCAAGGCGGAGTCACGGCTGCTGGCAGTCCGCTTGCGCAGCACGCTGGAGGGCTCCGGCCAATGGGGTGCGGTGCGTGTCGTGCCCGAGGGCGTATCCGGTCCCGATGTGATGGTCACCGCGCGCATCGTCGAATCTACAGGTGCAGATCTCGCGTTGCTCGTCTCTGCGGTCGATGCCCAAGGGCGCATCTGGATCAAGGACCGGCGCTATGCAGGCGAGGCTGATCTCGGCGCCTACAAGACCGAAGCGGCGCTGCGCGCCCGCGATCCGTTCCAGAACGTCTACGCCACCATCGCCAACGACCTGCTCGCTGCGCGGGCGCAATGGTCTGCGGCCGATCGTCGCGAGATCCGCCGTGTGAGCGAACTGCGTTTCGCAGAGGACCTCGACCCGCGGCGGTTCCAGGGCTATCTCGCCCGTGATCCCGACGGGCTGACGCGGGTGGTGCGGTTACCGTCGGCAGATGATCCGGCGCTGGTGCGGATCGTGAAGATCCGCGAGCGGGACGCGGCCGTGATAGACACCCTGGACGGTTACGCCAGCGAGTTCTCCGACAAGCTGTTCGATCCTTATGGCGGTTGGCGGCGTACCAGTCGCGATGCCATCGAGCGCGAGGAGCGTACCCGCAGCCAGGCGCGCACCCGGACCGTGCTGGGTGCAGCGGCGGTGCTCGCGAGCATCTTCGTCGGCGGGCAGTGCGGCGCCGGCGACTACAGCTGCCAGAACGCCGAGAGCATGCTGCGGACCACTGCGGTGATGGGCGGCACGGCAGCGGTCCTCTCAGGTATCCAAAGATATGGGGATGCGAAGGTCGCTGCGCAGGAGGTCAAGGAGCTCGCGGGCAGTTTCGGCAACGAGGCGGCGACGCAGACCGTCGAACTCGAGGGCCGTACGCTCAAGCTCACCGGTACGGCGGAGGAACAGTATCGCGAGTGGCGGCGGTTGCTGGCGCAGATCTACAGCGAAGAGACCGGTATACCGCCGGGTCCCGGAGCCACCACGACCCCTGCGCCGTAGGGCGGTGGACGCGAAGATGGCGGACACCGGAGCCTTCGCTCATTTCACGCTGCTTGAGCGTCTGCACGGCGGCGGCGGCGCGCAGATCTGGAAGGTGCGCGACACACGGGACGGACGCTTGAGGGCGCTCAAGGTCCTCGAGGGTCGCGCGGGCATGACGGCAGCGGTCGCAGCCTTGCGGCGCGAGCACGAACTGTCCAGCGTGGTGACCCATCCCGGGATATTGGCCGTCGATCTGCCTTTGCTCGAAGGTGATCGTGCCGGAATGCCCATGGCATTGGCCGTCGGCGATGCGCGTACGTTGCGCGGTGCGTCGCCGATGCGGGTGCTGCGCCTGTTGCGGGAGATCGCCGCGGCCCTATCGGCTCTGCACGCGCAAGGGGTCGCGCATCGGGATCTCAAGCCCGCGAACATCCTTCTCGATCGCGCAGGGGCGGCGCTGTTGGCGGATTTCGGTTGCGCAGCAAGGTTCGGCGAGGACGGTTCGTTGACCGGTCGTTCGCCCTATTCCGCGGGTCCGGCGCAGCGAACAGGCGCCACGGTCACGGCGAGCGATGACCTGTACGGTTTCGGCGCACTGGCCTATGAACTGCTGGGTGGCTATCCGCCGCGGTACCCCGGCTCGCCCGATGCGCTCGGGGAGGTGCCGCCGCTGCAACCGCAGCATCCCATCCCGCCTGCGTTGCAGGGAGTCGTGATGTCATTGCTCGACACGGATGATCCCCGTCGTCCAGCAAGCATGGCCGACGTAGTCGATACGCTGCGCCGGATAGAAATGCAGCCCATCGCTGCCGCTGCCACACGTATACGGCCGATCGAGGAGGCTGAGCTCGAGCCGCGCCCGTTCACCGGCGAGGTGGTGCATACCCGCCGCCCGCGGACGCTCATGGCTGTCGGCGTCGTCGTATCATTGGCGCTGCTCGCAGGCGTTTTTCTTTGGTTACCGCGGTATGCCACCGAAGTTACGCCACCCGCGGCGGTCACCGAGAAGGCAAAAAAGCCCGATGCTGCGGAGCCCGATGCTGCCGTAGAGGCCCGAGCACTCGCGGACGCGAGGCGCGCTTTCGAAGGCGCGTTGTCGGCGCTCGAAACCCGCGCCGCAGGGATCTGGGGTGGAGAGGGTTTCGCGGCGGCCAAGGCGGACGGTGACGTTGCAGTGCAGGTCGCCGCTGAGGGTCGCATCGCCCGAGCCACGGAGCTCTACGGTCTGGCCACTGACAAGCTCGGCGCGGTGGCCGGCCGCGCCGGGGCCGCGTTGGCATCGCAGCGCAGCATCGGTGAGCGCGCGCTCGAGGCGGGGCAGCCTGAGGCCGCAAGCCAAGCCTTCACGATCGCGTTGCAGATCGAGCCCGACGACGGGGTCGCCCGTGCGGGTCTCGAGCGTGCCGGCAAGCTTGGTGCGGTGCTGCCGCTGCTGGCCGAGGCGGAGTCGGCTCTGCTGGCGGAACGACCGCTCGAGGCGGTGACGCTTTACGAACGCGTGCTGCGCGACGATCCGGTGAACCGAACGGCGCAGTCTGGACTCTCTCAAGCGCGGGCGGCGCTCGGTTCGGATGCTTATGCGCAAGCGGTCGGTGAAGCGCTGGCTGCATTGCGCGAGGGCCGTATCGATGCCTCCCGTACAGCGCTTGCGAGAGCCCGTGCGTTGCGCCCTGGTGGTGCGGAACTCGCCTTCGTCGAGGCGCAGTCGGCGGCGCTCGGTGTGCGGCGTGAGATCGGCAGCAGCCGCGATGCGAACCTGGCGCTCGAGGCTGCCGAGCGCTGGGGCGAGGCGCAAGCCGGTTATGAGCAGTTGCTGGCGCGCGATCCGACCTTGGAGTTCGCGCGTGCAGGGCGTGCGCGTACTGCACCGCGCGCCGAGTTGGCGCGACGTCTCGACCGATTGCTGACCGATCCGTCGCGGCTCGTGGCGCCGGAGGTGCGCCGAGAGGCGGAGACGCTGTTGGCCCGTGCCGCGGCGGTGCGTGGAGCGGCGCCGGTGTTGCAGGGACAAGCACAACGCCTGCGGGACTCATTGGCGCTCTATGATCAAGCGGTCGCTGCGGTGTTCGAGTCCGACGGACTCACCGCGGTCAGCCTGCAACGGGTGGGTGCCATCGGTGCGTTCCGGCGCAAGGAGCTGCGGCTCAAGCCCGGTCGTTATGTCGCCACCGGTAGCCGTGACGGCTATCGCGATGTGCGACGCGAGTTCGTGGTCGTGCCAGGAGGCACGGTTGTGGTCGTGGAGGTGCGATGCACCGAGGTGGTGTCGTGACCGGGCTGTCGCTGCAGGTGCGCGAGCCTGCCGGTGAGCGTGAGCTCGGCTTGCCTTGCGCGTTCGGCGGATCCCCTGCAGACCCGCTGCGAATTCCGGGTGCCGATGTCGGGACGGTCGGCGTCTTCGAGCGGTTCGACGGTGTGTTCGGGGTGCGGTTCATCGACGGCGCGCCGGCCGACGACCTCTCATCGTCAGGCTCTTCGTCAGGCCGACCACGGCTCAATGGTCGGTCGCTGGCGGCCGGTGATTTCCACGAACTCTCCGCGGGAGATGTGTTGTCGGTCGGCGAGGCGCTCATCGTCGTCGAGGGCGCGGGTCCTGCGATCGAGGTACGTCATCTGCAGGGCAACGACACGCTGCCGCCGCTACGACCGACGGTCGAGGAGGGCGGCGAAGATGATGCAGCGACCACCGCTATCACGGCAGTCGCCGTGGATCCTGGTGCATCGCACGCGGGCGCTGCGGGTCCGGTTGCAGCGGCGGCCCGCAAGGCACGGGCGACGCAGCGTCGGCAGTGGGTGACGGCGCTGCTGTTGCTCGGCACGGTGGTCGGCCTCCTTGTCTGGGTGTCCCTCAGCATGCAGTCGGTGACCGTGGTGGTGACGCCTGCCGAGGCCACGGTACGTGGTTCCGGGATCAGCTGGCGTTCGGGGCAGCTGCTGTTCCTGCGGTCAGGGCCACAGGTCGTGACCGCCCGTGCAGCGGGGCATCGCGACATGACGCGGAATATACAGGTGCGCGAGGGCGAGCCCTTGCGCCTCGATCTGCGGCTCGAGCCGTTGCCCGGTGTGCTTGAACTGGATACCGGGGGTGTCGCCGCGCAGGTCTTCGTCGATGGCGCAGAGGCGGGTCGTGCACCGGGGCCCATCGAGGTGGCGGCGGGGGAGCGGACGCTCACGCTGCGCGCACCGCGGTTCCTCGATGCGCTGCAGAAGGTCAAGGTCGAGGGTCGTGGTGTGCGCCAACCGTTGCGCATCGAGATGCGCAGCAACTGGGGCCGGCTCGAGGCGAGCGTGAGTGCTGGCGCTGCATCATTGTCGGTGGATGGCGCCGCCGCCTTGCCCATGCCGGTTTCTTTGCAACTGCCTGCGGGGATGCATCGCCTCGAGGTGGTCGCACCCGGGGTCAGGCCTTGGCGTAGTGCGGTGCTCGTCAAGGCCGGCGAGACGTTGCGTGTAGGTCCGATCGAGCTCGGCGCACCGGACATGACGGTGTCGCTGCGTTCGCAGCCGACCGGTGCGCAAGTCACCGTGGGTGGTAGCTTCCGTGGGCGCACACCGATCGAGCTCGAGTTGGCGCCAGGCATCGATCACGATCTGGGGTTCGCGCTGCAGGGTTACGCACCTACGAGCCGGCGCATCGCATCGCAAGCCGGCAAACGGGAGGGGATGACGGTCGTGCTTCAGCCTGTGCTGGTCGAACTGACCGTTCAAGGGGAGCCGATCGAGGCCGAGATCTCGGTGGATGGCGTGCCGCGAGGCCGATCTCCGATCACGCTCAAGTTGCCTGCCCGTCCGCATCGCATCGAGGTGCGGCAGAAAGGTTCCGAGCCGCAAGAGTTCGCGGTCGACCTCTCTCCCGCGGTGGCGCGGACCCTCGATTACTCGCTACGGCCTGCGGGGCGACCGGAGGGCTGGAAGCCGGCTGCTGCAACGCTCACGACCGGTGCGGGTCGTACGCTGCAACTGATGCCGCCGGGCAGTTTCGTGATGGGCAGCGAGCGTCGTGAGCAAGGGCGGCGCGCCAACGAATCTTCGCGCCGCATCACCCTGTCGCGCCCGTTCTACATCGCTGCGCGTGAAGTCACCAACGGGGACTTCCGTCGTTTCCGTCCCGGTCATGCCTCGGGCTTCGTCGATCGTCGCAGCATCGATCTCGACGGACAGTCGGTGAGCGGTGTGGCGTGGGCTGATGCCGTCGAGTACTGCAATTGGCTCTCGGCTCAGGACGGCCTGCCGCCCGCCTATGAAAAGTCCGGGGGCGAATGGACGCTGCGCCAGCCGGTCACGACCGGGTATCGGCTGCCGACCGAGGCCGAGTGGGAATATGCCGCGCGGCAGGTCCCGTTGTCTGGGCGCGCTCGGCGCTATGAATGGGGCGATGATCTGCCGCCGCCGCCCGGGTATGCGAACCTCGCCGGCACCGAGACCGCCGCGACGCTACCGCGTGTGCTCGACGGTTGGCGGGATGAGTATCCGTCGGTAGCGCCTCCCGGAAAACAGGGAGCGAACGGCCTTGGGCTCTTCGATCTGACCGGCAATGTCTCGGAGTGGGTCCATGACGCGTATGCTTCTTTTGATGCTTCGGGCGGTGGCACCGATCCGTTCGGTCCCTCGGCGGCGGGATCCCGTCGTGTGATCAAAGGCAGCAACTGGCGAACGGCCTCGTTCTCCGAGCTGCGCCCGGCGTGGCGTGAAGGCGCTGACGGCGGTTCTCAGGACATCGGATTCCGGGTGGCCCGTTATGCGGAATGAAGGAGGCGACTGCCATGCGTGATGGAAAGGGACGAGGGCCGCGGGTCGGTCGGATGATTGCCTGGATGGCCGGCTTCGCGATCTTTTGCTGGGGTACGACGACCTACGTGGTGAGGGCTGTGGCGCAGGAAGTGCCCGCCGTGCCGCAGTCGACCACGCCATCCGCAGATGATGCGGCCACCAGCATCGATTCCGACACCAACGAAGACGATCCCGCCGACCCGTCGCGCGGCGCAGCTGCAGCTGCGTCGGAAGAGCTCCCCGAGTACCGCGATTCCGCCGACAACAACATCAGCCTGCCGGTCGACATATGAAAAACAACATGCCCAATGAATTCATCTTCACCTTGGTGGCGTTGCTGCTGTCGGTGGTCCTAGTGCATTCCGCATACGTGCTGCACGTGAGGCCGGTCGCCGAAGCGCAGATGCGCGCGGATCGAGAGGCCATCTCGAATGACCCCGATCATGTTTCGCAACGATCCGTCCAAGTGCTCATCAAGGACTATGAGCAGGAAGCGGAGATCATCCTGATGCTCTGGGCGCTCGCCATCCTCGGCTACAAAGCTGTCGCGCATAGACATGAGGTTCGGGCCCTGCGGGCGGAGCTGTTGCGGCTGCCCGAGGGCACGAAGATCCTGCCCGAGGATACCCGCGAGTACACCCGCCAGCTCGAAGCCCTTCCGGAGGCGAGCCGCAACCTGTTGGTTCCGCGTGCGCTCCTCGCAGCATTGGCGCGTTTCGGCGCCACGCGCAATCTTCAGGATGCCTCCACGGTGGCGCACGGTGTCTGCCAATCCGAAGCCGAGCGACTCGATTCGGACCTCTCCATGCTGCGCTACATCGCTTGGGCGATCCCCGCGATCGGGTTCATCGGCACGGTCCGCGGTATTGGCGACGCGTTGTCGCAAGCCCATAAGGCCGTCACCGGCGACATCTCCGGTGTCACCGAGGGGCTGGGCGTCGCGTTCAATTCGACGCTGATCGCATTGCTGTTGTCGATCCTGCTGATGTTCCTGATGCAGCAGTTGCAGCAGGCCCAGGAGCGGCGAGTGCTCGACACCGAGACCTGGCTCGATCAACGGGTGATCCGTAACCTACAGGTCGTCGAATGACCGTACTCGGCGCGCACCTCGATGATGCGGAGTTCGCCGTGGCGCGCGACGGCGCGACGCTGGCGAACGAGCCGTCCATCGTGCACGCCGATCCATCCGATCTGTCGCGCTTCGGGACGCCCGCAGCCGACACGGCACGCCGAACGCCGCACCTGGTCTCCCTGACCCATTGGTCCACGCTGGCGCGCGGCGCAGCCCTCACCCGTCCCGTCCAGTCGGTGCTGCGTGCCGAGTTGCGTAAGCGGATCGGCGCTTTTCATCAGACGGGAGACAGCTTGCACTTGGCGGTACCGGCCGCGCTCGAGGCGCCTGCGCTCGGTTGGGTGCTCGGCGCCTGCCGTGCGGAGTCGCTGCCGGTCGCTGCGTTGCACGACGGCGCGGCGGTCGCGGTGTCGGCACTCGGTCTGCAAGGCACGGTGGTGGTGCTCGAGGCCGGCCTCCAACACTTCGGCGCGGTGCGCGTCGTGACGGAGGGCGGCACGGCCCGGCGTCGGGCTGCCCGTGTGACCCGTGACACCGGACTGATGGCCCTTCGCCAGGCTTGGATGCAACTCGTCGCCGAAGCGATGTTGCTGCGCTCACGATTCGATCCGTTGCACGATGCCGTATCGGAGCAGCGGCTCTTCGAGCGCATCATGTCCGCTGCCGCCGAGGCGGCGACCGAAGGATCGGTGACGCTCGAGTTGCCGACCGGTGGTGCGCCCTGCGCGGTCACGATCAGCCGTGACCAGTTCGCCGCTGCGGCACGCCCGGCATTGCGTGCGTTGCTCTCGAGCATCGATGGACTGCGACCGCCCGGTGCCCCGTTCACGCTGCTCGTGCCTGCCGCCTTGCTCGCGGTGCCGGGGTTGGCCCCGTCGCTTCGGGCGCTGCCGAACTCACGCGTCGTCCTATTGCCAAGCGGCTTGATCGCCCGGGCCGTCTCGATGCTGTCCGCGGAGATCGCCGCAGCCGACGAGTGTACGGAAATCTTGCTGCATCGCGCCGTGCTGCAGATGCCACCGCTCGAGGCGGCGAGAGAACTTCTCGCAGGGGCGAACGACCCTCCGCACCGCGCCCCGCCCACCCATGTGCTTTGGGAGGGCCAAGCGCTGCCGCTCGCGGGGTCGCTGGAGGTAGGGCGGGCGCCGGCGGCCGGTGGAGTCCGTCTCGGCGACGGTCTTGCCGGTATCTCGCGCATGCACTGCAGCCTGCGCACTTCCGCTTCTGGGGTAGAGCTCGTCGATCACAGCCGCTTCGGTACTTGGCTCAACGGACGGCGTGTCGCCGGCCGTGCGTCGCTCGCTGCCGGTGATCGCATCCGCGTCGGTGACCCCGGCGTCGAACTCGCCTTGATCGCCGTCGGCGCGGACTCGCGCTGAGCGGACCAGGGGATCTTCGTTGAAGCGCCGTCGCGTCGAGATCTTCAGCCTGTCGTTCCTCGACGTGATCTGTTGCGGCTTCGGTGCGGTCATCCTCTTTTACACCATCATCAGCGCCCAGAGCGGCATCGAACGCACCCGCAAGGCCGAGGATCTCTCGGCGCAGGTGGCGCTCCTCGAGGAGCAGGTGGTGGCGGGCGCCAAAAATCTGGTGTTGCTGCGCAACACGCTGCGCCGTACCGACAGCGAGACGGTGTCTGCATCCTCCCGTGCCACCCGCCTGATCGAGGAGCTGCAGGAGCGTCGCGAGCAGAGCGCGATCTACGATGCCAGCACGCTCGCCAAGCGCGACCGCATCGAGCGCCTGAAAGCTGACGTACGCGCGCTGGAAGAGAGCACGCGGCGACTGGAAGCCAGTGCGAAGACCGACACGCCGAAGGCCGAGCGTACCGGTGCGGCGCGTGCCACGGCGAGCCGGCGTTACATCACCGGTCTGTCGCTGCGCGGCAAGCGAATATTGGTGCTGTTCGACCGGTCGGCGAGCATGATGGACGACGATCTGGTGCAGGTCATCCGGTTGCGAAATTCCACCGAGGCAGCACGCCGCGCAGCGCCCAAATGGCAGCGTGCGACCGACATCGCAGGTTGGGTAGTGTCGCAGTTGCCTCCCGGCGCTCAGTTCCAGGTCTATGGTTTCAACGAAACCGCCGGACCGTTGCTGACCGGGACCACAGGCCAGTGGCTGTCTGCGGGTGATGCCGACCGGCGAGGCCAGGTCACGGCTGCCATCGATGCCGCGCTGCCGCAGGGCGGCACGAGTCTCGTCAACGCGCTGCGTGCGGCGCGCGCGTTCGCACAGCCGCCCGATCAGATCATCCTGATCACGGACGGACTGCCGACCCAGGGCGCCACACCACCGGCGTTGCGCCGCTACGTCGGCGTCGCCGAGCGCGCACGCTTCTTCGATGAGGCAGTGCGCGGCATCAACGCGAGTGTGCCGGTGGATGTGGTGCTGTTGCCCATGAAGGGCGATGTCCCTGCGCCCCATCGCTTCTGGGGATTGGCGCGTGCCACCAAGGGGTCGTTCGTCATGCCCTCGAAGGATTGGCCGTGAGGGCGTCGGCATGCGACTGAAACGGCGCGAAACCGAGATCTTCAGCCTGTCGTTCCTCGATGTGATCTGCTGCGGGTTCGGCGCGGTTATCCTGCTGCTCGTGCTGTCGGAGTTCGGGCAGCCGCTCGTGATCGAGCGTTCGCGGCAGGACCTCGAGTCGCAGGTCAAACGCTTGCAGCAAGAGCTGTTCGCCATCCGCGGCGACAGTCAGGTGCTGGAGCGGGAGCTGCAGGGACGCATCGATCTGTTGCAACGCGAGCGGCTCAATCTCGCACGTGCAGCAGGCGATATGAGCGCACTGCGCGGCGAGTTCGACGCATCGCGTCAAGAGGCGGCGGTCAGCAACATCGTCGAGAACGAGCTGCTCTCCGCCTACCAGGAACTGCAGGAGACCAATGAGCGGTTGACCCAGGCGTCGCGGTCGCGTCGTCGCATCAACACCAACGCGGTCGGCGGGATACCGGTGGACAGCGACTATGTGATCTTCCTCATCGATACCTCGGGAAGCATGCAGAGCGCGCATTGGGAGACCGCGATGGCCGTCATGCGTGAGGTGCTCGACATCTACCCGCGTCTGAAGGGCCTGCAGATCGTCGATGACAACGGCCGTGAGCTCTTCAACGGCACGCGAGGACGCTGGTTGGTGGACTCACAGTCGCTGCGCCAGGACATCGTCACCCGGATGCGCACATGGCGGGCGTTCAGCGATTCGAACCCCGCCGATGGCATCGAGGTAGCGATCCGCACCTATTGGTCCGCCGACCGGCGTATCAGCGTCTATGTGCTGGGAGACGAGTTCACGGGCGAGAGCATCCAAGCGGCGCTCGACGCCGTCGATCGGATCAACCGGCCGGATGCCGGCGGTCGACGCCGTGTCCGCATCCATGGCATCGGCTTTCCCGAGGGCGGCATGGCGCCCTTTACAAACATCCGCTTTGCCGCCTTAATGCGGGCCATGTGCGAACGCAACGACGGCACTTTTGTCGGGCTTACGCAGACGCGGCGATGTGCCGCGACCATTAACATCGGAGGCATCAACACGTGCGTCGGTGGCAGTTGACGGCAGTCGTCGGTATCGCGGCGTTCGCGAGCGGATGCGGCAACATGCAGATCGCGCCGCAACCGGTGTTCCCCAAGGCGCTCATCGAGCCGATGCCGGCGACCGTGGGCCTCGTGCTGTCCGCCGAGCAGCGCGACTTCCGGCACGAGGAGACGCGGGCGGGCACGACGTGGGCTGTACTGCTCGGCTCAGCGCAACAGCATTTCGCGCGCACCGTCATGGGCGTCCTGTTCCGCGAAGTGCGCGAATTCCCTGCCGCCTCGGCGGCCACACTCGACCCGCAGGTACAGGCGGTGTTCGAACCGCACATCGAGCAGTACTCCTTCGCCACGGCGCAGGAGACGGGTGGGGAGTACGTGGCGGTGACCATCCGCTACCGTATCGAGGTGACCGCCCCCGATGGCGGCGCACACGACACACTGACGCTGACCGGCTATGGCACCAGCCCGACCGGCGGGCTCGGTTTCGATGCCAAGGGGCCGATGGATCAAGCGACCCGTGCCGCGATGCGTGATGCCGCGGCGAAGTTCATGGTGCAGTTCAGCGATCTGCCGTTGGCGGCGACGCTCGCCTCGGGCGGGCGCGTCACGGGGGACGGTGTCGCCGCGCGTACGGATGCCGGGCGGTCCATCGAGGCGCTGCCGATCCGCGGGTCGCGTCGGCCCGCATCGCCGCAGGCTCCGATCGTCGTCACTCCTTCGCCGTCGCCTTCGGGACCTTGATCAGCATCCGCTCGCGCAGGAGGACGCCCTCGGTCTCGGACGGCGCGCCGCCTTCGAGCCGGGGCGCGTAACGGGCTTTACGGGCGGCGAACATCACCGAGCGTGCGACCGCATCGGGTTCGCTGCCATCCGCGAGCACGGCATCGAGGACTTTACCGTCGGCAGCCACCCGCAGCCGCAGTTCCACGATGCGCTCGATGAACCCTTCCGGGTCCGACGGCGAGAGCCGAGCAGCCGACGAGGATGGCGGCCGGTAGATGACCAAGCGTGGTGATTCGTAGGGCCGTCGCCCCGACGGGCCAGCAATGGTCAAAGATTTCCAGGCCTCGGCGTAGGCGGCGGCCGCGCGCGCGGGGACACCCGTCAGGAGGTACCAATCACCGAGCTGCGCCAGCGTCTCGCCGAGCTGCTGATGATCGACGGGCGGATGGCTGCGCAGCACGCCGACGGCGGCGCGCAGCATGCGCTCGCCCTCCGGGTTCAGCCGGCTACCTCCGCTCACGGTCGGGAAGGGATCGATGCCGTTCGTGGTATCGGGTGCCGTGTTCGGTTGCACTTCTGGGCCGAACAAAGCCTCGTCAAGCCAGGTCCGGGACAGGCCGCGCAGCGCCGGCACGCCCAAGGGGGGTGTCGAAGCGCCCTGCTCGGCGATCTGCAGCGCGCGTGCATGCAAGCCGCGCGCGGTGGTGTAACGGCCGATCGATTCATACCACCTTGCGAGACGGTCGAGCGGGTCGAGCAGGCGCAGGTCGTTGCGTCCATAGGCGGTCTCGGCGACACGGAACGAGAACTGGTGTTCGCGCTCGGCTTCCTCGCGACGACCGAGGGCGACATAGCTTTCGATGAGCGGGTCGACGATATCGAGTTGCGCGAGGTTGTAGAGACCATCGAGGTTGCGTGACAGGTCGACGGCACGCTTGAAAGCGACTGCCGCCTCGGCATGTCTGCCGGCGGCCAACCAGGTCTCGCCGAGTCCCGTGAGCGGCCGGATCAGATCCCGGTCAGCGCCTGCGCTCTTTCCGTCGATGAGCGCCACCGCACGTTGGTAACCGACCTCGGCAGCGGCGAGATCGCCGCGTCGCAAGGCGACGGTACCCGCGTTGGTGAGCGGGCTCACGAGTTCCCGGGCGTCCTTGCCGAAGCGTGATTCGGTGAGCGCCACCACGGCGGCGGCCTCGATCGTGGCCGCCTCGAGCCGATCCTCTGCGAGCGCTGCCCGCAGCCGTGCGTGCGCCGAAGCCCGTTCGTCGGCAGATGGCGGCGGTGCCGACGTTGCGACGGTCGGGGAGGTCGTCGGCGCGTCTTGCCCCATGGCAGCGACGGCTTGGGCGGCAGTTGCCGCCAACAGCAGGCTCAGCGTCGCTCGAAGAGATAATGCGAGACGATCCATTCGCGTCCGCTCCGGTAGCCGAAAAGTTCCGCACAGGACATGAAGAACACACGCCAATATACCCACCATCGCAGCGCTTGGTCGGCGCCGTAGGCCTCGGCGAGCGCCGGCATGAGTGTGGCGCGGTTCGCGTCCATGTTCTGCAGCCAGGCCTCCGAGGTGAGCTGGTAGTGCCGGCCGTCGACCTGCCAGTGGTCTGCGAGGCGCAGATCGCGCTGGAAATAATGCAGCAGATCGTCGCTCGGCATGATGCCACCGGTGAAGAAATACCGCGCCATCCAGTCGCTCTCATCGCGCACTTCGAAGGTGTACGCGAAGCGATGGTGGGTGAAGATATGGACGAACAGCGTCGCGCCGGGCGCCATCCACGAGGCGATGCGACCGAGCAGCGTTTGGTAGTTCCGCATGTGCTCGAACATCTCCACCGACACCACGCGGTCGAACCGCGTATCGGCATCGAACTCCAGCTGGTTCGCGTCGCGGGTGATGATCTCGAGGTTGTGCAGACCGCGTTCCGCGGCTCGCGCATCGATGAACGCTTTTTGGGTCCGGGAATTCGAAACGGCGGTGATGCGTGAGCCGGGGTAGTGTTCGGCCATCCACAACGACAGCGATCCCCAGCCGCAGCCGAGTTCGAGGATGCGGTCGCCGTCGCGCAGCCGTGCCCGCTCGCAGGTCAGCGCCAGCATGCGCGCTTCGGCGGCACCGAGGCCGGCAGCCGCGCGGGCTATCGTGAAGTCGTCGTAGAGGCAGCTCGAGTACTTGAGGTGCGGCCCGAGCGCCTTGAGATAGAACGCGGCCGGCACCTCGTAGTGCTGTTCGTTCGCGGCGTCTGTATGGATCGCGATGGGGCTCTCGCACAGTCGCCGGACCATCGACATCAGATGCGATTGCTGGGCCTCTGGGCTGCCCTTGTCCTCCTCGGCGAGGCGCTGTGCCAGGAGTGTCCGGATGCGCCGTCGGATGAGCCAGTCCGGCACATGGTCCGACTCGAGCAGCCGCATCGAAAGCGAGGTTTGGGTCTTGTCCGTCATGATGTCGTGTCGGTCCCCGGTTTCAGGCTGCGGGCGGCGCGCGCGAGCATCGGCACCAACAGCCGGTAGAGCAGATAGATCCCGATCGGGCCCACGACCAGCCAGCCGAGGGTGGCGTGCACGATCGCGTCCCACAAGGTCACCACCGCGTTCCAGACGCCGTCGGCGAGGAGCTCGAGCCCTGCTTCGATGGTGAGCGGTTGGCGCGCTGCGCCGGTCAGCGCTTCGCCGAGCCGGACGAACGGGATGATGAGCAGCAATTGCAGCGGATAGATCAGGTAGTTCACCAACTGGATCGCTGCGAGGTTCAAGCGTTGCGCCAAGGCGATCACCGCCAACAAGGGGGTGGAGATGCCGAGCACCGGGAACAGACCGATACCGGTGCCGAGCGCCAAGCACATGGCGAGTTCGCGCGGCGCCAAACCCTGTCTCAGCAGACCGAGTATCGGATCGACGAGTTTCCGGCGGAGGAACTGGATCATTTTTAGGGCATTCAAGTATGCAGGCGTAGGGGAGGCGCCGCTTGCACCAACGCAGCGCCGATCAGCAATGCGGCGATGTCGGTGGTGTCAGGCAGTCGCCCGGGCGCCCATTGTTGCAGGAACTCCGCGGTCGCGGTGGCGAGCAGTGCGATCCCGATCGGCGGCAGGGTCGTGGTGCGGCTGCCCCACGCGAGCCACGCCAGACCGATCCCCAAGAACAGCCGTTCCATCAATGGCAATGCCCCGCCGTCCACCGCGCCGCCCGCCAGCTGGGCGAACGGTAGCCAAGAAGCCACCGCCAGGTCTTCACCGGGTCCCGGGATCAGTCCGGCGAGCAGCGTCGTGGCGCAGGCGGTCAGGAACACCTTCGTCGGTGTCCATCGGGACCGTCCCAGCCCCAGCAGCGCCACCAGTGGCAGTGCCAGCAGGGCCCCGGCGACCTCGTCAGGCGACAGTCGTTGACCGACGAACAGCAGCCGCAGGCCGAGCGAAGCGACTGTGGTGACGAGCAGCAGGCTCCAGAAGTCGCGCCACCCGGCCAGTGCGCGGATGGCGGCGGCCAGCACGAGGTAGCAAGCCAGCCAAGCGACCACCCGGCTCGGCACCAGATCCAAGGCGAGACTGTCGGCGAACGCCGCACTGATCCGCCCGGGCCGCAACCGGGGGACGAACGGCGCGAGGTGCGCGGCGATCCACAGCGCGGCCAAGATACCGAGTGCGGGGCTTGCCCAGGATCCTCCCGACCGGGTCTGCACCGACGCTCGACGGGGCCAGGCACGATAAGCGAAGGCGATCATCGTGCCGGACGCCGCACTCATCGTGTTCAGGGCCCAGTCGGCGAGGCTCGGATCACGGGGCGGAAGGGCATGCTGCGCGATCTCGATGCCGAGTGACAGCGCGGCTGCCGCCGAGACGGGCCACAAGACCCTGCGTAAGGCGTGCAACTGAGGGTCGAGGGCAAGCGCCCCCAAAAGCCCGCAGGGCACATACAACAGCAGGTTGACGATGGTGTCGCGGCGCGATGGCGGGATCCACTCCTGCAGGCGTGGAAATCCCGCCGCGATCCCCTCGAGCAGCCGACCCCATTCCCAATCGAACGGGTACAAGGAGGCGCTGAGCACCAGCGCCACCCAACCAGCCAACAGCCAAGCCTGCAATCGCAGGATGCCCGGCTCCCGGGCGGCGGTTCCCGGGATCATGGATCTGTGACGCGCGTCCTAACCGCCCGGACGGCACTTTCCATCATCATTCGCACACAGTCTAACCGTAAACACCGCTTGCACCCGCCTGGGTCCTGACGGCACTCTGGCCACCGGCGAACCGTTCCCTATGTTGGAGTCCATCTTGGTCGAGACCCACCTCAGCGCATTACGGGATCGCGTATCCGCGCTCGAGGCGTTGGCGGCGGTCGATCGACTGATCCTCGCCGGAGCCCAACTCGAACCCGTGGTGGACGAACTGCTCGATCGCATGCCGGGCGTGATGCGCTGCGAGTACACCTGCATCGCTTTGCCGACGCCGGACCGTCCCGGTCTTTGGGATCTGCACCTCGAATCGCATGGCGTCGGTGGGACCGGGCGGGTCCTCCTGCTGCGCCAGTCCGGCGCGGAGGGCCACCGACCGCGTCTCGGCCCGGTCCCGGCGGCGCTGCGCCAGGCGGGTGCCGAGCTCGTGCAAGCGTGGCCGGTCACCCTCGACACCCGGGTGGTCGCGATCCTCGGGGTCGGCTTCCGTGACGCGATCCCGGTCGATCCATCGATGGGTGACACGCTCGAGAGCTTCGCCCAGCGATTATCGCTGGCATTGGCCCGCAGCGAGCGTGAAGAGCGTCTCTACCGTCAGGCGCACTTCGACGCGCTCACCGGCCTGCCGAACCGGGTCCTTTTCCGCGATCGATTGACCGATGAGCTGCAGCAGGTCAGGGAGGGCGGCATCGGCGGCGCCTTGCTGTATCTCGACCTCGACGACTTCAAACAGGTCAACGACACCCTGGGCCATCCCGCGGGCGATCAGATGCTCGCGATCGTCGGCCAGCGCCTGCGAGGTTGTGTCAAGGAACACGACACCGTCGCCCGTCTCGGTGGCGATGAGTTCATGGTCATCCTGCGGGCCTTGCCTGAGCCTGGCGCCGCGCAGCATGTCGCGCAGCGCATCATCGACACGCTCGCGGCACCGATGCGGCTGGGCAGCCAGAGCCGACGATTGAGCGTGAGTATCGGCGTCGCCGTGTTCCCGGAAGATGCGCAGGATGGCGATGATCTGATCCGGAAGGCCGATGCTGCGATGTATCGCGCCAAGCAGCAGGATCTCATCCGCATCGCCTGGCACCGATCGCCCTGAGCCACAGCCGGCCGGGCTTCCGGCCGTCGCATCCCTATTTGCCGAACAGCCGGTCGAGCTCCGCGCGCGCCGCATCGATCACAGCGCCGTCGCGCGGGACATGGGCGCCCGGTCGTGGCTTGAAGTGATCGCAGAAATTGGCGTGTTCCTTGTCGCGCACCTCTTCGGCGGTCGGCTCACGGCATTGCTTGGCGATGCGCGTATCGAAGTCGACACAAAGCTTGCAGGCGTGCAGTTCGGCCCGGCACGTCGGGCATTCTTCGAGCCGACGCAACGGCAAGGAGAGGGCTGCGAGCGACGCCCCGCACTTCCAGCAGACGAGATCATGGGCCATCGTGCGACTCCTGCAGGGCGGTTTCCCACCGATTCTCGAGGAAGTCTCGCAGGGCGCGTCCCGTATGGGAACGCCCCGGACGCAGGGCGAGCGCCTGAGGCGTCTTCGCGGCGACCTGCTTGCCGCCGCCGTCACCGGCCTCGGGCCCCATGTCGATGACCCAGTCCGACTGTGCGATGAGGTCGAGGTTGTGTTCGACCAGCACCACCGTGTTGCCGGCGTCGACCAGCCGGTGCAGCACCCGGACCAGCTTCTCTACATCGGCCATGTGCAGGCCGACCGTAGGTTCGTCGAGCACATAAAGTGTATGTTTCGGCCGCGTCCGCAGCGGTGCGCGAAGATCGACCCGCACCTTGGCGAGTTCCGTGACGAGCTTGATGCGTTGTGCTTCGCCGCCCGACAGCGTCGGACTCTGTTGGCCGAGCGTCAGGTAACCGAGCCCCACATCGCAGAGCAGCGACAGCACATGGTGTAGGGCGGCATGCGGCCGGAAGGCTTCGGCTGCATCCTCGATGCTCATCGCCAGAACCTCGCCGATGCTGCGGCCACCATAGGTGACACCGAGCGTATCGCTGTCGAAGCGCTGGCCTGCACAGCTGTCGCAGACCAGCTTCACATCCGGCAGAAAACTCATCTCGACGGTCTGCACGCCCTGGCCCTCGCAGGCCGGGCAACGACCCCCCGCCGTATTGAACGAGAAGCGTCCCGCATCATGACCGCGCAGTCGCGCCTCGGTGGTGCCTGCGAAGATGCGTCGGATGTCGTCCCAGATGCCGACGTAGGTCGCCGGGCAGGAACGGGGTGTCTTGCCGATCGGCGTCTGGTCCACTTCGAGCACGCGGTCGATGTGTTCGATGCCGCTGATCGTGCGACAGCCGACTACGCCAGACTCGCCGCCGACCAGATTGCGTACGCTCGAGAACAGCACATCGCGTGCGAGCGTCGATTTTCCGGACCCAGAGACACCCGTCACGGAGACCAGTCGTCCGAGCGGGATGCGTATGTCGAGGCCGCGCAGGTTGTGCAGCGTCGCGTCTTCGATGGTCAAAGACGGGGTGCTGGCGGTGATCGGTCGACGCGGTTTCACCGGGTGCTGCAGCGGTGCGCGCAGGTAGCAGCCCGTAATGGATCCGGGGTTCGCGAGCAGGTCTTCGACCCGGCCCTCTCCGACGATACGACCACCCCGCACGCCTGCGCCGGGGCCGAGGTCGATCACGTGATCGGCGCGGCGGATCGTGTCTTCATCGTGCTCGACGACCACCAGCGTGTTGCGGTGTCGTGCAAGTTCCTCGAGCGCATCGAGCAGGATCCGGTTGTCGCGCGGATGCAGTCCGATGGTTGGTTCGTCGAGCACATAGCAAACGCCGCGGAGGTTCGAGCCGAGCTGTGCCGCGAGCCTGATGCGCTGCGCCTCGCCACCCGACAGCGTCGGCGCCGCGCGATCGAGGCTGAGGTATCCGAGGCCGACGCGTTCGAGAAAACCGAGGCGTGTACCGATCTCCTGCAGCAGATCACGGCCGATCGCCTGTTCGCGGCGGTCGAGCTTCAGGCCGGTGAGACGCTCGCGCACCTGCGTCACTGATTCGCAGGTCAATCGACCGATCGAGCGGTCACGGAAGCGTACCGCGCGTGCAACAGGATTGAGGCGCTCGCCGTCGCAGCGGCTGCAGACCGCTGCCTCGCCGTCCTGCCGCTCGTTCCAAGCAGCTTCTTCACCGCTCTGCTCGGCGTCGAAACCCTCGAGTTGCAGCCCGGTGCCGAAGCAGCCGGTGCACCAGCCCTGCTTGGAATTGAAGGAGAACATGCGCGGATCAGGCTCGGCGAAGCTGGTACCGCAGCTGGGACAGGCGCGGCGTGTCGAGTACACGGTCGGTACCTTGCTGCCTGTCGCGAGCACCTGCACCACACCCTTGCCGTGTTGCAGCGCCTCGGTGAGCTTCGCGCGAAGGTCGCCTTCGCCGCGCGCCGAGATGCCGAGCCGCGCGACTGGCAGCTCTATCGAATGCTCGCGGAACCGGTCGAGCCGCGGCCAAGGCCTCACCGGCAGCCGCTCGCCATCGACGCGCAGCTCGCGGTAGCCCTTGGCTGCCGCCCACTTGGCCAGATCGGTGTAGAGACCCTTACGCGCGACCACGAGCGGCGCCAGCAGGTCGACGGTCTTGCCGCGGAACTGTTCGAGGATGCGGACCGCGATCAGGTCGGGAGACTGCGGTTCGATGCGTGCGTCGCAGTCCGGGCAGTGTTGCGTGCCGAGCTTCATGTAGAGCAGGCGCAGGAAATGGTAGATCTCGGTGAGCGTCGCCACGGTGCTCTTGCGACCGCCACGACTGGTGCGCTGCTCGATCGCGACGGTCGGCGGGATACCGCGGATCGAGTCGACCTCCGGCCGTGACGCCGGCTGCACGAACTGTCGCGCATAGGCGTTCAAGGACTCGAGGTAGCGCCGCTGACCCTCGTTGAACAGGATGTCGAAGGCGAGCGTCGATTTACCCGATCCGGAGACCCCGGTGATCACGGTGAATGCATCGCGCGGGATGTCGACATCGATGCCGCGCAGATTGTGCTCACGCGCGTTGCGCACGGCGATGTTGCGAGGCACCGACGCCGCGGACGCTGCAGCCGTGCGTAGCGCCATCGCCGGTTCAGCGACTTGGGCCATCGTCCCCCTGCGTGCCTGCGAGGCGAGCGTCCGACGGTACTCGAGCAGCGCACGACCCGTATGCGAAGCCGGGATCTGCTCGATCTGCGCGGGTGTGCCGACGGCGACCACTTGGCCGCCAGCCTCACCGCCCTCGGGCCCGAGATCGACGATCCATTCGGCAGCGCGGATTACATCGAGGTTGTGCTCGATCACCACCAAAGAATGACCTGCGTCGAGCAGCTTGCGGAACGCGCCGAGCAGCCGGGCGATGTCCTCGAAATGCAGTCCGGTGGTGGGTTCGTCGAACAGGAAGAGCTTGCCGGTCGTCGGCTTGCCGGCCGCCGCTCTGCCGATCGGCTGCGCCGAATCGGCGAGGTGCCCGGCGAGCTTCAAGCGTTGTGCCTCGCCGCCCGACAGCGTGGGGACCGGTTGCCCGAGCCGCAGGTAGTCGAGACCGACATCGACGAGCGGGCCCAGTCGGACTGCGAGCTCCGGTATGTCGGCGAAGAAATGAAGTGCTTCCGTGACCGTCATCTCGAGCACTTCGGCGATGCTCGCCGATCGCCCGTCGGGTCCGGGATGCGTCACTTCCAGCGTCTCGGCGCGATAGCGGGTGCCGTTGCAGTCGCCGCAGCGGAGGTACACATCCGACAGGAACTGCATCTCGACATGCTCGAAGCCGCTGCCGCTGCAGGTCGGACAGCGCCCGGTGCCGGAGTTGAAACTGAAGGTGCCCGCGGTCCAGCCGCGCTGGCGCGCCTCTGGCAGCTTCGCGAAACGTTCGCGTATCACATCGAAGGCACCGACATAGCTTGCAGGGTTGGAGCGGGCGGTGCGTCCGATCGCCGCTTGGTCGACGGACACGACATCGGTGATGTGCTCGATGCCGCGCAGTTCCCGGTACGCGCCCGCGGCCTCTGACGGCCGACCGAGATGCTTGAGCAGCGCTGGATGAAGGACATCCTGCAGCAGGGTCGATTTTCCGGAGCCCGATACACCGGTGATGCAGACCAGACGCCGTAGCGGCAACCGTACATCGATGCCACGCAGGTTGTGCTCGCTCGCGCCGATCACCTCGAGCCAGCCATGGTCCTCTGCATCGACCACCGCGCTGCGCGGCGGCGGCAGCCGCACCGTGCGTCGGCCGCTCAGGTAGTCCGCGGTGAGCGATCCCGCCGTCGCGAGCACCTCTTCCGAGCGCCCCCAAGCGACGATCCGACCGCCGTGCTCGCCGGCACCGGGACCGAGATCGAGCAGTCGGTCGGCCTGCTGCATGATCTGCGGATCGTGTTCCACCACGAGCAGTGAGTTGCCGGCGTCGCGCAGCCGGTGCATGACGCCGATGACCCGCTGCATATCGCGTGGATGCAGCCCGATCGAGGGTTCATCCAGCACGAACAGGGTGTTCACCAGCGAAGTTCCGAGCGCGGTGGTGAGGTTGATGCGTTGTACCTCACCGCCCGAGAGTGTGCGTGACTGTCGATCGAGCGTGAGATAGCCGAGACCGACCTCGCAAAGAAAAGCGTAGCGGCTGCGGATCTCGGCGACGAGCAGTTGGGTGGCTTCGTCGAGCCGACCCGGTAGGCGCAGCCGATCGAAGAAGTCGCGCGCCCGCTCAAGCGGCAGCAACATCAGATCGTGCACGCAGAGCCCCGGGAGCGCAGCGAGCGCCTCGTCGCTCCACTTCACGCCCCGAGGGCGGAAACGCTGTCGCTCATCGAGCGCCGCGTCCGCGAGCGGTGCATCGCCCAGCCGCCACAGCAAGGATTGGGTCGCAAGCCGTGCGCCATCGCAATGCGTGCAGGGGGTGTAGGCCCGGTACTTCGAGAGCAGCACCCGGATGTGCATCTTGTAGGCCTTGGTCTCGAGCCAGGCGAAGTAGCGTTTCACGCCATACCAGGTGTTGCGCGCCCACTCGCCTTCACCTTCGATGACCCACTCGCGTTGCGCGTCCGTGAGGTCGCGCCACGGCACATCGAGTGGCATGCCGCGCTTGCGCGCGAGGCGCTCGAGGTCTTGTTGGCATTCTCGGAACGAAGGGGTCTGCCAAGGTTTGACCGCGCCTTCGCGCAAGGTCTTGGCGGTGTCCGGGATCACGAGCCCGTAGTCGACGCCGATGATGCGGCCGAATCCGCGGCAGTGGGCGCAGGCTCCGGTCGGGGAATTGAACGAGAACGCGCCGGGGGTCGGTTTGCGGTATTCGATGTCGCACGCCGCGCAGTGCAGACCGGTCGACCAACGCCAGGTGGCAGTCACCTCCGGCGTCTGGTCGGCCGTGCCTGCGGTGTCTGCGGTGGGCGCGAGTGCGTGCACCGACAAGCGGCCTCGGCCCCCGCGCAGCGCCGCCTCGATCGCTTCACCGAGCCGAGCCGGATCCGCCGAGCCGGCTCGCAGGCGGTCTTGCACCACCTCCAACAGGCCGCGCTCGATCCGCTTCACCCGCGTGTAGCCTTGGCGGTCGAGCAGTGCCAGCACCTCCGCTTCCTTGAAGTTCTTCGGGACCTTGACCTCGAAGCAGACGAGCAACCGCGGGTCTCCTGCCGCTGCGGCACGCTGTAGCAGGTCTTCGCGGATGCCCGCCGGCGTGTCCTCACGCACGGGCGCGGCGCAGCGCTCGCAGTGCAGCTGCGCGCAGCGCGCGAAGAGGAGTTTCAGGTGGTCGTTGAGCTCGGTCATCGTGCCGACCGTGGAGCGCGAGGTGCGCACCGGGTTGGTCTGGTCGATGGCGATGGCGGGCGGGATGCCCTCGATACGGTCGACCGCCGGCTTGTCCATGCGGTCGAGGAACTGGCGCGCGTAGGGCGAGAAGGTCTCGACATAGCGCCGCTGCCCCTCGGCGTACAGCGTGTCGAAGACCAACGACGACTTCCCCGAGCCGGACACGCCGGTCACGACGACGAGCTCGCCGGTGGGGATATCGAGGTCGAGGTTGCGCAGGTTGTTCTGGCGGGCGCCGCGCAGGACGATCGCGTCGTTCCGGGGATCGGTCATCGTCAGGGATCCACCTAGCCAGGCGGGAGCCGAACCTTACAACGCCATAGCCGCCTCGTCATCATCGGTTTTGCCCGAAAGGGGGAAATCGCGGTTGACGGTGAACCAAGGCCGCGTCTCTGGTCTAATGACGCCGCCATGGAACCCGCCCGCGACATCTCCCGTTACCGCAAGCACTGGGCGTCCCGCTTCGGGACCGCCCCGTTCCTGCCCATGTCGCGCGCCGAGATGGCCGCGCTCGGCTGGGACTCCTGCGACATCATCGTCGTCACTGGCGACGCTTATGTCGACCATCCGAGCTTCGGCATGGCGATCGTCGGGCGTCTGCTCGAGGCGCAGGGCTTCCGTGTCGGCATCATCGCGCAGCCGGACTGGCAGAGCGCCGACCCGTTCCGCGTGCTCGGCAAACCGAACCTCTTCTTCGGTATCACCGCGGGCAACATGGACTCGATGGTCAACCGCTATACGAGCGATCGGCGCATCCGCAGCGATGATGCCTACACGCCGGGCGGTGAGGGCGGATTGCGGCCCGACCGCTCGGTGATCGTCTATGCGCAGCGTGCGCGTGAAGCGTACGCCGGCGTGCCCATCGTCATCGGCGGCATCGAGGCCAGCCTGCGGCGCATCTCCCACTTCGACTATTGGTCGGAGAAGGTGCGTCGTTCGGTGCTGCTCGATGCCAAGGCTGACCTGCTCGTCTATGGCAATGGTGAGCGGCAGATCGTCGAGATCGCGCACCGCCTCGCGGCGGGCGAGGCCATCGACGACATCACCGACCTGCGCGGTACCGCGTTCATGCGTCGCGCGATGCCTGAGGGTTGGGTCGAGATCGACTCGACGCACCTCGACGCCCCGGGGCCGATCAACCCGCCGATCGATCCCTACGCGATGGACGACAACGGTGGCACCCGCGCGGCGACGGCGGC
>Ga0208596_1000086_pt1 | contig 31015 bp, 28 predicted proteins | sample LakMenEpi12Jul11_FD_150686 | JGI IMG/M metagenome (GOLD analysis project Ga0208596, IMG submission 150686) | Freshwater microbial communities from Lake Mendota, WI - 12JUL2011 deep hole epilimnion (SPAdes) | ecosystem: Environmental > Aquatic > Freshwater > Lake > Epilimnion/Euphotic zone ...
TGAGCCCACTTTGAGCGTGAGCGGGAGTATCGTCAAGCCTGAACGAGTGCGCTCCTAGCGCATACGTCGATAGGAGGCAGAAAAATGGCAGAGACAAATGAGGCTTACAAGGGTGACGCTTACTGCGTAAAGTGCAAAGCGAAGCGTGACTTCGAGGGCATGGTCCATATCTCGGATTCAGGTCGCCGCATGGCAAAGGGCAAGTGCCCAGTATGCGGAACTACGGTTAACCGTATTCTCGGTAAGGCGCAATAATCCCGTTAAACGGATAACCCGCACCATAACTACTAGCCATAGTCAGGCTTCGTTCAGCTGGAATTGGTGAGTTAAAGATTTACAGGTTCACCCCGTATAGGCCAACGCTTATACGGGGTGAATTCTTTTATATACGCACCGTAACCACGAGCTCGTATGCGGGTGATCAATGTGGAGTATTCGCAGGTGCACCCTGTGTGCGGTGCAACCCTGCCGCTCATGACAACTCAGATATCGCACACTTCGCAGGCAACGCAGGCAACGCAGGCAACGCAGGCAACGCAGGCAACGCAGGCAACGCAGGCAACGCAGGCAACGCAGGAGATTACAAGCAAGAGCCACCTTCGCCTGAAGGCGGGCATCAGTATTTATCGCACTCCGATCGGATTGCGCTGCGGAACAGCTCGCTCATCCTTTGCGATTCCGGAGAAGGGTTATGTCCGGGCGTTAGAGATCCTGAGTAGCAATCAAGGCGGCGAGATTGATATTGCAGAAAGCTGTGGGATGTCAGCCGATGAATATCGCGAACTTGTGTGGAACTTAGAAGAACACGAATTTCTTGAAACATCCCCATCGATTTTATCTGTGACTACTCGTTTTCAATCTGTTGCAAAACATAAACGTCGCGACATCTTGCCTGATGCAGCTTTCTCACAATTGCAAAAGCGTGTTGCTCCAGAACTTTCACATACGCGATTACTTCCTGGCGTACATGATTCAGGTGCATCGATTATCAACGCACGACAGAATGTGCGAGTAGAAATCTATGGAAGTGATCGCATCGCAACGCTGCTCTATGGAATCTTGCTCTCAAGCGGAGTGACCTACACTCACTTTGCGCTAGGTACGCGCTCGCATGATCCACTCATCATTGATACAGATCTCAGTGCGGGCTTTATTCGATCTACCGATGTGGGTCAGTCCTATAAGCAACGAATGGAAGATCTGGGAAAAGAGTTATCGCTTTTTCCCATTGAAAGGCTAGAAAATGCGCAAGAGCTCGATGGCGAAACAGCTGAGAGATATATCAAGATTTATATCGGAGCGATGGATCCGCATTTACTTGCACAATGGATGTCTGCCGGGCAAGAACATCTTGTGATTTCACCACCAGATGGTGGCAAGTGCGTGATTGGCCCACTTGTGCAGCCTGGAAAGACTCCGTGCACACGGTGTCGAAATATTTCGATTGAAGAAGTAGTTGGTAGCCCCAGTGTTACTGCGGATAAAGTGCTCATCGGAGAACGATCCGATCATCAAGAGGGGCCGGTATTTGTAGCTCACTATCTTGCAGGATTGATTGCCTCATTTATTCTCCAACGCATCGATGCGAATAAATCTGATCTCACAGGGGCTTATATGGCAGTTGATTCACTTGCACTCAGCGCAAGTTCTCTCATCCCCATTTCCCGCAACCCTGCATGCGGGTGTCATTGGCTATAGTCGTGTGAAATGGCTCATCTCTCCCCTTATTCACACCTTTTCATTTGGCGCTTTCTCTCAATTGCATCCAAGATTGGCGCGTGGCTAAGAAACCGGCAGAGGTAAAAATTCCGAGTACTACGGGTGCTCGCTCTGCTCGCATGATCAAAATTCCTGTCGGTATCGCGGGTCGAAGTGTTTTAGGAGTCGGAAAACAACTCGTTGGTCAATCATCTTCTGTTGTCTTTGCAGATATTCAAGAGAAGACCGCAGAGCAACTCTTCAAAGTCCTTGGCGAACTCAAGGGCGGTGCGATGAAGTTTGGACAAGCTCTCAGCGTCTTTGAAGCCGCACTTCCAGAAGAGTTTGCAAAGCCTTATCGCGAAACGCTCACAAAGTTACAAGAGTCCGCGCCTCCTCTTCCTGCAAAAGTTGTCCATAAAGTTTTGGCTAAAGAGCTTGGTGAAGATTGGCGAGATAACTTCACATCCTTTGAAGATCAAGCAACGGCATCAGCGTCTATCGGGCAGGTGCATCGCGCCGTTTGGAAAGATGGAACGCACGTTGCGGTAAAGATTCAATATCCAGGGGCTGCCGAAGCGCTCGTCAGTGACCTCAATCAGATTCAGCGATTCTCAAAAATATTTGGACTAGTCCTTCCAGGTGTTGATATGAAACCTCTGATGGAAGAACTGCGTGCACGCATCATTGAAGAAGTTGATTACTTGTACGAAGCCGAGGCGCAACGTGCCTGCTATGCCGCCTATGAAAATGATCCTGATATCGCAATTCCTCGCGTTGTTGCGGCCACGACGAAGGTTCTTGTCAGCGAGTGGCTCGATGGAAAGCCTTTGGCAGATGTCATCAAGAGCGGAACACAGAAAGAACGTAACGCTGCAGGAATGCATATTGCCCGTTTCCACTTCACCTGTCCTGATCGTGCAGGGTTATTGCACGCCGACCCTCATCCTGGAAACTTCCGCTTGCTTGAAGATGGTCGCATCGGAGTCCTTGATTTCGGTGCCTGCAATCGCTTGCCCAATGGATTCCCAGAGCCATTTAAAAATCTCTTAAAGCACGCACTCGATGACAACGCTCAGGCTCTCTACGATGGATTTAAAAAGGACGGATTTATTCTTCCTGAAGTAAATGTGGATCCGCAGTTAGTCCTTGAATATCTTGTCCCGCTTGTAGAACCTTTGCGCACTCCTACCTTTAAATATTCTCGTGACTGGCTGCGTGATCAGAGTGCACGAGTCGGAGATCCACGTAACCCGACGGCAAAGATCGGATTCCAACTCAACCTTCCTGCCGAATATGTATTGATCCACCGTGTAACTATGGGAACAACAGGAATCTTCTGTCAGCTTGAAGCAGAGGGTCCATTCCGCGATGAAGCGTTGGTCTGGTTTCCCGAGATCTCACCCGCAACTACATAGAAGGTTGACTTTTAGATTGTCGTTTGAGGTTCTCTCAAAACTGTCGTTGCTGACTCAATACCAAGAGCCTGACCATCATGAGACAAAGAGTAAGTAAGTTCAAAGAGGTTGTTTTCACTTGTAACGTTTACTAATTGAGTAATTTCTTTATTCACGATATCGCAAGCACCATACTTCACGCTCTCATTGCTTATCAGCATCTGATATTGGGAAGTAATAACAAAGATGAATTGATCAAGTCCGATTATCTCCTGGAATCCTGGGGCTGCATAAGAATATGCACTCTCCCAATCTTCCTTTGATAGAGCGGTAATCTGTCCTGAAACATGTTCCTGAACTAATCGGCTCTCTTCACTGTTGCAGCTGCCATCGGCTAATTCTTCAAAGGCAGAAGATTCCTCCACGGTTGAGGTTTGCGCACAGGCAGTAAGGGATACCAGCGCGACAAGTACTCCAACGATCCACTTCATAGAGGAACTTTATCCATCCATGGACCAAGGTGCGCTTTGGAGTGTTGGGGTTAAACTCCAGCTATGCGGGCGAAGATTAAAAATGGCTTTCCTCCAAAAATCTGTGAGCGCTGTGGCCTTCCATTTGAGTGGCGGAAGAAATGGGCCCGCGATTGGGAGAACGTTAAATACTGTTCTGAAAAGTGTAAGGCTGGAAAGTAATGCCTGAGCTTCCCGAAGTTGAAACTGTTCGCCGAGGCCTGCACCACTTAATCACCGGGTATCGCATCGCTAATGCAGTTGACCTTCATCCACGAGCACTCAAGGCGGAGTCACTCGCACCCCTTTCTTCACTTAGGGGATCCCGAATCACAGGCACAGGCCGTCGCGGAAAATTCCTTTGGATCACACTCAATCGCCCATTTGTCTTAGTTGCACACCTTGGAATGAGTGGCCAGTTTCTGATTCAAGAGAAAGATCGCCCACGTGCAAAACATATTCGCGCACAGTTTGAATTGAAACGATCGCTAAGAACCAAAGATCTCGTCTTTAATGATCAACGTACCTTTGGGTGGCTCTCTGTCGAAGAACTCACCGATGGAGTTCCAACATCAGCAGCTCACATTGCCTACGATCCCTTTGATCCACATTTTGATTACCAAGGAACGATTGCAAAGATTGCAAAACGCAATATCCGCATTAAGACCGCCTTGCTCAATCAGGAGATCATGTCTGGGGTAGGAAACATCTACGCTGATGAAGCGCTTTGGCGCGCCAAAGTGCATCCAGAATCGATGACTTGCGATCTCTCAGATAAGAAAATTGCATCTGTGATTGATGCTGCAACCGAGGTGATGCGCGAAGCGATTGCTAAAGGTGGAACTTCCTTTGATGATCTGTATATCAACGTCAATGGCGAGAGTGGGTTCTTTGAGCAATCTCTATCTGCCTATGGTCGAGAAGATGAACCATGTCCACGTTGCGGAGCACTCATCAAGCGGATAGTTTTCGGTGCACGTTCTTCGCATTTCTGTCCTCGCTGTCAGCGCAAGAAGATTTAGAGAAGTAGAGATGAAATCTCGCATTGTTGGCCTCGCTCAAGCGTCACACTTTGGTCCATCACTACTTGTCACCGCGCTGAGTTATTTCTTCGCACAGCTCTACTGGCAGCCAGGTTCAGCTCTGGTCATTGCTCTAGGTTTTTTCTCTGGCCAACTTATTGTGGGTTGGAGCAATGATTTAATCGATTACGCAGATGATCTCTCTCATCAACGAATGAATAAACCGCTAGTAGCCGGGTTGATCACTCGCAAGTATTTGCAATCATGGCTAGCAGTGATGATCCCAGTAGCGTTAGTTATCAACCTCTTCGGTCCACTTGGTTTTGTTGGTGGTGGACTTTCAATTTTCGCGATTGCTTGGGCTCTTGGCTATAACTTCTACTTTAAATTCAACATCTTTTCGCCACTTCCCTATGCAGTTGCATTTGCCATACTCCCCTCATGTCTGGCTTTCTCACAAGAGAAAGTGCCTCCCACATGGATGTGGTTAGGTGGTGCCTTGTTTGGAATGGCAGCGCACTTCCTTAATGTGCTCAAGGATATGGATCAAGATCATGCAAGCGGTATCAAAGGTCTGCCACAGAGATTTGGAAAAACCGGTTCAATCATTGCCGCAGTAACGTTAGTCGCGCTAGCGACCGCGTTGTTGCTTATCTCGATTCCGTTACAACTCGAGCAGTAAGCAGCACTGACCTTACGCAGCACTGACTCGTACAGCGTTACTAAGCAGCAACGTCTTTACGCAGCGCTTACCTTCGGCGGACGGCCTGCTCTACGACGGCGTTCAATAATGATGCCATCTTCAATGAGCTGTCCTCCCCACACACCGCAAGGTTCCTGACGTGAAAGCGCACCATCAAGACACGCGTTACGCATAGGGCAACTACCGCAGAGCGCTTTCGCTTGCGCAATCACCGCATCATCATCGGCGAAGAAGATCTCGGGATCTGATGTGTGGCATGGCAAGGTAAAGGCCTTGGCATCGTCATATGTGAATGTCACATCGTTGAGACCAATCTTTTCGCCGGACTCTGCCCAGCCTGGTACCTGCAGTTCACTGAAGAGAACGGTCATCGTTCTCACCCTCTTTCTCTCTCGATCTTTCGTTGGTTGCTTTCTCTGGTGAGTGGTTCTGGTTCTGATGCTTCGAATTTTTCTTTGGATAAAGAAAAAGGACCTCTAAATCCTTTTCGGATTTGAGGCCCTTGGTTTGGGTTATTTCGATTTACTCGAATATCCCTCCGGTTGCCTCATCCGCTGTGGCATAAAAAGCCGCATAAAACGCTGGCTTTGATGCGCGTGGCCAAGATGTTCGCTTAGAAGCGGCAGCTGTGGCTAGATGTGAATGGGCATGGGAGAACACGGCAGCTACTGCTACCTGTGTTGATACTCCCTGTACGGACATAGGGGTAAGGGTAGAGCACACCACGTGCATGGCGCAAGTAAATTAATTTTGACTGCCATTACTCGCATAACTCGAGCGCCGCACGCTTATGAACTAGTGAGTAACCCAGATTCGCGAAGAAAACGCGAAGGCAATCCGCGATATGAAATGTGAAGATCAACCTTAGCTCGCGTCATTCCCACATAGAAAAGTCGCCGCTCTTCGGCAACGACCGCGTCAGATGTTCCCGTTGATCCGGTTTCCAGAGGAAGAATTCCCTCAGATGCGCCCATGAGAAAGACACGCTCCCATTCAAGTCCCTTTGCTGCATGCAAAGTAGCGAGTGTGACAACGGGCATTGTTGGTGGATTGTTTTGCGTAACTCGATCTTCTACTTCACGTAAGAATCCACGCAAAGTCTTTGGAGTAAAACCTTCATCACCATCGAGTTCACGGCCGAGATGAAGTAGAGCTGCGATTCCATCGATGCTCTCACCGGTTAAATATGGCTGTGCGATTGTGCGCAATTCATCGATCCATGTTGCACCTTCAGTAGGGAGCACAGATGCCTGGCGAACCTGCTTAAGAAAATCACGGACATCTTGTCTTTCGAAGAATCGCTCAGTGCTGCGCACTTGATATGGCAGCCCCTTGCTATTCATCGCACGTTCAACGCCTTTGAGTTGGCTGTTGGTGCGGGCAAGAATTGCAATCTCTTGTGGCGCAGTTCCTTCACTTAATAGCGTCGTGATCTGGGTAAGGATTCCTGCAATCTCACCGCTCTCATCTTTATAGCCATCAACACTCGGATGAACGCCATGATCGTTGCTGGCTGTAAGTTCCTGACCCATCGATGAGTTACGTAGCAGCGCATTCGCCGCAAAAGTGATTTCAGGTGTTGATCGATATCCAGTGCTCAGGCGAATAACTTCTGCCTCTGGAAAGCGCTGGGTAAAGGTATTTAAGAAAACCGGTGTTGCACCTGCAAATGAATAGATCGTCTGTGCTGGATCGCCAACAACGCAGATATCTTTGCGAGATCCGAGCCAAGCATTGATCAAGCGTTGCTGGATTGGTGAAATGTCCTGATACTCATCAACTGTGAAGTAACGATATTGATCTTGAACACGCTCGCGCACTGTGCGCTCTTGCTCCAACATGGCAGAGGTCAAGAGCAATACATCTTCGAAGTCAATGGCAAGCTCTTGCTTCTTGAGGCTTTCGTAGGCGACATAGATTGCGGCGATATGTTCTGCCTTGACTCGTGGCTTCATTTGGCGCGCATTAACTTGATCAAGATAGTCAATTGGGGCGACCTGTGAAACCTTGGCCCATTCAATCTCGGTTGCGATATCTCGCATAATCTCGCGAGAGGTCACACGAATCTCGCCAGTTAAATCTGCACGGTTAACTGCCTCTGTAAGAAATGGAGTCTTGCTATTCATAAGATCTGGAGTTCGGCCACCAAATACAGTGGGCCAGAAGTAGATCAACTGCTTTAACGCTGCGGAGTGAACTGTGCGCGCTGCAACGGTTGGAACGCCGAGCGAGCGTAGGCGTGTGCGCATCTCACCTGCAGCACGAGCGGTAAATGTAAGTGCCAAAACTTTGCTGGGATCCATCGTTCCGATTGCGGCAGCGTAGGCAATGCGGTGTGTGATTGCACGCGTCTTTCCTGTGCCAGCACCTGCAATTACACAGACTGGCCCTCGTGTAGCTAGCGCTACTTCTCGTTGATCATCATCGAGTGCTGCCAAGATCTCTTCTGCACGAAGACTTGGCTCTTGCCCACCAGGTTTTGGAGTTACCTCCATGTTTCACCACCGTGGGCAGTCTCACCCAACCATCGTTCAATCATCTTGCGCGCTACTGAAATTGTTGGTGGAAGTAACAAGGTGCCAGCTTTAGCTTCTGCTCGAAGTTGATCGCGGGTAAACCACTTTACTTCTGTTATCTCTGAACCATCTGGTCGCGCTGTCTCAGGAAAATCTGTCACTGCATCAAATGAAATCATGATCGATGCTGGGAAAGGCCACGGTTGTGAACCAAGATAATTGATCTCTCGGACGCTCACTCCAGATTCTTCGAAAACTTCACGCGCAACACATTGTTCGAAAGTTTCACCAGGTTCTAGAAATCCTGCAAAACATGAAAATCGTCCCTCCGGCCAGACAGGTTGATGTCCAAGAAGAATTCGGTCATCTTTATCGCGTACTAGAACAATGACTGCGCTATCTGTGCGTGGATGATGTTGGCTCTTATCGATATCGCAAACGCGCACTGCGCCACCGAGATCAACTCGAGTAGGTGCTCCGCACTTGGCACAACATGGATGTGAGCGATGCCAATTGCTTAAGGCGACTGCATGTAGCGCAAGCTCGACATCAATATCTGAAAGAGCTGCACCCACTTCGCGCAAGGTTGTAAATCCAACCTTCATCTCTTCATCACTCTTGGCAACGCTCCACTGTGTATCCCAAGCAAAGTAGGGATCACCAGTGACTGCATCAAGGCCAAGAAAATAACGAGAACCTTCTTTAAATTCTCCACTACCGATCAGTGAAGCAACTCGATCCGCGTTCAGATATCCCTCTGCACCTATGCGTCCCTGAGCAATCTGCAGAATCTGCGCCTTCGACCAAAGGAGATCTAGCGTTGCGGGGGTCTCACGCAGATGGCTGGCGCGGTCGATTCGTGACGGTTGGCTATTGATCGCGCTCATAAGGGGCAACGGTACTAGCCTGCTCGCTATGCGCATTACCTCGTGGAATATCCTGCATGGAATGGCCATTCCGCCAGCAGCCAAGGGTGCCGCCGCAACATCGCTGGCCGAGGCTGGCCAGAAGATCGCTGCCGAGCTCGCACCTGACCTCGTTGGTGTTCAAGAGTGTGACTACTCACTCGTGCGTTCTGAGAATGTAAATCAGATTGCAGAGATTGCAGCAAGTATTGGTGCACAGTATTTCGCATTTGCTCCATGCATCATCGGAACACCTGGTGAAACCTGGCGGAAGTTAGGCGACGGCGATCAGCGAATAATCACCAACGCTGATTCTTCAGCATCTCATGAAGGCAGTTATGGAATTGGAATCGCATCCAAAATTGAAGTGGTGCAATGGCATCGCCTTGATCTTGGTAACTCCCCAGTCGGTGCGCCACTTTTGATTCCAGGAGATGAAAGTGGTCCAGGAAAAGTTCGCCCAATCTATATTCGTGATGAACCTCGCGTGGCACTGGCCGCAACTCTGGCAAATGGATACACCGTCATCAATACCCATCTTTCATTTGTGCCTGGATTTAATCTGCGCCAATTGAGAAAATTAAAGCGCTGGGCAGCAGATCTTGAAAAATCAACAGGAACGGTTGCAATTATCATTGGCGATCTGAACTTGCCAAAGAATCTCCCCGTAGTTGCCTCGCAATGGAAATCCTTAGCAACACAGGCAACATATCCAAGTTGGGGAGCAAAGATTCAATTTGATTACATTTTAAGTAAGGGATCACTTAACTCTCAGCACTTACCAACAGTTGCAACTGGTGTTAGCGACCATCTCCCGCTCTCGGTGGAGATTAAGTAGTTAAAGTTAGTTAACTAAGTGAGCGAATTAGGCGTTGAACTGGTTGAGAAGAGCAATCAGCTCTGCCTCGCTCATAAGATCGGCAGGGCGATCGGTCACCGAAGTTGGAACGTAATGGAATGCAGCACTGACATCGTCAACTGAAATACCTTCCAGCGTTGCCCACGCTAGGCGATAGACGGCGAGCTGAATAGCAGCTGATTTTCCTAGCTTTTTCGAACCTGTCTTCCAATCAACAACCTCGTATCGATCGCCATTTTTATAGACAGCATCAATGCGGCCGCGAATCAGAACACCGGCAATCACAGTTTCAAAAGCTACTTCAACTGCATATGGAGAGAGATCAGCCCATGAACTTGCCAGCCAGGTGGCTTTGAGCTCTTCCAACGTTTGATCTGCTTCAAGTGGTTCGAGTTGATCAAAATCCTCTTCATCGTAGAGAGTGGAGAAATTAAAGTGCTTTTCAATCCAGAGATGGAATGCTGTTCCGCGTCGTGAGAACTCATCACTAGCTCGTGGCATTGGCCGACGAATGGAAAGTGCCAGAGCCTCTGGATCTTCATGGAGTGCGATCAAAGTTGATGTTGCCATTCGTGGAGGGAGTGCAACTGCCGATACTGCGCTCTTATAGATATCGAATTCGTTGATGATGGCTTGTGCATCGCGAGCCCAAGATGCGATCTCATCTCCACCATTGCTAGCTTGAACTAGTTCGTCAGCTGAGATCGGTGCAGTTGTATCAACGAGTGATATGTGTGCGTTGAATTCCTCGCGTCGATCTGCAATTGGATCTGTCGGCCATTGCGCACTAGCGGGATTTTCACGTAGAGGATTCTTCGCACCATCTTCTGGTGGAGTATCAAAGCTAATAATGCGACCTATCTCAGTTGCAACGGTATGAGCTTGTTCGAAGATTGATGAAGGCTTAGTGCTCTTCTGGCCATCGCGCCACCACGAAGTTGTGCAGATGAGATGGCTCTTGGCACGCGTCATCGCAACATAACCAAGACGAATCTCTTCCTGCTCTTTAAAAGTATTGCACTGATCCTTAAAGGCACGGATTGCTTTTCCAGCATCGGCATTGGTTGTAACGCCGCCCCATGTAAAGAGCGGAAGTTGCCCACCATCTCCACGCAGAGCAAATGGAATGTGGCGCTCGTTGGTCAGCCAGTTATCGGGATCGCCCTTGTGATCACTTGGGAAAGTGCCTTCAGCCAAGCCTGGAACAGCAACTACATCCCACTCGGCACCTTTAGCACTATGGATTGTAAGGATCTGCACAGCCTCGCGACTCGCCTCAGCCGCGCCTGCCTTAAGACCACCTTCTTCTCGGCCAGCAATTTCTAACCATTGCAAGAATGCATTAAGTGAAGCACCGTTGCGTGCGAATTTAGATGCTTCATCCATAAAGCGATCAATATGGCGACGGCCAGAGCGTGTTCCATCGCGCAAGAGAACTTCGACTTCCAGGTTGAGATATCGCTCAATCTCTGCAATTAAATCTGTTATTGCACCACTTGCCCGTGATCGCAGGCGTCGTAGATCTGCTGCGAATTCAGTCAAGCGTTGATAGCCAACAGAACTAAACGTCGAACGATCTGCCTTTGCAATGTCATCGAGTGCGTCGATGAGAGAACCTAAGAATTGATCATCAGCTTCTGCTGAATCGGGATTGCCGGCAACAATCTTCTTAACAAGGGAACGACTATCACTCGATGATGCTTTAGCAAGTGCTCGTGAGTGCGCGCCAAGAGCTGCGATATCTGCAGCACCTAGTGCAAGGTGTGGACCCGTCATCATGCGCATCAAAGAAGAACCTGCATCTGGATTACCAATAATCGAGAGCATCGCGACAATATCTGCAACTTCTGGAACATGGACAAGACCGCCTAGACCAACAACTTCACATTCAATATCTGCGTTGCGTAGCGCGCTTTGCAGTGCAGGAATCTGTGCTCTCTTACGAACCAGGATTGCAAAAGTTTTTGGAACTTTACTTGTCTCAACAAGACGCTGAGGATCCCTCCAAAGTGGTGCAATGTATTCAGCAATCGCCGCAGCCTCGGCCTCCATAGTTTCGAAGAGACCAACCGCTAAATCGCCCTTGCCGGCACCCGGACGTGGAGTTAACTCTGAAACATTGAGATTGCCCAGTGATCGCACCTGACTAGAGATCACATTTGCAAGATCAAGGATCGCTTCATCATTTCTAAAGGTGGTTAAAAGTTCATATATTTCGCTGCCTGTAGAGCCTTCAGCTTTAGGGAAGTAATCCCCGAATGAGCCAATAGTTCCGGCAGATGCACCGCGCCATGTGTAAATCGATTGACATGGATCACCGACTGCGGTGACTGGATGGCCGTTACCAAAGAGGGCTGAGAGTAAACGAACCTGTGATTGCGAGGTATCTTGATATTCATCGAGTAGAACTACGGCGTACTTACCACGTTCGATGACTGCAACATCTGGGAACTTCATCGCTATATCTGCAGCGAGTGACATCTGATCATCAAATGAGAGAGTTCCTTCGCTACGTCTTGCCTCAATAAAGCGTTCAACGAGTGGCAAGAGAGCAATGCGTTGACGTGCTGTGCGTGCGACTGAGCGAACCTCTTCATTTGGCCCGCCTCCAAATTTGGCGAGCTCTGCCAAAGTCTTCTCATCAACTGCGCGAATTGAATCAAGTGAGACTTGATGTTCCAAAACAAGAGAAGCTAGCCCCATAACATCATCGATTGCAGTGTTGAGTGCACCTTCGTAGACAAAATCTGGATCGTTCCAATCTCGCACTAAAGTGTTAGCTGCCATCCAAAGCGCTGCCTCACCTACTGGTTGTGAATCTGCATCGATTCCAAAACGGATTGCATGTTCGCTTAAAAGTCGACCGGCATATGAGTGATAGGTGGTAACAGATGTATCCAAAGTCATAAATGGAACTTCGATCCCGGCCTTAGTCATCGCCAGTTGTAATTGACGCAAGCGCTTACGAATTCGGGCCGAGAGTTCACCAGCTGCCTTGCGGGTAAAGGTAAGACCCAAGATTTCATCTGGTTTTACAAATCCATTAGCAACAAGATAAATCACACGAGAAGCCATCGTCTCTGTCTTTCCAGATCCCGCGCCCGCAATCACAACTGCAGGTTCAAATGGATTGGTCTTGATAGAAATGATCTTCGCCTGTTCTAGAGTCGGATCATAAAAGCTCGGATCAACGCTTCGAATAAGGGCTGCAACCTGTAAAGGACTGTATTTCTCAATCATTGGATCACCGACCGACCTGCTGGCTGAACCGGGCACGATGAACGAACCACGCACCGAGGACACATCGAATTTACTGTGGCGGTAAAGGTGGAGGCTGACATACCTTGGCCGATGATGGTCAACTGCTGACGCACCTCATCAGGATCAATAACTGGTCGTACGCGAGTAGCAACATCGATGGTCTCGTGTGCAAGATAGACAAGGTGTGATCCAGAAGTTTCGCGGCCTGTAATTTTCTCACCGAACCCACCCATAATAATTCCCAATTGATAACAGGCTAGCTGCAAGTTTGTGAGGGCTTCGATGCGACCAATGAGATTCTTGCCAGTCTTAAAGTCAACAACAAAGTACTTGCCATTACCGTCTACTTCAATGCGATCAGCATTTCCTTTCACGATGATATTTCCAAAGTTCACTTTAAAATCTAGCTCAACGCCAACAACACTTCGGTCAGTCTTCTTTTCGACCTCACTGTGATACTGCGCAAAACGCTCAAGCATTCGCTTGGCTCGTTTGAGAGAAGCAGCACTCAACCATCCACCTGTTTGATCGATGAGAGTCCATGAGCTCTCAAGTTTCTCTACTAGCTGATCGTGAGTGATCTCAGGGTTTTCAACTTTTAATCGAGCAAATTCGTGGATTGCAGATCCTAAAAGCTGTGCAACACCATCGCCATTAGTACCGCCACTCTTTTCGAAGAACCATTTCACACCGCACTGAGTGAAAGGTTCTGCTCCGCTTGGGCTGACATAGACGGGATCACCTTCGGCAACAACAGAACGATCAGTTGAAAGCGGTTTAGATCCAACCCACGATGTTGGATTGGCAAGTGAGATGCCGCGATCGTTAAGGGTTGCAAGAAGTCTGGCTGCTTGTGCTGCATCTTCGGAATTAGCGGATGCGAGGTTGCGCCTGAGTGTTGCGACAAGTGCCGGGGCCGTCAGTGGGCGAGCTGGTTCAACCACCTTTGCTTGTACCGAATCAGCTGAAAAACCATGTATTTCTTCATATATTTCATGGAAGAAGAGTGAGGGCACATCATCTTCGCGAGATGTGGCTGTGACAAGTAGATCTGCAGTCGCACGCGATGTTGCTACGTGGAAGAGTCGTCGTTCATCATCTAGAAGTGAGGATGCGGTAATCGCTTGAAGTTCGCGTTCTGCCAGATGATCGCCATGACGCTCGCGCTCGACGAGTCGCTCTGCACCCAAGAGAGTCGAACGAGTCTTTAGGTTTGGCCATGTGCCTTCTTGAACACCGGCCACAATCACAAAGGGCCACTGGCGACCTTTCGCGCTATGAACGGTAAGAATTTCTAGCGCATCCGGTCTGACACCTTTTGCTGTGATCACATCTGCTGCAATGAATTCATCCGTGATTTCATTGAGGAAGAGCGAAGGATGAGCACCTGGAAAACGTTCAATAAATCGTGCAGCGCTTTCAAAGAGCACGATCATTGCATCCAAATCACGATCTGCTGCCGCGCCTCGTGTTCCTGGACGTAGCGCAGCATCTTGCCACGCCTTACTTAACTTCGCTCCATCACTTGTGACCGCGTTATCCCAGATAGCCCATAGGAGATCGTGAACAGTTGAGTGAGTACGAGCAAGTGCTTTACGAGCATGCGATAAGAGTGCGTGCACGCGATGGAGTTCTAGGCCATCTTCGATTGGTATATCACCTTGAACAATTGCATCGATGAGCATCTGTGAACCACTGCGAAGATCGTCTTCATCGCGTGCGGCCAGAAGTGATCTGCGAATGCGACGTAGCGAGATTGGATCACTGCCACCGAATTCGCTACTGAGTAACTCTTCGGCCTCAGCGAGAGTAAGTTTCTTTGGATCGGTTGCAATGCGCGCAAGAAGTAAGAATGGTGCGATCGCTGCGTTATTGCCGAGTGCTTCGATTTCACCGACTGTTGGAATTGATGCCTGCATACATGCGCGGCGAATTGATGTCGCGTTTACTCCCCCAGATCTAACGATGATCGCCATATCTGAGTAGGCAATTCCGCCTAATAAATGGGCTCTTTTACAGTGATAGGCGATGTAATTCGCTTCTTCGATCGAGGTAGCTGTCATCACCGCATCTCGGTGTGTTGGCTTTCGATAACTGTTGCTCAATACAATTATTGAACCGTGATCGCCAATGAGAGTTTCTGCGGCTCGATCAGCACCATCTGGATCTGCGCCACGGAATCGTCCTACAGCGCTCTTGCTATCGAGAGCGATCAGAAGATCGTTACCTGCCAAGAGTTCAAGGAGTGCGCGTTGGGCTGGATCTGACTCTTGAAATTCATCGACAATAATTGTTGTAAATCTCTTACGCAAAGATGTCAGTAGTTCAGCGTTATTGCGAAGGTGTGCGATGGCAGCGTTAATGAGTTCAGATGGATCGATGCGCATCTTGGCATCGGCAGCGCCGGATGATGCCAAATCCATCGCACCTTCATAGCGCTTCCAAAACGCAGCCGCAGATGGCCAGAACTTTTCTCTGAGTTGTACACCACGAGCAGAAAGTTGATCTGGTGAGATTCCTCGTTCGTTAGCACGCATCATCAAGTCACGAAGTTCACGGATAAATCCACGAGTGAGAAGTGGGTTGCCTAACTTGCCTCCGCCTTCACGTAGTTCATCTGGCCACTCGCGATAACCGTCGTCAACATCTCCACGCAAAAGTTCTGCAATAAACTTTTCTTGTTCGGCACCTGATAGCAAAATTGGTTCGCGATAATCTTCACCGCTCTTCATCTTGACGATCGAAAACGCTAGTGAGTGGAATGTGCGAGCTAGTGGTTCGTGTCCTGTTGCGCTGCTGCGAATCGCAATTGCATCGCGAATTTCGGATGCCCGTTCGCGACCAAATGTAATAAAGAGAATTGAATCTGACGATGCACCTTGGTTAATTCGCGAGAGTGCGGCTTCAATAAGCACTGTGGTCTTGCCGCTACCTGCAGCTCCTTGAATAAGAAGCGGTGATCCACGGTGTGCAATCGCTGCCTTTTGCTGATCGTCAAAGCCGAGCTCTATGAGCTCCGGCTCCTGCTTGATCAACTTCATAGGTGCCATTTAACCGTAGCCATCCGACAAAGGGTGGGCACCTCAGGAAAACGTGGCTGCCTAGTTATCTGCAGCTAGGTTCGCCTTCTTCTGACGAGAAGTCGCGCGTGCGCGCTCGTTCTGGTCTAGGACAACCTTACGAATGCGGACAACCGCTGGAGTTACCTCTACACATTCATCTTCGCGACAGAATTCGAGGGCACCTTCCATGTTGAGCTTCTTAGGCGGAATCAAACGTTCTGATTCATCGGTACCTGATGCGCGCATATTCGTAAGTTTCTTTTCACGAACGCAGTTAACGTCCATGTCATCGCTCCGAGAGTTCTCACCGATAACCATGCCTTCGTAGACTTCATCGCCTGGCTCAACAAAGATTGTTCCGCGATCTTGCGTTCCATAAAGTGCGTAGGAAGTAACTGTTCCCATTCGATCTGAAACAAGTGAACCTGTTGCACGTGTACGAATATCGCCATACCAAGGCTCGTAACCATCAAATACATGGTGTAGTAATCCGGTTCCGCGAGTTTCTGTAAGGAACTCGGTACGGAATCCAATAAGTCCACGAGAAGGAACCTTGTAATCAAGACGGATCCAACCGGTTCCGTGGTTAACCATCTGTTCCATGCGGCCCTTACGAAGAGCCATCAATTGAGTAAGAACGCCAAGATAATCTTCTGGCGCGTCAATTGTTAAACGCTCCATCGGCTCGTGAATCTTTCCATCAATTTTCTTAATAACTACTTGTGGTTTACCGACAGTAAGTTCGAAACCTTCGCGCTTCATGATTTCAACAAGAACAGCCAACTGAAGTTCTCCGCGACCTTGAACTTCCCACGTATCTGGACGATCAGTATTGAGAACGCGCAATGAAACGTTACCTACGAGCTCAGCATCAAGACGGCCCTTAACTTGGCGCGCAGTAAGGAGTTTTCCACTCTTTCCAGCTAAAGGAGATGTATTAATACCGATAGTCATCGAGATAGATGGTTCATCAACAATAATCAAGGGCAGAGCATGTGGATCTTCATTATCGGCCAAAGTCTCACCGAGCGTAATCGTCTCGATTCCAGCAACAGCAATGATGTCTCCAGGATGAGCTTCCAGTGCAGGAACGCGCTCTAGTGCTTCAGTAATCAAAAGCTCTGAAATCTTTACACGCTCTTGCGTGCCATCAGTCTTCATCCATGTAACTGTCTGGCCCTTTTTGATAACACCTTCACGTACGCGACAGAGTGCAAGACGACCAAGGAAAGGTGATGAGTCAAGGTTTGTGACGTGTGCCTGAAGTGGTGCACCCTCGTGATAAACCGGAGCAGGAATTGCAGAGAAGATTGTGTCGAAGAGAACATCGAGGTTCTCTTCTTCTGGCATTCCGCCATCTGCTGGACGTGTCAGGGATGCGCGTCCTGCTTTAGCTGATGCGTAGACAACTGGGAATTCAATCTGCTCTTCATTTGCACCGAGATCGATAAAGAGTTCGTACGCCTCATCGACAACTTCTGCAATACGTGAGTCGGGGCGATCAACTTTGTTGATCAACAAGATAACTGGAAGATTCTTCTCAAGTGCTTTACGCAATACGAAACGTGTCTGTGGGAGTGGACCTTCTGATGCATCAACGAGCAAGATCACGCCGTCGACCATCTCTAGTCCGCGCTCTACTTCGCCGCCGAAATCTGCGTGGCCTGGTGTATCAATAATGTTAACAATTGTGTTGCCGCGCTTTACGGCAGTGTTCTTCGCAAGGATCGTAATTCCCTTTTCGCGCTCTAGATCCATTGAATCCATCATGCGATCCTGGCCTTCGCCCTGAACCTTGTGGGCTGCAAATGCACCTGACTGCCACAACATGGCATCAACAAGAGTGGTCTTTCCGTGGTCTACGTGAGCAATAATCGCAACGTTACGAAGATCATCGCGATGCTTTACTGGCAGGCCTTTGAGGTGCTCTTGTTTTTTCGACATTGAGGACAAACTCCATAAATAAGGGCACTTGCGTGCGAAGTGCAGGGCGTCAGTCTATCAGTGCCCATTGATTGCAATAGCCTACAAAATCAGCATAGCGATCTTGTAATTAAACGTTAAAGCGGAATTCAACGACGTCTCCGTCGGCCATTACATATTCCTTGCCTTCCATGCGGACTTTGCCCTTTGATTTGGCTTCGCTCATGGAACCAGCTTCGACCAAATCTGCATACGAGACGATCTCTGCTTTGATAAATCCTTTTTCGAAATCAGTATGAATAACACCCGCAGCTTTTGGCGCAGTATCGCCCTTATGGATTGTCCATGCACGTGCTTCTTTTGGACCAGCAGTTAAATATGTTTGAAGACCGAGTGCATCAAAACCGACGCGAGCAAGTGTTGCAAGACCTGGCTCAGTTAAACCAATTGATTCAAGAAGCTCCATCGCATCTTCATCAGAAAGTTCAGCAAGCTCTGCCTCTGTCTTGGCATCAAGGAAAATCGCTTGGGCTGGTGAAACCAACGCCTGCAACTTTGCACGCAAATCTTTATCTGCAAGCTCTGATGCATCAACGTTAAAGACATAGAGAAATGGCTTTGCTGTCAGCAAGTGAAGTTCGTGCAAGAGTTCGCGATCAATTGATGATTGCGACAATGGCTTACCTGATTGCAACCACTCGTTAGCAGCCTTAACCGCTTCCAAAACTGGCTGACGTTCTTTAGCGGTCTTCGCCTCTTTCTCAAGACGCGGAATAGCTTTCTCGATCGTCTGCAAATCTGCGAGCGCAAGCTCTGTATTAATAGTCTCCATGTCACTTGCTGGATCAATGCGACCATCAACGTGGACAACATCATCATCGTTAAATACGCGGATTACCTGACAGATTGCATCGGTCTCGCGAATGTTGGCAAGGAACTTGTTTCCAAGGCCAGCACCTTCTGATGCGCCCTTAACGATTCCAGCGATATCAACAAATGAGAGAGCTGCAGGAAGAAGCTTTTCGGATCCGAAGATTCCAGCCAATACGGCAAGACGTTCATCGGGTACGCCGACGACTCCGACGTTAGGTTCAATGGTGGCAAAGGGGTAGTTCGCTGCCAGAACATTGTTCTTAGTCAGCGCGTTAAAGAGGGTCGACTTTCCCACATTTGGAAGGCCGACGATTCCAATTGACAGACTCATAGGAGGTAGAGCCTACGCGTGATTGTCAGTGGCTCCTGCCACGATAGGCCCATGACGACGTTGACCAGCACAGATAGCCCATTCGTGACCATTATTGCCCTGCTCATCGGCCTGATTCTTGGCCTCGCCATTGGATTCATCCTCTGGCGCAAGGGTGCAAACAATGGGGAATCGGCAACCGATCTCACGCGGATGACCGAACAACTTAACGCTGCACGCGCAGAACGTGATCTCTACAAATCCGAACGCGATAACGCGATGGCAGATTCAAAGTTAGCTGGCGAACTCGAAGCGATGAAAGCTGCAATGGAGAAGTTGCAGAAGGAAGCCGGTGATGCCGACCGTCGTCGCATCGAAGCCGAGTCAGATATTCGTGCACAGGTGCGTGCGATGTCGACACATAATGAATCACTTGTTGCACAGACAAAGGCGATTGCTGGAGCTCTTTCAAACTCTGCGACTCGCGGAAAGTTTGGTGAAGCACAACTTGAGTTGATGCTTGAAGATGCCGGCTTGCGCAAAGATATTGAATTCACCGCTCAACGTTCAACTACCGATTCTGATTCATCAGGTATTCCAGATGTGACTGTGAAGATGCCTGGTGGTACTAAATTATTTATCGACTCCAAGTTTCCATTCGATCGATTTATTGAGGCTCATGAAGAAGAGGATGCTGATAGGCGTGAGGCGCTCTTTACTGAGCATCGTAAAGACCTTTCAAAGCATGTGGAAACCCTGGCAAAGCGTGGTTATCAGGATTCACAAGATTCACCAGATTTTGTCATCCTCTTTGTCCCCTTTGAATCGCTACTGACAGAAGCGCTTCGCGTAGATCCGCTCTTTCTTGAAAAGGCTTTTAAACTCAATGTCACTATTGCAACACCGACATCGATGATGGCGCTGCTGCGTACTATCGGCAATGTTTATTCACGTAACGCAGTAGCCCGCAATGCTGAGGAAATCTCAAAGTCTGCCGCTTCCTTTATGAAAGACCTGACGCGTCTACATGAGCGCATCATCAAGGTAGGAAGTGCGATCAACACTCTCTCCAAGGCCTATGCAGAGTTGATTCCAACAGCTGAATCCACCGTTAAGCGTGCTGCTGCAAAGATTCTGAGTTATGGAGTTTCTGGAGATAAAGATAAACTCGCTCTTGCCTACCCCGATGCACCAGCTGAGGTACGCGAGTTAAGGAATGACGAAGTTGCTGCAGAAGATGACTTCATAGATGCTGAAGAGGTGAGGGAGGACGAATGACAAGTACACGTCCAGTAATTACCGGCCCTGGCCTAAAGAAAGAGGGCGTTGTCGTCCTGCAGATTTTCTTTATCGCACTCTTCACCTTCGCAGAGCTCACACTTCGTAGCGGAACAGGAATTCTCACCGGCCTTGTCATTGTTGTAACTACTTTTGGCGGTATCCGCTTTGGTCGTCCAGGTACACGTTATGTATCTGTAGTTACTCCACCACTTGTACTCGGCGCTGTTGTGACTCTCTATTATCTTCTTAAAAATGGTCTATCTATCTCGCGCCTTGGTATCGATATCTTGGCTTCTCTTGCTTCAGTGGGACCGTGGCTCTTGGCGGCAGCGCTCTATGGCTGGTTTATGTTCTTGAATGAAAAAGCAAAGGCCCGTAAGCCAAAACCACGCGCGTAAGAGCTACTTACCGGCTGCCTTTAGATCTTTACGAAGTTCAGGTGGAAGAGAAAAGAGAAGCGTCTCTTCAGTTGCACGAACCTCTTCAACATTTCCATAACCATGAACACTCAGCCAATCAAGAACTGTACGAACCAAGATCTCAGGCACTGAGGCACCACTGGTAACGCCGACTGTCTTAACACCAATCAACCATTCATCTTTTGCCTCTGATGCATAATCGATCAGATAGGCCTTCTTCGCACCATATTCGAGAGCAACTTCAACAAGGCGAACAGAGTTAGATGAATTGGTTGAGCCAACAACAAGCACGAGATCTGCCTGAGGTGCAATTGTCTTAATTGCTTCCTGACGATTCTGCGTTGCATAGCAAATGTCATCTGAAGGTGGATCTTGAATCTCTGGAAAACGCTTACGCAAGATCGCAACTGCTTCGAGTGTTTCATCAACACTGAGTGTGGTCTGCGATAACCAGACAAGTTTCTTTCCCGGAGTGGGCTGAACATTGCGTGCACCGTCGAGTCCATCAACAATTCTTACCTTACCGACTGCCTCGCCAGCTGTGCCCTCAACTTCCTCGTGACCCTCGTGGCCGATGAGAAGAATTTCAGTTTCATCATTTGCAAAACGTCTGACTTCTTGATGCACCTTCGTCACTAGTGGACAGGTCGCATCGATTGTCTTAAGGCTGCGCGCAGCTGCCTGTTCGTGCACTGCAGGTGAAACACCATGTGCGGAGAAGACCACGGTGTGACCTTCAGGCACTTCATCTGTCTCATTGACGAAGATGACACCCTTTTGCTCGAGGGTGGAGACAACATGCTTATTGTGAACAATCTCTTTGCGGACGTAGACGGGAGCGCCGTAAACCTCGAGGGCTTTCTCAACAGTGATCACTGCGCGATCAACTCCTGCGCAATATCCACGAGGGGCGGCCAGAAGAACGCGTTTGCCTGAATCCATGCGGGTGAGTCTATTAGGCTGGGCTCATGTTCGAAACTTCAAGTGAGAAACCTGCGCCAGTACGCGTCGTCACTGAAGCAATTAAGGAGTATCTCGATCGATTAGGCCCTATTTGGATCGAGGGTGAGATCTCAGAGCTCAATGAGCGCAGCGGCGGAATGGCGTTTATGCGCCTGCGCGATACCAGTGCAGATATGAGCCTTTCGGTGATGTGTTACAAAACAGTCTTAGCATCTGTGCAACCTCTGCCACCTAATGCGCGTGTAGTTATTCATGCAAAAGCTTCTTGGTACACAAAGAGTGGAACGCTCACGATGTCTGCCAAAGAGATCAGACAGGTTGGTGTTGGTGAACTCTTGGCTCGACTTGAAGAGTTAAAGAGTCTGCTTGCTGCAGAAGGACTCTTTAGCGCAGATCGCAAAGTCGCGTTGCCTCGCCTACCAAAAAAGGTTGGACTTATCTGTGGTCGAAATACAGATGCGATGAAAGATGTCGTTGAAAATGGGCGACGCCGTTGGCCGGCAGTTGAGTTTGAAATTCGCGAAGTAGCAGTACAAGGAAGCGCCGCAGTAGTTGAGGTCTCGCAAGCACTCAGAGAACTAGAAGCGATGGACGATGTAGATGTCATCATCATTACGCGCGGTGGCGGATCATTTGAAGATCTTCTGCCGTTTAGCGATGAGTCCTTAGTGCGTCTGGCTGGCTCGTGTCTAACGCCGATCGTTAGTGCTATCGGCCACGAGAAAGATTCACCGTTACTTGATCTCGTTGCTGATTACCGCGCATCAACCCCAACGGATGCAGCCAAAAGAGTAGTGCCAGATATCGCTCAAGAGATCGCAGATATTCAAGCAATTCGTGCGCGGTTGCTCCGCAGAGTAACGAGTGCGATCGACTTCGAGTTCTCAACAATTTCACACTTAATTGCTCGCCCTGTGATGAAAGATCCAATGGTGATCGTGAGCTCTCGCAGCGAGATTATTGCTACAGCGCGAGATCGTGCACGTCGTACCTTTGCCGCGATTATTGATAGTGAGAAGCGCGAACTTAAAAGGGTACGTGCCCACCTGCGATCTCTATCGCCGCAATCCACGCTAGACCGCGGATATGCAGTTGCCACGTTAAGCGATGGCCAGATTGCTCGTGATTCCAAAAATATCGAGCAAGGTGCCACGCTTCACATTCGCCTAGCAAAGGGCGCACTTCAGGCAAATGTCGAGAAGAGAGTAGATTAAGAACATGGCTGCAGAGAAGAAGTTGTCTTACGAACAGGCTCGTGATGAGCTGGCAGAGATTGTGGAATCCCTCGAATCAGGAAGTGCCACACTCGAAGAATCTCTTGCACTCTGGGAGCGCGGTGAAGCGTTAGCAAAGATTTGCCAGGAGTGGCTTGATGGTGCAAAGGCGAAGATTGCTGCAAGCCGACCAACTCAAGAAGCTGAAGCAGAATAAAGGCCAGCGATGTCCCCGCAACCACAATTTTCGTACTCAGATCTACTGCCACTCGGTGAGGATTCAACGAAATATCGTCTTCTCACAAAAGATGGCGTGAGTGTGAAAAAGCTTGGCGATCTCGAATTTTTGCATGTTGAACCTTCGGCGTTATCGCACTTAAGCGAAGTAGCAATCCACGATATTTCCCACTATCTACGCGCAGCACATTTGCAACAACTAGCAAATATTCTTAGTGACCCTGAAGCTTCACCGAATGATCGCTTTGTAGCAACTGATCTTTTAAAGAATGCCAATATCGCAGCCGGTGGCATCTTGCCGATGTGCCAAGACACAGGAACCGCACTGATCATGGGCAAGAAAGGGCAGCACGTTCTTACATCAAGTAAAGATGAAGTTGCGCTCTCGCAAGGAATCTATGACGCTTTCACAAAGCTCAATCTGCGTTATTCACAGATGGCACCTGTCACTACATGGGATGAGAAGAACACTGGCAATAACTTGCCTGCTCAGGTCGAGATTTACGCCGATAGCGACCATAGCGATGAGTACAACTTCCTCTTCATTGCCAAGGGTGGCGGAAGTGCAAATAAATCTTTCCTCTACCAAGAGACCAAGGCAGTTCTAAACCCAATAGCATTTATGGCCTGGCTCGATGAGAAGCTCCGCTCAATTGGAACTGCGGCTTGTCCTCCGTATCACTTAGCAATTGTCATTGGTGGAACAAGTGCCGAGCACACTGTCAAAACTGCAAAGCTTGCATCAACAAAGTATTTAGATTCACTTCCTACATCAGGAGATGCTGCTACCGGCCACGGATTTAGAGATATCGAACTCGAAGAGAAGGTCCTCGAACTCACGCGCACGCTAGGAATCGGCGCACAATTTGGCGGCAAGTACTTCTGCCACGATGTGCGGGTTGTCCGCCTTCCACGCCATGGGGCATCACTTCCAATCGCAATCGCAGTCTCCTGTTCTGCCGATCGCCAGGTCAAGGCGAAGATCACTCGCGATGGAGTCTTTATCGAAGAGCTCGAACGCGATCCAGCACAATTCTTACCTGAGACAACTGATGAACATCTCAACGATGATGTTGTTGCGATCGATCTCAACCAGTCGATGGATGCCATCCGTGCAGAGCTCTCCAAACACCCAGTTAAAACTCGCGTCAGCCTGACTGGAACGATCGTTGTTGCACGCGATCTTGCCCACGCAAAGATTAAAGAGGCGATTGATAAGGGCGAACCAATGCCGCAATACCTCAAGGATTACGCTGTTTATTACGCAGGTCCGGCTAAGACTCCTGAAGGTTACGCATCGGGTTCATTTGGTCCAACGACTGCCGGGCGTATGGATTCATATGTGAGTTATTTCCAAGAGCGCGGTGGATCATTCGTCATGCTGGCAAAGGGCAATCGCTCACAAGCTGTCACAGATGCCTGCAAAAACCACGGTGGTTTCTATCTTGGATCAATCGGTGGGCCAGCTGCGCGCCTTGCTCAAGATTGCATTAAGAAGGTAGAAGTTCTCGACTTTGAAGAGCTCGGCATGGAAGCTGTCTGGAAGATTGATGTTGTTGATTTTCCAGCATTTATCGTTGTCGACGATAAGGGAAATGATTTCTTCGCCCAGACCTCAAAGCCAATGACTATTGGAAAGCGCCAGAGCGAAAACTAAGCAATCTCAGATTTAGTAGTACTTGCTCCGCTTGAATTTTGCCCACGCCTTACATGGGTTCTCGTAACGAATTTCGATGTAACGAAGTCCCCAACGCATCTGCGTCACAGGGTTCTTACGCCAATCTGTTGAGATGATCTCCATCTTGTTGGCAGGCAAAGCTTGCGGAATACCGTGAGCTCCTGATTTGTAATTGTGAGCCTTGTAATTCCAGTTGCTCTCTTTAGTCCAGAGACGATTCAGGCATTGGAATTGGTAGCTGCCCCAGTTGTACTCAGTGGCCATGATCTGGCGAGCGACATATCTTGCGCCGTTAGGTGTTCGGGCCATTTCGACCTGGCGAGTAACTGATGCCACCAGCGCCATCTCAGAGGCGAAGAGCGATTGGGCAAAATTCAATTGAGAGTAGAGCGGTGCACCTTCTGAAAGATCGACCACAGAGGCGCGAATATTGGTCGCCTCAGGCAAGCTCAGACGAGTGGTCTCCGGAAAGTCCAGACCGTACGCAGTGGGTTGGGCGCTGGCGAGAAGAATCAGGGTCGCAACTAAAGTCCAAAGGCCGGCGACTTTACGTCGCGGCTTAGCAAGAAAAACCTGCATAGCTACCCTCCTCTTCATCTCTCGTCCATCTCTCGGTCGCTTTCGCTCACATTTGCTTCCGAGCAAACCCTTATCAGCCTCAAAATTTTTGGAGATTGAGGTAATTAAGGGAAGGGGAATGGCTTTAGGGTGGCAAGGGTGAGAGCCATCGGCAAATCAGAGCACGCGTGGCGGCAAAATTCTCAGAAATGTGACTGGTTGTGGATAGGTAAAAGTGCTGGTCAGAATGGGGGAAGTCCGATTTGCCCTATTTGTGACTGTGATCTTTAAAGAGGCCCTATTTGCAAGGGGTTTGGCCACCGCTAGGCGATTGGCCCCTCGAGCAATTCGGTGACCAAGGCAGCAATCGGCGAGCGCTCCGATCTGGTCAGGGTCACATGGGCAAAGAGCGGGTGTCCTTTGAGAGTTTCAACGACTGCAACGACTCCGTCATGGCGACCAACGCGCAAGTTATCTCGTTGGGCGACATCGTGAGTCAGGATCACTCGCGAACTCTGGCCAATTCGTGACAGGACCGTCAGCAGAACTCCGCGTTCTAGTGATTGGGCCTCATCAACAATGACAAAACTGTCGTGCAATGAGCGACCGCGGATATGGGTTAACGGTAAAACTTCGATTAACCCGCGAGCGATGACTTCATCGATGACGGTCTGGCTCACCAGAGCACCCAAGGTGTCAAAGACTGCCTGGGCCCACGGCGACATCTTCTCGCCTTCACTGCCAGGCAGATATCCGAGCTCTTGTCCGCCGACAGGATAGAGAGGACGGAAGATCACAACTTTCTTATGAAGTCGCTTCTCCATCACAGCTTCAAGTCCGGCGCATAAGGCAAGGGCTGATTTTCCAGTTCCGGCTCGACCGCCGAGGGAGACAATGCCGATCTCTTCATCGAGCAAGAGGTCGAGTGCAATCCGTTGTTCGGCACTTCGTCCGTGAAGTCCAAAAGCGCTGCGATCTCCGCGCACCAATCGAAGTTGTTTATCGGCGGTGACTCGGGCGAGGGCACTTCCTTTTTCAGAGTGCAAGACGATGCCTGTATGCACCGGCAAAGAGTGGGCACATTCATGATCTGCTCGATCGCTCGAGTAAAGCTCATCGATCAGGCTATGTCCGACATCAACCTCTTCGATTCCAGTCCAACCGCTATTGGAGACGAGTTCGGCCAAATACTCTTCGGCGCGAACTCCAACAGATGATGCCTTGACGCGAAGTGGGAGATCTTTGGTGACGAGGACTACATCTTTTCCATCTGACATGAGGTTCTTGGCAATTGCCAGGATACGAGTGTCATTTGATCCATCACGTAAAAATCCGTGGGGCAAGGTACTTACATCGGTGTGGTTGAGCTCAACAGAAAGCGTGCCACCTTCAGGAGTGATTGTGAGTGGCTGATCGAGCCGACCATGTTGGATTCGAAGATCATCGAGTGCGCGCAGGGCTGCACGGGCAAAGTAGCCAAGTTCTGGGTGATCTCGCTTTGTCTCAAGCTCTCCGATAACTGCGATCGGAATAATGACTTCATGCTCATCAAATTTGAGCAGGGCTCCAGGATCAGCTAGCAGGACGCTGGTATCTAAAACGTATGTCTTACGCGGTGGGTGTGCCAACGGTGAGAACTCACATTTCTTTAATTGTTCTAGAAGGAATCACGCTTCGGATAAGGGAAAGATTAGAACTGTGAGCGCTTTTGTGGTCGCGACACGCCATGCGCGCAAGATTACAAATAGGTGAATAACCAACCCAGCGTTACCAAAACTATTTACCGAGTCGACGGTGGCGTTGTGAATATGAGCGAAGGGCTCGAAGGAAATCAACGCGACGAAAATCTGGCCAATACGCTTCGCAAAAATAGAACTCAGAGTGTGCGCTCTGCCATAACAAAAATCCGCCGAGGCGCTGCTCTCCTGATGTGCGGATGAGAAGTTCTGGATCTGGCTGGCCGGCTGTGTAGAGATATTGCGAGATGGCTTCGGCATCAAGATCTGCCGCCGCCTCTGCGATCTCTTTACCTTGGGTCGCCGCCTCATTCATATAACTCTTGACCGCATCGACAATCTCGCGCCGGCCACCGTATCCGATCGCCACATTGACTTCGAGAGTTCCCGGATGTGTGGGAAGTGATGAGAGCTTTTCTTGTAGCCACGGCGGCAAGAGATCGAGTGCGCCAACAGCTTTGATTGTCCAGCGTCCAGTGCGCGCTAATTCGTCGACGCTATCGCCAATGACGGCAAGCAACGCATCGAGCTCGTCGGGTGTGCGTTTAAAGTTATCGGTCGAGAGCATCCATAAGGTAACTACTTTTACTTCAGCTTCTTCGCACCATCCAAGAAAGTCGATGATCTTATCCGCGCCACGACGATGGCCTTTGGGATCTTCTGGGCTGGGATGAGTCATCGCCCATCTGCGATTGCCATCAAGAATGACGCCTACATGTTGGGGGGTCTGAGAAAAATCCAGATCGCGGACGATGCGCCATTCATAGAATGGATAGAGCCAGCCTTTGATCTCTTTACGAAGTTTGTCGTACAACTTTGCGCTCCAAAATAAAAGAAGCCACTGGAAGAGTTCCGGCAAGAATCATCCAGATGAGGCCCGTCATACTTTTACGCATTTTCACACTTAACTGAAGGGCAGCCAAGACATAGAAGATATAGAGCGCACCATGGACATGAGTAATCCAGACCATTTCAGGCCATGTGCGATCGAGATTGAAGATGTATTTGGCTGGCATATAGAAGAACCAGAGCACTAGGGATAAGACTCCACAGATTAGGGCCATGGCTCGAAAACGGAGAACTGCGCTTTTCATGCTCCCAACTTATCGCTTTCTTCTCGTCTACGGTAGAAAGGCAGATAGAGCACGATCGCAGCCATGAGCCACCAGATAATCACGTAAGAGATGTGTTGCCAGTAATAACCGCCGACCTTTGATTCAGGGAGCGCGAGTTCAATGCGATCACGAAGAATCGGCCCATCGCTGACACTCTCTTGAGTGGCAAGAAGAAAACCGTCGTAAAGATCGAAATCTGTCAGCGAAACAATGACGCTGCTATCAAGGCGCGAAATGACACCTGGCGCATTTCTTGAAATATCTTCAAATTGTCGAGGTTGCACGATGGCTTGGAGATCAACACCCGTGGACATGGCAACTTGTGGCTCGACCAGGCGATCTTTCCAATATCCGCGCAACACCAGGATCGCACTTTTCTCATCAACCTGCATCAGCGCAACTTCCCAATCAGATCTACGATCGGCGAGGTCGGTTTGATTAGGTGCGCGGAATGTCATGATGTAATTTCCGCGAAGTTCAACTTTCTTTCCAACGCTCCGTGAATCTAAAGAAGTTGCTGGAGTTGCAAGATCTGTCAGTTGGTAAATTGTTGAGTCTGGAATAACTTTCTTGGATTCTTGCAATTCATTGGCGCGATCAAGCTGCCACAAACCCAGAAAGACAAAAGCCGCTGCAAGAATCAGAACTGCAAGAGCCTTGCCAAGTACTTTAAAGGCCACCGTTATTTTCGCGATCCTTCATCTTGTTGTAGCGCTTGTAGAAACTGCGCAGCAAGAGTGCGACTGAGATACATAGCAGCGAAACTGTAAGAGATCCGGCCCAACCCATATCTACTTCTTTATCCATGCGATAATTCTCCCATGTCGATGCCTCCAGCAACTCCCGAACCAGATGAGACGTTCGACTACAACGATCGCTATGGCATAACGCCTAGAAAATCCTGGGTTGCACCCGCTGTGGTCTTGGCGGTTATCGGGCTCTCATGGACGCTGTGGGCAGCGCTGAACCATTCACAGCCAGAGTTACGATCGACTATCTACTCTTTTTCAGTCACAGGAGATCGCGAGATAACAATGAAGTATGCGATCGATCGACGTGATCCAGATGCGATAGTTCTCTGCACATTAATCACCTTGGATATTGATAAAAATATCGTTGGCCAGGTCGATGACCAGATTGTCGCCGGCCAGAGCCATGTCGAACGTGTCGTCGCAATTCCAGCGCGTATCGCCCCTGTCAGTGCGCGTATTGCAGGCTGCAGAATTTCCTAACCTGACCAACCCCGCTAAAGTGTGCGGCTATGAGTACACCACAGACATGGCTGACCCAAGAGGCAGCCGATCGCCTTCAAGCTGAGCTTGAATATCTCGAAGGTCCCGGCCGACGCGATGTCACAGCAAAGATTGAAGCTGCGCGCGCCGAAGGTGATCTCAAAGAAAATGGTGGATACCACGCAGCTCGCGACGAGCAAGGCAAGATGGAAGCGCGCATCCGCCAACTCAAACAAATTTTAGAGAATGCACATATCGGAACTCCACCTGCAAGCGAAGACGGAGTTGTTGGTGCGGGCATGGTTGTGACTGCACTGATCGCAGGCGATGAAATGAAGTTTCTATTGGGATCGCGCGAAATCACATCCGATGAGTACGATGTTTACAGCGAGAAGTCACCACTCGGTAGCGCGGTAATGGGCGCTAAGATCGGCGACACAGTTTCCTACACAGCACCTAATGGCAAGGCAATCTCAGTCGAGATTAAAGAAGCCCGCTTTATTTAGTTAGCTGCTCGGGCATACTTTCGTACGCTCAATGGAATAAAGATCGCCATCAAAATAACCATATAGATCAGTGATGTAAGTAATGGGTTCTCGCTCGGGAACGATCCTGCAGTAGCACCGAATTCAGTCTCGAGGCCAAAGAGCGAGCGACACCCCGCCACCATTGTTGACACTGGATTCCACTCTGCAAAGTATTGAAGTGCGCGTGGCATACCAGTTGTCGGTGCAAAAGCATTTGATAAGAATGTGAGTGGGAATGTCACGATGAACGATACGTTCTGAACAACTCGCGCATCTTTTGCTGAAAGGCCAACAAGAACGCCTACCCAAGAGAGGGCATAACCAAAGAGCAGAAGGAATAAGAAGCCGAGAAGCATGTTTCCGGTTCCACCTGTTGGACGCCAACCGACGAGATATCCGGTGATTCCCATAACGGTGAGAACTACGATGTTAAGCAGAGAATCTCCAAGTGTGCGTCCAATGATGAGCGCACTTCGTGAAATAGGTAGTGATCGGAAACGATCGATCAAACCTTTCTTCATATCTTCTGCAAGTCCTGAAGCTGTTCCTGCCAAGGTAAATGCAACGGTCTGCACGAAGATTCCAGGCATAAGAAGTTGCACGTATCCACCAGGCTGACCAGAATCAATCGAACCGCCGAAGACAAATCTAAATAGAAGTACAAACATCACTGGCTGGATTGTTGAGAAGATAAGGACTTCAGGCACTCGGACCAAGAGCAAGATCTGGCGGCGAGTAATAATGAAAATATCTTGAAGGTTTCTCATTTCTTGACCTCTTCCTTAATCTCTTCTGCGACATGGCCGGTCAGTGACATAAAGACATCATCAAGTGATGGGCGCTTGAGCGAGACATCGAGCGGATGAATCCCGGCGCTATCGAGTTCACGTAAGGCTTCAATGAGAGCGGCTGATCCTGTTGAAACAGGAGCGGAGATTAGGCGCATTCCTTCATCAAGAGAAGCTGGGTTCTTGCTGACGCGAGTAACGATCTCCATTGTCTGGGAGATGTGGCTCT
>Ga0208596_1000087_pt1 | contig 31000 bp, 26 predicted proteins | sample LakMenEpi12Jul11_FD_150686 | JGI IMG/M metagenome (GOLD analysis project Ga0208596, IMG submission 150686) | Freshwater microbial communities from Lake Mendota, WI - 12JUL2011 deep hole epilimnion (SPAdes) | ecosystem: Environmental > Aquatic > Freshwater > Lake > Epilimnion/Euphotic zone ...
CGGCAGCCTCCAAGGCGGCGTCGACCTCGGGCTCCACCGCCGGCAGGCTGCGCGCCGTCCAATCGCCCTCGGCGGCGAGCTGGAGCACGTCCTCGCGGCGCGTGGCCCGCAGGTGCATCGCCGGGCTGCCGTCCGCCGTCAGGGCAGCTTCTTGTGGGCGCCGTCGCAGAGCGGCGCGTTGGCGGTGTGCTTGCAGGCGCAGAACCAGACGGTGCCGGTGCGCGGGGCGTCGTACTTCAGCGGCGTGAACTCGGAGCCTTTGTGCGAGCCGTCGCAGAACGGCTGCTTGGCGGACTTGCCGCAGGTGCACCACCAATAGGACTTGCCTTCCTCGACGTCGACGGCCATCGGGGTGCGGCTGGCGATCTGCGGGTCTGCCATGGGAGTCTCCTTGCGGCTGCGGTTCCGGGGAGACAGTCTAGCGCGGTGCGCACGACGCCGGCCATCGGTGATGGCCGGCGTCGTGCGGGACAGTCATTGCAGGTGCGCCTCGATGAACCAGAGGTCCTTGTCGAGGCCGGCGGTGATTTCATTGAAGAGGTCGGCGGTGACCTCGTCGTCGAGGTCGTCGGCGACCTCGATCGCCTGACGCGAGGCGCGGGCGGCCGCGGCGAGCGCATCGGCCAGCGCCGCAAGGTGCTGCGGCCCCGTGAAGATGTTCTCCGGGTAGGGCTTCAGCGAGCTCTTGGCGGCCACAGCCCGCACCGTGCCGACGGCCGTGCCGCCGAGCGCCGTGATGCGCTCGGCGAGCGCGTCCACATGCCCCTCGGCGTTCTCGGCCACCTTGTCGAAGAGTTCGTGGAGGGCGATGAAGTTCGGGCCCTTGACGTTCCAGTGCGCCTGCTTGGCCTGCATCGACAGGTCGATGGCGTCGACGAGGCGGGCGTTCAGCAGCTCGACGACCTTCTTGCGCGTCTTGGCGGGGATGTCGTTGCGGGTCTTGTGCATGGTGCGATCCTCAGATGGGTTGCTCTGTCCTTGGACATCATTCTCGCGCTGCCGTGCCATAGACGCCAGTCGGCTTTCTGCATCGGCGCCATAGACGGCCACTATGATTCTGCGGCCGAAGCCCTGCGGCCGCCGACCGCCCCCGGCCGATCAGCTGTCGTCGCTGCGCCGCCGCAGCCAGATGGCGGCGTAGACCAGCGCCGCGCCGACCACGACCCCAAGCCACAGCTCAGGGCTGGCCAGCAGCGGGAACTCGCTCACCATGGCCTGCGAGCGCGTGATGCTCTCGCCGACGCCCGTCACATCGATGGCGCTGCGCGTCACGGATAACGAGACCTCCTCCCCGAACCCGAACAGGCGCCGCGCGACGAGCGTACCCACCTCATTGGTGCCGAGCGTCATGCGTTCGGCGATGGAGAGCACGAGGAAGGGCAAGGTGGCCCAGACGAACGGCGCGCGCTTCGCGATCACCGACACCAACAGCAGCCATCCGGCGACGGGCAGATACCACAGCGCAGCGATCGCGAGCTTGCCAAGCATGGACGCCTGCACCAAGAGCCAGGTGTCGCCATGCCATGTGCCGAGCCCGGCTGCGGGGGTGCCGGAGACCTGGGCGGCGATCACACCGAACACGACCAACCCCACCACGAGCGACAGCGCCCAGATCCACAGCGGTATCGCCACCAAGGCGACGAACAGCTTCGACAGCACGGTCTTCGTGTCCGACACCGGCATGCTTTTCCAGAACAGGATGCTGCGGTCACGGCGCTCCGTGAACAGGCTGTCAAGCAGGTAGAAGAACACCACCACGGAGCCGACCAGGAGCTGAGGCAACACGAGCCCCGCCATCACCATGCTGAAGATGCCGCGCTGTTTCTCCGCGTCGCTGAACAGTTCCGGCATCGGGCGGTTGTCCCCGAGATCGATGTTGACGCCGCCGTGCATCGCGCTGCTGACCAAACTCAGCACGATGATCGTGAGCGCCATCGCAAGCGGCGCCCAGACGAGACTGCGGTGTTCCCACAGTTCCCGGCGCACGAGGGTGATGAACGGTCCGTTCATGAGGGACGAGGTCATGGCGCGTCTCCTGATGGGGCGGATGACGATGCGGCGGCAGGCACAGCACCGGTGGCCGGCGCAGCGTCCTGCATGACGGCGACGAAGAGGTCGGGGAGGGAGGGCGTTCTCACCTCGCCGAACGGAGCGAGCTCCTCGGCGCTGCGCCCGTCGAACACCATGCCGACGCGACCGAACACCTCGCGTTCGTGCAACGGTCCGAGCCGACGCGCGGCCTCGGCCTGTTCGCGGGTGGTGACGAGCTGCTGGAAACGCGACGGCAAGTCGTCGACAGCGGTGTCGAGGACGATCTTGCCGCGACGGATCAGCAGCAGATCGGTGAGCAGGTGCTCGACCTCCTCGACCTGATGCGTGGTGACGAGCAGCGTTCGCTGGTGGTCGAAGTAATCGTTGAGCAGCGCCTCGTAGAACGATCGGCGGTAGAGCAGGTCGAGACCTAGCGTGGGCTCATCGAGCACCAGCAGGCGCGCATCGATGGCCATCACCAGCGCGAGGTGCAGCTGCGTCACCATGCCCTTCGAGAGTTCGCCGACCTTGGCGCCCATGCGCACGGCGGACTTCGCGAGCACGGCCTCGGCGCGCGAGCGGTCAAAACGCGGATGCACGCCCTGCACGTAGTCCAGCGCCTGGCGCACCTTGAGCCACTTGGGCAGCACGGCGACATCAGCGATGAAGCAGACCTCTTCCATGATCCGGTCACGCTCACGCCGCGGGTCACGGCCAAGCACCGTCAGCTCACCGTCGAAATCGGTGAGGCCGAGGATGGCTTTGAGGGCGGTCGTCTTGCCGGCGCCGTTCGGGCCCATGAGTCCGACGATGCGGCCGGGCTGGACCGTGAAATCGACGCCATCGAGGGCGACCACGCCACCATAGGCCTTATGGAGACCACGCGCCTCGATCACGGGTGCAGAGGTCATCGGCCATCCTCCTTGCGGGGTGCGGCGAGCAGTTCATCGGGCGAAAATCCCAAGCGCTCGATGGTGGCGTGGATCCGCGGCCATTGGTCCCGCAGGAACCGTTCACGCTCATCGCGCAGCAGCGCCGCGCGGGCGCCGGTGCGCACGTACATCCCGCGGCCGCGCAACTTGTCCACCAACTGCTCGTCGGCAAGGCCCTGGTAGGCCTTGAGCACGGTCAAGGGATTGATGCGGTACTCGGCGGCGACCGTCCGCACGGAGGGCAAGGGGTCACCCTCCTTGAGGACACCCTCGAGGATCATGGCCACCACCCGCTCGCGCAGTTGGCGGTAGATCGGCGAGCCTTCGCTCCAAGCTGGGTCCACGGTGACCTCCGGCAAAACATGGGTTTCGATCCCGCCCACGACCGTTCCGGGGTCATCCCGGCGCCACGGTGAAGGCCGAGGCTGCCAAGAACATCCAGACCATCAAGGCCGTGACCACAGTCGCCACGGCCACCGAGACAGATCGTTGGGAAAGCATCATGGGGCAAAGCTCCGTCAAAGTCCATTGGTGATATATATAACTACAACACCAACACGGAGTCAAGCCCCCCTGAGAGAACCGGTGGGCGCAGGGTCGATGGACTAAAATCAGGCAGTTACCCTCTTGGAGACCCTGATGAAGCAGCCCTTGAATGTCGCGATCACCGGCGCCGCCGGCCAGATCGGCTACGCCCTCGCCTTCCGCGTCGCCTCCGGTGCCCTGTTCGGCGCCGACCAGCCGGTGAACCTGCACCTGCTCGAGATCACCCCGGCGCTCCCAACGCTGCAAGGCGTCGTGATGGAGCTCGACGATTGCGCCTTCCCGACGCTCGCCAAGGTCATCGCCACCGACGATGCGCGCGTCGCGTTCAAAGATTGCCATGCGGCGCTGTTGGTCGGCGCACGTCCGCGCGGCCCCGGCATGGAGCGCAAGGACCTGCTGCTCGCCAACGCGCAGATCTTCTCCGCGCAAGGCAAGGCGCTCGACGCCGTCGCCTCGCGCGATGTGCGCGTGCTCGTGGTCGGCAACCCGGCTAACACCAACGCGCTGATCGCGATGAAGAACGCGCCCTCGCTCAAGCCGCAGAGCTTCACCGCGATGACGCGCCTCGACCACAACCGCGCGCTGTCGCAGCTCGCGGCCAAGACCGGCTCGCATGTCAACGACATCCAACGGATGATCATCTGGGGCAACCACTCGGCCACCCAGTATCCGGACATCAACCACTGCCTCGTCAAAGGGCAAGGAGCGCGCACGCTGGTCGATCAGGACTGGATCGAGAAGGACTTCATCCCGACCGTGCAGCAACGCGGCGCCGCGATCATCAAGGCGCGCGGCGCCTCGTCGGCCGCCTCGGCGGCCTCAGCGGCCATCGACCACATCCGCGACTGGTTCCGCGGCTCGCCGCAAGGCGACTGGCTGTCGATGGGCATCCCTTCCGACGGCAGCTACGGCATCCCCGAAGGCGTGATCTACTCCTACCCTGTCATCTGCCGCGGCGGCCAGTACGAGATCGTGCAGGGCCTCGACATCGATGCCTTCAGCCGCGCGCGCATGGATGCCACGCACAAGGAACTGCTCGAGGAACGCGACGGCGTCAAAGATCTGCTCGGCTAAGCAGAGGGACGCCGCCCGCACCCCACCGCCCAAAGGATCTCCGCCATGGCACACGCACTCGTCGCACTGCTGCTCGCCGGTCTCACCGTCTGGACGCTCACGCTCCCTGGCGGATGGATCGCGCTGCTGTTCGTGGCGGCGCTGCTGTACCTCGCCTACCAGCGCCTGAGCCTGCTCGCCTTCACGGCGACGGCTCTGGCGCTGCTGGTCACGTACACCGTGCTCGGCAAGCCCCCGCTGTGGTGGGGCGGCATCCTGTGGGCGGGCACGGCGCTGCTGGTGCTCCTCAACATCCGCCCGCTGCGCAAGGCGGTGTTGACGCGTCCATTCCTGAAGGTCTACCGGCGCATGCTGCCCGCGATGTCCGACACCGAGCGTGAGGCGCTCGAGGCGGGCACCGTGTGGTGGGACGGCGAACTCTTCACCGGCAAACCCGACTGGTCGAAGCTGCTCGGCGCCAAGGCGCCGCAGCTCACGGCCGAAGAGCAAGCTTTCCTCGACGGCCCCTGCGAGGAACTGTGCGGGATGGTCGACGACTTCGACATCACACATCGTCGCGGCGACATGCCGCCGGAGATCTGGGACTTCCTGAAGCGCAAGGGCTTCTTCTCGATGATCATCCAGAAGAAGTACGGCGGCCTCGAGTTCTCGGCCTACGCGCACTCCTGCGTGCTCGCCAAGCTCTCGACCCGCAGCGCCACGGTGTCCTCGACGGTCGCAGTGCCGAACTCGCTCGGCCCCGGCGAGCTGCTGCAGCACTACGGTACCGAGGAGCAGAAGGACCACTACCTACCGCGGCTCGCGCGCGGCGATGACATCCCCTGCTTCGCGCTCACCGGACCGCGCGCCGGCTCCGATGCCGCCTCGCTCCCCGACAGCGGCGTGGTCTGCAAAGGGATCTGGCAGGGTCGCGAGATCACCGGACTGCGCCTGAACTTCTCCAAGCGCTATATCACGCTTGCGCCCGTGGCGACGGTGATCGGCCTCGCCTTCCGCATGTTCGACCCCGAGCGGCTGCTCGGCGGCGACGAAGACCTCGGCATCACCTGCGCGCTGATCCCGCGCGAGACACCGGGCATCTCCATCGGACGACGGCACTTCCCGCTCAATGTGCCGTTCCAAAACGGTCCGCTCTCCGGCACGGATGTGTTCGTGCCACTCGACTTCATCATCGGCGGACCGAAGATGGCGGGCCAGGGCTGGCGCATGCTGGTCGAGCAGCTCTCCGTCGGGCGCTGCATCTCGCTGCCCTCGAGCGGCACCGGTGGCGGCAAGGCCGCGGTGTTCGCGACCGGCGCCTATGCACGCATCCGGCGCCAGTTCAACATGCCGGTCGGCAAGTTCGAGGGCATCGAGAGCGTGATCGCTCGCATGGTGGGCCTCACCTACACCATGGACGCGGCGCGCTCGGTCACCGCCGGGGCCATCGACGGCGGTGAGAAACCCTCGGTGCCCTCCGCGATGCTGAAGTACCACGTCACCGAGATGTCGCGACAGATCGCCAACGACGCGATGGACGTGCACGGCGGTAAGGGCATCTGCCTCGGACCCAAGAACTACCTCGCCCGCGGCTACCAGGTCGTGCCAGTGGCCATCACCGTCGAAGGCGCGAACATCCTCACGCGCAGCCTCATCATCTTCGGTCAGGGTGCGGTGCGTTGCCATCCGTTCGTGCTGCGCGAGATGGAAGCCGCCCAGAACCCGGACCGCGCCAAGGGCGTCGATGACTTCGACCGTGCGCTCTTCGGTCACATCGGCTTCACGATCAGCAACGCGGTGCGATCGCTCATCATGGCGCTCACCAACGCGCGCTTCACGGCGGCACCGGATCGCGGCGATGCCTCGCGCTACTACCAGCACATCGTGCGCTTCTCGGCGAGTTTCGCCTTCGCAGTGGATGTCGCGATGCTCTCGCTCGGGGGCTACCTGAAGAAGAAGGAGAACCTCTCGGCGCGGCTTGGCGATGTGCTCTCCTGCATGTACCTTGCGTCGATGGTGCTCAAGCACTACGACAACCAAGGCCGGCGCCCTGAAGACCTGCCGATCGTCGAGTGGGCCTGCCGCAGCCTGCTCTCCAAGGCCCAGGACCAGCTGCACGGCTTCCTGCGCAACTTTCCGAACCGCACGCTCGCCGCCCTGATGCGTTTCTTCATCTTCCCGCGCGGTCGGCAGTACTCGGCACCGGACGATCGGCTCGGCCGCACGCTCGCCGAACTCGTGCTGTCGCCGGGCGAAGTGCGCGACCGGCTCTGCTACCCGGTCTACCGCAAGGTCACTCCGAACAATCCGCTCGGACTGCTGCAGGAAGTGCTGGAGATGGCGGAGCGGGCGGAGGGCCTCGAGAAGCGCATCCGGGTCGACGGCGTCAAGACGGGCCGTATCCGTTCGCTCGAGATGCCGGGCATGATCGCCGAGGCTCAGGTGCTCGGCATCATCACCGGCGCCGACGCCGCATGGCTCGCTGAGTACGACCGCAAGGTCATGGAGATCGTCAACGTCGACGACTTCGCGCCCCACGAACTCGGCACCCACGGCGCGGCGCTTGCGCGTCTGCCGCGCGCCTCCGACGAACAGGACGAACGGGTCGAGCTGCCGGCGTGAACTGCGCCAACTGCGGCGTCACCCTGTACGGGCGCTACTGCGCGGATTGCGGACAGCGTCGGGACTCGGCGACACCGACGGTCGGGCATCTGGCCGAGGAGACCATCGAGACGCTCACCCACGCCGACTCGCGTCTCTGGCGGACGCTGCGCGCGCTGCTGACACGGCCGGGCATGCTCACGCGCGAGTATTTCACCGGTCGTCGCGCACGCTACCTTCCGCCGATCCGGCTCTATCTGGTCCTCAGCGTCGCCTTCTTCCTGTTGCTGGCGCTCGACCAGAGGTCTACGGTCGATCTCTCCAGCGAGACCCGCATCGATACCGACTGCACCGCGCTCGAGTACCGCGGACCGTTCGAGGCCACCGTACGGCCCCGGCTGCAGGAAGTCTGCCTGCGTCTGCAGAGTCAGGGTGCAGCCTCGTTCGAGAGCGCGTTCCTGCGTAACGTACCCAAAGCGATGTTCGTGCTGCTGCCGTTGGTCGCCGCCGGCATGCTGCTCTTCTATTGGCGGCCCCGACGGCTCTACGTCGAGCATCTGCTGCATCTCGTCCACAACCAAAGCGCGATATACGCGGCCCTGGTCATAGAGATCCTGCTCAACCGCGCGATCCCCGACGGCTACGACGGCTTCCTCGCACCCGCTCTGTTGGGTTATCTGGTGTGGTACTGCTATCGCAGCATGCGCGTCTGCTACGGCGAAACCCGCCTCGTATCGCTCGGAAAGTTCACGGCCATCGCTTTCCTGTACCTGCTCTTCGCTGCCATGCTGCTGATCTTCACCGGTATCGCGTCGGTACTGGGAGGCTGAGACTCCATGCCGCCCGTCGGCCGCGCCATCCTCCATGTCGATATGGATGCGTTCTATGCGTCGGTGGAGCAACACGACCGGCCGGAACTGCGCGGCTTGCCTGTGATCGTCGGCGGTAGCGGCGGACGCGGCGTGGTGGCGGCGGCAAGCTATGAGGTGCGCAAGTTCGGCGTGCGCTCGGCGATGCCGGTGCGGCGTGCGCTCGCGCTCTGCCCTCAGGCGATCTGCGTGACCCCACGCATGGCGCGCTATGCAGAGATCTCGGCGCAGGTCTTCGAGGTGTTCCATGCCTTCACGCCGCTCGTCCAAGGCTTGTCGCTCGACGAGGCCTTCCTGGATGTCACCGACAGCCGGATGTTGCACGGCGCTCCGGAGCTGATCGCACGCGACATCAAGCGCTTGATCCGCGAGCGCACAGGCCTTGGGGCCTCGGTCGGTGTCGCCTCCAACAAACTCATCGCCAAGATCGCCTCCGACCTCGACAAGCCCGATGGACTGACGGTGGTGACACCCGAGCGCGTGCACGCGGTGCTCGACCCGCTACCGGTGCGGCGTCTGCCCGGGCTCGGTCGCAAGAAAGGCGAGCAGGTCACCGTCGCCGGGATCGCGACGCTCGGCGATCTGCGAAACGCTGACGAGCGGCAGCTGCGGCCGCTCTTTGGCCGCGATTGGCAGGCCTGGCGCGATCGTGCCGCCGGCCTCGACGATCGTCCGGTGCTGCCGGACCGCGACGAGACATCGGTGAGCAACGAACGCACCTTCACCGAAGATCTTCACAGCCCCGAGGCGATGGAAGCAGCGCTCGCGGCGTTGGCCGACAAGGTTGCAGCGCGGCTACGGACACAAGGTCTTTGGGCGTCCTGCATCGGCATCAAGGTCCGACGGGCCGACTTCACGACCCTGACGCGACAGCGGACGCTCACGCCTGCCACCTGCGAGACGGGCGTGATCGCTGCGACCACGCGTGAGTTGCTCGCCGGATGGTTGCAAGAAGAGCGGCGTGGCGCAGGGCGCGGCCAGCAAGGGTGCCCTGCGGTCCGGCTGCTCGGTGTCAGCGCGACGGCGCTGGAAGATGCGGCGCAGGAGGACCTCTTCGCGGTAGCTGACGGCACACGCGGCACCCGGCTCGACTCAGCCCTCGATGCGATCCGCGACCGCTTCGGCGGTGCGGCGGTGTCACGCGCCAGCAGCCTCGGACGTACGCGGCGCTGACGGCACATCGGTGCGCTGCATCAGCAGGCCACAGACCATACCGGCCAACGCTCCGAACAGGTGCGCCTCGAGCACGATCGGGTGATCGCTGGCGAGGAACGGCAGCGGTCCGGCCAGGTTCTCGTAGACGAGCTTGGTGAGCCCTGCAGCGCCCACGAACCATGCCATGCGGTCGCCGTCGATGATCTCGCGCACGATCCCTGCCGCCGCCAGCGTATTCAACACGCCCGACGCGCCGACATACCATCGGATATCAGACAACCACCACAGCCCGACATCGATCGTGACGATGCCGCAGGCGGCCACCAGCAACCAGCGTCGGACCGAATAGAGATCGAAGAACAACACCCAGACGAGCGCGAGACCCGCTGCGTTCAGCACAGCGTGCGCAAGATCGAGATGGACGAGATGGGCGGTGAGCCAACGCCAATGTTCACCCGCAGCGATACCCGAGCGCGACCAATGCAAGACCTCCCGCGCCGGCTCTCCGACGAACGCCAGTCCGATCCACAATGCGATCATCGCGGCGAGCGCCAAGCCACGACGGCCTGCCAATGCAGTGGCGATCATGCGGTAGGCTCCAGCCAGTGGCGTCGCAGGACCGCGCCGCCCTCCGTTCCCTGTGAGGCTGTCGCGGACCGCTCGTACGACGGCCACGCCACCGCAGCGTGAGCCCTACCGGACGCCGCCGGTAGCTCAGGCAACGCCAAAGAGGTCACGCATACCGAGCCGTACCCATGCCCCGGTGTCGACACCGTGTGCATCGTCGGCTCGACATCGACCTCGAACGCAGACGCGCCACCGGCGAATCCAGTACCCAGGCACTTGAGCAGCGCTTCTTTGCGGGTCCAACAACTGAAGAACCAATGCTGTCCTGCGGCCGCAGAGCGCTCAGTGGCGCGCTGCAGGCCAGCCTGTTCCGCAGGCGAGAACACCCGTCTGGCGAGCCGCTCAAGATCGATACCGCTCCGCGGAAATTCGAGATCGACGCCTATCGGTCCACCGATGCGGGTGGCGATCAGCAGCCAACCCCCTGCATGGCTGAGGTTGAAGTGCAACGTCGGGCCATCGTCCGCCACCAGCATGGGTTTTCCGTGGTGCGAGACCTTGAATTCGAGCGCGTCTGGCTCACGCTGCAGACGCTGCGCGAGGATCCCACGCAGCAGACGCCGCGAGGCAAGGTAGCGGCTGCGGGCGACGGGGTCTGCGATGCGCGCCGCGCGGGCAGCTTCGTCGGCGCCGGACGGCGCGACGGACCCGCCTTCCGATGCGAAGAGATCGTCGAGCCGCACCAACCAAAGATCCACGCCGACCGCTGCTGACGACGCCGATGGCTGTGCATCGACGGGCGGTTCGCCTGAAGGGGTGATGCCAGCCACCACGGCCAACGACCGCCGCGACCAGCCATGGTCATCGCATTGCACGATGCGAGGGACTATGCCGGTCAGCTCCAGACCGTGCAATACTCGGCCGAACAAAGGGAGGGTTGCGCCGCATAGCGGCCATCGATTTCGGCATGTCCTTCATCCTCGATGCGCTACGCAAATCAGAGAACTCGCGCCTTCGCCAGGAACACCCGGCGATGTTCGACGCGCGGGCCGTCGCATCGCGGCGCCCGTTCCCGATCTGGGGCGTCGTGCTCGGTTTGCTGCTCGGTGTGAACCTGCTCGTCGTGCTGACTGTGCTGCTACGCGACGAGCGCGCGGTGACGACTGCCGACGCGTCAGCGCCCGTCTCCGTGTCTGCGCCGGTATCGGCTCCGCCGATCGGCACGGCAGCCGTGCCCATGGAAGCTGCACCCGCGGTCGCCGCACCTGCGGTCGACCCACGCCCGACGACCCCGACACCCGCTCGTACCGCACCGTCTGTCACCCGGTCGGACACGGCGCGCGCCACAGCTTCGGTACCGACCGCAGCACCCGCCGACCTGTCCGATCTGCCGTCACCCTCCCGTACCCGTGACGACCTGCTCGCCGCCGGCGATGCCATACCCGAAGCTGCACTATCGCTGCACGTCTACGATCCGGACGCATCCAAGCGGTTCATTTTGTTGAACGGCCAACGCCTGCGCGAAGGCGAGATGACCGGCAACGGACTGCGGGTGAGCCGCATCGTCCCGGACGGCGTGGTGCTCGATCACCGCGGCGCCTCCTTCAAGGTACCGATCGAGCCATGACAACACGCCCAGACACCTCCGGCTCTCTGGCGGGCCTGCCGCTCCACACGCTGCCCGGGCGGACCGACAGCCTCGATGGCTTGCTGCTGGCGGATCTGCTGCGCGCCGGCATCTACCGTCTGTTCAAGAGGACAGATCACCTCAACAAGATCAATGTCTTCCCGGTCCCTGATGGAGACACCGGCACCAACATGGCGATGACACTGGCCGCCGTATTGTCGGCGCTCGATCGTGAGCCGGTAGCGGATGCCGGGCGGGTGCTGACCCGCGCGGCCGATGCCGCCCTCGACGGCGCGCGCGGCAACTCCGGAGCGATCCTCGCACAGTTCCTGATGGGGCTCGGCGATGGCGCAGGCCAACGCGCGAAGCTCGGTCTGACCGATTTCGCGGCAGCGGTCCAAAGCGGTGCGACCTACGCCCGCGACGCATTGATGCAACCGCAGGAAGGCACGATCCTCACGGTGCTGCGCGAGTTCGCTGACGCCTTGCAGAAGAGCCTCGCGGACAGCTCGGCGGCAGCCGACTTCGGCACCTTGTTCGAGCGTTCGCTGGTACGGGTGCGTACCGCCTTGGAGCGGACCCGTGGGCAACTGAAGGAATTGCGTTCCGCCGATGTCGTCGACGCCGGTGCGCAAGGCTTCGTCGACATGCTCGAAGGGATGCTGCGCTTCCTGCAGACCGGCGACAAGGGCGAGACCGTGGCACCGGTACACGAAGGCGATGAGGCGATGGCCGGCTCCATGCCGGTCGCTGCGGGACAGGACTTCCGCTTCTGCACCGAGTGTCTGGTGGTGGCGCGCGCGGAAAACGTCATCGAGCTTCGCGGCCTGCGGGAATCACTGTCGACGGTCGGAGCGAGCCTGGTTGTCAGCGGCAGCAAGCACAAGGCCCGCATCCACATCCACTGCGACGACCCCGACGCCATCTTCCGGACAGCCTCGATTTTCGGCGAAGTTCAGAGCCAGAAAGCCGACGACATGCGCATGCAGCAATCGGCCGTGCATCACCGCCGCGCGCAACGCGTCGCCGTGGTCACCGATTCAGGCAGCGATCTGCCCGATGCCGAGATGGAGCGGCTCGGCATCCATATGGTCGCCGCGCGCGTGCACTTCGGCGGCCGTTCCTATCTCGACAAGGTCAGCATGACCTCTGCAGAGTTCTACGACGAACTCGCCGTCAACCCCGAACACCCGAAGACCTCGCAGCCCCCACCGGGCGACTTCCGGCGCATCTTCGAGTTCCTGGTGTCGCACTACGAGTCCGTCATCTCGGTGAACCTCACCGCGCGCCACAGCGGCACCTACAACGCGGCCGTGACGGTCGCCCAGCGTGTCAGCGCCGAGGGCCGGCGCGTGGCGGTCGTCGATACCCGCAATGCGTCGGTGGGCGAAGCCCTGGTGGTGCTCGCTGCCGCGGAGGCGGCAGCCGACGGACAAGACCTCGATCAAGTGGTCGCTGCGACCGAGGCGGCGCGCGATCGTACCCAGACCTTTGCGCTCGTCGAGCGCATTGACTTCGCGGTGCGGGGCGGCCGCGTACCGGCAGCGGTCGGCAACATCGCCCGATGGTTGCGGCTGAACGTGGTCCTGCGGACCTTCCCCGACGGGCGTGTCGCCTTCGGTGGTGGCCTCTTCGGGTCACACCGCCTCATCGACCGCTTCATTCGCTTGGTGCGACGTCGCAGCGACATCGACTCGGGCACGCACCGCATACGCCTGCTGGTCGGCCATGCGAACCGTCCCGAGGCGGGTCAGCGGCTCTACGACGAACTGCGCGCGACGATCCCGCCGCAGCGGATCGCGTGGTCGGCGCTCACCGACATGGGTGCGGCCATCGGCGTGCACGGCGGACCCGGCACACTCATCGTCGCGGTGCAGCGGCTCGAGGACTGATCGCGCGATCAGCGGCCGCCGAGCGCGGCGATGACCTCCGGCGGCGCTTGCACCAGTTCGATCAACACGCCCTCACCGGCGATCGGCGACTCCTCGTTCGCCTTCGGATGAAGGAAACAGATGTCGTGGCCTGCGGCGCCCTTGCGGATGCCGCCCGGCGCGAATCGCACGCCCTGTGCTGTGAGCCACGCGACCGCCGTCGGCAGATCGTCGATCCAGAGACCGATATGGTTGAGCGGCGTGGCGTGCACCGCGGGCTTGCCCTGCGGATCGACCGGCTCCATCAGGTCCACTTCGACGCGGAACGCGCCCTGGCCCATCGAGCAGATGTCCTCGTCGACGTTCTCGCGCTCGCTGCGGAAATGCCCCGTGACCTCGAGACCGAGCATATCCACCCACAACCGCCGCAGGCGAGACTTGTCCGGGCCGCCGATCGCGACCTGCTGGATGCCGAGCACCCGGAACGGTCGCGTCACTGGAACCTCATGATCACCTGATCGACCGCAAGGCTGTCGCCCTTGGCGGCGAGCACCTCGGAGACCACGCAGTCCTGGGCCGCGAAGAGGATGTTCTCCATCTTCATCGCCTCGATGGCTGCGAGCTTCTCGCCCGCACGCACCGTCTGTCCGACCTGCACCGCGACGTCGACCAGCAAGCCCGGCATCGGCGACAGCAGCACCTTGGAGAGATCGGGCGGCGCCTTGAACGGCATCAACGCCTCGAGCTCTGCGTGGCGCGGCGAGAACACACGTGCGAACAGGCTCGCACCGTTGTGCGAGACGCTGTAACCGAGCCCGTGGCGCTCGATCTGCGCACAGAACGGCTGGCTGTCAAAGGTTCCATGCACTGCGATATCGCGCAGGTTGTCCTCGAAGGCGACCTCGTGGGTCTGCCCTGCGATGGACACCTCGAAAATCGATCCCCGCGGACGCACCGACACCGGGATGTGATCGCGAACGCCAGCAGCACCGGTCAACACCACGACGAAGTCCTCGCGGATGCGCACCTCGCGATGGCGCCGCTGCCCGGTGAGCGTCGCAGCGCGTTCGCGCGAACGACGGTGCGACACCGCCGCGAGCGCGAGCAGGAACGAGGGCTCGTCGTGTGCGACCGAAGTCGTACTGAACCCCTTGGGGTACTGCTCGGCGATGAAGCCGGTGTTGAAATCGCCCGCGGTGAAGCGCGGATGCGCGAGCAACGCCGCCTGGAACGGGACGTTGCTCGAGATGCCGCGGATCACGAACCCGTTCAGCGCCTCGCGCATGCGCGCGATTGCCTCGCTGCGGTCCCGACCGTGCACGATGAGCTTGGCGATCATCGAGTCGTAGTGCATGGGAATCTCGCCGCCCTCATACACACCGGTATCGACGCGCACGCCGCCTCCCGGCGGCACCGGCTGAGACGCTTCCATGTTCTGCGCCGGCGGCCTGTACTTCACCAAGCGGCCGGTCGAGGGCAAGAAGTTGCGGAACGGATCCTCGGCGTTGATGCGGCACTCGATCGCCCAACCATCGCGCTTGATGTCCTTCTGCTTGAACGCGAGCTTCTCGCCGGCCGCGACGCGGATCATCTGCTCCACGAGGTCGAGCCCCGTGATGCACTCGGTGACCGGGTGCTCCACCTGCAGGCGCGTGTTCATCTCCAGGAAGTAGAACGACTTGTCCTTCCCGACCACGAACTCGACGGTGCCTGCGCTCTGGTAATCGACCGCTTTGGCGAGCGCGACCGCCTGCTCGCCCATCGCCTTGCGGACCTTGTCGTCCAGGAAGGGGCTCGGCGCCTCTTCGATCACCTTCTGGTGACGGCGCTGGATCGAGCACTCCCGCTCCCAGAGATAGAGACAGTTGCCGTGGGCGTCACCCAGCACCTGGATCTCGATGTGGCGCGGCTCCTCGACGAACTTCTCGATGAACACGCGGTCGTCGCCGAAGCTGTTGCGCGCTTCGTTGCGACAGGAACTGAAGCCCTCGAAGGCCTCCTTGTCGTTCCATGCGACGCGCAGACCTTTGCCGCCACCGCCTGCGCTCGCCTTGATCATCACCGGGTAGCCGATGTCCTTCGCGATCTCGACCGCACGCTCCGGCGTCTCGATCGCATCGTTCCAGCCCGGGATGGTGCTGACACCCGCCTTGGCGGCGAGCGCTTTCGAGGCGATCTTGTCGCCCATCGCACCGATCGAAGCGTGCTTCGGCCCGATGAAGACGATCCCCGCCTCCTCGACACGCCGCGAGAACTCGGCGTTCTCGGACAGGAATCCGTATCCCGGATGCACGGCCTCGGCGCCGGTCTGGCGGCAGGCCTCGATGATGCGATCCTGCACAAGATAGGACTCGCGCGAGGGCGCCGGGCCGATCAGCACCGCCTCGTCGGCGAGCTCGACATGCCGGGCGTCCTTATCGGCCTCCGAGTAGACGGCCACGGTCTTGATGCCCATGCGTCGCGCCGTCTTGATGACGCGACAGGCGATCTCGCCACGGTTGGCGATGAGTATCTTCTTGAACATGCCTGCAGGTCTCCTTGACGCCGTCACAGAGGGATATTGCCGTGCTTGCGCCACGGCTCCTCGATCTTCTTGTCGCGCAGCACCGTGAGCGCACGGCACACCCGACGACGCGTACCGTGCGGCATGATCACATCGTCGATGTAACCGCGCGCACCGGCGATGAACGGGTTGGCGAACTTCTCCTTGTACTCGGCCTCGCGTGCCGCGAGCTTCGCCGGGTCGCCCTTCTCCTCGCGGAAGATGATCTCGACGGCACCCTTGGCACCCATCACCGCGATCTCGGCGTTGGGCCACGCGAAGTTGACATCGCCGCGCAGGTGCTTGGAAGCCATCACATCGTAAGCTCCGCCATAGGCCTTGCGGGTGATCACCGTGATCTTCGGCACCGTGCACTCGGCGTAGGCGTAGAGGAGTTTTGCACCGTGCTTGATGATGCCGCCGTACTCCTGCGAGGTGCCCGGCATGAAGCCCGGCACATCGACGAAGGTGACCACCGGGATGGAGAACGCATCGCAGAAACGCACGAAACGGGCCGCCTTGATGCTGCTCTTGATGTCGAGACAGCCGGCGAGCACCAACGGCTGGTTGGCGACGATGCCGACCACATGTCCGTCCATGCGCGCGAAACCGATGATGATGTTCTTCGCGTACTCCGGCTGCAGCTCGAAGAACTCGCCATCGTCGACCACTTTCGCGAGCAGCTCCTTCATGTCGTAGGGCTTGTTCGGATTGTCAGGCACCAGGGTGTCCAGCGAGTAATCGTCGCGGTCTGCAGGGTCTCCGGCTTCACGCATCGGCGGCTTCTCGCGGTTGTTCGCCGGGAGATAGTTGAAGAACCGCCGGATCATGAGCAACGCCTCGACATCGTTGTCGAAGGCGAGGTCGGCGACACCGCTGCGCGTGGTGTGCGTGATGGCGCCGCCGAGGTCCTCTGCGGAGACCTCCTCGTGGGTCACCGTCTTCACGACCTCAGGGCCGGTCACGAACATGTAGGAGCTGTCCTTCACCATGAAGATGAAGTCGGTGAGCGCCGGGCTGTAGACCGCGCCGCCCGCCGAGGGGCCCATGATGATGCTGACCTGCGGCACCACGCCCGAAGCCGTGACATTGCGCTGGAACACTTCGGCATAGCCGCCGAGGGAGGCCACACCCTCCTGGATGCGTGCGCCGCCTGAGTCGTTGATGCCGATGACGGGCGCACCGACCTTCATGGCCGTATCCATGACCTTGCAGATCTTCTGTGCGTGCGCCTCGCTCAAAGAGCCGCCGAACACGGTGAAGTCCTGGCTGTACACGAACACCAAGCGGCCGTTGATGAAGCCGCAACCGGTGACCACGCCGTCGCCCGGGATCTTCTGCTCCGCCATGCCGAAATCGCTGCAGCGATGCTCGACGAACATGTCCCATTCCTCGAAAGACCCCTCATCGAGCAGCAGCTCGATGCGTTCACGGGCCGTCAGTTTGCCCTTGGCGTGCTGCGCAGCGATGCGCTTGGCGCCGCCGCCTTGGCGCGCTTGGGCGCGTTTCTTGTCCAGTTGCTGGATGATGTCGTGCATGACGCGGTCCTCGGACAGAGCGGCTTCAGGACGGCCGCGAAGGTTGTTCAAAAAGATCGAGCAGTCGCCGTGCTCCTGATGAGGGCGCGAGTCGCGACCCTTCGACTTCGGCGAGCGTGTCAGGCAAAGCGGTGCGCACTGCGGGATGCCCACGGAAATCCGCGAGCAGGCGCGCGTACACCTCGTCCCACATCCAGTTCAGCGACTGGCGGCGGCGACGGTCCGCAAACCCGCCGTCGGCCTCGCGACAGCGGCGGAACTCCTCGATCGTGTCCCACAATGCGGCGATGCCCTCTCCCGACAGCGCACTCGTACGCAGCACGCGTGTCTGCCAACGGGTCCCGCCCGGATGGCGCAGCACCCGCAGCGCGCTCGTGACCTGCGCTTCGGCGCGCAGCGCAGCGTCAGCATCGAGGTCGGATTTGTTGATCACCACGAGGTCCGCGAGTTCCATGATGCCCTTCTTCATGGCCTGCAGGTCGTCGCCGGCGTTCGGCAACTGCAGCAGCAGGAAGAGATCGGTCATGCCGGCGACGCTCGTCTCGGACTGGCCGACGCCGACCGTCTCGACGAGCACGACGTCGTACCCTGCCGCCTCGCAGACCAGCATCGCTTCACGCGTGCGCTCTGCGACGCCGCCCAACGCCCCGGACGACGGCGTCGGACGGATGTACGCGCGGGGGTCGGTCGAGAGCCGCTCCATGCGCGTCTTATCGCCGAGGATGGAGCCGCCAGTGAGTCCCGAAGACGGGTCGACCGCGAGCACCGCGATACGGTGGCCGCGCTCCACGAGGAACATACCGAGCGTCTCGATGAAGGTGGACTTGCCGACGCCCGGCACGCCGGAGATGCCGATGCGCAACGCGCGCCCGGTAGCAGGCAACAGCGCATCGAGCAAGGCGTCGGCGCGGCGTCGATGGTCGGGACGCGTGGACTCGAGCAGCGTGATCGCCTTGGCGATCGCGCGTCGGTCGCCCGCACGCACCCCCGCAACGAGCGCAGCGTCGGCAGCCGGTGCAGCGTCGAGGATGTCAGGGGACACGCGCCGCCTTGATCTGCATCAGCACATCGCGCGCGCTCTCGGGGATCGGCGTGCCGGGACCGTAGATGCCCCTGACACCCGCCGATCGCAGGAACGCGTAGTCCTGCTGCGGGACGACCCCGCCGACGAACACCACGATGTCGCCGCCGCCCTGCGCGCGCAGCGCTTCGATGATGGCAGGGACCAGCGTCTTGTGCCCTGCCGCGAGCGTGCTGACACCGACCGCATGCACGTCGTTCTCGATCGCCTGACGCGCGCACTCCTCGGGGGTCTGGAACAACGGCCCGACATCGACATCGAAACCGAGGTCGGCAAAGGCGCTCGCGACCACCTTGGCACCGCGATCATGGCCGTCCTGGCCGAGCTTCGCGATCAGCACGCGCGGACGACGTCCCTGCTCCGTAGCAAAAGCGTCGATATCGATCTTGAGGCGCTGCCAGTCTCCGGCATCCTCGTAGGCTCCTGCGTACACGCCGCTGACCTCCTGTGATCGGGCTCGGTGGCGCCCCCAGACCTTCTCGAGCGCGTCGCTCACCTCGCCCACCGTCGCACGCGCACGCATGGCATCGATGGAGATCGCGAGCAGGTTGCCCTCGCCCGACTGCGCCGCCGCGGTGAGGGCGTCGAGACAGGCCTGCACCTTGCCGGCGTCGCGCGCCGCACGGATCGTCTTGAGGCGGGCCAGCTGGTTCTCGCGTACCGCCATGTTGTCGATGTCGCGGAACTCGACCGGGTCTTCCTTCTCGAGCCTGAATTTATTGACGCCGACGATGACATCGCGTCCGGAGTCGATGCGCGCCTGCTTCTCTGCGGCGCTCGCCTCGATGCGCAGTTTCGCCCAACCCGATTCGACGGCGCGGGTCATGCCGCCCATGCCGTCGACCTCCTCGATGATCTTCCAAGCGGCATCGGCCATGTCCTGCGTCAGCTTCTCCATCAGGTAGCTGCCGGCCCAAGGGTCGACGACGCTCGTGATATGGGTCTCTTCCTGGAGGATGAGCTGCGTGTTGCGTGCGATGCGCGCGCTGAACTCTGTGGGCAGCGCGATCGCCTCGTCGAAGGAATTGGTGTGCAGGCTCTGCGTGCCGCCGAACACCGCCGCCATCGCTTCGATGGTGGTGCGCACCACATTGTTGTACGGATCCTGTTCGGTGAGGCTCCAGCCCGAGGTCTGGCAGTGCGTGCGCAGCATCAGGCTCTTCGGGTTCTGGGCGCCGAAGCCCGACATGATGCGCCACCACAGCAGCCGCGCCGCGCGCATCTTGGCGATCTCGAGGTAGAAGTTCATGCCGATCGCCCAGAAAAAGCTCAGACGGCCGGCGAACTCATCGACATCGAGACCCTTGGCGAGCGCGGTCTTCACATATTCTTTGCCATCTGCCAGCGTGAAGGCGAGCTCGAGCGCCTGGTTCGCACCCGCCTCCTGCATGTGGTAGCCGGAGATCGAGATCGAGTTGAATTTCGGCATCTTCCGCGCCGTGTGCTCGATGATGTCGCCGACGATGCGCATCGAGGGTTCAGGCGGATAGATATAGGTGTTGCGCACCATGAATTCTTTGAGGATGTCGTTCTGTATGGTGCCGGAGAGCTGCTCCTGCGGCACCCCCTGCTCCTCGCCGGCCACCACGAAGGCCGCGAGCACCGGCAGCACCGCGCCGTTCATGGTCATCGACACCGAGACCTTGTCGAGCGGTATGCCGTCGAACAGGATCTTCATGTCCTCGACCGAATCGATGGCGACGCCCGCCTTGCCGACATCGCCCGTCACACGCGGGTGGTCGCTGTCGTAGCCGCGATGCGTGGCGAGGTCGAAGGCGACGCTCACGCCCTGCCCGCCGGCCGCGAGCGACTGGCGGTAGAAGGCGTTCGAGGCCTCGGCGGTCGAGAACCCGGCGTACTGCCGGATCGTCCAAGGACGCACCGCGTACATGGTCGCCTGCGGACCACGGACGAAGGGTGCGAAGCCCGGCAGCGTGTCGGTGTGGGGGAGCCCCACGAGGTCCGCCGCCGTGTAGAGCGGCTTGACCACCAGCCCTTCGGGGGTGGTCCAGTTGAGACGCGCCGGGTCACCCCCGGGAGCTGATTTCGCAGCGGCCTTGTACCAGGCCTCGAGCTGCGCCGAAGTCAGGATGTCGTCGCGATCCATGGCGTCCTTGTCCAAGTCCGTCCGGACCCCCCTCCCTCAGGCGGGCCCTGGACAACCTTCCGACTATACCCACCGGGGCATCCCCCGGCGAGTCCGGGGGCGTCTTGACCGGCCTGGAGGGGGTGGGGCGGCGCGGGACACGCCGCAGCAGCGGACCACACGCCTGAACCCTGATCTACCCCCTCAGCGCAGCGCGACGCGATCCAACGCGATCTTCCCGTCGCTGACCACCAACAAGGGCTCGAACAGGGTCGTGGGGTCGGTGCGCGGGTCGCGGTCCACCACCAGCAGATCGGCCTCCAGCCCGACCGCGACCGATCCGGTGCGCCCTTCGATGCCGAGCACGCGTGCTGCATCGTAGGTGGCGGCGGTGATCGCCTCGATGGGCGTGTAACCGCAGCCGATCAGCTCCTGGATCTCGTGCGCCGGGCGCACACGGCCGTAGTCGTCGCGGTCGCCGTAGGAACTGTCGGTGCCGACGGCCACGGTGACGCCGAGCGCACGCGCTTTGCGCACCGCATCGCGCAACGGCCGCATCATATGCAGGGTGCGCAGCTGCAGCGCGATGTCGTCCGCCGCGTCGCCGCGCGGATCGCCGAGCGGGCTCATGATCGCGAGCGTGGGCACGAAGAAGGTGCCCTGCTTGCGCATCAGCGCCAGCGTCTCGTCATCGACATAGGTGCCGTGCTCGATGCTGCGCACGCCGGCGCGCACCGCGGCGTTCGCGCCCTGCCGGTCGTGGGCATGCGCCGCGACATGCAAGCCGTTCTTGGCCGCCTCGGCCACCGCGGCACGCAGTTCATCATGCGAGAGCTCCTGTCTGCGCGGATCCGTGCGGGCGAGCCCGGCGCGCTCGCTGGCGCCGACCTTGATGACATCAGCACCCCGGTCGATGACGGCGCGCACCACTGCAGCGACCTGATCAGGCCCCTTGAGCGGCGCCTCCAGGTACTGCCCGAACTGCGGGTAGCTCAGGACGAAGGACTCGCCGAGCTGCGGGCGCACATGACCGCCCGACACCAGCATCTGCGGGCCGGCAACACGGCCGTTGCGGACGAGGTCGCGCGTGGCCATCCCTTTGAGATAGTTGTCGCCGAGCACACGCGTGGTCGTCACACCGGAGGACAACGCGCGGCGCGCAGAGGCCGGGTCCTCGATGTGCGTGTGCAGGTCGATGAAGCCCGGCATGAGGAACGCCCCGCGCAGATCGATGGCACCCGGACGGTCGGCTGCCGCGGTGATCTCTGCGATACGACCGTCGTTGACGCGCAGGTTGACCGATCGTACGGTCGTCCCCGGACGACCGTCGATGAGACGTGCGTTGCTGAGCCAAAGATCCTGCGCGGTCGCCGCACCCGGCAACGCGACGAGGAACGCGATCAGCGCCGTGGACAGGCGGCTCAAAGCGCCGTCTTCTCGACCGGTCGGCCCTGCGACTGCCAGCCCGGGAAGTCGCCTTCAAGGTGCACGAGGCGGGTGTAGCCGGCTTTCTGCAGCGCCTCGAGCGCCATGTTGGCGCGGCGACCGCTCTGGCAATAGACGACGATCTCGGCATCCTTCGGCGCGCCGAGCAGCGCCGGATCGGCGACGAGCTGCTCGTGGGGCAGGTTGCGCGAGCCCGGCACGCGGCCGGCCGCGAACTCCTCGGCACGGCGCACATCGAGCACCAAGGGCGCGGGCGACGCAGCGCCCGGGGCGAGCCGCGCGGACAACACTTCGGCGCTCATCTGCGGCACGGCGGCCGCGGCAGCCACCGCAGGAGCGGGCGTCTGCGGCACCTTCACCAGCTTCGAGAGGTCATACCCCATGTCCGCGACCTTTTTGACGAGCGCCGCATAGCGCGCATCGTCGATCGTGGGCGTACGGGCCATGATCCAGACATAGTCGCGTGCGCTGCGCGCGATGATGGTCTCGGTGTAGTCGGCATCCACATGAGAGATCACATACTCGGCCTTGATGGGCCAGATGAACTGCATGCCCCAGATGGCGTTGTTGGTGCCGGGGATCACGAAACCCTTCGGGTTCATGACCTTCGCCTCGCCGTCGAAGGCGCCTTTGTTGAAGGTGAAGGTGGTCTTGATGGTGCCGTCCGGCGCGAGTTCGTAGGTCTCGATCGCGTTGTAGATGTCCTTCTCGATGAAGGTCGGGATGACGCCGATGACATACCACGGCCCCATGAAGCGCTGCAGGTCGACCTTCTCGACCACGGGCACGGTGACCTTCTCGGGCGAGACGCCGCAGGCACTGAGCGTGGCGGTGAGGGCGATCATCAGCAGCGCGGCGAGCGGTCGGCGCGGACCACCGCGGACCGGGAGGCGGATTTCCTTGGCCATATCGGACTCCTGTCGTGGATGGGGGTGTTCAGTCGGACCAGCCATGGGGCCCATCGTTCCCCGTGGCGACCGTCTTCGGGCCGGCGCTGCCGTCACTCGGCGATGTACCAACGCCGCTCGATCCGCTCGAGCACATAACGATCATACGGCAAGCCTTGACCGGTGAGGTCGTAGACCGCTCGCTCTCCACCCGCCTCATAGACCGGCGGCGTACGCTGCACGAGGCGCAACGCGGCGATCAGCAGCTCGCGGTTCGCGACGCTGCGGCTGCAGGAGGCGATGAGGGTGTCGAGCGCACGCGGGCCGAGACCGCGACGCAAGGACGGACTGAGGTGCTCGCGGTGGTAGACATCGCAGCGACCACCGACCAAGGCCTGCTCGGCGGCCGACAACATCGCAATGATGTCCGGCGTGCTTCGAGCGGTACTGCCCGTCGTGGCCTCACCCTCCGCGACCACCGAGGCCGCCGCGACACCAGCCGCGCCACCCGGACGCCGCGACCCACGCCCGGCCAGAAGGTCCTCGATGCGGGCATCGATCTCGGAGGGGAGCGCGGCCTTCCACTCGCGACCATAGGGCAGCAACGGAACGACCTCGACGACCTCGGTCGCACCGCGCTCACGCGGCGGCTTGCCCTTCACCACGGCGAGCACCCGATCGCCGTCGCGTACCGCGGCGAGACCTTGCAGCTCGGCATAGGATCGGGCGCGCAGATCCAGTTTGGGCCCCAACGCACGGAACAGATCGACGCTCGTCATGCGTTCGATGTCGGTAAGCGGCATCGCCACGCCGAACAAGCGGCCGCGCAGCGTGCTCTCTCCTCGCTCCGCCTCGGTGCGCAGCTTCTGCTGCAGCGTGATGCGCAACCGGTCCGCCTCGGACGGGTGCAGCGCATAGGCGACCGCCTGGGCATCGCCGGACGCCATCGCCTGCAGGAATTCGAGCGCTGCACGACGCTGCGCCCCGGTCAGATCATCCGCGCGCGCCACGGGCGGTGCGACACAGACCACCGCTGCGGACAGCAGGACCGCGAGCCAGGCCCGCAAGCGTTGCCCAGAGGAAGCACCGGGCTGTCTCACGATGAGGGCTCCTGTCGTCGGTACTGGCGCCCAAGCCATGCGCCGTTGAGCACCCATAGCACTGCGAGCCCGGCGCCGACCAGCGCCACCGACGCCGGTGAGGAGCCTGATGCCTCGAGCGCAGTCTTCGCTTGCGCGCCGATATAGTCGGCTGCGCGGTAGACCGGCAGGTCGATGAAGCTTTTGGCCTTGTACTTGGATTCGGTATCGAGCGTGCTCCAGAGCATCTCGCGACCCGGGCGGATGAAGGCGTACTCGCCCCAACGGCGCATCACCAAGAGCACGGCGATCATGCCGAAGACGTTGAACGCCAAGAGCATGAGGAACCCGACCGCGAGCACCGCCGGGACGATGGTCAACAGCGCGCCGACACCGAGCCGGGTCGCGATGCGTCCCGTGAAGAACAGTTGGGCGAAGATGGTCAAGGACTGCACGATGACATCGAGCAGCGCGAACACTTGGGTGCGCTGCTCGCGATCGACGAAGGTCTCCGAGACGATACGCAGCTGTTCGAAGTAGAGCACGGTGTTGACCAGCGACAGCAGCACCACGAACGAGGCGATGCCGAGCAGATAACGGGACTTCAGCACGATGAAGATACCGGCGAACGGATTGCCGCCGAGCCCCTCATCGTTGCGGCGCGGCACGTCATCTTCCGAAGACGAGGTCGAGGCCCCGGCAGATTTGGCGTACCACAGCTTGACGAGGACGCGTTGGCAGACGATCGCAGCGAGGAAGCCGCATGCCCCGAGGTACAGGACACCCGCGTTGCCGATGCGGGTGACGAGCAACCCGGCAAGCGCTGGGCCGACGAGCGCACCGAGTGTGCCGCCTGCGGCGATCACACCGAACAAGCGGCGCGCTTGACCGCCGTCGAAGAATTCGAGCAGGAAGCTCCAGAAGATCGACACCAAGAGCAGGTTCAGCACGCTGATCCAGACATAGAAGAACATGCCGACCCGCAGGTCGTCCGGATCGGCCTGGAAGGCAGCACCGATCGCCGCCAGCGTCAGCGCCACCATCCCGTAGATGCCGGGCAACAGCAGGCTGCGGCGAACCTTGCCGACCAGCCATCCATAGAGCGGCACGGCAAGGATCGCGAACAGCGCGGTGTAGGCCCAAAGATCGGCGACCCGCTCGGTGCCGAGCACCGTAGCGACCGTCTCGCGCACCGGACGCACCGCGAAATAGCTGCCGAGCACGAAGAAGAACAGGAGGAACGCGGCGACCACCACGGCGATCTCGCCCGGCTCGACCTTCGCGAAGCGTGATAACAGTCGCTGGAGCGGGGAGGCGGTCATGTCGCTGTGTCCTGCTGTGCCAGCAAATCGATCCGTTGGCCGGGCCGTGCGACAACCGCTTCAGCACCCTCGGAGCGGAGCGCATCACGCAACGCACCCGCAGCCTCCGGTTCACCGTGTACCAAACAGACCGGCGGTCGATGCTCGAAGGATCCATACCAGCGCAGTAGATCGGCCCGATCACCATGCGCCGAGAGCCCGCCGAGCGTGTGCACCTGTGCAGCGACCGCGACCGATGTACCGTAGATGCGGACCCCCGATTCACGATCGACCAAGGCACGCCCGAGCGTACCGGGCGCCTGGAACCCGGTGATCACCACATGACACTCCGGGCGGCTGAGGTTCTGCCGCAGGTGGTGCAGGATCCGTCCGCCGTTGCACATGCCGCTGCCGGCGATCACCAAGGCGTGCGAACGGTAGGCATTGATGGCGCGGGACTCGTCGGCGCTACGGCAGAAGTGGAGGTTGTCGAGCGGCGGCATACCGCCGAAGCTGCGGCGCAATCGCAGCGCGGCAGCATCGTGGCGGTCGGCATGTTTCCAATAGACCTCGCTCGCTTCGATCGCCATCGGGCTGTCCAGGAATACCTGCCAACGATGCAACCCCCACTGCCGATGGTGGGTGGCGAGCAGATAAAGGATCTCTTGGCTGCGCCCGACCGCGAAAGCCGGGATCAGGATGTTGCCACCATCACGATCGGCCGCGGCGATGATCTCGCCGAACTCAGCGATCGTGCTGCTGCGATCACGGTGCTCACGCCCGCCGTAAGTGCTCTCCATGACGACCAGATCGGCGCGGCTGAAGCGGTGGGGATCGAGCAGGATCGGCGAGTCGTACTGGCCGAGATCGCCGCTGAACACCAGCGTCCGCTCCTCGCCCGCCTCGCGCAGCCGCAGTTCGACGCTGGCCGAGCCCAAGATATGCCCCGCATCGTGCAACTGGAACGCCACACCTTCACAGGCATCGTGCCAAGCGCTGTAGGGTACTGCCCGCACGCGTTGCAATGTGAGTTCGACATCGTCGAGGTCGAACAGGGGCTGCATGAGCGGCTCGTCCGGCGCGCGCCGACGGTTGTTGCGATCGGTCTCTCGGGCGGCGAGGTCGGCCGTGTCGCGCAGCATGATCGGCAACAGGTCGCGGCAAGCGGCATTGGTGTAGATCGGTCCGCGAAAACCACGCTTGACGAGCAGCGGCAACCGGCCGCAGTGGTCGATATGCGCATGGCTCAGGACCACTGCGTCGATGGCGTCCGCCTCGAAAGGGAACGGCCCACGGTTGCGGACGCCCGCATCGCGGCCGCCCTGCAGCATGCCGCAGTCGAGCAGGACCTGCCGACCGGCCACCCGCAAGATGTGGCAGGAGCCGGTCACCTCACCCGCCGCGCCGTAGAACTCGATCTCCATGGGTTCCTCCCGCTTCAGGGACCCCCGTCATGGGTCATCATGCACCGGGTCGGGTATATTCTCCCCCAATCGCGACAGGAGAACGACTTTGACCACACTCGATGTGAACGGCCAACGGCGCGAGGTCGATGCCGAGCCCTCGATGCCCCTGCTTTGGGCGCTGCGGGACGTGCTCGGCCTGACCGGCACCAAGTACGGCTGTGGCATCGCCCAGTGCGGGGCCTGCACGGTCCACGTCGATGGTCAGCCGGTACGCTCCTGCGTCACGCCGGTAGCGGCGGTCGAAGGCATGCGCATCACCACCATCGAAGGGATCGGCGCGACCGACCTGCACGCCGTGCAGCAGGCGTGGCTCGAACTCGACGTGGCGCAGTGCGGCTACTGCCAATCCGGTCAGATCATGGCCGCCGCGGCCTTGGTCGCGGGGAACCCCGCCCCCACCGATGCGGATATCGATGCGGCGATGGACGGGAACCTCTGCCGCTGCGGCACCTACCCGCGCATCCGCGCGGCGGTGAAGCGCGCCGCGGAGATCGCCCGTACCGCCACAGCGTCCGCCGCCGTCGCGGTACCGAAGGGCTGAGCCGTTACGGGCCGGGTGGCGCAGCGTTCGCGCCGCTCAGATAATCGAGCGCGACACGTGCGAACGCACGCTGCCCCATCGGCAGCGCCGACTCGTCCACGAAGAAGAGGGGCGAGTGGTTGGAGGCCGCCGACAGCAGGTTCTGCTCGCGCGGCGTGATGCCGACGAAGAAGAAAAAGCTCGGCACTTTCTCCGCGAAGAACGCGAAATCCTCCGCGCCGGTCACCAGCGGCACCGGTCGTACATTGGTCGCTCCGGCGACGCTGCGCAGCGAAGGCAGCACACGCTCCGTCAGCGCCGGGTCGTTGCGCACCACCGGGTTGGAGCCCGGATCGAGCGCGAAGGTCGCGGTCGCTCCGCTCGCCTCGGCGGTGTGCGTCACCAAGCGCTCGATGTTCTTAAGGATCGTCGCACGCTGCTGCGGATCGAAGGTGCGGATGGTGCCGACCATCTCGACCTCGTCGGGCACGATGTTGTGGCGGATGCCGCCCTTGATCGCACCGACCGTGACGACCGCCGGGTTCGCCGTGATGTCGGTCTGGCGGCTGACCACGGTCTGCAGCGCGTTCACGATCTGTGATGAGACGACGATGGGGTCGATGCCGCCCCAGGGGCGCGCGCCGTGGGTCTGTCGACCCTTGACGACGATGCGGTAGGCGTCCGAGCCGGCCATCAGCGGGCCGCCGCGGTAGCCGATCATGCCGGTGGGCATGTTGGCGAAGACATGCAGCCCGAACACCGCCTCGGGCTTGTGCCGCTCGAGCACGCCTTCCTTGATCATCAGCGAGGCACCCCCCTCCTCGCCCGCCGGGGCGCCCTCTTCGGCAGGCTGGAACAGGAACACCACCGTCCCCGGAAGCTCGGCACGCACCGCTGCGAACGACTCGGCGATGCCCATGAGCATGGCCGTGTGCGTGTCATGGCCGCAAGCGTGCATCACACCGACGGTCTCGTTGCGGTAGGTGGCGGTGGCGCGCGAGCGGAACGGCAGATCGACCTGCTCGGTGACGGGCAGTGCGTCCATGTCGGCGCGCAGCGCGATCGTCGGACCGGGCTTGCCGCCCTTGAGCACACCCACCACACCGGTCTTGGCGACGCCGGTCTGCACCTCGAGGCCGAGGCGCTGCAGGTGATCAGCCACGATCTTCGAGGTGCGGAACTCGCGGTTGGAGAGTTCGGGGTTCTGGTGGAGATCGCGCCGCCAACCGATCATCCGCGGCTGGCCCGCTGCGAGCGCGGCGTCCACCTTGGCGTTCAGTGCCTCATCCGCCAGGAGTGCCTGCGGGGATGATACGGCGGCGAGGAGTGTGAGCGAGGCAGCCACGGCAAGTGCGGGGCGACGCGAGCAGCGGATGGACATGGGCACCTCGGACACAGCTTTGATGGATGCCGGCCCACGATACACCGGATCAGGCGAGCCGCAAGACCTCGTAGATCGAGACGCGGCCGCGGCGCTCGCCCACCGCGAGGAACCGGCCGTCCGGCGACCAACGCAGACACGAGGGTTCTGCCTCCGTGAGATGCGCATCGAGCGCCCCCGGCGTCTTGCCCGGCAGCCATAGAGACAGGCGCCAGTCGCGACCGATGCTGGCGAGCAGATTGCCGTTCGGCTGGAAGGCGAGCGCGTCGATGCGATCGGTGTGGCCGGCAAGCTGGAGCGGCCGCGAGCCCTCGGGGCCTCGACCGCCGAAATCCCACAACACCAGTTGATCGCCCGCCGCAGTGGCGAGCCAGCGTGAGTCGCCGCTGAAGGCGATGCAGTCGACCTTGCCGGGATAGCCGCGCATCTGTGAGTCGCGGCCGGTGTTGAGATACCAGAAATGCACCGATCCGTCCTGGGTGCCACAGGCGAGCACCTTGCCGTTGTCGCTGTAGGCCAATGCCACACACGGCGCCTCCCAAGCGAACTTTCGAAGCTCGAAACGCGGCGGTTCGATGCGATGCACGATGACACCACCGTTGACGGCAGCAGCGAGATCACGCCCTGGCCTGTCCCAGCCGATCGCCGCGATGCCCGCCTCCAACGGCGGCAACGCATGTGCGAGTTCCAGCGTCGATGTCCAAAGATTGAGCTGGCGTCCAGACGCCGTGGCGAGGCAGCGTCCGTCGGGCGCCCATGCGATCGATGTGAGACCGAGCGCACGCGGTCGCTGCAGCGCGAGCTGCTGACCGGCCACACCATCGTGCAACATGAGCGCTCCGTCCTGGCCGCAGGAGACGAAGTTCTCGCCACGCGGCTGCCACGCGACCGACAGCGCGCCGAGCAGGTGTTCGCCGACCTCGCGGGCCTGTAGTGCGCGACTGGCTGCGCCGGTCGACGACCCGACGGGCCGTGTGACCAGGAACACCTTGCCCTCGCCGCCCGCTACCGCCAGCCGTCCGCCATCGGGAGCCCAGGAGAGATCGGCCACGAAATCATCGAGCACCACCGCGCCGCGGGTCTCGAGCATCGCAGAGGGTCGCTTCATCGGCGGAACGCCCCGCGCAGGCTCACGCGACGCAGGACTCGAAGCCGGCCTCGATCTCCTGCCGGTCGAGGTTTCGGCCGATGAAGACCAAAGTATTGATGCGGGGTGCGCCGACCGGCCATGGCCGCTCGAGCTGACCGTCGAACATCATGTGGACGCCGTGGAAGACATACCGACGGTCCTCGCCGGAGAGCGCGATGACGCCCTTCATGCGGAAGATGTCTTCGCCACGGCTCTTGAGGAGATAGGAGATCCAGTCGTTGAACTTGCCGGGATCGACGGCTCGCGGGTCGCTGAGACCGATCGAGTGGATCTCGTCGTCGTGATGATGGGACGCGAAGGCACGCTGGACCGACGGCGCATGGCCGGCGAAGGCCAGACCCGCCTCGGCGGGGCCGTGCTCGCAGAACACCGCCACCGTGCCGGGCTGCGCCAGCTCGAGCACCGCGCCGCCGCCCGCATGCGAGATGTCGATGCGGTATGGCGCCGCGGCGGGACGCAACGCTCCGCCGCACGCGACCACGACGGGCGCTTCGGCGAAGGCACGCACCGCCGGTTCGATGCAAGCCGCCAACGCTGCATCATCGACACCGGCGGCAGGCAACACCACGAGCGCCAGACCATCTCCGTGGTTGTGGCCATGGTGGTCGTGGTGAGCGTGACCGTGATCGTGATGGTGGTCGTGGCCGTGATGGTCGTGGTGACCGTGATCATGGGCATGCGGCACTTCGCCACCGACCCGCAGTTCATGGCGACCGGCAGGCAAGTCATAAAGCCCCGCCCACTCGAACGGATACTCGGGCTCGAGGAACGCCGCGTCGACGGCAAGCGCGCGCTCGAGATCGAAGGCTCCGATGCCGAGCACGGCGTCGATCGGCACATCAGCATTTCGGGTCCGGTACAGGCGCGCCGTGCCGTTCATGCCCCGCACGCGCCGCTCGATGCGTTCGAGCGCCGCTTCACTGACGAGATCGGTCTTGTTGAGCAGCACCACATCGGCGAACGCGAGCTGCTCGGCCGGTTCGTCCATCTGCTCGAGATGCTGTTCGATATGGCGTGCATCGACCACCGTGACGATGGCGTCGAGCACGAACTGGCGCTTGAAATCGTCATCGAGGAAGAAGGTCTGCGCGACCGGCCCGGGATCGGCCATGCCGGTGGTCTCGACGATGATGTGGTCGAAACGGTCGCGGCGCTTGAGCAGCTGACCGAGGATGCGCAGCAGATCGCCGCGCACCGTGCAGCAGATGCAGCCGTTGTTGGTCTCGAAGATCTCCTCTTCGGCGCCGATCACGAGCTGGTGGTCGACGCCG
>Ga0208596_1000092_pt1 | contig 30292 bp, 38 predicted proteins | sample LakMenEpi12Jul11_FD_150686 | JGI IMG/M metagenome (GOLD analysis project Ga0208596, IMG submission 150686) | Freshwater microbial communities from Lake Mendota, WI - 12JUL2011 deep hole epilimnion (SPAdes) | ecosystem: Environmental > Aquatic > Freshwater > Lake > Epilimnion/Euphotic zone ...
ACTGGATGGAAGATATTATGAAATGTTGACATTTTTACCCTTGATAATACTACTATACTTAAATATGTAAAGTTTTGTAACGACATTCAACATTTCTGCCTTTTATTATACATAATAAACTACCAAATCATGCCCAAATTTAACATAAAATCTTTTAAAATATCTTGCCCTGAAACCGCAGCAGGAGCATCCAAAACCTCAACCTCTTTACCTTGTCTATAAATTTCCACTTGACGAGATTTCCGATTAATTAATATCCCCAAACGTATACCATTATCTATATATTCCCTCATCTTTTCCTGTGTACTCTTAAAACTATCACTAGGAGAAAGTAGCTCAATTACAAAATCAGGACATAAGGGAGGAAACTTTTCTTTTTCCTCATTAGTTAAATTATTCCATCTTTCTAACTTTATCCAAGCAGCACTAGGAGAATAAATAGAACCATTTGGTAAAATAAAACCGACATCAGAACCAAAAACTACACCTTGTGATTTTTCATCATTCCAATTTGCTAATTGAGCAGTTAAAGAAGCATTAATATTGCTAGATATACCTCCCAATAAAGGTTTTAATATCAGACTACCATCAGCATTACGTTCAATTTTGATTAGCTCATTAATTTGACATAATTCAAAAAATTGATTATCTGTTATTTGAATTGATAGAGGTAAATGGAGAGTGATAAAATTCATATTTCTTCTAAACCAATGTCATAACTTGCTCATATTCTTCTTTATGACTTTGCAAAGCATCCCAGACATCAACTTTTTGCTGAAGATTCAACCAAAGTCTAGGTCCATTTCCTAAAGCTTTACCAAGACGAATTGCAATATCTACAGTAATGGATTTTTCACCATTAATAATTTCCTGAATTGTTTGATTAGATACTCCTAAAATTTGGGCAAAATCGTTATAATTAATCTCTAAATCATCTAAAATATCTGCAATTACTTCACCTGGATGTATTGGTTTTACTAATCTATCTTGAGTAATATCTTGCAAATTATTCATAATCAATACTCCTTAAATATTTTAACTAACAGCATATTCTGTAAACTGCCTCATAAAAGGAGACTGAAAACCTAACACAATATCCCCCTTGGGAACTCCAGCAGCCACTAAATCAGCAGCAATATCATCCTCCGTCCCATTCCATTGCAGCCAAATTTTACCGCCTTTAATATCAATATGAATGATACAACTATGTACCCAATCTTGACCTTCCCAGCCGATATGAACTATTTGATAATGGTCACGTTCTGTATCAAAAATTGTCTCTACTTCTATATTGCCATAAGATGGTTTTTGCTTACTATATTCCTGTAATATTTGTTTTACAATCTGGCGATATCTAGTTAATGTATCCATTTAAAAATTACCTCTTGCTCTACATCATAAACAATCATTTTTAACTGATTTTCTAAAATCATATCTTTGGGGAAATCAAGTTGAAAAAATGTTTTGTAAGTTGTTAAAGGAACTGCTAAATATAAAACACGCTCCGGTTGCAACCTTCTCAATGCACCTCGATAATTAATAAATTGTCCTAATGCTGTATGAAATTCGGAAATAGCAGACGATCTTTCTAAAAAACTTTTGACTTCGACTGCAATTTTTTGTCCTTCCCGTTCTGCGGCTATTAGCTTTTCTGCGGCTAAATCAATAGAAAGATTAACTCCTCCTACACTAATTGTAAGTGGGTCATTAGTAACTTGCCAACCATCTTTTTGTAAAGCTATTTTAACAACTCCATGAAAAACATCTTTAGCTGACATACATATCTATTATTATATTGCTTATTCTATAATTAGATTACCAGAAAGCGATCGCACCTTCTACATCCCCAACAAGCGAACTGCTTGCAGCAGCGCAACGCTTACGCACTCCCCACATCCCCAAACAGCGATTACCAGGGAGTGCTTCGCTATTGCTAATCCATTTAATAGTCTAGGCTTTAATAGATTTATCAGCAGCATTAATTAATATTTCATCCATCCAAGCATTAATACTTTTTCCAGCTTTTTTAGCTGCAATGAAAATTTTTCTGTGATGTTCTGGAGTAGTTCTAAATGGCAATTTTCCAGAAAAAGGTTTATCAGGTTCTTCTCCTAATTCTTCACAAAAAGCTAAATAACCATCAATAGAAGTTTCAAATTCTTGACGTGCTTCTTCTACCGTTTTAGCTTTAAAAGTAATTACATCATTAATATCAAGAACTCTTCCAAAAAGTATTCCTGCTTCTACGTCTACTTCTATTGATGCCGTATATCCTTTATAAGTTAACATAATTTTAATAATCCTCACTCAGTTTTTTTGCGATTGATTTTACTACAAACTATTCATGGTTCAATTCCTGCTTTTATCAAAAATTCTCTCACTGATTTCACTGCTCCTTTATCGGTTTCTTTTTCTGGATGTGGTTCATGAAAATAACCTCTAACATCATTTAATTTAACTCTAACTCTTGAACCGCTACCTTGACTAACATCAGCACCTAAAGCTGTAAATAAATTTTCTATATCTTGCCAAATAATACTTGCTGATACAGGATTTGTAAAAATTAATTCTAAAATCTTTTGCTGTTTATTATTGAGATTCATCCTTTTTTACTTTTAACAGAAGCTAATATATAAGATATCATATTATGATATCATGTCAATAGATATTCTGAATAAAATGTGATTGTATCTCTTAAAACAGCGAACTGCTTGCAGCAGCGCAACGCTTACGCACTCCCCACATCCCAAAAGAGCTATATCTTCCCTTGACAAAATATTTTCATACAATTAACATGAAATTATCAAATAATTTATTGAAATTATGATGTTTAGCTTAAGCGATATTCACCCCTTATCAGAATTTCAGCGTGGAGCAAAGATGTTTCTGGATAAGTTAAAAGAAACTCAATCTCCCATTGTGTTGACTGTGAATGGTAAAGCTGCTGCTGTGGTTCAAGATGCTGAAAGTTATCAAAAACTGATTGATAGACTGGAATTACTGGAATCTGTTGCTAAGATCCGTCAAAGTATAAATGAGTTTGAACAAGGTGAGGGTATGCCCTTAAATCAAGCATTTGCAGAATTTAAGGAAACATAAGGCATACCGGATTGAGATTTCACCTAGTGCTATTGCTGATATTGAGAGTATTTTCCTGTGGATAAAAGAGGATTAAAAAATGTATGTCTAACTATCAAGAATTGTTACAACAAGCTAAAAGTCTGACTCCTGAAGAACAGCTTAAATTAGTTGAGGATTTATCTATCTTAATTCGTCAACAATTGAAAATGACATCAAACCCAAAGCGTAGTATTTTAGAATTGCGTGGTTTAGGTAAGGAAATTTGGGGAAATATTGACGCTCAAGAATATGTTAACCAGGAGCGTGATTCATGGAATGGTTAAATGAATTACAGGGTAAAATTATAGGTTTAGATACTGCACCGCTAATTTATTTTATAGAAGAAAATCCTAGTTATTTAGAAGTTACAGATGCTTTTTTTACAGCTATGTATAGAGGTGAGTTTAGTGTTGTCACGTCGGTTTTAACTATATCAGAAGTTTTAGTTTATCCTTTACGTGCAGGAAATACAATATTAGCTCAACAATATCGTGATATTCTTTTCAATTCTCAAGGTTTAATAACTATTGAAGTTTTACCAGATATTGCTGAAAATGCGGCTAAATTAAGAGCAGATTACAATTTAAGAACACCGGATGCTATTCAAATGGCTACTGCTATTTATGGTGGTGCGTCTTTTTTCTTGACAAATGATATACGTTTACCTTCTTTACCAGGGTTAACTGTGTTGGTTTTAAATCAATTGATAAGTTAAGTGCTTTGAAATACAGCGATCGCACTCCCACACCCCAAAAGCGATTCCTAGGTCGCGCTTCGCTATCGCACTCCCCACATCCCCAAACAGCGATTCCTAGGTCGCGCTTCGCTATCGCACCCCCACATCCCAAAACAGCGATTCCTAGGTCGCGCTTCGCTATCGCATTCCCACATCCCTAAACAGTGATCGCTCTCCCACACCCCAAAACAGCGATTGCTCTCCCACACCCCAAAAGAGATCGCATCCCAACATCCCCAAACAGCGATTCCTAGGTCGCGCTTCGCTATCGCATTCCCCACACTCCCAAAAGCGATTCCTAGGTCGCGCTTCGCTATCACCTAAATTCATCACCAGAATAAAAAATGATAAGATACTAATAAGATTTTATTCATATTAGAAACTTATGAATGTGAGTTTTCCGATACCAAAAGAACTTGAGTCTTATCTTGAGGTTCAGCTTCAATCTGGCAATTATGATACTGTAGCGGACTATTTTTTGATGTTGTTGCAGCAAGATCAACGGCGTAAGGATGCTCAAGCAAAATTAGCTAGTTTGTTGCAAGAAGGTTTGGACTCAGAAGCAGAACCTGTAACTCCTGAATATTGGCAAGATTTGCGCGGATCAATCCTTGGTAAGGCGCAGTAGTGAGTATGGCTTTTCAGGTAATTGTTCGCAATCGTGCTACTCAAGATATCAGACAACAAGCAAATTATATTTTGGTGAATGGTAATAGGGAATTAGGGGAGAAGTTTCTGGAGTTTGTTGAGTATGCTTTTGCTCAATTGGCGATAACTCCCAATATGGGTAAGGTTGTGTCGTCTTTGTCTGATATGGGAACAATTCGTCAGTGGCGGATTAAGAATTTTAAGGACTATTTGATTTTTTATACAGTTCAAGAGAAGTGGAGGTTCTACGGGTTTTGCATGGAGCGAGAGATTTAGAGGATCTCTTGCCATTCTTAGATGAGGAAGTTTAATTTTTTAATCGCTCTCCCACATCCCCAAAACAGCGATCGCACCCCCACATCCTCAACAAGCGATCGCACCCCACACATCCCCAAAAAGCGATTCCTGCGGAGCGCTTCGCTATCGCACCCTCTCAACACCCCAAACAGCGATCGCACTCCCACACCCCAAAAGCGATCGCATCCCCACACCCCTAAAACAGCGATCGCACATCCTCCAAACCCCCAAACAGCGATTCCTACGGAGCGCTTCGCTATCGCATTCCCAACATCCCTCAAAACAGCGATCGCACTCCCAACATCCCAAAAGCGATCGCACTCCCACACCCTAAAAGCGATCGCACTCCCAACATCCCAAACAGCGATCGCACTCCCACATTCCCAAAAGCGATCGCACCCCACATTCCCAAAAGCGATCGCACCCCACATTCCCAAAAGCGATCGCACCCCAACATCCCAAACAGCGATTCCTACGGAGCGCTTCGCTATCACCCCAACATCCCAAAAAACGATCGCTCTCCGAACATCCTCAAACAGCGATCGCACCCCCACACCCCAAAAGCGATCGCACCCCACATTCCCAAAAGCGATCGCACCCCAACATCCCAAACAGCGATTCCTACGGAGCGCTTCGCTATCGCACCCCAACATCCCAAAAAGCGATCGCTCTCTCACACAGCAGTTATTTTCACTAAAATATACTTTCTTATTTTTAAAATGGGTTAAGAATATCTTATAATATAGACTATTGATATTTTAAGGAGTCAATATTAATGCAAGTTATTATAACCAATATGACAATATCAGAATATTGTCAACAAATGAAAGAGAATAAAATCATAGTAAATCATAATTATCAAAGATCAGGAAAAATTTGGCCTCCAGCAGCCAAGTCTTATTTTATTGACACTTTGATTTTAGGTTTCCCTATTCCTAAACTATATATATACCAAGTAACGGATTTAAAAACTAGAAAAACAAATAAAGAAATTGTAGATGGACAACAAAGAAGCACTACTATATTATCATTTTATAATGATGAATTTAAAATATCTGGCAATAGCCAGTTCAGAGGTCGTAAATTTTCACAGTTAGAAGAAGAAGATCAAAGCAAATTCTTAAACTATCAATTAGGTATAGATAGTTTTGTTAATGCTACTCCCGACGAGATCAGACAGACTTTTAAACGCATGAATTCTTATACTGTTCCTTTAAATGCTCAAGAAAAACGATATGCGATATCTCAAGGATCTTTTAAGTGGTTCATAACAGAATTGTCGAATAGATACGCAGAAACACTTAAGAGTATTGGTGTTTTCTCTGAAAAAGAACTAAGTAGAATGGATGATGCAGAATTCTTATCTGATGTTATTTCTACACTGTTTTATGGTATAGAAAGATTCTCTGATCCAGGCTTAGATAAATTATATAAACAATACGAAGATGATTTTCCAAACTCGGTAGAAATTAATCAACAGATAGATAATGCCTTTTATTGGATATTGAAATGGAAAGAAATACATAGAACTGCAATTGTAAAATCTTACAATTTTTATGCATTGTTATTATCAGTCATACATCATTTGTACCCAAATCCTAAGTTAATGGAAGTCAGAAGTGTTGAAAAAAAACATGGCTTTACAGATGATATTGTACTATTTAATCTGAGTCAATTATCTGAGGTTTTAGAAAATAAGAACTCAATCGAAGATAAAAGCAAATATTCTGATTTTGTTAAAGCAGCTTCGGCAACTACCACCAAAGGACATAGAGAAATAAGGTTTAAATATTTTTGTCAAGCTCTAGAACCACAGATTGTATAATGAGACCACACAAAAACCTGATAAAACTCCAAAAAGCAGCTATTAAAAGATTAACTAGGCTAGAGCAGTTATCAACTAATATTCTATCTATTTCTTCAAATAGGGAGGTTGAAACTCTCTTAACATATATAACTATAGAAACCTTAAATACGTGGAGTAATTTTTCCCGTTCTTTTTATCTATCTTGTGTATTATCAGCTAAAACAGTGAGTGGTACAAGAATCACAATTAGTACAACAATAGCTAACTTTAATGATGCAATTGGTTTGGTTATTCCAGCAAATAAAAAACGTCATGCTACTCCTAATAATGCTGGGATTTGGCATCGCCGATTTGAACCTACTTGGCACGATCCAAGAGTTATCATGGATATATGCAATCAGATTGGTTGTTCAAATATTACTCAAATTCAATCAGGTTTTTCTGGAGGACTAACTGTTTTTAATAATTTGCCTACTTTCAGAAATTTTTATGCTCATAGAAATCAACAAACTGAATATGCAGCTATGCAAATTGCTTCTCAATACGGTATTTCTAATCTATTAAAACCATCACAAATTTTGCTTTCATTACCATTGAATAGAAGCCAGCCTTTATTAATTGAATGGATAGATGAACTTATATTAACAGTTGAGTATTTATGTTATGAGTAAAGAATTTTATATTTAAATAATCCAGCATTAATATTTCAAAGTAAGCGCGTTACAATACGTCATGATTATGGATACTGACAATCTAATTAAAATATATTTGCTACCCCAATACATTTACCAAATCATGCCTAAATTCAAAACAAAACCCTTTAAAACATCTTCCCCCGAAACCGTAGCAGGAGAATCTAAAACTTCAACCTCTTTTCCTGATCTATAAATCTCCACCTGACGAGATTTGCGATTAATTAATATACCTAAACGCACACCATTATCTATATATTCCTTCATCTTTTCCTGTGTAGTCTTCAAACTATCACTAGGAGAAAGTAACTCAATTACAAAATCAGGACAAATAGGAGGAAACTTTCGTTTTTCCTCATCAGTTAAAGCATCCCATCTTTCTAACTTAATCCAAGAAGCATCAGGAGAACGATCTGCACCATTTGGTAATTTAAAACCAGTAGAAGAATCAAAAGCTATCCCAGTACCATCAGCATCAGTCCAATTAAATAATTGTTGATTGAGTCTACCATTACGATTTCCCGTTTCTCCCCCCGCAGGTGACATAATTATTAATTCCCCATTTGCGTTTCTTTCAAATCTCAATTCGCGGTTATTTTGACATAGCTGAAAAAACTGATCATCAGTCATATCTATCACTGATTTTAAACTCACAGTTAAAGCATTCATAGCCATATCCTACAATTACAAAAATTATCACCTTACTCAAATCATAAACCAATCTCTCTCTTTCTCCGCGCCTCTGCGCCTCTGCGTGCAAAAAATCAAAAATAGGCAGGTTTTTTACCTGCCCATTTAATCCTATTCTATACCCTCAATCCGGTTTTCCACCTCCTGATACAACTCACGTAACCGGTCTAAATTCTCCTCGCTAGTTTCCCAATAACCGCGTCCATTCATTTCCAACAAAGTAGAAACAATCTTGCGGAAAGAATGAGGATTGAGATTCATGAGACGCTTTTGCATTTCCTCATCTTTGATGAAAGTCTCATTCGTGTCCTCATAAACCCAGTTATCCACAGCGCCAGCAGTCGCACTCCAACCAGTCGTATTTACCAACCGCTTAGAAAGTTCGCGCACACCTTCATAACCGTGAGATAACATTCCCTCATACCATTTGGGATTTAACAACTTAGTCCGCGCATCTAAACGCACAGTTTCTGATAAACTTCTCACCTGTGCATTCGCAGTAGTTGTATCTGCAATGTAAGATGCAGGTTTCTTGCCATCTGCACGCAGACTTGCTACTAACTTAGTAGGATCAGAGTCAAAATAATGGGAAACATCTGTTAAACTGATTTCCGAAGAATCGAGATTCTGGAAAGTTGCATCAGCAGTTTTCAAAGTAGTTTCAAAAATCTCCCGCGACTCATCCATAACCCCAGGATTATCAGAATTGAAAGAGAAAGATTTGCGCTTCAAATACATTTCTTGCAACTCAGCTTCACTATCCCAAGTGCTATTCTCCACCGCTAGGTTAATATTAGAAGAATAAGAACCGGAAGCATTAGAGAAAACGCGAGTTGCAGCTTGACGCAGATTTATCCCCATGTCCTCCGCTTGTTTCAAAGCGTGCTTGCGGACAAAGTTCATTTCCAAAGGTTCATCAGCTTCCGCAGCCATTTTTACACCTTGGTCTAGCAAATTCATTTGGTTAATGAACAAGTCGCGGAATACACCAGAACAGTTAATTACAACATCAATTCTAGGACGACCCAACTCTGATAAAGGTATCAATTCCAACTTATTCACCCGTCCCAAAGCATCGGGTACTGGACGCACACCAATCATCCACATAATTTGGGCGAGGGATTCCCCGTAGGTTTTGATGTTATCTGTACCCCAGAGGACACAGGCAATGGTTTCTGGCCAATTTCCATCATTTTCTGACTTGTTGCGTTCCAACAACCTATCAACGACGATTTTCGCAGATTGGACTGCGGCAGAAGTGGGGATAGATTGGGGATCTAAAGCGTGAATATTTTTACCTGTGGGTAATACGTCAGGATTACGGATAGGATCTCCACCGGGACCAGGGAGAATATATTCACCTGCTAAACCTTGGAGAAGTCCACCCAGTTCGTTATCTGCACAAACTTGTTTTAAGCAGAATTCCAAATATTCAAACAGAGGTTTTAATGCAGAGGTGTCAACTTTGGGATAACCTGATTGATGCAGTGATTCTACCCAAGGTTCTTTTCTCCCCATATTGAAGAAATTCAACTTGGAAACCGCGATAACTCGACCTTCTGCGTCAATTTGTTCTTGAACTAATGCCGTTACAGCCGCACGGGTAGCGAGGGTGATATCTTGTAATAGTTGCACATCTGCCAAAATTCCGGCATCGTTGTTTCTGTAGATATCTTCAATGGTGCGTCCCAGACTTCTGGCAATAATTCCCGGTAAACCTTGAATTTCTTCCTCTTGCCGATCTAAACTAGCAATGTTGACCAAAGTTGCGATCGCTTCTTCGGCACTAGGAGGCTTACCAATCACGTGCAGTCCACAAGGTAACAAGCGCGATTCAATCTCCATCAACCGCCGATAAACGCTACCCACAATGTTATCCCGTTCTTCCGAGGACATATCCTTAGAATCGGTTTCTGGTAACTCAATATCCTTGTCTAAGTTGACAATACGGCATTTATCCATGATGGAATTGACAATGGAAACACCCCGGCCAGTGTCTTTCAAAGTTTGGTAAGAAGCAATTAACTCGCTGAGTTCCTTCAACCCTTTGTATAAACCAGCGTTTTCCGCAGGTGGTGTCAGGTAAGAAATTGTTTCTGCGTAACTGCGACGTTTGGCAATTGTGGCTTCACTGGGGTTATTAGCTGCGTAATAATACAGGTTAGGAATTGAGCCAATTAGTTGATCTGGGTAACAATCACCGGACATTCCCATTTGCTTACCAGGCATAAATTCCAATGAGCCATGTGTCCCAAAGTGTAACACAGCATCAGCGCCCCAAATCCGTTCTAGATAGGTGTAGTAAGCTGCAAAACCGTGATGAGGACTTGCGGAACGGGAGAATAACAACCGCATGGGGTCGCCTTCATAACCAAATGTTGGCTGCACACCAATGAAGACATTACCAAATTGTTTCCCGTAAATCAAGAGATTTTGTCCGTCGCTGTTGAGGTTTCCGGGAGGTGGTCCCCAGTTCTCTTCTAAGCGGTGGGAGTAGGGTGTCAGTGCTTCATATTCTGGCACAGACATTTTGTAAGCAACGTTGAGTTCGGGGCTGTTGTATTGTGCTTGTGCGTCGTGGATGACTTGTTCTAGCAATTCTTGGGCGTTTGCAGGAATGTCTTGCACGTCGTAACCGTTGTTTCTGAGTCCTTGTAAAACCTCGAAAATAGAACCGAATACGTCTAAATATGCGGCTGTACCCACGTTACCTTTGTCGGGAGGGAAGCTGAAAACGGTGATGGCAACTTTCTTGTCTAGTTTGGGTTTGCGGCGCAGATTTGCCCATTTTAAGGCGCGTTGAGCAACTATTTCTACTCTATCTTGTAAAGCGATCGCTCTGCCTGTTGCCCCATCTTTACCTGATAGGATGATTGGCTCAATTGCGCCGTCTAGTTCAGGTATAGCAATCTGTAAAGCCACTTGAATGGGATGTAACCCCAAATCGCTATCGAGCCATTCTTCGGTGGTTTGGAAGACCAAAGGCAAGGCAACCATGTAAGGACGATTTAACCTTTTTAATGCTTCAATGGCTTTAGGATGATCCTGTCTAGCGGGTCCACCCACCAAAGCGAAACCAGTTAAGGATACTACCGCATCTATCAACTGCATTTTTGTAATTGGTTCATAGAAGTAAGCTTCTATTGGTTTAGAGAAATCCAAACCACCAGCAAAAACAGGAAGAACTCTTGCCCCTAAAGATTCCAATTCCTGCACAATTGCCACATAATGGGCATCATCGCCGGTAACGAGGTGAGTCCGTTGTAAAACCAAACCTACACAGGGTGCAAGGGGGTCTTTCAGGTTACTAGAAATGTCCTTGCGAGCAGAATACCAGTTAAGATATTCTCGCACATCCTCAAACATGGTTGGTGCTAAAGGATGCCAAATACCCATGTCGGGATAAACAACTGGTGCTTCATACTTAGCAGCAGCAAAGCTTTCTTTTTCTACGCCTTTCAATACGTATTTATCAGCCAGCATCAGCAAGAAGTTTTCCAGGTTTTCGGCTGAACCACCTAGCCAATACTGAAAACTCAGCATGAAGTTTCTCGCGTCTTGTGCTTTTTCCATGGGGAGGAATTTCAGCACTTGGGGAAGTGTCCGCAATAACTTCAACATTCCGTCTTGGAAACCAGCGCCAGATTTCTCTTTGCGCTTTTTCATGAAGTTAGCGATTACGCTTTTGGATTGTCCTAACTGCGCCAAAGAGAAGCTACCCATTTTATTGAGGCGCATAACTTCGGGCATGGAGGGGAAGACAACGGATACATCTAGGTTATCACGATGGGGTTCAACTGCGGCAACTACTTTCTGTGCTAAGTCTTCTATAAAAATTAGAGAAGCAATGAATATATTAGCACTGGCTATATCGCGTTTCAACTCCTCATAGTTTTCAGAGTTGCGTAGTTCTTCAATCAAGTATCCACTGATTTCTATTGCTATGCTGGGATGATTAGCGTTAATTTCCCGTACCGCTTGGGACAAGGAACTCTGGTACTGGGACTCCAGCACGACATAGACAACCTTGATTAACTTACGTCCCCGTAAATCGTCAGGTGCAATATGTCGAATCGTGGACTTGACTTGGGTAAACATTCAAATAAGCTCCTTTAAGGCGTGTTCTCATGAAGTTAGTCGCGGCTAATATGGCCGTTTGTAACTGCAATTATTTTCGGCAATAAGAGTTTTTTAGCAGAAAACTCGGATTCTGTGGGGGTTTTGTCCTATATCTGACACAAAATGATATAGAAAAAGAAATAATTATTAATGAATCTTAACAAAGAATGCAGGTTCTCTCACCTGTTTTTAAATTTTGTTTACATAATTATGCTGTTACGTAACAAAACATTAGCGCTGACAGTATTGTGATATTCTGGTTTTGAGTTGGGAGCGATCTCTTACCGCTCAATTTGATTGTTAGCTAGATAGCTTTTACAAGGAAATGGTAGAGGTAGATATACAAATATGGCTGATTCTAAGCAAATACCTCCTAGCTGGTTGGGATTTCATAGGGATGGATTGGTAGTTACATTGATCCTTGACTGTCTGTGGTCAATTATAGAGGTAGCTGCCGGTGCAACTATTGTTGGGATTCCAGCAATTCCCTTCATAGCTTTTTCACTTTTTGGTATAAGTTCCTACATTGTTTTTTTAAAACAGAGGGCTTTAGGTGACAGTTATATCCAAACAACTTGGAAATCTATATTTCTTGGTGCGATCGCAGGAGTTCCATTTCCAGTTTTTTTTACAATGCTATTTTTTGTATTTGCAGTAGCGAATCAAATATTACCAAAAACTAAAGGAATAGCGGTTCAATTGCCTACTTTTGATCATCATAGCGTGGGTAAGTTTATAAATGAATTTAAAGAAGTTGAAGAATTACTACAACTTCTTGTAAAAGAAGTGGATGCTTCAAAAGTAAGCGATAAAGTTAAAAAAAATATTGATTTCTTGAATGATAAGGGAATGATATCAACAGATTTGGCTAAATCACTGAATAAAATCCGAGAGTCCAGGAATGGAGTTGCCCATTCAGCTTCAAAAATTCCCGATTTAGGGGACATGAGGTTACTCAAAGAAGTCAAAGATGAACTTGATGTGATATTTAAACGTAAATAAATATCTAAAAGAAAAAATCATAGTTCTTATAGATAGATTGTTTTGAAATATTAAACCCAACAGTTTTCCGTTTTTTCACTAACATTTCTAACCCCAGTTTACAATCCTATTACTTCTTGTCATTCGTTTCTATCCCTACGGGACGCTACACGAACGTGGTTTGTTATTTCTTAAACTAGGAAATTTACAGATTAATTAATAATCAAGAATCGGTTTGTAGTCAATTAGGGATGATTTTGTCTGAATCAGGATAACCAGGATTAAAGGATTTACAGGATGTTATTTAATAATTGTTGGTGAAAATTCGGGGATTATTTTGTTTATTCTGATATGGCTAACGTCACGCTACGCTATCAGACAATTACAACATTAACCACCAACAAACAAATGAGCAATTACATCCTGTACATCCTCAAATCCTGGACATCCTGATTCAGACAAAAAATCCGCGTTCATCTGCGTTTATCAGCGTTCACCCCCTGAATCAAGGATCAAAAATAGGCGATCGTTTAAAATTAGGGTTGTGAGCGATCGCGTTTGGGGATGTTGGGGTGCGATAGCGAAGCGCTCCGTAGGAATCGTTTAAAATTGGGGTTGTGAGCGATCGCACTTTAGGAATAAGTTGGAATTGCGATAGCGAAGCGCTCCGTAGGAATCGCTTAAAATTAGGGGGTTGTGAGCGATAGCGAAGCGCTCCGCAGGAATCGCTGTTTGGGGATGTTGGGGTGCGATCGCTTTATTTTTGTACTAATTTAAAAAATGTTTCTTTGTCAATACCAATATCTTGAATCATTCCCATTAAAGTACCTGGTTTAATGTCTTTTCCTTGATGAATTGGAACAACAACTCTTAAACCATTAGTATTCTTGTAAATAGCATGACTACCTTTTTGTCTGTCAAAATAAAAACCCAAATTTTCGATAACCCTAATAAAATCTTTAGCTTTTATACTTGGTAAATTACTCATAATAAAATACTTAATGGCTTAACAATTAAATCCTCTTTAGGAACAGGTTGATTATCAGCTATTAAACTTTCAATATATAATTCAATAGCTTCTGTAATATTCTCAATTGTTTCTTCAAAAGAATCTCCTTGAGAATGACAACCTTTGAGAACAGGACAAAAGGCATGATAACCCCCATCTTGTTCCTTTTCCACAAGTACAGTGTAATTGTAAATTTGTTTACTTTTGTTATCCATATATCTTTACGTTTTTTGAGTTAGTGATTTTTAGCGTTGATTTATTCCATGATAAACGGTTTGGGGAATTTGGGAGAAGTGCATTAGCGTAAGCGTTGCACTCAGTAGGAATCGCTGTTTGGGGATGTGGGAGTGCGATAGCGTAAGCGCGACCTAGGAATCGTGTAAAATTGGGGTGGTTGTGTGCGACAGCGAAGCGCGACCTAGGAATCGCTGTTTAGGAATAAGTTGGGAGAGCGATAGTTTAAAATTAGGGTGGTTGTGAGCGATAGCGAAGCACTCTAACTAGATCCCAGACTTCTGAACATAACAGATAATTAATTGATATGATCAAAGAAGAAGCCGGGGATCTTCAACCCAGTTTATAATCTTCTTCCTCTGTGTCTGGAGTGGTTGGTTATTTCTTCAAATAAGAAAATTACAGATCAATCAATAATCAAGAATTGGTTTGTGGTCAGTTAGAATTTTTTTGTCAGAATCAGGATAACCAGGATTAAAGGATTTACAGGATGTTATTTAATAATTGTTGGTGAAAATTTGGGGATGATTTTGTTTATTCTGATATGGCTAACGCCACGCTACGCTATCAGACAATTACAACATTAACCACCAACAAACAAATGAGCAATTACATCCTAAATCCTGGACATCCTGATTCAGACAAAAAATCCGCGTTCATCTGCGTTTATCAGCGTTCACCCCTAAATCAAGGATCAAAAATAGGCGATCGTTTAAAATTAGGGTTGTGAGCGATCGCTTAAAATTAGGGTAGTTGTGAGCGATAGCGAAGCACTGCTACAAGCAGTTCGCTGTTTGGGGATGTTGGGGTGCGATATTTCATTATTAGCAAAGCTACAAGAGAAATACTAAAATAAATAAAGTAATTTAGTTGAGAGCATTTATGCAACAAATTAACACATTTGAAGAAGTTCTCAATCTAGTGACTGAGCTATCAGTTGATCAACAAGAACTACTAATTAGTATCCTACAACGTCGAATAGCTGATATGCGACGAAAAGAATTAGCAAGTTCATCACAGGAAGCACTAGCTGAATTTAGAACTGGTAATCTTAAACCTCAAACCGCAATTGAAGCGATCGCTGAATTAAGAACTTACTTAAATAATAATGAAACATAATGAGAAAACTGGTTCTTACTTCTCGCTTCAAGCGATCTTTGCGAAAATTCATCAAACATGATCAGAATTTACAAGCACGTATTTAGTAAACATTACAGCAAATGGAAACAGATTTATTTGCTTCTAACCTTGCTACTCATCAGTTAAAAGGTGAGTTTGATGGTTTACGTGCTTGTTCCTGTGGATATGACTGTCGGATTATTTTCTCTATGGAAAAAGATGATGAAACTGGTGAAGAAGTATTGGTTCTTTTAAACATAGGTTCTCATGATGATGTCTACTAAAAGAGATTGATCGCTGTTTAGGAATAAGTTGGGAGAGCGTTTAAAATTGTATCCAAACGATTCAACAATGCGACAACAAAGCCAGTATCAGCTACTGCTGGGGTTCTTTCCATGTCCAACCTGATTTCTCTGTCACTTCATTTTGGAGAATATCTTCGGAATTAATAGCTAAATCAGGTGTGGCTGCAAATAAGCCAATTAACGGATCAGATACAGCATCATTAACTGTTTCTAGTGATTGAATTTCCAGGTATGATCTGACAGCTTCACTAATAATTGATTCCGGTGATTGACCACGTTTACTAGCCAAATTGATCAGTTTTTCGAGTAAAGTCTGTTCTGGATTCCAGTTAAATGTAGATTTCACAAGATAACTTCTCTCTTATTAACCACGAAAAACATTATAACAAATAAGTGCAATTTTATTAACTAATTATTTGCTTAGTGTCTTAATGAAGAAGCGCGACCTAGTAATCGCTTAAAATTAGGGTAGTTGTGAGCGATAGCGAAGCGCTGCTACAAGCAGTTCGCTGTTTGGGGATGTTGGAGAGCGATGGTTTAGAATTGGGGTTGTGAGCGATCGCCTAGAGTGCGCTACCATTTGTTTAGTCATTTTTAGGATCAGAATTGATTGTGACTACATCTTTCAACATTAACGAAGCCTTACTAAAAGAGGCGTTGGCACTTGATAATCAGGTAAACATTGATTCTTTAGTAGAAACAGCACTGCGCGAATATATTCAACGTCGTAAGCGGCTCAAAGTATTAGACCTCTTTGGAACTATCGAGTATGACGAAAGCTATAACTATAACAGCAACGTCATCAAGCATGAGCATTATTGTTGATATAGCTAGTTATGCAAATTCATGTTCCAATTAGAGTATATTAAAAAACAGTTGTCTTTTTAGTTTCCCAAATGAACGACATCAAAAGAATAGACACAAACGCCTATGTGACAGTACAAGGGCAATATGCTGTAGTCAATGAAGGTTCTGGCTATGCCATTATCAATACTCACACAAAACAGGTAATTGCCCGCAATATCTCATCTTTCTTGGACTGTCTAAAAACTCTAGAGTATATCTTTAGTAATGCTGAATCTCAAAATTCAGATCAAATCCAAAACTCTGCTTTTATTTCTGAACCAAACACTCCTCCTAAATCAGTTCAAGAAAACATTAATTATGAACCTAAAAAACTAGATGAACTAGATTTTGCTCTTGTCAGAAGTCTAGCCTCGTATTTTGAAGAAATGAATGGTAAAATCCGCCATTATCGTAAAGATCATAATGCTTCAGAAGAAGAAGCAGATGTAATAGGGAGTTATTACCTAAAGACCGCTGGTATTGTTAGGGGTGTTAAAACTGAAAAAGATTTGGTAGAACTGATTGAATATATAGAAAACCTCAAGGAAAAGGTTAGTATATACAAGCATGAAAGCTATAAATATCGTTGGTCTACAAGTTTAGAAAACAACGTTCTAGCTAAATTAAAGAAAATAATGGATAGACTCAAAAATTAATTAAAAGACGTTTTTATTACTGCTAATTGCAAAGGAAAAAATATGAAATCGCTTTTAGGAAATAGAGACGTTTAAGGTTAATTAAACGTCCCTAAATTTTGATTTTAATCTCTTATGAAACTACTGGAGGTTGAACTAAATTTTCTCCGCCTTGAACAACAGTTACAGATTCAATTTTATCACCAGCTTTGAGTTTATCTAAAATCTCTCTACCTTCAGTCAGATAACCAAACACAGAATAACGACCATCTAAAAGATTGCGTCCTGCGGGAGTAAGTTCTGGGTCAAACAAAAAGAAGAAAATTTGAGAAGAAGCGCCATTATCATCACTTTCTGGACGGGCCATAACTAAAGCGCCAAAAGATGAAAACGGTAAAACCGGCATATCTAAATAACGCCCAGCTTCTTCCAAAGTAATACCGTAGGTTGGTTCTTTTTCACCTTGGACTAAAATCTCTAAAGGAATAGCCCGATATTTACCAGTTTCAGGGTCAATAAAACCGACTTCCTTACCTACGGGATCTCCAGTTTGTAAAAAGTAAGATTCTTCAGAACGGGTAAATTCTAAACCGTTATAAAAACCTCTTTGTACTAAATCCACGAAATTACCAGCAGTAACAGGTGCGCTATAGCCATCTACAACTACAGTCAAATCGCCCTTATTAGTTTTGAAAGCAATAGTAGCCCGTCCTTTGAGTTGGGGCAAATTACTGTACTCAGCAGGAACATCAAAGGGAAATTCCTTCACCATTGATTCTTCTAACAAGCTGACAAGATCCAGTAATTTAGCTCTTTCATCAAGAACTGCTTCCTTTCGTTTAGTTTTAACTACTTCTTGCAGTTTTGTAATGCCAGATTTCAATTCAGTCATCCAAGCTTGGGCTTGAGGTTGGCGTTCTTCCGGAATACTTGCTAATATTTGGGAAGGTTTATCGAGTATCCGGGATGCTTGCTTGAGGTCATTATTAACTGCACTCCAACGCTTATTTGCCCGCAGTTGGTTAGAAATATCTTCTAAACTAGCTTGTAGTTTACGTACGGGTTGATTATTTATCGGCAGTGCATAGCGCAACAAAGCCTTACCGTCAGTGATTGCGTTTCCCCGTGGTAAGCCAGCATTACTAGTGGCAGTCCACCCAGTCGTACTTATGCCTAAAAATATTGTTAAGAGCAATATTACCTTTAGGCTACTCTTCACCCAGGACTTAAATAAGTTCAACATGAAATTTCCCTTTCTTCAGCATCAAAGTGTTGACTGGAAGTAATTCACTAATTATCTTCCCACATTGAGGGACTGGGGATTAATGAACCAGGGAGCAGTTGTCAGTTGTCAGTTTCCCTGTTCCCTCTTTCCTGAGAACTAACAACTTATGGCGCGGGAAGGGTACAATAAATGCCGATTGTCTTGCAAAATTTGAAAGTTTCATGATCTCTAGTAACGACTTTCGACCTGGTGTTTCAATTGTATTAGATGGTTCAGTCTGGCGCGTGATAGATTTTCTTCACGTTAAGCCAGGCAAGGGTTCTGCCTTCGTGCGGACAACTTTAAAAAATGTCCAAACTGGGAAACAGTTAGAAAAAACTTTTCGGGCTGGGGAAACCGTTCCCCAGGCAACTTTGGAAAAAGTAACGATGCAATATACCTATAAGGACGGTGATGAGTTTGTCTTTATGGATATGGAAAGTTATGAAGAAGGTAAATTAACTACAGCGCAAATCGGCGATCGCGTCAAGTACCTAAAAGAAGGTATGGAAGTTAACGTAATTCGCTGGGGTGAACAGGTACTGGAAGTGGAACTACCTAATTCTGTAGTCTTGGAAATTGTCCAAACAGATCCAGGTGTCAAAGGTGATACTGCTACAGGTGGTACTAAACCCGCAACTCTGGAAACTGGTGCAATTATCATGGTTCCTTTGTTTATTGCCCAAGGGGAGCGAATTAAGATTGATACCAGAGAAGACAAGTATTTAGGCAGGGAGTGATTTTTCTCATTTTTTTTGATACTAACTGGGAATAGTGAGGACTAAAGCCCAAATTGGTATTAATGATTTCAATCCCTTTTTTATAGAGGGATTAAATCCCTGCCTTACTGAGAATTTTAATTTAACAATTAGGTCGAGGTAAAATAATTGTGACATTAGACTTTAATGAAATCCGTCAGCTATTAGTAACTATTGCCCAAACAGATATCGCGGAAGTTACCCTCAAAAATAATGAATTTGAGCTAACAGTACGGAAAGCTGTCAGTTTTAGCAATAATCCCCAAGGAATGGTTAGTGGTGTAGTTAATGCTGGTATAACCCAGTTGGGATCTACAACTCCACCCAGTGCAATTTTTGAAGGAGGTGTAATAAATAAGGTTGTGGATAATTCTCTGGCACAACCTGCTCATTCTTCTTCACCAATTAATCAAAAATTGGTTGAAGTCCCATCACCAATGGTAGGGACTTTCTACCGCGCTCCTGCACCGGGTGAGGCTGCATTTGTGGAAGTGGGCGATCGCGTCAAAGCTGGTCAAAGTGTGTGTATCATTGAAGCTATGAAGCTAATGAATGAAATTGAAGCCGAAGTCTCTGGACAGGTAATGGAAATTTTAGTTCAAAATGGTGAACCAGTAGAATATGGTCAAGCTTTGATGAGAATTAACCCCGATTAATTATTAAATAGGTAACTAACAACTGACCAATGACCAATGACAACTGACAACTGACAACTAACAACTGACCACTGACAACTGACCACTGACAACTGACAACTGACAACTGACCACTGACCACTAACTAAAGCGGATAATTTTTCTGAAAACTTTCGCGGGTGAGTGGTTGTGGTATTTCCACACCTTCACCACCTAAAACCTCTAAGGGTTTACCGTTGACATCAATATATACTTTAGCTTGAGGATTTAAACTAGTAGCAGTATATACAACTTGTCCAACCCGTCCCATCATAGAACTGCTACCGCCACCAGTGGTAAAGTTTTCAGATAAGTTCACATGAACATCATTATTTTCCGCTTTTATTCCTAATAGTTCAGTCCCCTTGGGAATAGTGGTAGAATCACTACCTTCACTAGGACCGGCTAATAAAGTTTTAAATGCTGCTTCTAAAACTTGGTCGGGTTGGGTAGCAGCAATTTTCAAGGGTTGGGGAACTAAAGCCAGCCGATTTTCTTTAGATTTGAGCCAATATATACTAGCAGTTTGTTCATTACCCTGTTGAGTTACTGGCTGCTTAATAGTTTGTGAGGAGTTGGTAGGTGTGGGAGTATCAGGAGTTTGGGCAGAAAACCAAGCTACACTACCACTTACTGCTACCACGGCTGCGGATATAGCTGCTACCACACCAGAAGAAATACTGTTAGTTCTTTGTTGGTCGTTCATATATAAAACCTACTGGATTAAGGACGGGAATACTATTTGTAAGATAAGCAGCGTGTTTATAAAGGTTTTATCCCCGATACAAGTCTTTGGTTATGATTTGTACATAAACTGCTGTTGCTGGTTTTGCTCTCACCTACTCTAATTGTAGAGTTATCTTTTTCGGTCCGTCACTTTTTCCTTTATCTAAATCTTATGGTTTTTTGAAAAAAGATTTAAATTAGAATTGGGTAAAATGTAGTACGCCAGTCAGTTGGTAACTGGATTATGAGGTATAATTTATGTTTTCTTTTCACGCAGAGGCGCGGGAGGTAAGAGTTTAAGAAGGTAATTTTTGCAGGTTTCCTGAAAAATATGTTGACTAGTTATAGTATAATTGATTAATATCTCCGATGTGGTTGCTATGGTTGTCACTGCTTCGACCCACAAGATTACCTGGGAACTTTTGCCTGAAGACTTCATTTTAGACGATGAACCTGTGGATAATGTCAATCAACCTTCTTTGGCTGCGGCGCTCACGGAAAGTCTACAATTGGCGGGGAAACTCGCAGAAACAGCCCTCGCTACGACCAATTATGGTATCTGTACCGCAGTTAATGACAAAATTGTGGTGAAAGCACCTGATTGGGCTTATATACCGAAAATTACCGGATCTAGAGAGCAAATACAACGCAGTTATACCCCTCACAAACAGGGTGAACTTCCTGTGGTGGTGATGGAATTTCTTTCGGATACAAATGGGAGTGAATATTCCAGTAAACGGACTTTTCCTCCTGGTAAATGGTTTTTTTATGAAGAAGTTTTAAAAGTTGCCAATTACCTGATTTTTGACCCTAGTACGGGTATTTTTGAGGTACATCGGTTACAAAATTCAGGAAAATATGAATTACGTTCTCCTGATGAAAATAACCGTTATTGGTTAGAGGAAATGGATTTATTTATTGGTGTGTGGTCAGGAAAGCGGGAAAACCGTGATGGTTACTGGTTGCGCTGGTGGGATAAACAGGGTAATTTGTTATTGTGGGGGTTTGAGTCGGTTGAGCAGGAACGACGGGAAAAGGAACAAGAACGACGAGAAAAGGAAGCTGCTTTACAACGTTTAGCAGATTTGGAGAAACGATTGCGAGAGGCGGGAATTGAAGTTTAAACTAGATTCTGTTTCCCAGGATAAGGCTCAAAAAAATTTTTAGATCGCTCCTCGCTCCGTTCCACTACCCTCTCAAGGGTAAAGAAAAGAAGAGCAAAGAGCAAAAGCGCAAGAGTGCAAAGGGCTATTAAGTCCTCCTAACAGCGCAGACAACACGAAAACCAATAGTTTCGTGGTTGCCGTCGAGGTCGTAGTTGCGGCGAGAAGCAGAACGGCAATCCCCAGGAACGTCGTACCACGAACCACCGCGCATCTGCTTTAAACTAACGCTTTGACTTGTCCAAGCACTACCATTTGTAGGCGCATCTGTATAATCATTATGCAAATCATCTTGACACCATTCCCAGACATTGCCGTGCATATTGTACAAACCAAAAGCATTAGGGGTAAAACTATCTACATCTGTTGTTTTTTGAAGATATTTACCTTTTGGCTCAGAAGCATAGGGGTCAGTTCCATCATAATTAGCTAACTCAGTTGTAATCGTTTCCCCAAAATGAAAGGGTGTAGTCGTCCCCGCACGACAAGCATATTCCCATTCTGCTTCGCTGGGTAGACGATATTCCCGTCCTGTATTTTTAGTCAACTTTCCACAAAACTTTTTAGCATCATTCCAAGATACTTGTTCTACAGGACGTTTTGCTCCTTTGGAACTAGAAGGATTGTTACCCATGATTTGTTGGTACTGTTCTTGAGTCACAACAAATTTACCCATAGAAAAACCAGGTACATTTACCTCATGTTGTGGACTTTCACTTCCATCTGTACTCCGATCTTTTTCTGATTCTGGTGAACCCATCATAAAAGAACCACCAGGGATTTGTACCATTTCCAGGGTGATACCATTACCTAAATCTTCTTTAAAATATTTAGCTTGATGATTCTCTTGATTAACTATTTCTCCTTTTTCGTTAACTGTTTTAGTTGTAAATGGAAATGTTAATAATTTAGGTATCTTAAATATCTCCTTCAATCCAAAAGCTGTTAATAAACCTGTACCTCCTAAACCAATATAGATTAAAAATTGTCTGCGATTTTTTATTAAATCTAGGAAAATTTCCTTTCCAATTCTTGAAGAATTAGCATTATTTTCTTTGATATTTTCAGCAGGTTCAAGTATCTGTGTTTGTGACATAGTATCCTCACCTCTAGATGAACCAGGAGATTTATAATTAACAATCGGCTGAGGAATTGTTTCCGGTGTTGAATTATTATTTTTAATTGCAATTCTTTGAATAGCCGATATTGCATCTGAATCAGCACGGGACACACCTAAAACCCTAATCCATATTTGTTCTGCTAACTCAAAATTTCCAGAATTTTCAGATAAGGATGCCTGTAATTTTAATGATTTAACATCTCTCATTGTAGCAGATTGCTCTAACAAAATATAATACATTTTATATGGCGGTTCTGCCTTGAGATAGGGATTTTGAATTTCTTTTTGATATCTAGTATTTAATTGAGGAACAGCAGAATTGAGATATCTATCTAATCGTTCCACTGTGGCACAATTAGCTTCACCATGTAATCTTAAACCTGTTAATAGTGTGTGTGTAAATGAACCATGTCGTAATTCGGCAATTTCCCAAGATTTCTGGTTAGCAGCACAGGAATAAAAGGTAATTACTCCTTGATGCTTTTCTTCACCTATTCCTAAACCACTACGACTACTTTCTTCTCGACAAGCATCTAATAACAAAACTACATTATCAGCACGACTACGACGCAATCTTTCAGTAATATATTCAACGGAAATAGCTGTATGTTCAATATCACCAGGATCACTATCTGCAAGCATTAAATAATCTTTGTCAGCATGACGCATACCGTGTCCAGCAAAAAAGAACCATAAATTATCCTCTGGTTCTAATAAAGGTTGTTCAAATTGTCTTCGTAAAAACCCCCGCAACCCTCCGAAGGTTGGTTGGGTGGGAATTGGTGGACTGGTGTTAATGTGTGGAGAGTCCTCTGTAAATAAAAACACCTGATCAAATTTGGCTTCTTCCCGAAACCAAGCGGCCATTGCTTCTGCGTCCCGTTTAGCAAAGTTTAGGGCTTGCAGGTTATCATATTGATTAATGCCGATACTAATTGCCCAGTTCTTACTCATTTTCATCTATGATTGTCGCTTGAATTTAAATGTCAGACTACCCTTACCGCCTACTTTTCCCCCGGTTCCGAATAAACTCAGTTGTCCTTCTCCATTGACTTCTACAGAAACTTCTACTTCCTCTAGGCGGATTTTAGAGTCAGGATCATCTGCTTCATCTAAACATTCTCGCATAGCTTGTACAAATCCCCTCATTTCCTGCTTGAGTTTTGTAACCTCAACTTTACGTCTAGTAATTACTACTTTGTCTTTTTCTTTGGTAACTATTATTTGTTCTTCCGTAGTTTTACGTCCTAATAATCCACCTGTATCACCACTGCTTCTAGCACCGCTAATGGTTGTCGTTGAGGTTTCCGCGACTTCTTCAGTAATAATCCACAAACTGTCTGGGGTAGAAAATTCTGCTGACATAAAACTTACTACTTGTATGGTTACGAAAATAAATTACCACAAATCGTCATATTTATCAAAGGGCGGGCAAGATGCCCACCCCACAAGGTTTGAGTTTTAACTTGATATGGCGGGCAAGATGCCCACCCCACAAGGTTTGAGTCTTAACCTGCTATTGCCTCATTAATCCATTGTTGTAATGTATTAATGACTTCTTCAATGGCTATTTCTTGAGATTCACGAGTTGCGCGTTTGACTATTTCGACTTTACCATTTGTAATGGCGCGACCTGTGACAATTCTGAAGGGAATACCAATTAAATCCGCATCTTTGAATTTAACACCTGCTCGTTCATCTCTATCATCTAATAAGGTTTCTACTCCTACTTTATTAAGTTCTGTGTAAAGTTTTTCTGCAACTTCAATTTGTTGAACATCTTTAATGTTAGGAATTGTGATAATGGCGTGATATGGTGCGATCGCTATTGGCCAAATTATGCCATCTTTATCATAAGATTGTTCTACGGCTGATTGTGCTAACCGTGACACACCCACACCATAACAACCCATAACTAAAGGCTTTTCTTCCCCTTGTTCATTGGTATAAGTTGCACCCATAGCTTGAGAGTATTTTGTACCAAGTTGGAAGATGTGACCGGCTTCAATGCCTCTAGCTGTTTGTAGGCTTTGGTTTTGGTTGTGAAGGGAGCGATCGCCTAATTTAGCCTTACGAATATCTACGGTTATCGTAGGTAATGTAAATTGCTCACCCCAATTTGCGCCAACCACATGAAAACCGCTGGTATTAGCACCAGTGACAAAGTTCTTTAACTCCACAGCAGTTTTATCTACCAAGCGGACAAACTGAGAATTTACCTGTTTATTAACCGCAATATAATCATCACTAATATCTGGTGCAATATAACCTAAAGGTAAAGATTTTGCTTGCCATGTTGCTTGGGTTTCAACATTTGGTACAGTTAAAGTTAGGATAGTTTTAGCACCAAATTGAGGAGCTAATTTAGTTAATTCATTTTGTAATTTAACTTCGTTAATTTCCTGATCTCCGCGAATATTTATTAACACCAAAACTGTAAAACCATTATCATAAACAGTTTGATATAAAACATTTTTGACAATTTGAGTAGGAGAACATTTCAAAAAATTACAAAGTTTTTCAATTGTATCAATTCCTGGAGTTTCCCGTTTTTCAAAAGTTGTAAAAGGTGAAGTTTCCGCTTCCGCTGGTAACGAAACTGCCTTTTCTACATTTGCTGCATATTTACCATCTTCAGTATAGAGAACTTCATCTTCTCCCGCATCTGCTAACACCATAAATTCTGTCGAACCAGAACCACCAATCGCCCCAGAATCAGCTTCCACAGCCCGAAAAGCCAAACCAGAACGCCGCAACATATTACTGTAAGCAGTGTACATTTCCTGGTAAGTTTTTTTCAAACTTTCTTCATCTGCATGGAAAGAATAACCATCTTTCATAATAAATTCTCGTCCGCGCATTAAACCAAACCGGGGACGAATTTCATCACGAAATTTAGTTTGGATTTGATATAAATGTACAGGTAATTGACGATAGGAACGAATCATATCACGGGCAACAGTAGTAATTACTTCCTCATGAGTTGGACCTAATCCTAATTGTTGTTCTCTTCTATCAACTAAAGAAAACATAATTCCTTCAGCCTTAGTATAAGTATCCCATCTTCCCGACTCTTGCCATAATTCCGCAGGTTGTAATTGCGGTAATAAACATTCTTGTGCGCCAGTAGCATTCATTTCTTCCCGCACAATTTGAGAAACCTTTTGCAAAACTCGCCACATTAGGGGAAGATAAGCATAAATCCCACTACCAATACGACGAATATAACCAGCACGGAGTAGTAATTTATGACTAGGAATTTCCGCATCAGCCGGATCATCCCGTAGTGTAACAAATAACATTTGTGATAATCGCATTGTTTTTTCCTTTACTTACTAACTTTTCAAATCGCGTAGGTTTAAAATGTTTCCACGTCAGAAGAAAATAGGGAACAGGGTGCAGAAAATGTTTATCTATTACCTATTACCCATTATCTATTACCAATAAAATGTATCAAGCACAACCACCTTTAGAATTTATTCCGCCAGCTTTCAACCCTTTATTGTTAAAATTGGTACATTTAGTTTTACCTAACTGGATTCAGTGGAAAACACCCATTGGTAACATTGAAGCAAACAACGTTGAAACTTTAGCGAATTGCTATCAACGATTTCAGGATGGTAAAATCCGGTTTATGTTAGCATTTCGTCATCCTCAAACAGCAGACCCGCTTTGTTTAACTTATTTACTGTCCCAAATCTTGCCTAAAGTAGCACGAATTGGGGGTATACAGCTACAATATCCGCTTCATGCTCATTTTATCTATGATCGGGGTATTCCGCTCTGGGCTGGCGCTCATGTGGGTTGGGTCATTTCCCATTTGGGGGGGACTCCCATTCAACGCGGTAAGGCTGACTGGACGGGGTTGCGTTCCGCGCGGGATTTGTATATTAATGGTCGGTTTCCCATGGCTGCTGCCCCGGAAGGTGCTACAAATGGTTTATCGGAGATTATTAGTCCTTTAGAACCGGGTATCGCTCAAATGGGTTTTTGGTGTGCAGAGGATTTACAAAAAGCGGGAAGAGATGAAGAAGTTTTAATTTTACCAATTGGGATTAAATATAGTTATGAGAATGAGCCTTGGGATAATATAGCAAATTTATTAACTGAATTAGAAACAGCCAGTGGTTTATTTATAAATCAGGAAAAAACAGCAGCTAATTTTGCTGTACTTTATCCCCGATTATTAGGTTTAGCTGAACATTTATTAGGGATAATGGAGCAATTTTACACTAAATTTTATCATCAAACATTACCAGATGAAAAAATTACTAATGGGGAAATTATAGATAGAAATGAGGCTTTAGCTTATCGGTTACAATCTGTGATGAATATTGCTTTATTTATTGCTGAACAATATTTTGATTTACCATCTAGAGGTAATTGGAATGATAGATGTAGACGGGTAGAACAAGCCGGTTGGAATTACATATTTAGGGAAGATTTTAAAGATATTAAATTAATATCAACTATTGAGAAAAGTTTGGGAGATAGAGTTGCTGAAGAAGCAAATTTTCGGATGTGGCACATGAGGTTAGTGGAAAGTTTTGTAGCTGTTTCTGGGATTTATATCCGCGAAAAACCCACAGTAGAAAGATTTGCAGAAACGACTTTACTTTTATGGGATATGGTTAATAAAATTAAGGGAAATATACCTTTAAATCGTCCACAATTGGGTAAGCAACAGGTGAAGATAACTGTAGGTGAACCAATTTCTGTTTCTGAACGTTATGCTGTTTATAAAAGTAGTCGGGTTGCTGCTAGACAATCTGTGGCTGAGTTGACGACTGATTTACAACAGGTTTTGGAAGGTTTGCTTAATTAAAGATAATCTCAAGAACTTTTCCCCTAGAGTCTCAAATTCTTGATACAGTATTAATAATGCTGAATGTCATATAATGCAATTATTCCTCATGCAAACACAAAAACCATCTGTTAGTCTAATTCGGGCTAAATCCTACGAACAAGAAGCTTTAAAAGAATCCTTGGAAACACTGCTAGAACCTTTAGGAGGTATGGCTGCTTTTGTCAAACCAGGAAACCGGGTTTTACTCAAACCTAATCTCCTCACAGGTTCTCGTCCGACTAAAGAATGTACTACCCGTCCAGAATTAGTGCGTGCTGTTGCTGAAATGGTAATTGCTGTTGGTGGTAACCCATTTTTAGGAGATAGTCCCGCTTTTGGTAGTGCTAAAGGTGTGGCCATAGCCAATGGTTTATTGCCGATTTTAGAAGAATTAAAATTACCACTTGTTGAATTTCATGGTAAACGTTATCAAACAGTAAATGATAATTTCAATCACTTGCTTTTATCTAAAGAAGCCATGGAAGCAGACGTGATTATTAATCTTCCCAAAGTTAAATCTCATCTGCAATTAACTCTAACTTTAGGAGTAAAAAATCTCTTTGGTTGTGTTCCTGGTAAAATGAAAGCTTGGTGGCATCTAGAAGCGGGAAAAGATGCTAATAAATTCGGAGAAATGTTAGTAGAAACTGCCAGAGCAATTAATCCAACTTTAACAATTTTAGATGGAATTATTGGTCATGAAGGTAATGGACCAAGTGGCGGAGAACCCCGGAATTTAGAAATTTTAGCGGCCTCAACTAATGTATTTGCTTTAGATAGAGCAATGTTAGAAGTTCTCCAAGTTGCACCCGCACAAGTTCCCACAGTTGCAGCTTCCCAAAGATTAGGAATATGTCCAGAATTAAGTGATATTCACTTTCCGAATTTATCACCAGATTTATTACAAATTACAGATTGGCAATTGCCTGAAAAATTAATGCCCATAGATTTTGCTATGCCTCGTGTGATTAAATCTACTTTTAGGCATCTTTATATCCGATTTATCAAAGAACCCATGAGCGCCTATACTGGAAAAAGTTTATAAAATTAGGTGTAAATAGGGCGTAAATGCCCTGTCTACCCTTGTTAATTCTACTAGCTAAGTGTGAGATCATAGACCTCTGGAAGACTCAGGTATAATTACGCTGATAATTAATAGGAAATTTGGCTTGAAGTAAATTTCTGACGGCTACTTCTAAATCATTTTCTTTAAGTAAAGATTCTCCCATGATTACTGTTTGTACACCCACTCCTGCTAATAGAGCTAAATCATCAGGGGTTTCTATTCCTGATTCACTAATTACCACAATGCCTAATTTTTGAATTAGTGATCGCCTAGCTGTTAATAATTCCTCAGTAATGTTAATATTAATGCTAAAATCACTTAAACTCTGGTTATTAATGACAATTACTCTCACATCTTCTAATGCGAGAATTCTATCTAAATCATTTAAGTTATCAATTTGAATTACGGCATTCATGCCTAAGTAGTGAATTACTCGTAAAAAGTTCTGTAGTTGTTTATCTGTAAGAATGGCGGCAATTAATAATATTGCATCTGCACCAGCCGAACGTGCTAAATAAATTTGGCAAGGGTCAATGATAAAATCTCTACAAAGTAAAGGTATTCCGACCCGATATCTAATCGCACGTAGATGATCAAAACCACCATGAAAAAACTTTTGGTCAGTGACCACAGATACACAAGATGCTCCTCCTCGTTTATAGGACTGAGCAATAGTAACTGGATCAAAATCTGGTCTAATTACACTATGATAAAGCGATGCTTTTTTCACTTCTGCAATTAAACTAGGTTTATAGATACTCAACTGCAAAGCCGTCAAAAAATCCCGTACCGTCGGAGCAGCAGTTAACTGACGTTGCAAGGAAGCCCAAGACATATCCTGTTGTATTTGTGCAACTTCTAGTTTTTTATGCCACACAATTTCTTTAATAATTGCTTGCATTTGATAATTATTTGTAGTTTGGTAGATCATAGAACCTGTATAATGGTGAGCGATTTTTATTGATGAATCTTCACCTTCCCTTTTATTTTCTAGGAGAAATTTAAATGGATTTAAAAATGCAACTACTTTAATCGAAAATCGAATCTATTAACTTGTCTGATAGGTGGTTAATTTTCCTGGGAATTACCAAGTAAGCAGTTAGTTTTAAGTAATCTGATATAAGTACGGTAGGGTATGTAGTCCATAGGGTTATAACCAGCAAATTGTAAAACTAGAACACAAGCCCAAGAATATTTACCCACAATAATCGCTTTGATTATTTGTTCTATTTGTTCAGTTTTGATTTTTTTGTTAACAGATAAATTATAACTGCTAAAATTTTCACTCATAATATATACTCCTGTCGCTCCTGTTGATAATAAGAATCATGGTTTTAAGCAGAAGTGTTGAATGTTAAGAAAAGCCTGATAAAAATAGCCCAAAATATGTTAAATTTTGGGCGAAGGATTAAAATATTTTGATTAACCATGATCATA
>Ga0208596_1000100_pt1 | contig 29110 bp, 28 predicted proteins | sample LakMenEpi12Jul11_FD_150686 | JGI IMG/M metagenome (GOLD analysis project Ga0208596, IMG submission 150686) | Freshwater microbial communities from Lake Mendota, WI - 12JUL2011 deep hole epilimnion (SPAdes) | ecosystem: Environmental > Aquatic > Freshwater > Lake > Epilimnion/Euphotic zone ...
AACGCGATCGAGGCGATTGCGACCGAGCCAGCTTCGATGGCCGCGCGCCAAGGATTGGTAGAGACCCTGGACTCCACGGTGTCCCAGATGCGCGGGCTGGATACCCGGTTACGCGAGCTCGATGGCTCCACTCATGTCCGAATCGTGGCCGAGGCTTCGGCCGTCGATGGATTTGCCGTCAGCCTCGCGACGCTCAACCGTGACATCGGCGTCGCGCGCGCCACTGCCGGCAGTGCACCCAACGGGTTGCTGGACCAGCGCGATCGCCTCCTTGATCAGCTCGCAGCTAAGGTGTCGATCAGGGTGGTCGCCAACGCCGATGGTGCGGTGAACGTGTATCTCAGCGGCGGTCAGTCCCTCGTTCTCGGTGACGCATCTGTAAGAGTCGCTACGGTCAACGATCCTGCCGACATCGGTCGGTTTCGCGTGGTGCTCCGGAACGGCAGTAGCTCCGAGGACGTCACCCGATCGATATCGGGCGGCGTGCTCGGTGGTCTGTTCGAACTTCGGGAAGAGGTTCTTGATCCGGCGCGCAATGAGGTCGGGCGGATCGCTACGGCATTGACCTCCGCGCTCAACGCCCAGCATCAGAAGGGCGTCGACTTCCTAGGCGTACCAGGTGGGGAACTGCTTACCGTGGGTGCGCCGAAAACGGTGGTACCGACTGACAATACCGGCGTTGTCACGACCTCGGCGACTTTGACCGACGCGAGCGCGCTAACCGGGGCGGATTACGAGCTCGAGTGGCAGGGCACAGCATGGTCGCTGCGTAGGCTCGACAGCGGCGCTGCGGTGCCGTTCACCGGCACGGGAGCAGCGGGATCTCCGATCGCGTTCGATGGACTTTCGCTGCTCCTGGGCGGAACGCCGGCCGTCGGCGACCGTGTACTGCTGCGGCCGACCCGCGAGGCGGTCAGCCAGATGCGGGTGGAGATCACCGCGCCTTCGCGGGTCGCCGCAGCGGCGCCGGTCCGCGTCTCGGCGTCGGTCGATAACGCCGGTGCTGCCCGGGTCACCGCCTTGGAGGTGATCGATCCGACAAATCCGATGTTACGCACCCCCGCTGCGGTCACATTCCCTACGCCATCGACAGTCTGCATCGATGGCGGTCCTTCGCAAGCCTGGGTCGTCGGTCAACCGATAGAGGCGAATGGTTGGCGGCTGCGGATCAGCGGGGCGCCCGCGGCGGGCGACGGATTCGCGATTACTGACAACGGCGCCGGTCGTGGTGACAACCGAAATGCCGTGCTGTTGTCCGATGCGCTGCGCTCGCCCTTGCTCGACGCTGCAACTTCATCGCTGGCCGATGCAGTGACCCGGCTGACGAGCGGGATCGGTGCGGTCACGCAGCAAGCGCAGCGGAACTCCGAGGTACAACGGTTGGCCTATGAGGATTCCGTGAAGCAGCGGCAGTCCGTCTCCGGCGTGAACTTAGATGAGGAAGCCGCGAATCTGCTTCGCTACCAACAAGCCTATCAAGCGTCCGCACAGGTGATCCGGACGGCGAACGAGGTCTTCAACATGCTCATCGGCATCGTGCGCTGATTGATATGCGCATCTCCACTGCAGGGCTCATGCGGGGCCACACCGAATCCCTTGCGCGCCTACAAGCGGGCATCCAGAAGACGCAGGCGCAGGTCTCGAGCGGCATCAAGCTGCAGTCGGCTGCCGACGATCCGGTGGCGGCGGCGAGGATCCAAGAGAGCGAGCGTTGGCTGCTTGCTGCCGAGCAGCACCAACGGAACGGCGACATGGTCGGTTCCCGCCTTGGACTGCAAGAGGGTGCCCTCGCTGATGCAGCGGACATCCTGCTGCGGGTGCGTGAACTGGCGGTGCAGGGCGGCAACGGCGCGCTCGACCAGTCAGCGCGGCGGATACTCGCGACAGAGGTCCGCACCAGTGTCGACCAACTTATGCAGATCGCGAACCGTCGTTCGCCATCGGGCGAGTACCTGTTCGCCGGTGGCAGCAGCAGCGTCGAACCTTTCACTCGGGACAGTGGTGTGATCCGTTACACCGGGGATGACCAACAACGCTTGGTGGAAGTGGCGCCAGGCCAACGGATCGCGGATGCTTTGCCTGGATCTGAGGTGTTCGTCCAGATACCGTCGGGCAACGCCAGCTTTGCGCTGCGCGCCGGCACCGCCAACGCCGGCACTGCGGTGCTCGGGGCGGGCTCCTTATTCGATCCGACAGCGTGGGATGGCGAGCCCCACCGCGTGTTGATCATGCCGAACGGCGATTGGGAGGCCCGTGATGCTGCGGATGCGCTGGTCGCCAGCGGCCCGTACGGGTCGGGCGATACGATCGAGTTCAAGGGCGTCCGAATTACCCTGACCGGTAGCCCGGTGCCGGGCGATCAGTTCCATATCGACCCGTCGGGGAGCGAAGACCTTTTCGAGTCTTTCGAGCGGCTGGCCGCCGCGCTCGAAGCGCCGATCTCGGATCCGATACAACGCGCATCCTCGACGAACGAACTGAACGCGGTGCTCGCCCAGCTCGGGCAGGGTCAGGAACGGCTGTCCGGCGCACGGGCGGTGGTCGGCGCGCGGCTCAGTGCGGTAGACAACGCGGCCGCCACCCGCTCGATACTGCGGGAGGATGTCGCAAAGAGCGTATCGCAACTTCGCGATACCGATTATGCAGAGGCGCTGTCGCGCCTGAACATGCAGCTGACCGGCTTGCAGGCGGCGCAACAGTCGGTTGCCCGGCTCTCCCGCATGTCACTTTTCGACTACTTGTGATCGACGCCATTTTTTCAATCCAACGATACATTCCATAGGGAGTCTGCTCAATGTCTCAAGTCATCAACACAAACGTCATGTCGCTCAACGCGCAGCGTAATCTCGCCACGTCGTCCGATGAGATGGCCACCTCGCTGCAGCGCTTGTCCTCTGGAATGCGTATCAACGGGGCAAAGGACGACGCCGCCGGTCTTGCGATCTCGCAACGTTTCACAGCGCAGATCCGCGGTCTCTCTACGGCGATCCGAAATGCGGGCGACGCGGTGTCGCTGACGCAGACTGCAGAAGGCGCCCTCGGCTCGGTGACCTCCAACCTGCAGCGCATGCGTGAGCTCGCGGTTCAGGCCTCAAACGGTACCAACGGGCAGGTCGACCGCGATGCCCTCAATGCGGAATACACGCAGCTGCGCAGTGAAGTGCAGCGTATCGCTGATCAGACGGTCTTCGCAGGCGTCAAGTTGCTGGACGGCTCCTTCAGCGGCGTAAACTTCCAGGTTGGCGCGAATGTCGGCGAAGTCATCACGATCCAGTCGCTGGCCAACGTCAGCACCGGTGCGCTGGGTGGCACGTTCACCCGTTTCGAGGGGTCGGCTGCGGCGAGCAGTATCACAAGCTTCGCCACCCCAATCGCGGCGGGCGATCTCACGATCAACGGCACGAGCGTCGGCGCCATCGCCGGGGCGGGCAGTGCGCAGGAGCGCGCCGGGCAGTTGGTCTCAGCGATCAATTCGGTGTCCGCGACCACGGGCGTCGGTGCCTCTTACGATTCAGCCACGGGTAACTACACCTTGAGCAGCGGTTCGGCCATCACGGTCGGCGGTGCATCGGCAACGGTTGCGCTGTCCGGCTTCGCAGCTGGTGCGGTCGGTACCTCGACCTCCACCACCGGCATGAACTCGACCAATCTCTCAAGCTATACGGGCGCCCAGCAAGCGCTCGGCGTCCTGGACAACGCGCTCACGGCCGTCAACTCTTCCCGTGCGACCATCGGCGCTATCAACAGCCGGTTTGATTCAGTGATCTCGAACCTGCGCAGCACGACCGAGAACCTTTCAGCCTCGCGCTCGCGTATCCAGGACACCGATTTCGCGCAGGAGACGGCCCGGCTGACGCGCGCCCAGGTGTTGCAGCAGGCCGGTGTCGCGATGTTGGCCCAAGCCAACGCGGCGCCCCAGCAGGTGCTCTCGCTGCTGCGGGGTTGATCCTGTCCTGTTCGGCAGCCCGCCACCCTCCAAGATAGGGCGCGGGCTGCCGATACAGGGGGTGTAACGGAGCACCCGATCGACCGGTCCTAAAGTTAATGCGGGGGTTTCCGATACAGGGGTTGGAAGGGCGGCGCTGACATCAGGTCGGATCCGGTCCCAGGTAAACCATACACCCCAGGAGTGACCCCATGACTCAAGTCATCAACACCAATGTGATGTCGCTGAACGCCCAGCGCAATCTCGCCACCTCGAGTGGTGAGTTGTCCGTGTCGTTGCAGCGTCTGTCGTCCGGTCTGCGCATCAACGGCGCCAAGGACGACGCGGCCGGTCTCGCGATCTCACAACGCTTCACGGCGCAGATCCGCGGCCTCTCTACAGCCATCCGAAATGCGGGCGACGCCGTGTCGTTGACGCAGACCGCAGAAGGCGCCCTCGGCTCGGTGACCTCCAACCTGCAGCGCATGCGTGAATTGGCGGTACAGGCGTCGAACGGCACCAACAGCCAGGTCGACCGCGATGCGCTCAACGCCGAATACGGCCAGCTGCGCAGCGAAGTCCAGCGGGTAGCCGATCAGACGGTGTTTGCGGGTCTCAAGCTGCTTGATGGCTCCTTCAGCGGCGTGAATTTCCAGGTCGGTGCGAACGTCGGCGAAGTCATCACCATCCAGTCGCTGGCGAACGTCAGCACCGGTGCGCTGGGTGGCACGTTCACCCGCGTCGAGGGATCGGTGGCAGCCGGCAGCATCACGGGCTTTGCCACGGCGATCGCGGCGGGCGGTCTGACGGTGAACGGCACAAGCGTCGGTGCCATTGCGGCAGCAGGCAGCGCGCAGGAACGCGCCGGGCAGCTGGTGTCGGCGATCAACGCCATCTCGGCGACCACGGGCGTCGGCGCGTCCTACGACGCTGCCACCGGAAACTACACCTTAAGCAGCGGCGCGGCGATCACGGTCGGCGGTGCATCTGCGACGGTTGTGCTGTCCGGATTCGCGGCCGGTTCGGTCGGCACCTCGACGTCGACCACGGGCATGAACTCGACGAACGTGCAGAGCTTTACAGCTTCCCAGCAGGCGATCGGTGTGCTCGACAACGCGCTGACGTCGGTGAACTCCTCACGAGCCACCATCGGTGCCATCAACAGCCGCTTTGACTCGGTGATCTCGAACCTGCGCAGCACGACTGAGAATCTCTCGGCCTCGCGCTCGCGGATCCAGGACACCGATTTCGCACAGGAGACGGCTCGTCTGACGCGCGCGCAGGTGCTGCAGCAGGCTGGTGTCGCGATGTTGGCCCAGGCCAACGCTGCGCCCCAGCAGGTGCTGTCGCTGCTTCGTTGAGGTCAGAAGAACGTGAGGCGCACGGTTATACATGGATGAAGCCTGCGTTCTGATCAATCGACCGGCGGCGGCCCCTGAGAGGGGGTCGCCGCTTGTCGTGTTCCCGAGGAGGTCGCGCCGATGAGTACCGTCAAGATCCCAGAGTCGTCGCCGGCAGTTGTGGCGCCACGTATCGCGCCAAAGGGAGAGGTGGAGACCCGCGCTACCGCAGAGAGAGTGTCTCTGGAACGTGAGACTGCGGCCGAAGACACGGCGCGGGCCAGCGAGCTGAATGCGAGCGAACGCGCCCGTGTCGCGGAAAGGTTGGAGAAGATGGCCCGTGAAGCGGGGCGGAACCTGGAGTTCCGGGTCGACGAGGCGAGCGAAAAGATGGTGATCGTCGTGCGTGATCAGAGCACCGGCGAATTGATCCGACAGATCCCGGATGCCACAGCGCTTCGTATCGCGCAGCGCATAGACTCGCAGGTGGAAGCGATGCGAAGCGTACTGTTCGAAGGTCGGGTCTGATGGCTGGGCTCAGTGCGCCCGGTCTCGGCTCCGGTCTCGACGTCAACAACCTCGTCACGCAGCTCGTCGCTGCGGAGCGGTCGCCTGTCGAGCAGCGCATCTCGCGTACCCAGACCGGCATCGACAGCAAACTATCGGCGCTAGGCGTGATGCGCGGCGTATTGTCGACGCTGCAGTCGTCGGTCGGCGCTCTACGGAACGAAAGCCACGTTTTGGCAAGGCGTGCCATATCGTCCGACATGACGATCCTTCGGGCAACGGCCTCGACCAGCGCGCCTGTCGGCACCTACTCGGTCGAAGTACTGTCGCTCGCGACGACGCATAAACTGGTCTCCGAGCCTTACGCCGGGGGCAGCGGCTCGCTGGTCGGGGCCGGCGAGCTGACATTCGCGCAGAACGGCGAGGAATTCGTCGTCGCGGTGACCGATGGGATGACGCTCGCGCAGCTTCGCGATGCGATCAATACCGCAGCGGGCAACCGCGGGGTGCGTGCCAGCATCGTGCAGGCCGACGATGGCGCGAGGATGGTCTTCACCGCTGCCGCATCTGGCAGCGCCCAAGCGATCAACGTGCAGGTCACGCCGCCGAACGGTACACTCAAGAAATTGGAATACAACCCTGGTCAGGGCCAGGGACAGACGCCGCCGATGACGGTGCTCTCGTCGGCCGCTGACGCCCAGGTCAAGATCGAAGGATTCGCGGTCTCTGCGTCCGGGAATATGGTCTCGACGGCTATCGAGGGCGTGACGCTCGATCTGGCGACCTCGAAACCCGGCACGACGGTCACGGTGACCGTCAGTCCTGACGTCGCGAGCGTCAAGGAGAGGATCGCCAAGCTCGTCAGCGACTACAACAACGCCGCCGCGACGATGGCCAGCCAACGCTCCTTCGACGGCGGGACACGCAAGGCAGGGCCGCTGCTTGGAGAGAGTACGCTGCTCGGCGTGGAGTCGCGGATGCGCCGCGATATCACGGGTGTCATCCAAGCCAATCCGGGATCGCCTTCGACGTTGAGCGAGATCGGCATCGGATTCGGCGCCGACGGCAGGCTAGTGATCAATGACGGTAAGCTGACGGCAGCGCTGCAGTCGGATGCGGCAGGTGTCGCCAAGGTGCTTGCCGGGGATGGCGGCATCGCTACGCGGCTCCACGCCACACTCGACGGGGCGATCGGTCTGGGCGGGCAGGTGGTCGCACGCACGGACTCCCTCCAGACTCAGCGGCGTGACCTGCAGAAACAGCGGGATGCCCTCGAGGTACGGATGCAACTTCTGGAGGCCGGCTATCGGCGTCAGTTCGGTGCGCTGGATGCGATGCTCAGCGATATGCAGTCCACCGGGCGGTACTTGGCGGGCGCGTTGAAGTGACGCGTTTTCCGCGCTCAAGCCGCCGTATGGGCTGCCGATAAAGGGGGTGAGGGCGCAGTGCCCGTACGACGAGGTCGCCATGTCACCCGCCTTGCAAGGAAAAGTATCCGCCTATCAGTCGGTCGCCGCCCATGGTGGGGTCGCTGCGGCCGACCCGCATCAACTGATCATGCTGCTGCTCGACGGGGCGCTAGCGAGGATCGTGCAGGCGCGCGCTTGCAACGCGCGAGCGCAGAGTCACGAGCGCAATCGGCACCTCGAGCGCGCGGTCGCCATCGTCGGTGAGCTTCGGGCCTGCCTGGATCTGTCGTATGGTGCCTTGTCCCGTAATCTCGACGATCTCTACGAGTTCGTCAGTCGCCAATTGCTAGTCGGACAATTGTCTAGCGACGTTCAGCCGCTTGAGATTTCTGCGTCGATCCTGCAGGAGATCCGTTCAGCCTGGTCGGCGCTGCAGCCCTTCCAAAACGATCAACGCCGGCAAGGCTTCGTCAAAGGTTCCTGAGACGAACCTGTCGAAAGTAATTTTTTGGTTCCACATCGGATGTATATGCCCGGTTTCTGACTCCCCGTGCGTTATAAAGCCCCGGTCAACTATAGGGGAGGGGATGTGAAGCGATCGGACGACCGCATTTCGGCGTCATCGGTTCGTGCAGCCAGCGCTGTCGATGAGCCTGTATGCGTTCGTTACCCGAGCGGTCCCTCCACCGCCATACGACAAGTGGTGAGCCTCATCCGAAAGGTGGCGTTCCACGACTCGAACGTCTTGGTTCTCGGGGAATCCGGTACCGGAAAAGAGGTTGTCGCCCGTGCTATCCACGAATCGAGCCCGCGTCGCCGCGGGGCTTTCGTCGCGGTGAACTGTGGTGCGATACCTGCCGAATTGATGGAAAGCGAGCTCTTCGGGCACGAAAAAGGCGCGTTCACCGGCGCGTATTCGTCGCGGCGGGGGCGTTTCGAGATCGCTGAAGGCGGCACATTGTTCCTGGATGAGATCGGCGACATGAGCCCCGCGATGCAGGTGAAGCTGTTGCGCGTGTTGCAGGAGCGGGTCTTCGAGCGTGTGGGCAACCACCAGCCTATCCGTTGCGATGTTCGGATCATCGCAGCCACTCACCGGAACATCGAGACAGCCATCGAGAACGGCCAATTCCGTGGAGACCTCTTCTATCGCCTGAATGTCTTCCCCATCGAGATGCCCAGCTTGCGCGATCGGGCCGATGACCTCGACACTTTGGTGCATGAATTTGCGTTGGCTAATGTCCGTGCTGGCAGGCCGATGTTGGAGTTCTCGACATCGGCGATGCGAGCGTTGCGGGCTTATCCGTGGCCGGGGAACGTCCGTGAGCTGGGTAACCTGATCGAGCGCCTCAGCGTGCTGAACGGCGAACAGCGGGTAGAAGTCATGGACTTGCCGCCGCGGTACCGAGAGGTTCTCAGTGGTACACCGTCACCGCTTGGGTCGGAGATCGTGGTCCGTACTGAACCACCGGTCACCGAGGCTGTATTCGAAGCCGTCTCCGACGCGTTGGTCGAACGGACGGTGATCCAGAGAAACCTGCGCGAGGCGCTGGCAGAGCGCCTTGAAGGCAAACAGGTGGCGCAAGGATCGCTCGCCGGTGCTGCTGAGGGTCCGTATGACGACGGCGCTGACGACACCGAAGGCCTCCCGGCGGACGGTGTCGATCTTCGCGCTCACTTATACGCCATCGAGCATCGACTGATCTCCGAGGCGTTGGAGCGTTCGGGCGGGACGGTCGCCCACGCAGCTCGCCTTTTGAGTCTTCGCCGGACTACTTTGGTGGAAAAGCTGCGCAAGTTCGGTATGGCGGATGCCGAGAGCTGCCAAGGCTGACGGTTCCTTGACGGTTGCAGGACATCACCTGCCCGGCACGTTTCTTGCTGCCTCTAAGTCGAGCGCCATCCGTTGAGGATTGGCGAGGCTTAGGAGGCTTCTCTTTGTGTATTTCTAAAACGTGGCGCCGCGCCGCACGACGGGCCCCAGTCGGACGATTGCGTACGGGTTTACCTGAGGCGCCCGCTCCATGAGCCAGATGGAGATCGATCGAGTCGTCTCGCAGATGCGCGTCTTGCGTGCGCAAGTGAATGGTCCGTCGGCGCAGTCCGTCCGGCCGGGCGATCTCGGCGCGTTGTTGCCCGGCCCCGCGGGGGTCGGTGGATCCTCTGCCACGGGCGCCACCAACGCGATGAGTTTCGCGTCGGTACTGCGCAACGGTCTCGAGCGCATCAACGAGGCGCAGGCCCAGTCGAGCGCTTCCCAGCGCGCGTTCGAGCGCGGTGATCCTGGAATGGATCTGCCGCAGGTGATGATCGACATGCAGAAAGCGAGCATCGCCTTCCGCGGTGCGGTGGAAGTGCGTAATCGCATGATATCCGCCTATCAAGAAATCATGAACATGCCGGTCTGACGGCACGGAGAATCGAATGGCCATGCAGGCAGCGGGCGCCGACGCCCTATCCAGTCTCGGTTCCAGCTTCAAGCCCGTCATGATGCTTGTCGGCCTGGCGGCAGCGGTGGCCGCAGGTGTCGGCGTCGTACTCTGGTCGCAGGGACCCACCTACGGTCTGCTGTACTCCAATCTCGCGGATGAGGAGGCGGCGGCGATCACCCAATCCTTGTCCTCTGCAGGGATCAAGTATCGGATGGAGAACGGAACCGGCGGAATCTCGGTGCCGGTGGAGAGGCTCAATGAGGCGCGACTGATGCTGGCGGGGCAGGGAGTGCTGCAGTCCGGTGGCTTCGCGAGCTTGTCAAAAGAAGGTGGTTTGGGTGTTTCGCAGTTCATGGAGACTGCGCGCTACCAGCACGCGCTCGAACAGGAACTCGCGCGGACCATATCGAGTTTGCAGCAGGTTGCGGCGGCGCGGGTCCACATCGCTGTGGCGCGCAACTCGAGCTTCGTACGTGACCGCAGTCCTGGGAGTGCCAGTGTTTTCTTGCAGATGAAGCCCGGTCGGAGGCTGGCGTCCGAGCAGGTCACGGCGATCGTCAATTTGGTCGCTTCAAGCCTGCCCGACATAGACGCTTCGCAGGTGACGGTGGTGGACCAGCAAGGGAGGCTGTTGTCGTCGCCACAGGGACAAGACGAGTTCGCAGCGCGTGACCAACAGGTCGAATTCACGCGACAGTTCGAGGAAAGCTACTCACAACGTATCGAGGCGCTGATCGCGCCTCTCGTCGGCGTCGGGCGGGTCCGTGCTGAGGTCAGTGCGCAGTTCGATATGAGTGCGGTAGAGGAAGCTCGTGAGCAGTATTCACCGGACAGCCAGATCGTGCGGAGCGAGCAGGTCTCTGAAGATCGCCGTGCCGGGACCGCCGGGGCAGCCGGCGTTCCGGGATCCTTGAGCAACCAGCCGCAAGGCCGGGCGCCGAATGCCGCAGTGGCGAATGAGGCCAAGCAGGACGGTTCTACGCAGAGCACCCGAAACTACGAGATCGATCGCACCATCGCCTATACCCGGCAGCCTGCCGGTCGCTTGAAGCGCATCTCGGTGGCGGTGCTGGTGGACAATGTCCAGGTCAAAGGCAAGGACGGCAAGTTGTCCGAGGTGGCCCTGACGCCGGAACAGATCAACCGTGTCACGACGCTTGTGAAGGATGCCGTGGGTTTCGATGAGGAACGCGGCGATAGCGTCAATGTGGTTAATAGTGCTTGGAGCGGTGATCCGCGGGTCGCCGCGGGTGAACTGGAGTCCCTGCCTGTCTGGGAGCAGCCATGGGCGCGGGACGCCGCCAAGATGCTGATCGGGCTCATCGCGCTGCTGGCGCTCGTGTTCGCGGTGCTGAGACCGCTCGCCCGGCAGTTCGCGGGTGTCCTGGCCGCTCCATCACCATTGCCCTCTCCCTTGGCATTGCCGGGTATCGCATCGGGAGACAGTGGGTTCCCGACGATGTCCGATGGCGCCGGACGGGCGCCCATGTCATCCGCCGGCTATTCTTCTGCGGAGGCGACGATGTCTGCCTCAGCCTATGAGGACCAGATCGCGCAGGCCCGAGCCTTGGTCGGAGAGGACCCAGCGCGGGTGGCGCAGGTCGTGAAGAAGTGGGTGTCGACCAATGGTTGACGCTATCGGGAACGACTCATCTAGAAGCGGGGTCGATCGGGCCGCGATATTCCTGCTGACCCTCGGTGAAAAAGAGGCGGCGGAAGTCCTGCGCCATATGAGTGCGCAGGATGTGCAACGGGTCGGTGCTGCGATGACCCAGATCGCCGATGTCACCCGTGACGAAATCAGCGATGTCGTCGGCACCTTTGTGGTCGAGGCCGATCGCCACACTTCCCTGGGCGCCGGAACGACTGATTTCGTCCGTAAAGCGTTGATTAATGCTCTCGGTGAGGATCAAGCGTCCGGCGTGCTCGATCAGATCCAACTCGGACGCGCGAGCAAAGGTCTTGAGGCGCTCAAGTGGATGGAGCCGCGGACCGTGGTCGACCTCATCCGTAACGAGCACCCACAGATCATCGCGTTGGTCTTGTCGTACCTCGAGCCCGAGAAGACGGGGAAGATCCTCGCGCTGCTGCCCGAGTCGACCCACGGCGACCTGATGTTGCGGATCGCAACACTTGACGGCGTCCAGCCTGCCGCTTTGCAAGAGCTGCATCATGTGATGGAGCGTCAGTTTCAAGGTTCGGGGGGCGTGCAAACCGCCGGATCCGGCGGTCCCAAGGCGGTTGCCGAGATACTGAACTCGCTCGGTCCGAAAGCCCAATCCCAACTCATCAGTCAGATCTCTGTGGCCGACGAGGAGATGGGCACGCAGATACAGGATCTGATGTACACCTTCGATGATCTGATCGGTCTTGAAGATCGGGCGATGCAGGAGTTGCTGCGGCAGGTGCCGACCGACATGCTGCTGATCGCGCTCAAGGCGACCGACGATGCTCTCAAAGAGAAGATATTCAATAACATGTCCCAGCGTGCGGCAGAGACCCTGCGCGATGACCTGGAGGCGCGCGGTCCGGTCCGTCTGGTCGAGGTCGAGGCGGCGCAGAAGGAGATCACGGGTACTGCTAGACGCCTTGCGGAAGAGGGCACGATAACCCTCGGGCCGGCAGCCGGAGATGACTATGTCTGACACCCCGGGACGCAGCAACGAGGATCCGGTGCTCGTTCGGCGTCGGGACTTCGTCGGGGAGGGCGCAGCGTGGACACCGCCGACGGTGATCGGCCCACTGATCACCTTCCGCGGAAAGCAGGCATCGGCGTCTGCATTGGACGATGAGGAACGCGCTACCCGAGAAGCCGGTTATCAGCGAGGCCGAAGTGAAGGTCTTGCAGCCGCTGCGATGGAGGTCGCCCAGCAGTTGGCTGACCTGGATGCGCGTCGGCAGCTACTGGACAGTTTGGTGCGGCAGATCGCCGCTCCACTCGAGCGGTACGACGACGAGACGGCCGCGGAGATGACGCATCTCGCGCTAGTCGTCGGCGGTCAGCTCGCGCGGCGGGAGCTGTCTATCGATCCGAAACAGGTGATGACGATCATCCGGGAGTGCATCGACTCCCTGCCGAGCGCTGTGCGCGTCGTGCGAATTCGGCTTGCCCCGGCCGATGCCCCCGTGCTTCGGGAGGCGTTGCAGCCGGACAGCGAGCCGTGTGATGTGCAGATTGTTGTGGATTCTCGGATCACACGAGGTGGTTGCATCATCGAGGCGGATGCCTCGCGGATCGACGCCCAGTTCGAGAGCCGGGTTGCGGCCGCGTTCGCCATGGTCTTGGGGGAGAAGCCGATGGATCGGTCGGTCGGTGATCAATGAGCGCCGTCGCCGCCACGTTCGGCAGGCGTCTGCGACGCTACGCAGGGCGCGCCGCCGCGCTTCCCATGTCCCCTGTGGAAGGTCGTTTGACACGGTTGGTCGGTCTCGCGCTCGAAGCGAGAGGCTGTCATGCCGCCGTTGGCGACCGCTGTCTTTTGCTGTCCGGGAACGGTGTGCAGACCGAGGCCGAGGTCGTCGGTTTCTCTGGTGACAGGTTGTTGCTGATGCCGACCGGGCGCGCCGATGGGCTCGAGCCTGATACCCGGGTGATACCGTCTCGCCGCGCTGGCACGGTGCAGGTCGGTGATGCGCTGCTTGGGCGGATCGTCGATGGAGCAGGTGCGCCGCTGGACGGTCTCGGGCCCATAGAGAGCAGCACCCAACGACGGCTGTCTGGAGTGGACATCAATCCCCTCGAGCGTGAGCCGATCTGCGAACCGCTGGATGTGGGGGTACGCGCGATCAACGCCCTGTTGAGCGTCGGTCGCGGGCAACGCGTCGGCCTGTTCGCCGGCAGCGGCGTCGGAAAGAGTGTGCTGCTCGGCATGATGGCCAGACACACCTCTGCGGACATCATCGTGGTCGGACTGATCGGCGAGCGTGGCCGCGAGGTCAAGGAATTCGTCGAGCGTATCCTCGGGTCCGCCGATCGTTCGCGCGCAGTCGTTGTCGCTGCGCCCGCCGACGCGCCGCCTCTGCTGCGACTGCAGGGTGCCTGGCTTGCGACTGCGGTCGCCGAGCATTTCCGTGACCAAGGCCGCTCGGTACTGCTGTTGATGGACTCGTTGACGCGTTTCGCCCAAGCGCAGCGCGAGATCGGGCTCGCGGTCGGCGAGGCCCCCGCCACCAAGGGTTATCCGCCATCGGTGTTCGCGAGACTGCCGCAGTTGGTCGAGCGAGCAGGCAATGGCAGGGCGGGCGGCGGATCCATCACGGCCTTCTACACCGTGCTCACCGAAGGCGACGATCAGCAGGACCCGATCGCCGATTCAGCCAGGGCGATCCTCGATGGGCACATCGTGCTCTCTCGTCGTCTGGCGGAGTCGGGACATTTTCCCGCCATCGATGTCGAGGCCTCCATCAGTCGGGTGATGAACGAAATCGTTCCGATCGATCAATCGGACGCCGCGAGGGATCTTCGCGAGCTGATCTCGACGTTCAATCAGTCGCGCGAACTCGTGAACCTCGGGGCGTGGAAGCCGGGCGCCAATCCCGTACTGGACCGTGCCGTCGCCTTGTGGCCGCACATCCAACAGCTGCTGGCCCAACGTCCCGACGAGAGGGCTGGATTTGCGGACAGCGTCACAGATATGCGACGTCTGCTGAACGAGACTTGAGACGGTGGCAGGAGCGATGAATGAAGCGTGAGAACCGTATCGATAGCTATCGATGCAGCCTGGAGGGGGCGGAGCGTGAACGGGCTGGCCGTGCACGGCTGGCGGAGCAACGAGCACGCGATGCCCGGGCGAAGCTCTGCGATCTCGATCATTACAGGGCCGAGTACCTGCTCGGACTCGGCAAGCGTGTCGCAGACGGGATGAGCGGCCCGGCGCTACGTGACTACCACGTGTTCCTAGGGAGGCTTGACGAAGCCATCATCCAGCAGCGGCAGGCGATCGTCCGTTGTGAGACCGAACGTGATCATGACCAACGCCGGTGGCGGGAGGTCGCTATTCAACTGAAGGCGGTCTCGGCGGTCATCGAACGGTGGCGTGTCGACGAACGCGTGATCGAGGGTCGTACCGAGCAGCGAGAGATCGACGAGCGTGCCCTTCGGCAGCACCACGCGCTGCCGATGGAGGGTTAGGTGATGACGCCGAAGAACTTGTCGGCCACGGATCGGTTCCTGGAGACGCAGCCGCTCCGTGTCCATCCCGGAGTGGATATCGTCGGCGCATCGTCCGAGGATGAACCGCTCGGCGTGTCAGTCGACCCTGGCAAAGCGCGTTCGCGCGGGCCATTCGCGGCCTTGATGTCCACGCAGGACCTTGGCGATGAGTCGACCGAGCCAATGTCCAACTCCCCGGTGGCTGCTCCGGCTGTGATACCTGCTTTCCCGTCCGAGGACGCGGTCGCAGCGGATCGATCGACTTCAGGTCCAACGGTTGATCCGTTGGAACTGTCGCGATCGGCCGACGAGGCTCAAGCGGCGGCTGATACGGACGGGACGCCCGGGTCGCAGACCGGCAGGGTGGCGTTCGATCTTCCCATTTTCTTGCGGGTCCTTCCCGTGTCTGGACCGGCAGTGGCGGTCGCTGCAGCGCGTGACCCAGCGTTGGCGGACGCGGTAGGTGGGCTTCCCGTTACGCGAGTACAGGAGGAGGTTCGCACCGCGACAAAGCCGTCAGCGGTATCAGACCTGCCAGATTTCCTAGTGGCGGCCAAGGTTCCGACCGACGCGATATTCCCATCCCCAGGCCCCACGGTTCATGCTCCGTCCGCCGAGCGTTTCCCAGCGCGCGATGCAGTGGCTGCGGTGCGGCGGGGTTTCGTCGCCGTACCGAGTGCAGAGCCTGGGATGCCGAGCCGTAAACCGATCGATCCAGGGAGTCGGATTGAGCAAGGTGTTTCAGCTGCCGGTGCGATTTCGCTTCCGCGCAACCCTTCAGTCGCTGGCACTCCGGTGCTAAGCCGTCCACCTGTCGGGATAACACCGACTGCGCTGAAGCCGCATACGCTGAACCCTGCTTATCGAGCCCTGCAGGATTCGATCGGCGCCGCCACCCCCTCGCGCCAGAGTGTTGGCGAACGGGCGGACCGGCCCATCCGTCCAGTAGAGCCCCATGCCACTGTGCTAGCAGTCGGCGGGCCGATGATCGCCGAGCCGCCGATGTGGGCGGTCGGTCTGTCTGCGAGCTCACCCGAGGGCGCGGCCCTCGAGGGGTCGGCGGCTTTGCGTCAACCGGTCGGCACCGAGGCGTGGCAAGACGAGTTGAGCGCGCAGTTATCTGTCATGGCGGAGCAGGGCGAGCGCTCGGAGGCCGTCATGAAATTGGCGCCTGCAGAACTGGGTGAGCTCGAGATACGGATAGAGATACGCGGATCTGAGGCCGCTTTCCAATTCGGTGCCGCGAGCATCGAGACCCGGCAGGCGTTGGAACTGGCCCAATCTCGGTTACGAGAGATGATGACCGGCCAAGGAATTTCGGTGTCGGAGTTCAGTATTTTCAATGATTTATCAAACAAAAACGACGCCGATTCAAGGCGCCCGCAGGATCAATCTGCGCCTAATACGATGGCGCAAGGTCTCGGCCTGGGAGCCATTACTGATCTGCAGGTCACATTGCAAAATCGCCGCTCGGTCGGAATGGTTGACCTCTACGCATGACCTGATTTGACACTGGCACGCCTCTTGCTTCTATCGCCTGTCCACCACAGGTTCGATCGGAGCAAGCATGGCAACCAAAACCGCAGTCGCGACACCCCCTCCGGGCAGCGAGGCGGTCACTGGAGAGGCACCACCGAACTCGCGAAAGAAGCTGCTTTTGTCGATCCTCAGTCTCGTGGTGCTGGTCTCCGGCGTTGCGGGCGGATGGTACTTCTGGCAGGGGTCGCAGGCTGCCGCCGCGCCGAAAGAAAAGACGCCGGCGATGGCGCCGTTGATCTATTTGGCGCTCGAGCCTCCGTTCGTCGCGAACTTCGAGGAGGGTCAACCCGCGCGGTTCCTCCAGATCGATGTGAGGGTCGCCAGTCGCTCAGTCGAGACGATCGAACTCATCCGAGCGAACGAGCCGCTGTTGCGCAACGACCTTCTGCTGCTCTATGGCGCGCAGGACGCGGGGGCGCTCGGAAGGCGCGAGGGCAAGGAGAAGCTGCGCGCGGAGTCGCTCGAGACGATCCGTCGCATCGTCAAGGATCTTCAAGGCGATCCCAAGTCCGTCGAGTCGGTGCTCTTCGCAAGCTTCGTGATGCAGTGAGGGGCAGGCAATGGCCAGCGAACCGGTCCTGAACCAAGACGAGGTCGATGCGCTGCTCACCGGCATGAGCGAAGGGCGGGTGAGCACCGATGGCGCCGTCGCGCGTGGCGAGGTGCGCCGCTACGAGCTCGGACACGAGGCCCGTGTCGTCCGCGGCCGGCTGCCGACACTCGAGTTGATACACCAACGTTTCGGCCCGTTGTATCGGACCAGCCTCAGCAGCATCCTACGCCGCCCAGTCGGGCTCGCGGTCGTGTCGTCGCGGACCATGAGGTTCGCGGATTACCTTGCGTCGCTGCCGATGCCGAGCAGCATCAATGTACTCGGACTTGCGCCATTACACGGTTTGGCGCTTCTCGTGCTGCCACCAGGTCTGGTCAGCGCGATCGTCGAGAACTTCTTCGGAGGAAAGGGGCGAATCGCCCGTATCGAGAGCCGCGAGTTCACGCCCGTCGAGGACCGGCTGGTCGGAATGCTGCGTGATGCCGCCTGCGCTGACCTCGCGACTGCATGGTCGAAGGTGAGCCCGCTCAAGATCGAATGCGTGGCGAGCGAATGCAACCCGCAGTTCGCCAATGTGCTGCCGGCCAACGAGGCGTTGCTGGTCACCGATTTCGAGATCGACATCGACGGCACCGGCAATTGCATGCAGATCGTGGTGCCGTTCGCCACCGTTGAGCCGTTGCGCGAGATCCTTGGCGCGAGCGTCCAGGACCAGCGTCCGCAGGACGCCGAGCGCTGGATCAGCAGCCTGCGTGAGGAGATCGAGGATGCCGAGGTGGAGCTCACTACGGTCGTCGGCCGCTCGCAAGTGCGCCTGTCCGAACTCCTCGACTTCCGGCCCGGCGACATCATCCCATGCGACTTCACGGGTCGCGTGACCGTGTTTGCAGAAGACGTGCCGGTGCTGCGAGGGCAGTTCGGCGTGTCCCGCGGGCAACAGTCCGTGAAGGTCGAGGAGCGGCTGTTGCGCGGCCGTTCGATCGATCCATCTTCCCATCCCACCCGTCAATGATCGCGGAGCAGCCATGAACCAGACGCCTGACAACACGGGTGCCGACCTCGCATCCTTCGAGCGGCTGTCCGCCGACCCGCCGCCGATGGATGCCGCCGGGCAACCAGCTGGCGGCGACGTCAATCTTGAAGTCATCCTGGAAGTGCCTGTGACGCTGTCGATGGAGGTCGGTCGTACCCGTATCCCCATCCGGAACCTGCTTCAACTAAACCAAGGCTCAGTTGTTGAACTCGATCGCGCCGCCGGTGAACTCCTCGATGTCTTCGTCAACGGGACGTTGGTCGCGCACGGCGAGGTGGTCGTGGTCAACGACAAGTTCGGCATCCGTCTCACCGATGTGGTGAGCCCGGCGGAACGCATCCGCAAGCTGAAATGAAGACTCCCTTGAAGCACATCGACGCGGGAGTCTGTGCGATTGTGGTCGGCTTGGCGTTGTGGGCTGCGCCCGCCGTGACGATCGCCAGCGACGCGCGCTTCGGTGCGCCCTCTGTCGCGTCGGTCAGGGAACCGATTTATTCCGGCAGCGGAGCTTTGCAGGTGCTGATGTCGCTGGCCTTGGTGGTCGGCGCGATCGTACTGCTCGGTTGGCTGGCGCGTCGGTTGCGTGTACTGCCGCGCGGACGGGGCGGCGCGTTGCGGGTCGTCGATGAGGTGGCACTGGGCTCGAAGGAGCGTGCTGTCATCGTCGAGGTGGACGGGGCTCGCCTGGTCTTGGGTGTCGGTGATGGCAGGGTGGTCATGCTGCACAAGAGCGATCCATCGGCCGTCGCAGGCGTGGCGTCCTCCGGGAGCGAACAAGTGCCCGCCGGGCAGTTGCCCTATCGTTTCGCCGAGTTGTTGGGTAAGGGGCTCGGACGATGAGCGTCTTTAGCCCGGGCATCCAAAGACGGATTCTGGCGACGGTGTTCGCGGTGCTTGCGTGGGCGTTCACGCCCGAGCTTGCGCAAGCTGCAGAGCAAAGCATCAGCATCGGGTTGCCGGCGATGACTGTGAAGCAGGCAAGCGGCGGCGGCCAGACGTATAGCCTGACGCTGCAGGTGCTGCTGCTGATGACAGCCCTGACGCTGTTGCCCGCCGTCGTCCTGATGATGACGGCATTCACACGCATCATCATCGTGCTGGGCATCCTGCGGCAGGCGATCGGTGCCGGACAGACCCCGCCCAACCAGGTGTTGCTCGGCCTCGCGCTGTTCCTGACGTTCTTCGTGATGGCGCCGACCTTCGAGCGCATCAACACCGAGGCCATCGTCCCGTATTCGAACGGCAGCATCGACACCGTCGTGGCGCTCGACCGTGCCGTCATCCCCCTCAAGGCGTTCATGCTGGAGCAGACCCGCGAGGCTGATATCGCGACCTTCGTCGGGATCTCAGGTGGGCAGGGCTTCAATTCGCCTGCAGATGTCCCGTTGTCGATCCTCGTCCCGGCATTCGTCACCAGCGAGCTCAAGACGGCGTTCCTGATCGGATTCCTGCTCTTCATACCGTTCGTGATCATCGATCTCGTCGTGGCGAGCGTTCTCATGTCGATGGGCATGATGATGCTGTCGCCGGTACTGATCTCGCTGCCCTTCAAGCTGATGCTGTTCGTGCTCGTCGATGGTTGGACGCTGGTGATGGGAACCTTGGCGGGAAGCTTCATCAGATGACCCCTGAAGCGATCATGCAGCTCGGCAGCGGTGCGCTCGGTACGATGCTGATGCTAGCGATGCCGTTGCTGCTCACTGCGCTCGTGATCGGTCTGCTGGTCGGCGTGTTCCAGGCGGCGACCCAGATCAACGAGATGACGCTGTCGTTCATCCCGAAACTGATCGGGATGGCGGTGACCATCGTGGTGGCCGGGCCATGGATGCTCAAGGTCATCGTCACCTACACACGGGCGCTGATCGAAAGCATCCCGTCGATGATCCGGTGAAGCCGTGCTGAACATCGCGGCAAGTCAACTGCAGGGATGGATCGGCGACTGGATCTGGCCGTTCTTCCGGATAGCGGCCTGCCTGATGGTGGCGCCTGCGTTCGGTGCCGGCTTCGTCCCGCCGCGGCTGAGGATCGTGCTTGCGGGCGCGATCGCATGGTTGGTGGTGCCCTTGCTGCCGCCTGCGCCGGGCATCGAACTGTTCTCCCTCCCGGGCTTTCTAATCATCGCGCAACAAATACTGATCGGAGTCGCGATCGGTTTCGTCCTGCAGTTGGTGTTCGACGCGGTCGGGCTGGCGGGGCAATTGCTCGCCAACACGATGGGTCTCTCGTTCGCGTTCAACGTAGATCCGTTGCGCGGCGCCTCCACAGCGGCTATCGGTCAGTTCTATGTGATCTTGATGGTGATGACCTTCTTCGCACTGGATGGACATCTCGCGATCATCCATGTTCTGGTCGACGGATTTCGGACGCTGCCGGTCGGACAGCAAGGGCTGGGCGCGGACGGGATGCTCCGCCTGGTCTCGACCGGCTCGATGCTCTTCTCGGGGGCGTTGTCGATCGCGCTGCCCGGACTCACGGCCTTGTTGATCGCCAACATCGGCTTCGGGTTGATCAGCCGTGCTGCACCGACGCTGAATATCTTCGCGGTCGGGTTCCCTGTGACGATCGTGTTCGGTCTGGTCGTCCTGCAGATCGGGCTGCCGGGCGTACAGCAAGGCTTCGTCTCGCTGCTGCAACAGGTCCTCGCCGAGGCTGCTGCGCTTCAGGCGCCGGGGCGTTGAGGGTAACCGCATGTCCAATGAAGATGCTCAAGAACGCACTGAGGCCCCGACCGCCAAAAAGCTCGAGGACGCCAAGAAGAAGGGTCAAGTCCCTCGCTCGGTCGATCTGGGTGCCGCCGCCGTCACGCTTGCGGCGACCGGGGCGTTGATGCTGTTCGGGGCCGATGCGGCACGCTCGCTGATGGAGATTCTCGCGTCGGGTCTGTCCGTTCGCGGCGACGATCTCGTCCACGACGACATCATGCTGCGCAGTCTTGGTATATCCAGTGGACTCGCGCTGCTCGGGATGATGCCGCTTCTGGCGGCGACGCTCGTCGCCGCGCTCGCATCTCCGGCGCTAATCGGCGGCTGGAACTTCAGCACCGAGGCCTTGGCGTTCAAGCCTGAGCGCCTCGATCCCATCAAGGGGTTCGGCAGGATGTTCTCCGTGAGAAGCCTCGTGGAGCTCTGCAAGTCGTTGGCGAAGTTCGCGTTGATCGCCGGGATCGGGGTGCTGGTCATCCGGTCCCAGCTCGACGAGGTCAGGGCGCTCGCCACCCAACCGCTCGCTCCCGCGATCATCGAGTCGGGACGGATCGCGCTCTATGCGCTGCTGGCGATGTCGGCAGGCCTCGCGATCATCGCTGCGCTCGATGCGCCATTCCAGGTCTGGCAGCACACCAAGGAGTTGCGGATGAGCATGCAGGAGATCCGCGAAGAGATGAAGGAGTCGGTGGGATCTCCCGAGACCCGCTCCCGGATACGAGGCATGCAGCAGACATTGGCAAAACGCCGGATGCTGCAGGACGTCCCGCAGGCCGATGTGGTCATCACGAATCCCACGCACTTCGCCGTCGCGCTGCGTTACGACGAGAAGCGCGACTTCGCGCCTGTCGTGTTGGCCAAGGGTTCCGACGAGGTCGCAGCACGGATCCGCGAGGTCGCCCGCGAGCACGGGGTGACATTGGTCTCGGCGCCGCCGCTGGCGCGGGCTCTCTTCCGTTACGTGGATATCGGTCGGCAAGTGCCGCACACGCTGTTCGTGGCGGTGGCTCAGGTGCTTACCTATGTTTGGCACATCAAGGTCGCACGCCGACGCGGTGAGGCGCCGCCAGTGCCTCCGAGTTTCGATGACTCGATCGAACACGTCGCGGCACCCTCTGGAGCGGCACCGTGACCTCGCCGTCGGCATCACCCTCTACGGTCCTTCCACTTCGGCAATTGATGCTGAGCGGGATCGGCATCCCGGTTGGCGTATTGGCGCTGCTCGCGATGGTGGTCCTGCCATTGCCGGCGATCGCACTCGATCTGCTCTTCACCTTCAACATCGCCCTGTCGATGATGATCGTGGTCGCGGTGTTCACGGTCCGCAAGCCGCTCGACTTCGCGATTTTCCCGACTGTGTTGCTGATCGCCACGTTGCTTCGGTTGGCGTTGAACGTCGCCTCCACCCGCGTGGTGTTGATGCACGGACACAATGGCACGGCAGCGGCCGGTCACGTCATCGAGGCGTTCGGAGCGTTCGTCATCGGCGGTAACTATGCCGTCGGTATCGTGGTCTTCATCATCCTCACCATCATCAACTTCGTGGTCATCACCAAGGGCGCCGGACGCATCTCCGAGGTCAGTGCGCGCTTCACGCTTGATGCCATGCCAGGCAAGCAGATGGCGATCGACGCGGACCTGAACGCCGGCTTGATCAACCAGGAAGAGGCTCGGACGCGCCGCGCGGAGGTCCGCTCGGAGGCAGATTTCTACGGTTCGATGGACGGCGCCAGCAAGTTCGTGCGCGGCGACGCCACGGCAGGCATCCTCATCCTGGTGATCAACGTCCTCGGCGGTCTGGCGATCGGGACGATGATGCACGACCTGCCGTTTGCAGAAGCCGCCAAGATCTATGTCCTGCTCACCATCGGCGACGGGCTGGTTGCGCAGATCCCTGCATTGATGCTGGCGACAGCGGTCGCCGTGATCGTGACGCGCATGTCACGCGATCAAGACATGGGAGGCGAGGTGGCCAGGCAATTGGTCGCCGATCCCCGTCTGCTCGGTGTCGCTGCCGGCGTGCTGGCGCTGCTCGGCGTCGTACCGGGCATGCCGAACCTCGTGTTCCTTTCCATGGCCGGTTTGGCTGCAGGCAGTGCGTGGTTCATTCATCGGCGCCAGACCCGGGAAGCTGCGGCGCCCGCGACCGTCACGCCGACTGCAGCCGTGGGTGAGTCGCGGGAGCTCAGTTGGGATGATATGCAGCCCGTCGATCTGGTCGGTCTGGAAGTGGGCTACAGGCTGGTGCCCTTGGTCGATAAGGCGCAGGGCGGAGATCTGCTCGCCCGTATCCGCGGGGTTCGTCTGAAGGTGTCCCAAGAACTGGGCTTCCTCGTCCCAGCCGTGCACATCCGTGACAATCTCGATCTGTCGCCCAACGCCTATCGCATCCAGCTCTCCGGAGTGCCGGTCGGCGAGGGTAGCGTGTACCCCGAGCGCGAGATGGCGATCAATCCGGGACGGGTGTTCGGTCCGTTGCAGGGCATCTCGACGCGTGATCCGGCGTTCGGCATGGATGCGGTATGGATCGAGCTCGCGCAACGCGAGCACGCGCAGTCTCTTGGCTATACCGTCGTGGATGCCAGTACCGTGGTGGCCACCCATCTCAGCCAACTGATCGCGCAACATGCCCACGAGATCCTCGGGCATGAAGAGACTCAGAATCTTCTCACCAACCTCGCCAAGACGGCACCCAAACTGGTCGAAGACCTCGTGCCGAAGGTGCTGTCGGTGGGTGTGGTCGTCAAAGTGCTTCAGGGCTTGCTTGCGGAGCGGGTGCCAGTCCGCAACCTGCGCAGCGTGCTCGAGGCTCTGGCAGAGCATTCAGGCCGTATCCAGGATCCCCAGGCGTTGGTCGCACAGGTCCGCATCGCGCTCTCAAGGCAGATCGTGCAGGACATCGTTGGCATCTCACAGGAACTCCCGGTGATCACCCTCGACCCGGGAATCGAACAGATGTTGGGGAACTCCGTCGGTACAGCCGGTGGGTCGCCAGGCCTCGAGCCGGGTTTGGCTGAGAGACTCCAGGGGCACCTCGTCGAGGCAGCGCGTCGACAGGAAGTAGCAGGACAACCGGCCGTTCTCCTCGTGCCGCCGGCGCTGCGCCCGATTCTTGCAAGGTTCCTCAGGGCGACCGTGCCGCAGATGCATGTACTCGCCTGGAACGAGATACCCGACAGCCGCCGGGTGCGTCTGGTAAGCACCATCGGGAACTAAGGGAAACGCGATGAAAATGCAGAAATACACCGCGCCGGACATGCGTACCGCACTGCGGAAAGTGCGGACAGAGCATGGCCCGGACGCCTTGATCCTTTGGACCCGCCGGACCGCCGGCGTCGTCGAGTTGACGGTCGCCACGGACCCCGAGGCGGTGGCGAACGCCGAGATATTGACGCAGGCCAAGCGGGCGGCAGGCGCGGACACGGTCGCGATTCCGGTTCGCTCGGTCAGCCGACCGGTCGCTGTGCCGCCGGCCATTATCCCGCCAGGTGTCGCTGGCAGCGCTGCCATCGACAGCGAGTTGAAGTCCTTGCGGCATCTGCTCGAGACGCAATTGGCGGCGCTCGCGTGGAACGACCTGACGCGTCGAGCCCCCGTGAAGGCTTCACTGATGCGCGAGTTCGCATCGCTCGGACTTGATCGCGAGCTTGGGGCTTCACTGCTCGAAAGCGTCACTTCGGACGACGAGCTCGATCGAGCACGGCAACAGGTTCTAGCCGCGTTCAGCGGCCGACTGTTGACGATCGACGACCGTTGGACGACGAGAGGCGGGGTGCTGTCGTTGGTCGGCAGTCCAGGGTCCGGGAAGTCCAGCGCTGTGGCGGGTATTGCAGCGCGTTGGGTGCTGCGGAATGGTCCGAACGGCGCAGTATTGGTGAGTGCGGGCGATCCCCGCTTCGGTGCGTTCGAGCAGTTGGCCCGCCTGGGGCGGCTGTTGGGTATCCCGACCTATCAGGTCGAAGAGATCGAGGCGCTACCTGCGCTACTGACGAGGCTCGGCGAGCAGCGCTTGGTCTTGGTGGACACCGGAGCGACCGGGTCGCGGAGCGATGACCCAAGCGTCGAAGAGCGGAACTTCGCCACCCTGCGCAGCATCGGGTCGATCGCTGCGGTGCTGCCCGCGACCTTACAAGCCACTGCGGCGCGCCAGATCGCGGCGCGCTATGCACGATTGGGTGTGACCGCCTGTATCGCCACCCGGCTCGACGAGGCGGCAAGTCTCGGTGGCCTGCTCTCTGCAGTGATCTCCGCCGCTCTGCCGCTCGTCTACGTGACCGACGGAACAAGGCTGCCCGACGACCTGCGCCCGGCGCGGTCCGATGAGTTGGTCGCCTTGGCGGTCGCGCTGCAAGAACGTCACGGGAACGCTGCGGATGAGGATCTGTTGGTCAGCCGGTTGGAGGGTCGTCTGCATGTCGCCTCCTGAGCTCTCCGGTCGGATCCTGCGCCGGGATCCTGTACAGGTCGTCGCCGTCAGCGGCGGGAAGGGCGGCGTCGGCAAATCAACGCTCAGCATCAACCTCGCGATCGCAAGCGCCGCCGCCGGTCGGCGCGTGGTTCTGCTAGACGGGGATGTGGGGCTCGCTAACGCCGATGTACTGCTCGGCATCACACCGAGACGCACCCTCGCGGATATGGTGCTCGGGCGCCTTAGTCTCGACGAGGTGCTCACACCCGTACGTCCTGGTCTCTCCATGGTTGCCGGCGCATCCGGGATGACACCCCTTGCAGGCCTCGATGAGACTGGACACCTCGGATTGGTTAGGGCTTTCAGCGATCTGTCCGCCGACCTCGATCTGCTCATGGTCGACACTGCCGCGGGCATCTCGAACGGCGTCCTGCAGCTGGTCCAGGCAGCGCAACATGTATTGGTGGTGGTCTGCGAGGATCCTGCCTCGGTGACCGACGCCTATGCGGTGATCAAGATTCTCAGCCGCAATCACGGCCTTCGACGGTTCCGCGTAGTCACCAACATGACCCAAGGGCCATCGGCCGGCACGCGGTTGTTCGCGGCACTACAGCGGGTGACCAGCCGCTTTCTCGATGTGAGCCTCGAGCACTCGGCAGACATCCCCGCTGATGATCTGTTGCGGCGAGCCGTCCGTGAGCAGCGGCCGGTGGTCGAGGCGTTCCCCAGTTCCAATGCGGCGCAGGCGATCTGCCGTCTCGCAGGGAACATCAAGTCTTGGGAGGCGCCAGAGGGACGCGGAAGCATCAGATTCTTCTCCGAGCGTGTCTCGCGCCCTGCGCCACGGTTGCAGGTGGTGCGTTGAACGCCGCGGTGATCACGCCAGCGGGCTTCGACCGAGCGCGTGAGGCGGACATGCTCGTGCGACGGCATGCCGAACTCGTCAAACGGATCGCCTACCATCTCTGCGCGCGGCTGCCAGCCTCCGTAGAGGTCGATGACCTGATCCAGGCGGGCATGCTCGGTCTGCTCGAAGCCGCGGCACACTTTACCGACGGAAAGGGCGCCACCTTCGAGACGTTCGCCGGGATCCGCATACGCGGGTCGATGATCGACGCGTTGCGAAAGCTCGACTGGGCCCCCCGCTCGGTGCATCGCCGTTCGCGCGAGGTGGCGCAGGCGATCCGTGAGATCGAACGTCAGACCGGCAGTGAGGCCCGACCGGGCGACATCGCTGCCCGTCTTGGGATCCATCTGGATCAGTATCACCACATCGTCCAAGACTCCGTGGCCTGTCAGTTGGCGAGCTTGGAGGAGATGGATATCGTCGATGCCCCAGACCACGGTCCCGATCCGTTCAGACAAGTGGCCGATCTCGGGTTCCGCGCGGCGCTCGTCCGTGAGATCGCAGGGCTTCCGGAGCGGGAGCGGTTGCTCATGGCGCTCTATTACCAAGAGGAGTTGAACCTCAAGGAGATCGGTCGCGTCATGGGCGTGACCGAATCCCGGGTCTCGCAACTTCACGGACAGGCCGTCGCCCGCTTGAAGGCGCGGCTCGCCGATTGGCGGGATCGGATGCCCGCAGCACGTGAGGCCTGACATGGATCGGTTGACGCTGCTGGGACTGCTGCTTGCGGTCGTCGCAGTAGTCGTCGGGTCGATCCTTAAAGGTGCCGGGGTCGCAGCATTGCTGTCGATCGCGGCGTTGTTGATCGTTCTGGTCGGAACCGTCGCTGCGGTCCTCGTGCAGACGCCTGAATCGACGCTGCGTAGGGCCATCGCGATGTCCTCGTGGATGCTTAATCCGCCGCCGAGCGTCGACGGATCCGTCATCGCGAGGCTCGTCGGATTGAGTCGCACCACTCGCCGCAGCGGGTTGCTGGGTCTGGAGCCGGAGATCGAACAACTGGAGGATCCGTTCATGCGCCGCGGGCTACAGTTGGTGGTCGATGGGACTGACCCCGAGCGAGTGCGCTCGATCATGGAGATCGAGCTCGACGCCCGAGAGGATGCCGAGATGGCGGCAGCCAGGGTGTTCGAGTCGATGGGCGTCTATGCGCCGACTCTCGGGATCATCGGTGCCGTGCTGGGTCTTATGACCGTGATGCAGAACCTGGAGGATCCTCGGCTGCTTGGACAGGGGATCGCGGCTGCGTTCACCGCCACGGTCTACGGGATCGGATTCGCGAACCTGTTGTTCCTCCCGACAGCCGGCAAACTTCGGTCGCTCATCCAGTTCGAGACGCGACGGCGAATCATGATCATCGACGGCCTTGCAGCGGTCGCCCAAGGCGAGAACCCGCGGGTGCTGGAGGCACGGCTGAAGGGCTATCTGTCCACATGAGCGCTGTGGCGTGAACCGCAGGCCTCGACGACGACGGCGACAGACCGAGGAACGGCTCAACCACGAGGCGTGGGCGATTCCCTATGCCGATCTGATGACGCTGCTCCTGGCATTCTTTGTCGTCATGTACGCCATCTCATCGTTGAACACCGGAAAGTATCGTGTGCTTGCTGATGCGCTGTCGGTGGCGTTCAACGGAGAGGGTCCGGATGCGGAACCCGACGTACTACCGGGCTCCAAGGTGACTGGGCCGCCCTCGCTCGAGGAGCTGAACGCGGGACGTATCGCGATGCGGATCGCTCGGGCCACGGCACCGCTCGTGATGAACGACCAAGTGACCATCAGGCAGCACCCGATGTGGGTGGAGGTGGAGATCCGAAACGATGTGCTGTTCGCCAGCGGCTCGGCGACCCTCAACCCCGACGCCGAGCGCGTGCTGTCGCAGCTCGCGGAAACGTTGACCGGTTTCGGAAATTCGATCAGGGTCGAGGGCCACACGGACGATGTTCCGATCCAGGGCGGTCTCTATCGGGACAACTGGGATCTTTCCGCGGCCCGTGCCGGTGCGGTCGTCAGGGTGCTGGTCGCGAAGGGACTTGAGCCCTCGCGATTTGCGGTGCTCGGCTTCGGCGAACATCGACCTCTGCAATCGAACGACTCCGAGGCCGGTCGTAGCGCCAATCGGAGAGTGCTGCTCGCGATCCTGGGGCAGGATGAGGTCGCAGAAGGTCCCTACGGCATGAACCGGGGCGATCCCTCGGTCGGTCCGAAGAGACGGCCTTGACCTCCTATATGGCACGGAATCTGCAACTCTGCCCTCAAGCATGCGGCGCCGAAGTTCTGACGCTGCATGGCTGACCCGTTGCCCATATCGTCGATCTGTTTCCAGAGGTGAACATGGCTGCCTTACTGCCTGATGACTTGCAGACTTACGCTTTTGCCGCCATCCACACGGCCATCCTACTCGCCTTCCTGTGGATCGGGGCCTGGGCTGTTTTTTGGCGCGGTACCGCCGCCGAACTCGCCCGTCTCGACGCCGAGCTGCAACGTCAGAAGTACCAGGTGTCTGCCAGCGAGGCTGAAGCACGGCGTCTTGGATCCTTGCTGCGCAGCTTCGAGGAGAAGCAGGTCGCTGAACCTCGCTACATCCCCCCACCGCCGCGTCCGCAGGCGCAAGGATTCGAGATGGCGATCAGGATGGCGAGCTCCGGGGCGACGGAGGCAGAGCTCGCCGCTTCCTGTGGTATGAGCAGGGAGGAGGCATCATTGTTGCGGCGCCTGCACGGCAGTCGTGCTCGCGACGTGGCATAGCCCGTCGGCAGCCGATATGGGCGGTGATTTCCAGCAACGATTGAAGGCCGAGTTCCTGCGCGAGGAGCTCAGCATCCCTGGCATGCCGGAAGTCGCCCTGCGGATCGTCCGCCGCCTCGCAGACCTCTCGGCGACGGGACCCGAGGTCGCGCGCTTGGCGTCCACGGATCCGACGCTCGCTGGGCTGCTGCTGCGCAGTGCCAACTCGGTCGAGCACAACCCGAACGCCGATCCGACCTCTGACCTTGCGGTGGCGGTCCGACGACTCGGGTTCGATACCGTCCGGCGCCTCTCGCTCGTCTATGCCTTGCAAGAGGTCCGAGAGGCACCCCGATACCAGATCGTGCATGGCAGGCTGACCGCCCTTTGGCAACGTAGTGTCGCGCTTGCTTCGATCGCGCGGGTGATGGCCAACCAATTCGCCGGAGTGCCGAAGGAGAGGGCGAACACGGCGG
>Ga0208596_1000102_pt1 | contig 28910 bp, 22 predicted proteins | sample LakMenEpi12Jul11_FD_150686 | JGI IMG/M metagenome (GOLD analysis project Ga0208596, IMG submission 150686) | Freshwater microbial communities from Lake Mendota, WI - 12JUL2011 deep hole epilimnion (SPAdes) | ecosystem: Environmental > Aquatic > Freshwater > Lake > Epilimnion/Euphotic zone ...
ACATATTTTAAAAGACAAAAAATAGTGATATTTTTGTAATTTTATCAACAAAAGATCACTTTTCTTTTCTTTTTTACCCCCGAGAATGAAAATGCCCTGGCTAAGGAAGTGGGGAGATAAAAAAACTGTAACTGTTAATGACAGGCTAATGGGATAATGGGATGCGTCTATTAAGCGATTTATATCCACAATCCATAATTGATAAGGGGACATGGGTTCTGCAAATTTGTTACAAGATACACTGGCGGAACAACTGTTAGAACTTGCCCTCAAGTCTGGCGCTGAGGCTGCGGAAGTGTATCAATCACGATCACTTTCTCGACCAGTTTTTTTTGAAGCCAACCGTCTCAAACAACTAGAAACCAGTCAATCTGAGGGGACAGCCCTACGGCTATGGCGGGATGGTTGTCCGGGTTTGACGGTAGCCTATGGAGATGTTGATCCTCAAGCTATGGTGGAAAAATCTTTGGCACTGAGTCAATTAAATCCACTGGAGACAGTAGAATTAGGGAGTCATTCAGGGCATTCTTACCCTAATTTAGGCAAGTCTGTATCTGTAGAAACGTTAATTAATTGGGGCAAGCAAGCGATCGCCCTAATTCGTGATGTCTATCCAGATATTCTCTGTCATAGTGACTGGGAATGTGATATAGAAAACACCAAACTCATCAACAGCAAGGGTTTAGATTCTCATTATACTGACACTACACTTAGCTGCTATATGTCCGCTGAATGGGTTAGAGGTGATGATTTTCTCAGTGTTGCTGACGGACAAACCCAACGTTATGAACTCAGCCCTGAAAAAATAGCCAGCCAAATTTTACAACGATTAAATTGGGCTAAAAAAAATGTTCCTAGTCCTAGTGGTCGTTCTCCTGTATTGTTCACTTCCAAGGCAGCAGATATGCTGTGGGGAACTGTACAATCAGCTTTGAATGGTAAACATATCTTGGAAAAAGCCTCTCCCTGGGTAGATAGATTGGGTAAACCAGTAATTGCACCGACCCTGACCCTATACCAAAACCCAGCAGCAGGCCCCTATAGCTGTCCCTTTGATGATGAAGGTCAACCTACGCAGTTATTAATATTTATCGAAAATGGGATTTTACGGAATTTTTATAGCGACCGCACCACCGGACGACAATTAAATGGCGGTAGCACTGGTAATGGCTTTCGTCCTGGATTAAGTAGTTATCCCACTCCTGGGCTATTTAATTTCCTAATTCAACCTGGTGATCTTTCTCTCTTAGAATTGATTAAAAAAATGGATAATGGCTTAATTATCGATCAAATATTAGGTGGTTGTACTGGGCTATCTGGTGATTTTTCTGTCAATGTTGATTTAGGCTATCGGGTCAGAAATGGTCAAATAATTGGCCGGGTTAAGGATACAATGGTTGCAGGTAATGTCTACACAGCCCTAAAACAGGTAATACAACTAGGTAAAGATGCTGATTGGAATGGTTCTTGTTATACACCATCGTTAATAGTAGAAGGACTATCTATTACAGGGAAAAATAGTTAAAATGCCAATATTACTGAGTTCATGCGTCATTTTTTATATGCCCCAAATACTAAAGTAGGTATGGAGTGCTACCCTACATTAGAAAGAAATAAAGAGTTTAAAGCTTGTAGAGAGGAATTTATTCCTCATTTGACTTACAAGCTGTTTAGCCAATTTCTAAAAGCCTTTAATGTCGCATTTCTTCCTATAGTTCGACTGTTTTCTAAATATTGAGGAATGACTGCAATTAAAGGTAAATTAGCAAAATTTAAACTAGATTTCGATTCCACATAAACACCATTTTCTAAAATATTAATTTGCAAAATTCCGTTTTCAAACCGCCATACTTCAGGAACTTTTAAACCTTCATATATGTTCAAATGAGTACGAGAAGTAATATCAATTTCTAAAGCTAAATCTGGAGGAGGGTCAATTGTTAAATCCAATCTTTTTTTCCCCCGAATTACAGCTTCATTTTGAATATAAAAACATTGATCAGGTTCTATACCTTGTTCCATAAATTGATTTTTAAAGGTCGTAGAACCAAGACTAATAAATTCAACGTCTAACTGTTCTAACAATGCTTTGACTAAATCACTAATAATTTCTTTATCAAATTCATGTTCTGGTAAAGGACTCATAATTTCTAATATTCCCCTATCATAAGCAATTCGCGCAGCCCGGTGTTCTCCCAATTCTTCAATAATTGTTTCTAATTCTTTCCAAGTCACATTTTCTAATAAAACTCTTTGTCCTGGTGGTACATGAACACGCTTTAATTCTAACAACATCATTGCCACTCCTTATGATTTGAATTTTTTAACATTATAACATCCGATATCCCCAAGTTCTTGAAGATGTCGGGGATTTAACCAAGGCCATGATATAATTACCATGATATAATATTAATCTTCACCATATCTACAAGGGTATGATAATCTGGCAACCAGGGCAACAAATTAATAACGGTAGATTTATCATTCAGGGTAAACCCTTGGGTAGTGGTGGTTTTGGGACTACCTACAAAGCCTTAGAACCCAGCACTGGTAAATTATACGCCATTAAAACCCTCAATCAGCAAATGCAATTGCGAGAGGATTTTGCAGAACAACAGGTTAAGTTTATTAACGAAGCCTTGACAATTAAAGGTTTTGATCATAAGCATATTCTCAAAGTCCATGAAGTCATTCAAGCAGGTGAGCTTTTTGGCGTGGTAATGGAATATATTGATGGAGTAACTTTATTTCAATATATTAGACAAAAGGGACAACTTACCGAAAGCGAAGCACTATTATATATAGATCAAATTGGTCAGGCTTTAGAATATATTCACGCTAAAGGCAGTTTACACCGGGACATTAAACCTGCAAATATTCTTTTACGTCAAAATAAACAAGAAGCGGTTTTAATTGATTTTGGTTTAACTCGCAGTATTGCTACTAAAAGTATGACAGCTTCTTTAACAGAAGGTTATGCACCTATTGAACAATATCGTCGCAAAGGGAGTTTTGGACCCCATACCGATGTTTACGCTTTAGCTGCAACTTTATATTATCTGCTTACGGCTGATGGACTGAATAAAGAGGGTGAATTTAGTCCAGTACCCGCACAAAACCGGAAATATGATGATGAACCTTTACCAGCGCCAAGACATTATAATTCTGGCATTAGTCAGAGGGTGAATGATGCTATTTTGCAGGGTATGGAAATAGAACCGGAAAAGCGGACTCCGACGGTGTTGAAGTTTCGGGAAAATTTGGGTTTGGTGGTTCAACAACCTATTAATTTTGATATTACGCAACCCATTAATGTAGAGACGTTCCATGGAACGTCTCTACAAACATCTAATATGGACTACAGGAAACTGCGTGACTACCTCGCACAAGGGAAATGGAAGGAAGCAGACGAGGAAACAATACGGGTAATGTTAGCAGTTGCGAAGCGGGAAAAGGAAGGTTGGTTAGATGAAGGAAGTATTGATAATTTTCCCTGTGCAGACCTTCGTACCATTGACCAGTTGTGGGTAAAATACAGTGGTGGCAAGTTTGGTTTTTCTGTGCAGAAACGAATTTATCAAGGTTTTGGTGGAACGAGAAAATATGATAGGGAAATATGGGAGAAGTTCGGGGACAAGGTAGGATGGAGAAAAGGAGGGGACTGGTTGTACTACAAAGATATTACTTTTGACAAGAAAGCACCAGAAGGTCACCTCCCCTTTAGAGATGTGGATATGGTATTTGGTGAGGTAAGAGTAAGAGTATGGGGTTGGGTTAGGTTTGAGGGATGCGTTTGGTCTTCTCTCGCGTCGAGACTTGTAAACTGTAACATTTAAGGGTTACAGAAAATTATTAAGTCTGAATCAGGATAACCAGGATTAAAGGATGTACAGGATGGTAATTTATAGATGGTTTGTTTGGTGATGAAAATTGCATTTGTCTGAATCAGGATAACCAGGATTAAAGGATGTACAGGATGGTAATTTATAGATGGTTTGTTTGGTGATGAAATTTGTATTTGTCTGATAGCGCAGCGTGGCGTAGCCATATCAGGATAACCAGGATTAAAGGATTAACAGGATAGTAGTTTATAGATGGTTCAAATTATTCAAAAACAATCATTCAAAAACATCCTGGAAAATCCCCAAGTTCCCACCAAAAATCATCCAACAACATCCTGTAAATCCTCAAATCCTGGACATCCTGATTCAGACAAAAAAATCACCAACTCCCACCAAAAATCATCCAACAACATCCTGTAAATCCTCAAATCCTGGACATCGTTCAGATATAATATAATAAATTCCCAGCAGGAGTATTACTTATGACGGTAAAAAAACTTATTCAAGCAGAAATTGACAGAATACCAGAACAAGAGCTAGATAATCTTTATCAATGGATAAAAGAATTTACAGATAAAATAAATAGTGTAAAAAATGGGATTTTCTCACCCCAAAATATACCATCAGAAACCTTGGAAACAGCAGAAGAACATCTTTCTTATCCTTACCATGATTTAGATTATCTTGCTGGAACATGGACAAAAGAAGATGAAACTGAATTTTTACTTAATACTGAACAATTTAATGAAATAGATCAACATAGTGATTTTAAAAGTATAGAAAATTTAAAATTAGGTAATTGTTTAGCAGATTTTATTTATGAATCATAATTGATCATTATACTTGAAACCCACATCCTGTAAATCCTAAAATCCTGAGTATCCTGATTCTGACAAAAATACTTTTGGAAAAGCAAACCCCTATATATATGGGCGCACAGATTTCCACTATATTTAAACTATAACTGAAACTTGGAAACTTGTCAATAGTATTTTTTAATAATTTTACTGTCTTTTCTTATTCAAGCTTATCAGTAAAAATACTTAATAAGCAAAATAAGATATCTATCTAAAAAACTCAAGAAAGAGTTAGTTTTAAATTAAAATTTAAAGATTAAAAATTAAAACTTAAAAATTATGATTTCCCTGCCATTGCTAACCCAGTATTTTCGGAACTTTTGGCAACCTAGAAAGGGTTTAGCTATTGCAGAAGCATCTATAATTGGGATAGTAGCCGCCTTATCTGCGGTATTACTCAAACAGGGTTCAGGGTGGTTAGGAACATGGCGAGTGCATACTACCCATATTTTTCCAGCTTGGATATCTCTACCGATTATTGGTGTAAGTTTGGGTTTTCTCTCTGGGTGGTTAGTGCAGCGATTAGCTCCAGAAGCCGCTGGTAGTGGTATTCCCCAAGTTAAGGCAGCTTTAGCCAATGTACCAATTACATTATCATGGAGAGTAGCTTTTGTCAAGTTAATTAGCGCCATGATTTCCTTGGGTTCGGGCTTAACCTTGGGAAGACAAGGTCCTACAGTCCAAGTGGGTGCAGGTTTAGCAGCGGGAATGAGTCGTTTAGTTCCCACCTCCCCAGACCACCGCAGACAAATGATAGCAGCGGGCGCTGGGGCGGGGTTAGCGGCGGCTTTTAATGCACCTTTGGCGGGGGTTTTATTTATTATTGAAGAGTTGTTACAAGACCTATCAGGCTTAACTTTAGGAACTGCAATTATCGCTTCTTTCATTGGTGGTGTAATTTCCCGCTGGTTGGGTGGCGGAAGTCTGCAATTAGACTTAAAACTAATTGATCATTCTAGCAGTTTTTCCCTATTAGAAATTCCTATTTTATTAATTTTGGGAATTTTGGCGGGTTTATTGGCGGCTTTATTTAATCAGGGATTAATTTTTACTATTCAAGCTTATCGCCGTTTACATATTAGTTTACCTTTACGAGTAGCTTTAGCTGGTTTGGCTTCTGGTTTGATTATGTCCTTACTACCCTCAACTTTTCGGGATAATACAGGTTTACGGGAGTTTATGATTGCCAGTGAACCAAATATACCTTTAGCGGCCATTGCTTTCATTGCCCAATTTATTTTAACATTAATTGCCTTTGGTTCGGGCGCGCCTGGAGGATTATTTGCACCTAGTTTAATTTTAGGTTCTTGTTTGGGACATATTGTTGGTGTATGCGAATTGCAAATATTTGGAATTGGTTCACCAACTACTTACGCATTAGCGGGAATGGGGGGATTTTTTAGCGCGGTTTCCAAAGTTCCCATTACTGCAATTGTGATTGTTTTTGAAATGACCACAGATTTTAATTTAGTCTTACCTTTAATGGTGGTATCTGTAACATCTTATTTAGTTGCTGAGAAAGTTGTTCCGGGTTCACTGTATGAAAAACTGCTCACATTAAATGGTATCATTATTAAAAAAGATAGCCCCACAGAGGGAATATTAACTCAATTAACTGCTAAGGATGTAATGCAGCCCTCCGTGGAAACCCTAGAAGCAGAAATGACAGGAGATGAAGTTATTAAAGCCTTTTCCCGTTCCCATCATCGCGGCTTTCCTGTGGTAGAAAATAATAAATTAGTAGGATTAGTTTCCCAGACAGATTTACAGAAAATCCGTAATCATCTCTCACCCCATGAAACTCTTTTAAGAGAGATTATGACACCCAAACCGGTGACAGTCACACCAACAGATAGATTAAGTCATGTTCTCTATTTATTAAATAGATATCAAATTAGTCGCTTACCTGTGGTAGATGGACAAAAATTAATTGGGATTATTACCCGTGCAGATATTATCCGTACGGAAGCAAATCATTTGAATGGTGAAACCGGGGTGACAGGTCCCCAAGCTGAACCTTCCTATCTAGTATACCAAACCCGATCACCTAGTATTGGGAGAGGAAGATTATTAGTCACCGTTGCTAACCCAGAAACCGCTCCCGCTTTATTAGAAATGGCTGCGGCAATTGCCCGCGATCGCCATTATGAAATAGAATGTTTACAAATTATCCTGGTATCTCGTCATGTTTCTCCATCGGAAACCCCAGTAAACACCGTCAAAAGTCGTCGCTTACTCCGACAAGCGGAAAGTTTAGCCAAAAAACTCAATATTCCCATTCACACCCAAATCCGGGTCGCCCATGATATCGCCCAGGCCATTCTAGAGACTACCAAGGAACGACATATAGATCTAATTTTCATGGGTTGGAAGGGAAATACATCTACGCCAGGGCGGATTTTTGGTAATGTTGTAGATACAATAATTCGTCAAGCCAACTGTGATGTTGTTTTAGTCAAATTAGGTTATAATTTTCATTCCTACCAGGAATTTAAACGGTGGTTAGTACCCATGGCTGGGGGACCAAATGCACCTATAGCGATTAAATTATTACCTGCTTTGGTAACTTTAGAAAACACCTGTGAAATTCGTTTAACTCAGGTGGTGAAACCGGGAGAACTCGCACCAGATATGACAGTCCTAGAAGAATCTACTCGTCAATTAATGCGTAACCGTAATTTATACAGTAATGTTGTTGCTGCATCTTTGCAAGCTGAATCAGTGATAGCGGGAGTAATTGAATTGGTAAAAACTGAAGATTTCGATGTTGTGGTTTTAGGGGCTTCCCGTGAGGGATTGTTACAACAAGCAATTCAAGGAAATATTCCTGAATCTATTGCTTCTGGTGTTGGTAGTACCATAATTTTGGTCAGAAGCGCGATTTTGTGAATCTTGATTTTCATCAGGGTGGGAAGACCCCACCCCTATAGATCTTAGCGTTTTACCAATTTCTTGGACATCTTACGAAGACGAATAGATTCGGGTGTAACTTCCACCAATTCATCTTGAGCAATGTATTCCAAAGCACGTTCTAAATTCATATCTATGGGTGTTTGTAACTGAGTTAGTTCTTCACCACCAGATGAACGGTGATTGGTTAACTGCTTGGTTTTACAAACGTTCAATTCCAAATCTTGGGGACGATTATGTTCACCAATAATCATTCCTTTATAAACCTTTGTGCCTTCACTGATAAAGAACGCGCCTCTATCTTCACAGTTTTTCATGGCGTAGGCGGTAGAAACACCTTCTTCAAAGGAGATGAGAACGCCTTTGTTGCGGGCTTCAATATCACCGCAAAGGGGACGATAATCAAGGAAACTGTGATTCATAATACCTTCACCGCGGGTCATTCGCATGAATTCACCCCGGAAACCGATCAAACCACGGGCGGCTACGATAAACTCTAGTTGGGTGCGATCGCCTCCACCGGGCTGCATATCTTGCATTTCTGCTTTCCGTTGTCCTAAGCGTTCAATACAGCTACCAACTGCATCGGCGGGAACGTCTAAAGCTAGAAGTTCAAAAGGTTCGCAGGGTTGACCGTTAACTGTGCGGTAAATTACTTGAGGTTGGGATACTTGGAACTCAAAACCTTCACGACGCATGGTTTCGATTAAAATCCCTAAGTGTAATTCACCCCGACCAGAAACTAGGAATTTATCGGGAGAGTCGGTGTCTTCAACACGTAAAGCCACGTTAGTTTCTAATTCGCGGTATAGGCGATCGCGGATTTGGCGAGATGTTACCAATTTACCTTCTTGACCAGCAAAAGGCGAATCATTTACCCAGAAGGTCATTTGTAAAGTTGGTTCATCCACCTTAATTAAAGGTAAAGCTTGAGGCTCATTAGGATCTGTAATAGTTTCGCCAATATAAGCATCAGCAAAACCAGCTACAGCCACAATATAACCTGCGGTAGCCTCCTCCATTTCTATCCGTTTTAAACCTTCAAATCCCATCAACTTGGTAATTTTACCCTTGACAATGCTGCCATCTTCTACTACTAAAGCAGCTTGTTGTCCAGCGCGGATAGTTCCATTATGGATTTTACCAATAACAATCCGGCCTAAATATTCAGAATAATCTAGGGTGGTAACTTGCAATTGCAGAGGTTTATTAGGATCTCCCACTGGTGCGGGGACGTGACGGAGAATGGCATTAAATAGGGGCTGCATATCTACCGATTCTGCTTCTAAGGTTTCTTTGGCGAAACCAGCCATACCGGAAGCAAATAGATATTTAAAGTCACACTGATCTTCATCTGCACCTAATTCTAAGAATAGATCCAAGACCTTGTCAACAGCAATATGGGGGTCAGCTTGGCCACGGTCAATTTTGTTAATAACGACAATAGGACGGAGACCCTTTTCCAAAGCCTTTTTCAAGACAAAGCGGGTTTGAGGCATTGGTCCTTCATTGGCATCAACAATGAGTAAACAACCGTCCACCATACCAAGTACCCGTTCCACTTCTCCGCCGAAGTCAGCGTGTCCGGGGGTATCAACAATATTAATCAGGGTATCTTTATAGCGAACTGCTGTATTTTTAGAAAGAATAGTAATGCCTCGTTCCCTTTCCAAATCATTGGAGTCCATGACACAATCCGGAACGTCTTCGCCTTCGCGGAAAATGCCGGACTGTTTGAGGAGAGCGTCAACAAGGGTGGTTTTACCGTGGTCAACGTGGGCGATAATGGCGACGTTACGAATTGGGAGCGTCATAGATGGTTTGGGTAAACTTTAGGGTTTTTAGATTAAGAAGCTAATTTTTGGTCGTTTTAACAGAAGTGGAGATGATTTGCCAATTCTGTAACGAACCTTTAATAATTCTAGCGTAATTGTCACAAATATTGTTATTTTGATAATAAATATCAAAAGCATGGTTTAGGTTGAAGAGTCTATCAATGGGATTTTTTAGTAAAAATGTACTAAAAAATCTAGTTTAAACTATAATTAAGACGTGTGTGGTGTTGTTAAAAATTATTTGGATAGCTAGTTTATTGTAGTCAGTTTATTTGGATTTGCGAGTTTGATTATGATTGATTGTCTAACTGTGGCTCGCTACTTCATTATGAAAGCTTACACAGATGGTATAGAAGCAGAAATGACAAACATGAAATCTCAAAAGCTTTTATACTATGCTCAAAGTTTGCATTTAGCAATGTATGATGAGGTATTATTTCCAGAAGAAATACAGGCATGGCGTTATGGTCCTGTATGTCCACCTGCTTATAGATTTTATAGCGAATTTGAAGCCAAACAATTACCTATACCTAGTCAAGAATTATTATCAGAAATATCCGAAGATAACAAACAACTACTAGAAGAAGTATGGGAATATTTTGGGGGCTATCACGCTTATCGTTTAAGTGATATGACTCATTTAGAATTTCCTTGGAAGAAAGCACGTAAAGGTTTACTTCCTGAAGCTGCTTCAACTACGGTAATTTTACTAGAAGATTTAAAAGTATTAGGATATGAGAAATTAGAACAGATAGAACGTGATCATCCAGGTTATCAAATTGTCATGCGACAAGTTTTAAAGGATGCTTGTAATTCAGAATCATCAACTCGTATTCAAAAAGGAGAAGTGCGTGACTGGCTTAACTCCCTTCTCGATTGAAAAATCTGATAATTTTCAGCGTTCTTTCAAAAAACTCGCAAAAGCTTATAGATCCGATTTTATAGAGTGTGTTGCCCAAATTTTAGAAAATTTAATTGAAGATCAGTATCCCATAAATTCCCGTCACGAACCTTTACCTGGAAAGATTGAATTACCTCAAGGATGGTCATTTCACAAAATTGAGTTTAAAGTATCCAAAGGTGCATCTGGACAAATTAGATTAATGTATTTAGTTAATACAAATGATTTTGTAATTAAGCTTGTGTGGATTTATAGTCACGAACAATTTGCAAAACGGCCTGCTGAATCAGATTTAAAGGGCATTCTTAAAGAAATTCTAGACAGTTAGTAGCAGTCATTGGATAATTTTTATCTAAGCATGAGATTGTCAATTACGGCAAATATTGTGTCAAAATGAACTTATAAATCTATAAGTTTACAGGATATGGCTTGGGTATCAGGACAGCAATTGCAAGATGGTAAATATACCATAGAAAAAGAATTAGGTGAAGGTGGTTTTGGGATCACTTATCGTGCTAGAGATAATCATGGAAATTACGTTGTTATCAAAACTTTAAATGATGCAATCCAAAAACGTGCTGATTTTGCTAAATTTCAACAAGACTTTCTCAACGAAGCGATTAAATTAGCTAAATGTAGTCATCCCCATATTGTGCAAATATACGAAGTCATTCATGAAAATGATCTTTGGTGTATGGTGATGGAATATATTGATGGTGAAGATTTAGGAACTGTAGTAGAAAATCAAGGTATTTTATCTGAAACTGAAGCATTACGCTATATTCAGCAAATTGGATCAGCATTAACTCTAGTTCATGATAATGGCTTATTACATCGAGATATTAAACCACAAAATATCATGTTGCGTTCTGGTAAATCAGAAGCCGTGTTAATTGATTTTGGGATTGCGCGAGAATTTACACCGAATTTAACCAAAACCCATACCAAAATATTATCTGATGGTTTTGCACCAATTGAACAATATGATGCTAGAGCAAAACGGGGAGCATTTACAGATGTTTATGCTTTAGCTGCAACTTTGTATTCTGTGTTAACTGGAGAATTACCAACTATATCACCAATGAGAGCAATTGGTACAGAATTGGCAGAAGCAAAAAAGATAAATTCTAGTATTAGCGATCGCGTTAATCATGCAATAATTAAAGGAATGGAAATAAAGCCGGAAAATCGTCCTCAGTCAGTCCAAGATTGGTTGTGTATGCTTCCATCAAATAATAATAATAATGACACTACTTTCCCTAAAATGCTAGGTACTTGGTATGGCGAATTTGGTAGTGGCAAAGCAACTCTATCTATTATTGCACAAACAGGAGATACTTTTGATGGTACTTTAATTCATGAACACTGGTGGAATGGAACAGCTAAGATAACTATTAATGGAAAAATTCACTCCGATAAAACTACAATAATAATAAGAGAAATAAAAATTTTATCTGGTTATTGGAGACTTGGAGAAAATACAGGTTATTTATCATCTGATAGTAAGCAAATATCTGGTACTGGGAAAGATAGAAAACGTTCTTATTCCTGGCTCTTAAAAAGAATTGATTAAAAATATTAAAATTGTGAACAATAAATCTCTCTTCTTCTTCTCTTTCTTCGTGTCCTTCGCTCCTTCGTGGTTCATTTCCTATTAATATCATCTAAAAATGCTATCAGAAAGATTTACCCAAGCGCTTACCTACGCCCACGAACTCCACGCCACGCAAAAACGCAAAGCTGGGGATATTCCCTACATCACCCATTTACTCGGAGTAGCCAGCATAGCCTTAGAATATGGTGCTAATGAAGATGAAGCGATCGCTGCCCTATTACATGATGCCATAGAAGACCAAGGCGGAGCAGCCACCAGAGAAGAAATTCGCCGGCGATTTGGAGATCATGTCACTGCTATAGTTGATGGTTGTACAGACGCAGACACCACCCCCAAACCCCCTTGGAAACCCCGGAAAGAAGCCTATATTGCCCATATTCCCACCGCTTCCCCTGAAGTATTGCTAGTTTCTGCTGCTGACAAACTCCATAACGTCCGCTCAATTCTCAAAGATTATAGGATGATTGGTGATGCAGTTTGGGAACGATTTCACGGTGGTAAAGAAGGCACACTTTGGTATTATCGCTCCCTTGTGGATGCTTTCTTAAAAAATCAACTTACTCCTTTAGTGGAAGAATTAGAAAGAGTAGTTTCCGAATTAGAAATATTAGCTGGATACAAAAAATGAAGAACGAAAAGTTTCATCCTTCATAAGTTGATATTTATATTTATTTGTTGATTAACGGAATAAACTACTGAGTGAGGTATCTTCGTGAATCCGCCAAATTGCTTCTCCTAGGAGATTAGCAACTGAAAGCGTCACCAATTGGGGAAAACGATTAGCCTCTGGGATAGGAATAGTATTAGTGACTATAACTTCCTCAAATACCCCACTGGACAACCTCTCAATTGCTGGTGGAGAAAATACAGCATGAGTAGCACAGGCATATACCTGACTTGCACCTTCTTGACGCAATAACTTAGCCCCCTCTGAAATCGTACCCCCAGTATCAATCATATCATCTACCAATATGGCAGTTTTGCCCCTGACATCACCAATTACATTTAAAACTTCCGCCACATTATGAGCTTGACGACGTTTGTCAATAATTGCTAGAGGTGCGTCATTGAGCTTTTTCGCAAATGCTCTGGCGCGTGCTACCCCACCGACATCAGGGGAAACAACTACAATGTCCTGTAATTCTTTGCTAATCAGATAATCTAGAATTACTGGTGAACCATAAACATGATCAAAGGGGATATCGAAATAACCTTGTATTTGCGCTGCGTGTAAATCCATGGCTAGAACTCGATTAGCACCTGCTTGAGTAATCAAATTAGCAACTAACTTAGCAGTGATAGATTCTCTTCCTGCTGTTTTTCTATCAGCACGAGCATAACCATAATAGGGAATTACTGCTGTAACCTGCCGTGCAGAAGCGCGACGACAGGCATCAATCATAATTAGTAATTCCATTAAATGATCATTAACGGGTTGACAACTGGGCTGGATTAAATAGACATCACAACCCCGAATTGATTCTTGGATTTGAACATACAGTTCTCCGTCCGCAAATCTTTTGCGAATCATTGGACCCAAGTCTATGCCTAGATAACGGGCGACTTCTTGCGATAGTGTGAGATTAGCAGAACCGGAAAACAGCCGTAAGCGATTATTGTCAGGTAGTACCGGTGGTATTGGCTGGACTGTTAAAGTGGTAGAACTTAGCACAGCAGATTGAAGTGCATTCATAGAAATATAATCAGAGGTTGAGCAAATTTAATCGAATTGGATTAAACAAATAATAGTGATCTTCAAGTTAGCTCTAGGGTGTGAGAACACCTATAATTAAATAGCGCCGAAAGTGCAAATAATTATTCTATGATATTTACTGCCAATTAACGAATTAGGGAATAGGGAATTATTAGATCATTTATGTTATGAATCACAGAACTGGCAAAATCATCCGTAGATCGAACATTCCTAGATTATATATGCTACCATCTTAGACATATCCTGACTAAAGCCCAAATCTCAGAATATAATAATTCAAGAATTATCTCTAGTATACACTTCCTTGTCGGCGGGGTAACTGAGAAAAATTGCAGAAACCACAATTGGAAGACTTTGGGTCATGTTGTGGGGTGGTGGGTGATGTTTTTACTAAGTTCTAGTTCAGTTGCTATTATATTCAATTCATAGATCATGGAATCACAGATTACGGTTGGTACTATTCTACAAAATCGTTACCACATAATTCACATTATTGGACAGGGAGGATTTGGTAGAACCTATCTAGCAGAAGATCAAAGACGCTTTAATGAGCTTTGTGTTCTTAAAGAATTAATTGCCCCAATCACGGGAACATCTGCTGGAGAAAAAGCACAGGAGTTATTTGAACGAGAGGCTGCTATCTTGTATCAAATTGAACATTCACAAATTCCGAAGTTTCGAGAAAAATTTGCCCAAAATGAAAAGTTATTTTTGGTACAAGATTTTGTGGCTGGTAAAACTTACCGGCATTTACTCAAAGAACGCCAAGAGGTTGGTACAACTTTCACGGAAGCTGAAGTATTGCATTTACTACAAAGTCTATTGCCTGTACTTAGTTATATTCACGGACAAGGAATTATTCACCGAGATATTTCTCCAGAGAATATGATTTTACGGGAAAATGATTTTTTGCCTGTGTTAATTGACTTTGGGGTAGTTAAGGAATTAGCTACAAAGTTACAATCATCAAGTCCTACACCAGTAACTACTGTGGGTAAATTAGGTTACGCACCTAGTGAGCAGATGCAAACAGGTAGGGTATATCCTAGTAGTGATTTGTATGCGTTGGCTGTGACGGTAATAGTTTTGCTGACGGGGAAAGAACCCGCAGATTTATTTGACGAGCAGCAACTAACTTGGAATTGGCAAAAATGGGTAACTGTGAAACCAGAATTTGCTCAGGTTTTGGAGCGAATGTTGAGTTATATGCCGGCGATGCGGTATCAAACTGCTGCTGATGTTATTCAAGCTCTGCTAAACTTAGGACAGAATGGCCAATTTCCTACTAATTTATCTTCTTTACAAACTATTGCTGTTGGTCATCGTCCTGAACCTATCTCAACAACTCCTAAACCCCCAGAATCTTCTAATTCTAGCCAAAGTAGCTCTTTTTTGGATAATAGTTGGGTGTTGGGAGGAATTGGCTGTATTGTAATTATTTTAGCAGGGGTTGGTTCTTGGACTTGGGTAAGTTCATTTAAAAATCGCTCTCGTCCAGCAGCGGAAACAACCACAAGCCCACAATCATTTCCTTCCCCTGTTATTCCCAGTGTGACAACATTAACACCAACGCCTACACCCACGCCGACTAATAGTGAACTTGTGATTAATCGTCAACGTCTGAAGTTAGACAAGTATAATAAAGCGAAAGTTGAGGGAACACTACGAGAAAATGAATTAGTTGAATATAGTTTCCAAGGTAAGAGTGGGAAAAAATTAATTGTATCTGCGAATGAAAACAGTGGTATTGTACTGACGATTTTAACTGGAGATAATGAAATTGTTAATACTCAAGATCAAGAATCTACATCCTATGAGGGAATATTAGCGCGTGATGGAAGATATATTATTCGATTAGGTTTGTCTGGGGACATTTCGGAGGTTAATTATAGTTTGGATGTGGCTTTAGAAGTGCCTACACCAACGGAAACGCCAACTCCGACGGAAACGCCAACTCCGACGGAAACACCAACTCCGACGGAAACTCCAACGGAAACACCAACGGAAACACCAACTCCGACGGAAACTCCAACGGAAACACCAACGGAAACGCCAACTCCAACGGAAACACCAACGGAAACGCCTACACCAGGGTTTAATGGGACCAATTAACCTAATTAACGCTAAATTATGAAAAGAAGCAAATTAAGTTGTTATTGTTAGCGAAAAACTTTGTTAAATACTTTACTGATTACGGGAACTGATACGGAGGCTGGTAAAACTGTTGTGACAGCGGCCTTAGCGGCTTATTGGCAAAAATATTATCCTCAGCGCAGTTTGGGGATAATGAAGCCAATTCAATCGGGGGTAGGAGATAGAGAACTGTACCAAACTCTATTTAATCTGGAACAGTCGCCAGCAGAAATTACACCTTTGTATTTTCAAGCCCCTTTAGCTCCGCCTATAGCTGCTGCTAAGGAAAATCGCTATGTTGATTTAGCATTAGTTTGGCAGACTTTGTTAGCTTTGCAAAAACAACGTGATTTTATCCTGGTAGAGTCTTTAGGGGGTTTAGGTTCACCAATTACTGATGAATTGACGGTGGCTGATTTGGCGGGTGCATGGGGACTACAGACCATTTTGGTTGTGCCTGTAAGATTGGGAGCGATCGCTCAAGCTGTTGCTAATATAGCATTAGCTAGGCAAACTAAAATTAATCTCCGGGGGATTATTCTTAATTGTACCCAACCCCGCCAGGAAGCAGAAATTGCCGATTTAACTCCACCAGGGTTAATTCAATCATTAACAAATATACCCGTTTTAGGTTGTGTACCCTATCTGGAAAATCCCAGAGATTTGCAAAAACTTGCGGAAGTTGCTGCTAATTTGGATTGGGAAATATATTGTAGCTAATGGGTGATTGGTGATTGGGAAGAGTTTTTTAATTGTTAATTTTTAATTGATAAATATGGTTTCTACATTTCCTCTCAATTCAACAGTAAATCTCCAAAATGTGCGGTTAGAAATTCGAGCTTTACAACCGCAATTAGTAGAATGGAGACGACAGATTCACCAAAAACCAGAATTAGGTTTTCAGGAAAAAATTACCGCTGAGTTTATTTCCCAAAAGTTGCAATCATGGGGAATTGCACATCAAATCGAAATTGCTCAAACGGGAATTGTAGCTATTATTAAAGGTGAAAAATCCGGGACGGGTAAAGTATTAGCAATTCGCGCTGATATGGATGCTTTACCTATTCAAGAACTCAATGAGGTTTCCTATTGTTCTCAACATGATGGTATCATGCACGCTTGTGGACATGATGGACATACAGCGATCGCTCTTGGTACAGCCTGTTACTTAAATAACCATCGTCAAGACTTTAGCGGGACTGTAAAAATTATTTTTCAACCCGCAGAAGAGGGACCAGGTGGCGCAAAACCGATGATAGCAGCGGGTGTACTTAATAACCCAGATGTTGATGCAATTATCGGTTTACACTTATGGAATAATCTGCCGTTGGGGACAGTAGGGGTGCGAGACGGGGCATTAATGGCCGCTGTTGAATTGTTCCATTGTACTATTTTAGGTAAAGGTGGACACGGAGCAATTCCTCATCAAACCGTAGATTCTCTAGTTGTAGCGGCACAAATAGTCAATGCTTTACAAACCATTGTTTCCCGTAATGTTAACCCCCTGGATGCAGCAGTTGTGACAGTGGGTGAATTTCATGCAGGAACAGCAGTTAATGTAATTGCTGATACCGCGAAAATGGGCGGAACTGTGAGGTATTTTAATCCTCATTTAGCAGGTTTTTTTAAAGAACGCATTCAACAAATTATCGAGGGAATTTGTCAAAGTCACGGTGCAAGTTATGAATTAGATTATAACCATCTTTATCCACCCGTAATCAATGATTCTGCCATAACTGCACTAGTGCGTTCAGTAGCGGAAGAAGTGGTAGAAACCCCCATTGGTGTACTCAGTGAATGTCAAACTATGGGTGGGGAAGATATGTCATTTTTCCTGCAAAAAGTTCCTGGTTGTTACTTTTTTCTCGGTTCTGCAAATCCCGATAAAAAATTAGATTATCCTCATCATCATCCTCGGTTTGATTTTGATGAAACTGCTTTATCAATGGGTGTAGAAATATTTGTGCGTTGTTTGGAAAAGTTTTTTGATTGAAAACTAAAAACATGATAAAATCGTTTTTAATTATTCGCAGGTTATCATCCTACCCCAGCAGAAATTTATTTAAACCAATGGTTATCAACTAATAAATTATTTTCCTCTTTCCCGATGATTAGCAGCTTGTAATAATAAAGATTCGGCAAAAGAGATTGCTTCATTTGCGGATTTACCACCAGCTAATTGTGCCAATTCTTCCCGACGGGTAGTTAAATTATTTAAACTTGTCACTCTTACCACTGTCCGCTGTTCATCATCACTATTAATAACTTTATTAATTACTAATTTATCAACACGAAAATGATGATCTGCCATTGCGGCAATTAGAGGCTGATGGGTTACACATAATACTTGATGTTCTTGACTAAGTTGATGCAATTTTTCCGCTATGGCCTGGGCAACTCTACCAGAAACCCCCACATCAATTTCATCAAATATCATTGTTCCCACTTCATTACCTTGATGAAAACAGGCTTTTAAGGCTAGTAAAAATCGACTCATCTCTCCACCGGAGGCAATTTCTGTTAATGGTTGAATAGGTTCACCAGGGTTAGGACTAAACATAAAAGTAATTTTATCTGCACCTGTAGAACTGGGGGAAATGGGGATAATTTCTATTTGAAATTTTACCTTATCCATGGCTAAAGGTTTGAGTTCAGCTAATAATTGAGATTCTAAATTAGCTGCAGTTTGTCGTCGTAATTGGGTGAGTTCTTGACTAATTTGATGGAGTGTTTGTAAAGATAATTGTTCTTGTTGTTCCAAAGTTTCGATAGATTGTTCACTATTATTTAATTCATTTAATTCAGTTTGAATACGTTCATAATAAGCCATAGCTTCCGTCAAAGTTGGTCCATATTTACGACAAATTTGTTTTAATTCCCGTATCCTTTCTTCCACTTCCTCTAATCGCTGAGGGTCTGCTTCTAACCCTTCTCCATAAATATTAATTTGTCTACCTACTTGCATTACTGCTGCTACCGCATCTCGCACCAATTCCAGAAGGGATTGTAGTTGAGAATCATATTCTACCATCTGAGTTAATATCATCTCTCCATCGGCTAATAAATCAGCAGCGGTGCGAGTTTCCTGATCATCTTGATACAAAGCCTGATAGACTTTATAACTCATTTGTTGTAAATCAACAACATGATTGAGGCGGTCCCGTTCTTGATTTAATTGTTCCATTTCCTGGGTATCATTAAGATTAGCAGCACCCAGTTCTTGTACTTGATAGGTGAGTAAATCCAATTGTTGCAGCCTTTCCCGTTCTGATGTCCGGCGTTTTTCTAGTGCTTGACGGGCTTGTTGATAGATAATAAAAGCAGCAGCGACATTTTGTCGTTTTTGCAACAAAGCATCACCACCATATAAATCTAACCAATCTCGAACCTGAGCAGATTGTCCTACCTGTACGGTTTGCCCTTGTGCTGTAATTTCTACTAAATGATCCCGTAATCCTCCCATTAAGGGGCGATTTACCAGGACTCCATTTACCCGTGATCTACTGCGTATATTACTGATGGTGGTGGCAATTTCTCGACTAATTATTACAACATGATCATCTGTTAAATCAATTTCCTGTTCGTTTAACCAAGCAGTTAGAGGAGGAGTAACGCTAAAAGTTGCTTCTACTATAGCTCTATTTGTGCCAGTCCGAATTACTCGACTGGAGACTTTACCACCTAAAACTGCATCAATTGCATCTAATATAATTGATTTTCCTGCTCCGGTTTCTCCTGTTAATACATTCAAACCGGCACCAAAATCTAATTCTAGATGATCAATTAAGGCAAAATTTTCAATTCTTAAATATAGTAGCATTTACATTATCCTCAGATTGCAGACTTCCTCTTTTTTATTGATTATGGCGTTGGTGAATGAAAGTATGAATTAGTCTCACGCAAAGGACTAAAGGTGAAGATTTTTAATTTTCCTTTTTTATACTTGAGTATGGCTATCAGCAAGGCTAAAAACTTAGAGATGTCATGCTTTACTCCTACCTGTAGAATTAGTTATGCTATGGGAAACAGGGTAATGGTTGTATCTCCACTCCCAGCCGCTAATATTTTACCATCTGGACTGAACGCAATTGAGTAAATTACAGAATCGCTACATTTGACGCTAGAAATTTCCTCACCACTAGCGACTGACCATAATTTCACTGTTTTATCTTTACTAGCGCTCGCTAAAATTTGTCCATTGGGACTATATGCAACGGAACAAATATGATCAGAATGTCCTGATAAGGTTTTAATTTCTTGACTAGTTTCTAGATTCCAAAGTTTAATAGTTTTGTCTTGACTACCACTAATTAAAGTTTTTCCGTCGGGACTAAATGCTAGAGAAGTAATCCCTCCAAACCAATCAGAATGTCCTGTTAATGTTTTCACTTTATTTTCAGCTAATTGTAAAATCTTGATAGTTTTATCATTACCACCTCCACTACTAGCTAATAGTTTACCGTCGGGACTAAAAGCTACACATAAAACATCATCTGTATGACCTTTGAAAGAGTAAATTTCTTTTCCTGTTTCTAATGACCACATTTTAACTGTTTTGTCTTTACTTCCACTGGCTAAAATTTTTCCCAAGGGACTAAATGCGACAGCATTAACTCTTTCTGCGTGTCCTGTAAAAGTGAAAATTTCTATTCCTAGATTTACATCCCATAATTTAATAGTTTTATCATCACTGCCACTTACTAAAAATTTACTATCTGGACTAAAATCTAGGGAATTCATCCCTCTAGACCAAGAATATTCTCCATGTCCTGCAAAGGTTCGATGCTGCTGAGTTGCTAAATCCCACAATTTAATGATTTTATCATCACTACCACTTGCTAAAAATCTACCATCTGGACTAAAAGCGACAGAGAGAACTTTATGTTTATGTCCTTTGAGATTACTGAAAAATACTAATTTTCCTGTTTTGTCATCTGTTATAGATGTGGTAGGAATTACTTCCAATGTTTCTTGATAATTATCTGGTTCTTTTATATTTGATTCATTTGTTAACTGTGACGGATTAAACCAAGTATTTAATTCCGTCAATACATCCAATGTTTTCAAAGATTCGTTAATAGAATTACCAATAGAATCTAAGTTATTAATTCTATTAATTTCTTCTCTTTCTTGACTTGCTGTTTCTGGTATTGGATTTGTTTGCGAATTTGATTTATTTTCAACCTGTAACGGTTGTACAAAAGCTGTAAATAAACTATCTAATTCTGTTAATCCATCTGTCAACCGTTGGTTAATAGAATCAAGGATGTCATTATTTTTAGAAGTTTCAATTTCTTGCTTTTCTTTAATTTCACCTATTGATTGGTTTTGTTCTAAAATTGTCTGATGTAATTTTTGTGTTGAATTATCAATTTCTGCAAATCGAGAATTAAAGACTTGTAGCTGTTGATTGATTTGTGATAATTCAGTCTTCAATTCTGCCATATTGCTTAAATATTCATCTTTATCAACATTAGAACTTAAACTTTCTAGAGAAATATCTAATTGCTGTACCCGATTATTGACAATTTGCATTTTTTGATGAACTGCATTAAATTCTGTACTTAATTTTTGCATTGATATTTGAATTTTCTGGTCAATAACTTGACTAATTTCCTGTTTGTAAACTTCAAGTTTTCCCAAACGTTCATTAATAGCACTTTCAATAGTTTGGTCAATAATTTGGCTGAGTTGTTGTCTCCAAGCTTCGATTTGTTCCAAACGTTGATTAGAAGTATTCATGATTTTTTCTACTTGGTAAAATTCTTCAGTGATATTTTGCAAACTTGTTTGTAATTGCTGAATTTGTGATTGAGAATAATTCAATTTAGGACGATTGACTAAATTTAAAGCTATACTTAGACTCAGGGGAATAACCGCATAAACTACCTGTTGTGTCACTGTGGCTACTATTGTTCCCAATATTGATAACCCTAAACATACATACTCGCTAACTTCTCGCAACTGATGATTATTCATAGTAACTGGTATTACTTGTCAAGTCGTAATTAATTTATCACAAATTATTCTTAATAAAACTAAAAAAATAAAACTTTACGTTCTTAATAGTCTGTTAAAACCGACTTTAGCTATAAGATAGGGAATTGATTCCCTGGATCTTGGAATATCAATTTTTGAATATACAAACAGGCTAATCATATATCTTGACAATAGCATAAAATTTCAAGATGTCAATATCCTAGTAAATTCGTTAGCTTATTGATTACATTATCAAGAACCATTCTGATGAGATTCTAAGTAGAAAAAAGACACAAGATCTGCTGTCAGGAACAAGCGAAAGGTAAGTTGTATTAATATAGTATTAGTATTATATTAATTCGTCAATTATACTAATACATAAGACCAAAGTCTAATTAATAGGGAACCAAGATGCTTAAGTATTTCAATTTTTACAGAACTATTTATGTATAAATATCAATAGATATCTCCAGAAATTAAATATGCGTAGCCTTAAACCCTTATAGGGACAATTCATGAATTGTTCTTACATTCTTTTTTGGAGATGTTTATTGTAGATTATTACACTGGTCGGGAGCAAGCGGAAGATAAATTGTATGAAGAAAGTATTGGTATTGTAATATGCCTGTGATATGAATAGATAAGAGCAATTTCTCATTAAGAAGTAATTAGGATGCTTGGGTAGTTCAATTTTTACAGAACCGTTTATGTATACATATCCATGGACAAGTAGTAATAGAGCGGGAAGCAATTCTTTAGGTAACTTTTTAACAGATTCTCAGCGGGAAATGCTGTTAGAATCATTACAAGAAGATTGTCCTGAATCTCAGCGTCAACGGATTCAAATCATGTTGTTAGCGGACGAGGGGATAACTCAAGCAGAAATTTGTCAAATTTTGGGGTGTTGTCCCGCAACTGCTAGACATTGGATACACATAGCTCGTCAGGGAATGGTGCATCAATGGCAAGATTGTCCGATTGGTCGCCCTAAATTAGTTAGTAATGAATACTTACAACGATTAAAAGAATTATTTTACAGTAATCCTCGTGGTTATGGTTATGGTTCTCAACACTGGACATTGAATTGGTTACAGAAACATCTATGCGAAGAATTTGGCTTTAAAGTGAGCGATCGCCATTTTAAGCGACTTCTCAAACAAATGGGTTTATCCACTCGACGGAAATCCAGCCATAATGGACAAAATAGCCCAAAATCAGCCGCAGAACCTAAAATAGCCATTGCTGACCTGAAAAAAGCAAATACCGCCGATTCCTCCGAAATTATACTTATTAATTCTCACAAAGCAGTAAAGGATTTAGACATTTATGGTGCACAATATCTCCGCTCAATTAGTATCTCTGCAACAAATCAACAATATACTAGGGTATTCACTGACCACAGAAGAATTTTATCACTATCTTCCTGAACTTCAACCTATTAACCCTAAAGTCGGCAAATTCTGGACAGGAAAGAATGTTGAACCGGGCATTTACATTATCATTACGGGCAAAGTCAGACTATTAGATGATAGAGATGAATTAATTACTACCCTAGAGCCTGGAGAATCTTTCGGTGAATTTACTTTGTTTTCCGAATCTAAATTTCAGACTTATGCAGCCAGAGCTTCAGCAAATTTACAGTTATGTTTCTTGCCAGAAAAGTTACTGTTGCCATTAATAGCCAAGTATCCCCAAATTCGAGAACATTTATGGCAGAAAGCATACTCCCCAGAAACGCAGATTATACAAGCAGATTATGCACCGATAAAACTAAACCCACCAGAAAACGACAATTCAAATTCAGATTCAACCCCCTATTTAACCTCAGAATCAAAAATTAATAAAGCCTATTTTCCCAGTCCCAGACAACGGGTGGGGCATTTATGGCAAAAGGTAATGGGGCGCTATCCATTCTTTGCTCAACAAAGTGGTTCTGACTGCGGAGCAGCTTGTTTAGTGATGGTGTCCAGGTATTGGGGGAAACGTTTTAGTGTAAATCGTCTCCGTGATATTGCCAATGTAGACCGCAATGGTGCATCTTTGCGAGGGTTATTAACAGCAGCAGAAAGTCTAGGTTTTGCTACTAGACCTGTCAAAGCTAGTTTAAAGCAGTTAGCAAAGCAAAAATTACCTGCTATTGTTCATTGGGAAGGCAAACATTACATAGTGGTCTACGAAATTACCCCTAAATATGTAATTGTGGCAGACCCTGCTATTGGTCAACGCACCCTCACCCATGAGGAATTTAACAGCGACTGGACTGGTTATACATTGTTGTTACAACCGACAGCAATGCTCAAAGAAACGAAAGAGACATCTACACCTTTTTGGCAGTTTTTCGAGTTAATAAAACCCCATTCTGTAGTCATGTTGGAAGTATTTATCGCTTCCATATTTATCCAGATATTTGGCTTAATTACCCCCTTATTTACCCAATTAATTTTAGATCGGGTAGTGGTACAACGGTCAGAACTGACCCTGACAGCAGTAGGAATAGGATTGTTAATTTTTAGCCTTTTTCGGGTAGCCATGACTGGTTTAAGGCAATATCTTTTAGATCATATAGCTAATCGAATAGATTTAGCATTAATTGTCGGTTTTATTCGTCATACATTGCGTTTACCCTTGAGTTTTTTCGAGACTCGTTATGTGGGAGATATTATTTCTCGTGTGCAGGAAAACCGCAAAATTCAACGCTTTTTATCGGGTGAAGCATTATCAATTCTCCTAGATTTATTCACCGTCTTTATCTATGTAGGCTTGATGTTTTGGTACAGTTGGAAAATGGCATTATTAGCTTTAATAATTGTCCCACCTTTTGCCTTATTAGCCTTAATTGCCACACCTTTTTTACAAAGGATTTCCAGAGAAATATTCAATGCAGTTGCCAAGGAAAGCAGTTATTTAATAGAAGCTTTAACTGGTGTGAGAACTGTCAAAGCTACAGCAGTAGAACAAACAGTAAGATGGCATTGGGAAGAGTTATTAAACAAAGAGATAAAAACCAACTTTTCCGGGCAAGTTATCGGCAATAATTTACAAATTTTCAGTAACACAATTGAAGCAATAGCTACCACAGCTTTATTATGGTTTGGGGCATATTTAGTAATTCATAATCAGTTAACTGTGGGACAACTAGTAGCATTTAATATGCTGCTGGGAAATATTATTAATCCCTTCCAACGGTTAATTGTCTTATGGAATGAATTGCAAGAAGTTGTGATTGCGGTAGAAAGAATAAACGATGTTTTAGACACAGAACCAGAAGAGGATTTACAAAATCAATCACGGCAGAATTTACCACCAATTCAGGGGCATATTCGCTTTGAAAACGTCACATTTCGCTATCATCCAGAAAGCGATATTAATATATTAGAAAACCTCAGTTTTGAAATCAAACCCGGACAAATGGTAGCTTTAGTGGGACGCAGTGGTTCAGGAAAAACCACCATTTCTAAATTAGTTATCGGCTTATATCCCCCCACAGATGGTAAAGTTTTAATTGATGAACAAGATATTACTAGTCTTTCCTTGTGTTCTTTTCGACAACAAATTGGTGTAGTTGATCAAGATACATTTTTATTTGGTGGAACAATTCGAGAAAATATCAGTTTAGGACATCCAGGAATACCTTTATCAGAAGTAATTGCAGCAGCAAAAATGGCTGGTGCTGATGAATTTATCAAGAAATTACCCATGGGTTATGAAAGCCAAATTGGTGAAGGTGGAGGTTTATTATCTGGTGGACAAAGACAGAGAATAGCGATTGCTAGGGCATTATTAGGTAATCCGAAATTATTGGTTTTAGATGAGGCAACTTCTCATTTAGATACCGAATCAGAAAGGATAATTCAACAGAATTTTAACACAATTCTCAAAGGAAAAACTACTTTAGTAATTGCCCATCGTCTTTCCACTGTGCGAAATGCTGATTTAATCTTGGTACTAGATAGAGGTGTGTTAATTGAAAGTGGCAGTCATGAGGAATTAATGGCTAAAAAAGGACATTATTTCTATCTAAATCAACAGCAGTTACAAACACTAACGTAGGTTGGGTTGAGCCATAGCGAAACCCAACAATGATTTAATAATGATTATAGTTGGGTTTCGTTCCTCAACCCAACCTACCATAAATTCATACTAAGAAAAAGGTGCATTATGACAAATTCATGAGAATCTAAATCAACAGCAATTACAAACAATAACGTAGGTTGGGTTGAGCCATAGCGAAACCCAACATTCCACAATTATTTAAGTTGGGTTTCGTTCCTCAACCCAACCTACCATAAATTCATACTAAGAAAAAGGTGCATTATGACAAGTACATTAAATGGGAATATCACAAAATCTGATGAGATCTTATCACCAGAATTACCAGAAATTACTAATGAAGATTGGTCGGAAATTACTAAAGAATCACTTGATAGTTTACCCCAGGTTTGGACACGGGGACTATTATATCTTTTAGTCTTCATTGTCTCCATAGTTTTACCTTGGTCTTTGCTATCTAAAGTAGATGAAACTGGTACAGGAAGAGGACGTATTGAACCTAAAGATAAAACCGTGAAATTAGATGCGGCTGTAGGGGGAACAGTTGCAGAAATTCAAGTTAAAGAAGGTGAAACAGTCAAAGCCGGACAAACTCTATTATTATTAGAATCGGCATTAGTCAAATCAGAATTACGTCAAGTTCAAGATAAATTGGAAGGACAATTAAACCGAATTTCTCAGTTAAAATCCTCCAAAAATCAGTTAATTGTCTCCTTAGCAACCCAACAACAACAAAATCAATCTCAACAATTAGAAAAACAAGCACAAATTGATCAAGCGCAACAGAATATTAATACCCTAAAAAATGCCTATCAATTTCAGAAAGAAGAAAGATTATCTCAACTTAATCAAGCGCGACAAACCCTAACTAATAGTCAAACTACTAATCAATTAGCAGAGAGTAGTTTATTAAGTAGTCAGCGAGAAGTAAAACGCTATAGTCAACTCAGACAACAAGGAGTAATTCCAGAAATTAATTTAGTAGACAAGCAAGATATCGCTAAGGAAAAGCAAAAATTATATGCACAAAGTCAGTCAGATATTCAACAAGCTAAGTTACGTTTAGCAGAACAACAAAGTAGTTATGAGCGAAATTTACGCCAAGCTAATGCCGATATTGAACAGGCTAAATTGCGACTAGGAGAACAGCAAAGAAGCTATCAAACTTTAACCCTTTCTGGTCAGTCAGCGGTGTTAAAAATTGCTGAACAGCAGAAAAGTTTAGACACAGATATTAGTTCTCTCAAATCAGATATTTCTCAAACTAAACGCCAAATTGATGCCTTAAAATTTCAGTTAGGACAACGAGAAATTAAAGCTTCTGTCAATGGTATATTATTTCAATTACCAATTCAAAAACCCGGTTCAGTTGTGCAGGTAGGGACAATGGTTGCTGAAATTGCTCAAGATAATTCACCCTTAATAATTCGAGCGCAAATGGCAACTACAGATAGTGGTTTTTTGCGGTTAGGATTACCAGTAAAACTCAAATTTGATGCTTATCCGTTTCAGGATTATGGTATTATCTCAGGAGAGTTAATTAAAATTTCTCCTAATACGATAGAAATAGATACAGCCAATGGCAAAATAGCCGCTTATAACTTAGAAATTTCTCTCAAACAAAGTTGTATTCCCTCTGCTAATAAATGTATTCCTTTGCGTCCAGGGGATACAGCAACCGCTGAGGTAATTGTCCGTCAGCGACGAATTATTGATTTTCTACTTGACCCGTTTAAAAAATTGCAACAAGGGGGAGTAAAATTGTAGAAAATTTATCGAATTACCTCCCTTAGTCCCCCTTTGTTTCCCTCGTTCCCATACTCTGTATGGGAATGAATTACGGAAGGCTCTGCCTTCATTGATACTAAGTCACGGAGGCAGAGCCTCTAAATGGCATTCCCAGTCGGAGACTGGGAACGAGGGAAAATGTTGACAACCATTTGTGGCACAAGTTGAACCCACAATTTACAGCAGTTTGAGATCAAACCCACCACAAAAATTAATCGCAGAATGAATTTTGGTACTGGTTTTCACCATTTTTATTTGTGGCACGATTGATTACAATTTGCTGTAATAGCGTCGATTTTATGCTACGTTACCTTGTTGGGAAAAAACTAATCCAATTGTACGGATTTTGTGCAGATTTTACTGCGTTCTTTGCCGTACACCATGTATTCTGAGCGACACGAATAAGTGTATAACCTATATCCTGCGAAATACTACCACCGCATATTGTATCTAATGATTCACTTTCAATCTCTTCGATCTCGTCTGAAAAAAGATTGTAAATTTTGATTTTAGCCATGATGTAGTTCTCTCCAAAAATCTGATTTTTTTACTATATACTACGGTGTAAATTCTAATTAAAATCGGCATTTACCTCTCAGCAGCCACACCCTTCATTCCATGCTTTTTTTGCTCCTGTATAGAAATCTCTTATTGCGTCGCCTGCATCAATAAGAAAAAGAACCACTTCAGCAACCTTAAAAGCCAGTCTCCAACCACCTTGAATTAAAGATTGTTCTTCAGCAGTCAGTTCAACAAAGTTTTCACTATGTAAGTCAGCAATTTGAATGTTAGCCATCTTTGTATTCTCCTTGGTTTTAAAAAGTCAAAAAATCTAGAAAACCCGAAACATTTTAATAGCTTGGGGCTGGTTTTATGCTATTGATGCGTTACAGACTCATCCTAGCCAATTAATCAAAGCCAAGGTCTAGGTATCCGCCAAGGTCTCCAACCGCAACCACCTTGAATTAAATATTGTTCGTCGTTAGTCAGTTGAACAATTTTCTTTACTTCTAGGTCGAGAATTTGAATGTTAGCCATCTTTGTATTTTTCATTGGTTTTAAAAAATCAAAACATCCAGAAAAAACCGGAAATGTTGTACTTTTTTCATTTCCCGACTACATCCTATTAAAAATAAAAACATCTGTCTAGAGATTTAGACAAAATAAAAGTGACATAATTGTTTCAATTTTGTCACCTTCAATAGCTTGATGATAACAGCATTTTCCGCACAAATATCCGTAAATTTGCCCTTTTAGGTTGAGAATATCACTAAAAAATAGACAAT
>Ga0208596_1000103_pt1 | contig 28805 bp, 31 predicted proteins | sample LakMenEpi12Jul11_FD_150686 | JGI IMG/M metagenome (GOLD analysis project Ga0208596, IMG submission 150686) | Freshwater microbial communities from Lake Mendota, WI - 12JUL2011 deep hole epilimnion (SPAdes) | ecosystem: Environmental > Aquatic > Freshwater > Lake > Epilimnion/Euphotic zone ...
CATGATGATATGCTCCTGTGATCAGTTGCCGCGATAGCGCGGATGGTTTTCGACGAAGTTGCGGAAGGCCGTAAGCGGCAGGTTGGCCACGCGCTTGAACTCGGCCCACTGCTCGGCGCTCGGGCCGTGATAGCCCGACGAGATCTCGCAGTGCCTGTCCAGCACGACGCACTTGGCATCGTCGTTCAGGATGAAGAGGCCGTTGTGCTCGGGGCCGATCAGGCCGAAGGCGTTGTACGCACCGGCGATGCCGATGACGTAGTTGGTGCCGCCGATGTTGTAACGACGCGCTGCGCCGTCTGCGTGGAGGTAGTTGCCGATTTGGTTGCTGATACCGTTGCTCATGTGATGTGCTCCTTGCTGATGTGTTGGTGTTATTGGTTGGCGATGATCTCGACGTAGGCGTCGATGCGGTCGGCCATGCGCTGCGCGTCGTTGTCGGCGGCCCAGCGGCGCTCGTACAGGCTGCCCTCGAAGCTGTAGAGCTCGCCGCCGTGGCGGAACTCGAAGAGAGCGTCGCCGGTCGCTATCCGGCGCTCCAGGAGATGTTGCGGGTCGAGGGCATGGAGCCCGCGCGGCGTCCGCTGCGCGCGGTGGTCCGTGACCTCGCATTCGCGTGGATGCCGTCCGGGGTCGCGCCGGGCAGCGCTTCCGCACAGGACTGTGAGTTGCGGTTTTCTTTGCGCTCGGGCAGTTTTGCGACGGTGGTGCTGCGGGAACTGGTCAGTCTCACGACCGCCGCACCGGAGGACGAACATGCTTGAGATCATCGACCATGGGCCGGTCCGCGAGATCCGTCTCGCGCGGGCGCCCGTCAACGCCTTGAGCGCTGCCTTCACGGTGGCCTTGGACGAGGCGCTCGCCGCGGCCTACGCCGATGGTGAATCCGAAGAGGGCGTGCGTGCGGTGGTGCTCTCGGGGCAGCCCGGCATGTTCTCTGCGGGACTCGATATCCGCGAGGTCACCGGTCCAGAGAGCGGATTGCAGGCCTTGCTGAGCGGCTTTTGGCGCCTGCAGCAACGACTGGTACATGGGCCGTTGCCGGTGGTGAGCGCGATCACCGGCCACTCGCCCGCGGGAGGGGCCGTGCTCGCCATCCTCTGCGACCACCGCATCATGGCCGACGGGGACTTCCACATCGGCCTGAATGAGGTGCGCGTGGGGCTGTACCCCGGCGAAGTGATCTTCCGCTGCCTGGAGCGGCTGGTGGGGACGGGGCGAGCTGCGTCGCTGCTGACTCGCGGCGCGATGTTGACGCCGGACGAGGCGCTCGCCTGCGGGCTCATCGACGAGGTCGTGGCGCCCGGCGAGGTCGTGCCACGCGCCCTCGCGCTCGCCGCCGAACTCGCGTCGCTGCCGCAACAGACTTATCGACGCACGCGGGCCTTGACGCGAAACGGGCTGGCAGAGCTCTTCCGGATCCCGGCGGAACGCGTCGCCAGCGAGATCGCAGGCGGTTGGATCACCGATGAGACCCGCGTACAGATGGCGGCCGCGCTCGGCCGAAAGCCGCGCTGAACGATCGATGATGCGTCGCGGCCGTCCGGGCTAGCGGCCGCGCAGCAGCACATAGATCGCGCCGGTACCGCCGTCGATGCGGCGTGCCGAGCAGAAGGCGAGCACCGAGTCGTCGCGCCGCAGCACGATGTTGGCGACGTTCTTGAGCACCGGTCCGCGCGGGCCTGAGCCGAGTCCCTTGCCGTGCACGATGCGCAAGCAACGAAGGTGCTGAGCGGTGGCGCGTGCGAGGAAGTCGCGCAGCTCGGATTTGGCTTCGCGCTGGGTCATGCCGTGCAGGTCGAGGGCATCCTCCACCCGGTAGTGGCCGCGACGCAGGTTGCGCATCACCGTGTCCTGGATGCCGTTGCGGCGGAACGAAAGTTCGTCGGCGGCCTCGACCTCGAGGTCTTCCGGTGTGAGCAGCAGGCTGTCCTCCAGAACCTCGACTTCGGCCCGTCGTCGGAAGTGGGCTTTCGGTGCCGGTTTGCGACGCTTCGGCGCGACGCGTGGCTCGTGTTTGATCGGTCGCGCGCCGTCTGCCGCCTCGCGGAAGGCCTTGATGTCGTCATCGGTCGGCTTGCGCATGGTCGAGGGCTCCTGGCTACGGGGTTCGTACTGTCCCCGGGTCGCCGCATTCAGTATATTGCGGCGCGTCATGAAGATCCTTGTCTCCAACGATGACGGCTACCGCGCCCCGGGCATCCTCGCCTTGCGAGGATCGCTGGAGGGGCTCGCCGAGCTCACCACCGTCGCCCCGGAGCGCAACCACAGCGGCGCGAGCAATGCGCTCACCTTGGAGATGCCGCTCCGGGTCACCGAAGTCGCACCCGCCTCCTATTTCGTCAGCGGTACGCCCACCGATTGCGTGCACCTCGCGATCTCCGGTCTGTTCGATTTCGAGCACGATATGGTGGTCTCCGGCATCAACCATGGCGAGAACTTAGGTGACGATGTGCTCTACTCGGGCACGGTCGCCGCAGCCATCGAGGGCCGCTTCCTCGGTCTGCCGACGGTCGCCTTCTCGCTGCGGCGCCCCGCATCGGGTGAGCCTGATTTCGCCGCTGCGGCGCGGGTCGCCCGCCTCATCGTACAGCGGCTGTTGGCGGCGCCGCTCGATCGCACGATGATCCTGAACGTCAACATCCCTCATCTGCCGTTCGAGTCGCTGCGCGGCTTTCGCAGCACGCGGCTCGGCGCGCGTCACCGCTCTGACCGGGTCGTCCCGGCGACCGATCCCCGTGGTCGCCAGGTCTTCTGGGTCGGCGCGGCGGGCGAGGGCGAGGACGATGGTCCGGGAACTGACTTCCACGCGGTCGCCGAGGGGTTCGTCTCAGTGACACCCTTGCAGGTCGATCTCACCCGGCACGCCGCGATCGAACCGGTCGCGCGCTGGCTCGACGGCATCGGCTGAGCGCGGGGTCGTCGACTCCGAATGCACTCGCGTCTCGACGGCATCGGCATGACTTCGGCGCGGACGCGCGAACGGCTCATCCGCCGTCTCGTCGACCAAGGCATCCAGGATGCCGCCGTGCTCGAGCGGATCCGGTCAGTGCCGCGCCATATCTTCGTCGACGAGGCCTTGGCGAGCCGTGCCTACGAGGACACCGCGCTGCCGCTCGGTCACGGGCAGACGATCTCACAGCCGTACATCGTCGCGCGCATGACCGAGGCGCTGCGGGCGGGCACACCGGTGCGCAGCGTGCTCGAGATCGGTACGGGTTGCGGTTATCAGACGGCGGTGCTGGCCGGGCTGGTTCCGCAGGTCTTCACCATCGAGCGCATCGAGCCCTTGCTGCAGCGCGCCAAATCGAACCTGCGCGAACTCGGTATCGCCAACGTACGCTTCCGTCACGGCGATGGCTTCGAGGGCTGGCGGGCGATGGGTCCCTACGACAGCATCTTGGTCGCGGCTGCGCCTGCCGAGGTGCCGGAGGAGCTGCTCGCGCAGCTGGCGTCGGGTGGGCGTCTGGTCATGCCGGTCGGCCCGGATGGCCGGCAGCGTCTGGTGCGATACACCCGCCGCGGCACGGTCTGCGAGCCCGAGGATCTCGGTGCCGTGTCGTTCGTGCCGATGCTTGCGGGGGTGGTCGGGTCGCCCGGCAACGGCGCTCCACCCGGGGCCGTGCGCTGAAGAGCGTGCCTCGCGGCGCTCAGTCCGTCGCAGGGAACAACAACGCCCACACGCGACGACCGTCCTGTGCGAGCAGGTTGAAGGTGCGGCACGCGGGGCCGAGCGCCATGATCTCCAGACCGATGCGGCGGGTCAGGAACCATTGCCGCTGCGCGGCGGGCAGGAAGCTCTGGCCACCACCCCAGCCGATGATCACGAGCTCCGGTGCGGCGCCGAACAACGGCTCGAGGTCGGCCTCGCAGAGCTCGGCCGGGCGTTGTGGGCGTAGGGGTTTGATCTCGCCGAGTGCATCGAGGCAGATGGCCGTCCGCAAGCGCTGTTCACCGATGCGGATCTCACCATCGGAGTAGCTGCGGATCAGGAGTGCCGCGCTCGGCGGTGGAACATCGAGGGCCATGCTTCGGTACCATAGCCGAAGTGCGCGACCTCGTGCTCATCCTGCCGGACCTTTTCCTCTTCGACTCCGATGCCGCGTCTGCCCGCGGTCCGGGGCTCGCCCGACTGCGTTTCGCGCGATCGACGCCGCTGCGCGGCGGTTGGCGCGGCCTCTTGTCGCGCGGCTTGGGTCGTGCTGATCTTGTCGCTGTCGATCCCGCCGAGATCGTGGCCGCCGAAGTCGGAGCGTCGGATCCGCCGGGGGAAGCCTGGTCCGATCCCTGGCTGCTGTCACCGCTGCACCTCGTGCCTGGCCTCAAGACGGTGCATCTGGCGCCGGGTGGCCTGCTTCGGCTGACGGAAGCTGAGGCGGCCGAGCTGTGTGTCGGGTTCGCCCGTGATCTCGGTGGTGAGGGACTGCGATTGAGGCCCGCCCGCTCCGCAGGCTTCCTGCTCGAAGGACTGGACGCGGCGGGCGCGCTGACGGTGGAGCCGTCGCGACTGCTCGGCGGCGCGCTCGATGAGGCGCTGCCGGGCGGTGCCGGTGGCGCGCCGTTGCGGGCTTTCCTCACCGAGTGCGAGATGTGGTTGCATGCGCTGCCGCTCAATCGGCAGCGCGGTCTGCGCGGCGAACCCCCGGTGACGACCCTCTGGCCCTGGGGCGGCGGCCAGCCGCTGCGTGAGCCCTTGGCGGTGTCTCCGGGCGGGTCGCGGTGGCCGGCGGTGTGGTCGGATGATGTGTGGGTGGAAGCGCTCGGCCGATTGGCCGGGCAGACTGTCGAGGGCCTGCCCTCGAGTCTCGCGCCGCTGCTCGCGGCCGAGTCCGACGCCGGATGTGCGGTGTTGCCGGTGCTCGGGCGAGGTATCGCGATGATCGACAAAGATTACATCCTGCCTGCTGCCGAGGCGCTGCGCACCGGGCGGCTCGGGCGCTTGACCTTGGCCGCCGGTGATCGTGCCGTCAGCGTCACGGCCGGCGACCGCCACCGTTTCTGGCGGCCGGCACGCAACCTGCTCGAAGCTTTGCTCGAGGGTGACGCTTGAAGCTCGAGGTCGTCCACCGGTCGGTGGATCCCGCGCGCCTCGCCGCGCTTGCGGGACTTCCGTCGGTATTGGCACGCGCGTATGCAGCGCGCGGTATCGAGGAACCCGCGCAACTCGCGCACTCCCTCGATCGGTTGTTGCGGGTCGGTTCGCTCGACGGCGTCGCGGCAGCCGTCGACCTGCTGCTCGCGCACCGCCGCGTCGGGGGCCGCGTGCTCGTGGTCGGCGACTTCGATGCCGACGGTGCGACGAGTTCGGCTTTGATCGTACGGGCGCTGCAGGCCTGGGGTTGGCCCGCCGTCGACTTCCTCGTGCCCAACCGCTTCGAGTACGGCTACGGACTCACACCCGAGATCGTCGCACTCGCGGCGGAGCGTGCGCCGACGCTGATCGTCACCGTCGACAACGGCATCTCGAGCATCTCCGGCGTCGCTGCCGCGCGTGCGCGCGGCATCGAGGTGCTGGTGACGGACCATCACCTCGCCGGCGCCGAGTTGCCGGACGCCAACGTGATCGTCAATCCAAACGTACCGGGTGCCACCTTCGCCTCACGCTGTCTCGCTGGTGTCGGCGTCGCGTTCTACGTGATGTCCGCGCTGCATCGCGCGCTCGGTGATGCCGCCTTGCCGTCACCCGCGACGTGGTTGGATCTGGTGGCGCTCGGCACCGTCGCCGATGTCGTGCCGCTCGACCACAACAATCGTGTGTTGGTCGCGCAGGGTCTTCAGCGTATCCGTGCCGGTCGCTGCACACCGGGGCTGCGTGCGCTGCTCGAGGTCGGTGGTCGTCCGCTCGCCGGTCTGGTCGCCGCCGACCTCGGCTTCGCCGCTGGACCTCGGTTGAACGCGGCGGGACGACTCGATGACATGTCGATCGGCATCCGTTGCCTCATCACGGATTCTCCCGCCGAGGCCGAGGAGCTCGCCAACCGTCTCGACCAGCTCAACAAAGAGCGCCGCGCGATCGAAGGCCGCATGCAGGAGGAGGCGATCGCCGCGGTGCGGCACCTCAAGGACCCTGATGATGACGGGCGCGGCCCGGCGCCCGCTGGGCGCGCGTCGTCGGGAACCCGGGTACGCCGCCGTCATGGGCTCTGCCTCTACGATCCCGGTTGGCACCAAGGCGTCGTCGGGCTGGTCGCGGGCCGGCTCAAGGACCGCATGCGCCGCCCGGTGATCGCGTTCGCCGACGCCGGTGCCGAAGAGCTGCGCGGTTCGGCCCGCTCGGTCACCGGGGTGCACATCCGGGATGTGCTCGATGCCGTCGCCACGCGTCATCCGGGATTGCTCGGCCGGTTCGGCGGCCATGCGATGGCGGCGGGGCTGACGCTGGCGCGCGGCCGTCTCGATGAGTTCGCAGAGGCCTTCGATGCCGAGGTGGCGCGGTGGCAGGCGGGCGGTTCGCTCGCCGATCGTGTCGAGACCGACGGGCCGCTCCCGATCGATGAGATCTCCCTGGTCACCGCCGAGGCGCTGCGTGCGGCGGGCCCTTGGGGTCAGGCCTTCCCCGAGCCGAGCTTCGATCAGCGCTTCCGGATCCTGCGCACGCGCATCGTCGGCGAGCGGCACCTCAAGATGTGGGTCGAGGTACCCGGGGAAGGGCGCAGGTTCGATGCCATCGCCTTCAACTTCTTCCAGGGCCGCGATGCCGGCCGCCCATTGCCGGTCGAGGCGCTGCTCGTGTACCGGCTCGACGTGAACGAGTACGCGGGCGAGCGCCGGCTGCAGTTGCTGGTCGATCATCTGCTAGAATGACCCCATGATCGAACTCGGCCTCGTCAAGCGTTCCCTCACCGACCTCCAGGAGCGCGTGCGTTCCCTACGGGGGTTTCTTTGACTACGACCTGAAGAAGGAACGTCTCGAGGAGGTCAGCCGGGAGCTCGAAGATCCCGCCGTCTGGCAGAAGCCGGAGAAGGCACAGGAGCTCGGGAAGGAACGCGCCAAGCTCGCCACCGAGATCTCGCAGATGGACTCCGCGACCCGCGCCGTCATCGACTCCGTCGAACTGCTCGAACTCGCCGAAGCCGAGGGCGATGAGGCCGTGGCCACCGAGGTGGAGCGTGACCTGCCCAAGGTCGAGGCCGAAGTCCGCAAGCTCGAGCTGCGCCGGATGTTCCGGGGTGAGATGGACCCGCGCAACGCCTATCTCGATATCCAGGCGGGAGCCGGCGGCACCGAGGCCCAGGACTGGGCGCAGATGTTGCTGCGCATGTACCTCAAGTGGGCGGCATCGCGCGGTTTCTCCGCCGAGGTCATCGACTCGAGCCCGGGTGAAGTGGCGGGGATGAAGAGCGCCACCATCGAGGTACGAGGCGATCACGCTTACGGCTGGCTGCGCACCGAGACCGGCGTCCACCGTCTGGTCCGCAAGTCGCCCTTCGACTCCGGCAACCGCCGCCATACCTCTTTCGCGTCGGTGTTCATCTCGCCCGAGATCGACGATGACATCAACATCGACATCAACCCGGCGGACCTCGAGACGGATGTCTACCGCTCGAGCGGCGCCGGCGGACAGCACGTCAACAAGACCGAGTCGGCCGTACGCATCCGACACATGCCCACGGGCATCGTCGCGGCGTGCCAGAACGAGCGCAGTCAGCACAAGAACCGCGCCACCGCGATGAAGATGCTGAAGGCCAAGCTGTACGAGCTCGAGGTCAACAAGCGCAACGCCGCCGCGAAGGTGCTCGAGGACTCCAAGTCCGACGTCAGCTGGGGTCACCAGATCCGCTCCTATGTCCTCGACCAGTCGCGCATCAAAGACCTGCGGACCGATATCGAGGTGGGCAACACCACTGCGGTGCTCGATGGCGACCTCGATCCTTTCCTCGAAGCCTCACTGAAGGCGGGCCTGTGACCGAAGACGAGAACAAGCTGGTCGCCGAACGGCGCGTCAAGCTCGCAGCGCTGCGTGCGGCAAGCGGCCCGGCGTTCCCCAATGATTTCCGTCGGGATGCGCTCGCCAGCGAGCTGCTGCTCGGCTACGGCGGTCTATCCGATGAGGCGCTCGAGGTCTCGGCGGTACGGGTGAAGGTCGCCGGCCGGATGATGTTGCGACGCATCATGGGCAAGGCGAGCTTCGTCAAGCTCCAGGACTCCTCCGGGCAGATCCAGATATTCGTGCAGCGCGAGGCGCTCGGCGAGCAGCCTTACGACGATTTCAAAGGCTGGGATGTCGGTGACATCCTCGGCGCGGAGGGCGTGCTGTTCCGCACCAAGACCGGCGAGCTGTCGGTACGCGTGGAGCGGTTGCGTCTGCTGGTGAAGTCCTTGCAGCCCTTGCCCGACAAATGGCACGGCCTTGCGGATACCGAGGCGCGCTATCGTCAGCGCTACGTCGATCTGATCATGAACGAGGACAGCCGCGCGGTGTTCCAGAAGCGCACGCGCCTCGTGCGTTTCCTGCGCGACATGCTCGATGCACGGGGTTTCCTCGAGGTCGAGACGCCGATGATGCAGCCGATCCCGGGCGGTGCGGTGGCCCGGCCGTTCGTCACGCACCACAACGCGCTCGGCATCGACATGTACCTGCGCATCGCACCGGAGCTCTACCTGAAACGGCTGGTGGTCGGCGGTCTCGAGCGTGTGTACGAGATCAACCGGAACTTCCGCAACGAAGGGCTCTCGACGCGTCACAACCCCGAGTTCACGATGCTCGAGCTCTATCAGGCTTATGCGGACTACCGCGACCTGATGGATCTCGTCGAGCAGATGCTGCGCGGCGCAGCCGAGGCCGTGCTCGGCACGCTGCAGTTCGAATCCCAGGGTCAGCACCACGACCTGCGTGACGCCTTCCAGCGCGTCACCGTCGAGGACCTGATCCTGCGCTGCAACCCGGGGCTCGAGCGCGCGCGGCTGCGTGATGTGCCCTACCTGCGTGCGGCCTGCGAGGAGCGCGGCATCCCTTGGAAACCGGGCGACGGTGCCGGAAAACTGCAGATCGAGATCTTCGAGAAGACCGGGGAACACACCCTCGTCCAACCGACCTTCGTCTACGCCTATCCGGCGGAGGTGTCGCCGCTGTCCCGCGCCAACGACCTCGACCCTTTCCTCACCGACCGCTTCGAGTTCTTCGTGGGCGGGCGCGAACTCGCAAACGGCTTCTCCGAGCTCAACGACGCCGAGGACCAAGCGGCGCGCTTCCGTGCGCAGGTCGAACGCAAGGACGCGGGCGACGAAGAGGCGATGTTCTACGACGCCGACTACATCCGTGCACTCGAGTACGGCATGCCGCCCACCGCCGGTCTGGGCATCGGGATCGACCGTTTGGCGATGTTGTTGACCGGGTCGCCCTCGATCCGCGACGTGCTGCTGTTCCCGCAGATGCGGCCGGAGTGACCGGCCTCGCTGTTCAGGGCAGGGCGTAGGGCAGCGGCAAAGCGGTCGCGACGAGCCGCTCCGTCGCAGCGTCGGTGTTCGACGGTTCCTCGTCCGTCGCCTCGTCGGCTGCGGGCTGCTCCGGCAACGGCGCTACGGCAAGGAACTCCCAAGCGCCATCCGGGCGTTTCTCGCCTTCGACCCATTGTGCGCTGCGGCCATCGGCGAAGCGCAGCGTCTCACCGGGTGTCGGCAGTGCAGCAGCCGCGTTGGAAGGGCGCGCCTCGAAGCGTTGCAGCCGACGCTTCACCCGCCCCCGGTAGTGGGCGCGGGCGATCACCTCCTGCCCCGTATAGCAGCCCTTCGTGAAGGAGATCCCGTCCAAGAGGTCGAGGTTCAGCATCTGTGCGACGAACGCGGCGCGGCTCGTCGGCAGCACCTCGGGCAATCCTGCGGCGATATCGGCGAGCCGCCATGCCGCGCGTGCGGCAGCCGCCGCAGGGTCCAGAGGGCCAGCGGGTGACGGAGGGAGGGCGGGGGCGATCGCAGACCGCGGAGCGAGGCGCAGGCAGCGCCCGTCAGGCGCATGACGCCAGATGATCGCACCGTCGTGACGCGCCGTCGCGCCCATGCTGGCGCCTGCGGGGAGGTCGGAGAGCGGCGTCTCGGCCCACAGACCCTCGATGCTCCAGGCATCCGATGCATCTTGAAGCTCGGCCTTGGAGCGCAGCAGGAGGCGTACGAGCACGGCGCGCGTGTCGGCGATGAGTCCGCGGGGCAGCACGCAGAGCACCGTCTCGGCATCCCAGGCAAGCAATCGAAGCACCGCCACGGTGCGACCCTGCGGGTTGTGAAGCCCTGCCAGCCGCACACGAGTTTCGTCCAAGGCGAGCACATCCTGAGAGAGCTGTCCGTTGAGGAACTTGCGCGCATCCGCGCCGCGCACGGCAAGCACGCCGAGGTCATCGAGCGCGACGCCGGAGCGTTCGGCGGGTGGTGGGAGAGGCGGAACGGACGTCGTCATGGTGAGGCAGAAGCGGTCGCGGAAGGTGGTCGGACACCGCGGATTCTGGCAGACTCTTCGCTGATGCAGAACAACTCCAACGCGCCCGCGCAGTATGCCTCGCCGCCCGCTGCCGAGCCGTCGTCAACGCCATCGACGCCACCGCAGCCCCCGATGCCCGCAGCCCCGCGGCGCGAGATCGGCGGCCCGCCGGGGCCCGAGCCGACGCGTTTCGGCGATTGGGAAAAGAACGGCCGTTGCATCGATTTTTGACCGACCCAGGACACGCGCATGAGCACGAGACAGCGACCACTATCGCCTCACCTTGGCATCTACCGGTTCATGTACACGATGGCGACCTCGATCGCCCATCGCATCACGGGCATCGTGCTGTCGGTGGGCCTCGTGGTGTTGGTCGGCTGGCTGTTCGCCGCCGCCTCCGGCGCTGAAGCCTACGCGGAGGCGAGCGCGCTGCTCTCGACCGGGTTCATGAAACTGCTGATCGCCGCTTGGATGCTCGCGTTCTGCTACCACCTCTGCAACGGCATCCGTCACCTGAACTGGGACCTCGGCCGCGGCCTCGAGAAGGCGGATGCGCGACGCAGCGCGATCGTCGTCGTGGCGGTCGCTGTGGCGCTAGCGGCTGCCTTGATCTACGCGGCGTTCTTCGCCGGGGTGCCGCGATGAGTCTGCGCAGCCCGATCGGTCGTGTGCTCGGCCGCGGTTCTGCCAAGTCGGGCGTCTCACATTGGTGGGTGCAGCGGCTGACCGCCGTCGCGCTCGTGCCGCTCACGGTCTGGTTCGCGTTCGCGGTCGTGCACCTGACGACCTCCGACCATGAGGCCGTGCGCGCCTGGGTGGCGAGCGGCATCAACCCGGTGCTCCTGCTGCTGCTCATCGGCGCGCTCACCTGGCATTCCGCGCTCGGCGTGCAGGTCGTGCTCGAGGACTACGTTCACGCGAAGGGTCTGAAGGTCGTCTCGCTGCTCGCTTCCACCTTCCTGCACCTGCTGCTCGCCGCCGCCGGCCTCTACGCTGTGCTGCGCATCGCCTTCACAACGGGACCCCTCTGATGGCCGCCTACAACTTCATCGACCACACCTACGATGTCATCGTGGTAGGCGCCGGTGGCGCCGGGCTACGTTCGACTTTGGGCCTCGCCGAGGCCGGCCTCTCCACCGCCTGTATCACGAAAGTGTTCCCGACCCGCAGCCACACGGTCGCGGCGCAGGGCGGCATCTCGGCTGCGCTCGGCAATATGGGCGAGGACGATTGGCGCTACCACTTCTACGACACCATCAAGGGGTCGGACTGGCTCGGCGACCAGGACGCCATCGAGTTCATGTGCAAGGAAGCGCCCGCCGCTGTCATCGAGCTCGAACACTACGGCGTGCCGTTCTCGCGCACGCCCGATGGCCGCATCTACCAGCGCCCCTTCGGCGGAATGACCACGCAGTACGGCAAGGGCATCGCGCAGCGCACCTGCGCCGCCGCAGACCGCACCGGTCACGCGATGTTGCACACGCTCTACCAGCAGTCGCTGAAGAACGAAGCCGAGTTCTTCATCGAATACTTCGCCATCGATCTCATCATGGAAGGTGGCGAGTGCCGCGGTGTGGTGGCGCTCAACCTCGCCGATGGAACGTTGCACCGCTTCCGCGCCCACCTCGTGATCCTCGCCACCGGCGGCTACGGTCGCGCCTATTTCTCATGCACTTCGGCGCACACCTGCACCGGCGACGGTGGCGGCATGGCCCTGCGCGCCGGGTTGCCGTTGCAAGATATGGAGTTCGTGCAGTTCCACCCGACCGGCATCTACGGGGCCGGCTGCCTCATCACCGAAGGCTCGCGCGGCGAGGGCGGCTACCTCACCAACTCGCGCGGCGAGCGTTTCATGGAGCGCTACGCGCCGAACGCCAAAGACCTCGCCTCGCGCGACGTGGTGTCGCGCTCGATGACGATCGAGATCCGCGAGGGTCGCGGCGTCGGCAAGGACGCCGACCACATCCATCTGCATCTCGAGCATCTCGGCGCCGATGTCATCAAGCAGCGGCTGCCCGGCATCGCAGAGACCGCGCGCGTCTTCGCCGGCGTAGATGTCAACAAGGCGCCGATCCCGGTGCTGCCGACCGTGCACTACAACATGGGCGGCATCCCCTGCAATTACCACGGCGAGGTCGTCACGCTGAAGGGCGGCGATCCTGAGTCCGTCGTGCCGGGCCTGATGGCGGTCGGCGAGGCCGCTTGCGTCTCGGTGCATGGCGCCAATCGCCTCGGCTCGAATTCTTTGCTCGATCTCGTGGTGTTCGGTCGCGAGGCGGCGCGCCATGCGGCGACCACCGTCCGTCCCGGTCAGCCGCACAAGCCGCTGCCGAAGGACGCCGGCGATCTCGCGGTGTCACGGCTCGATCGGGTCCGTCACGCCGATGGCGAACGCACCACCGCGCAGATCCGGCTCGAGATGCAGAAGATCATGCAATCCGATGCCGCGGTGTTCCGCACCGGAGAGTCGTTGCGGCAGGGTTGCGAGAAGCTGCAGCGCACCGTCGATTCGTTCGCGGATGTGCGGACCAGCGACCGCGGGCTCATCTGGAACACCGACCTCGTCGAGACCCTGGAACTCGACAACCTGCTCGGGCAAGCGGTCGCCACCGTGCGTTCTGCGGAGAACCGCAAGGAGAGCCGTGGCGCGCATGCGCGCGAGGATTTCCAGGACCGCGACGATGCGGTCTGGATGAAGCATTCGCTTTGTTGGGTCGACGACAAGGGTCAGGCGCGTATCGACTACCGGCCGGTGCACCAAAGCACCCTGACCGCTGATGTCGAGGCCATCCCGCCCAAGGCCCGGACTTACTGAGGACTGATGCCATGGCTGAATTCCGCCTGCCCCCGAATTCCCGCATCGACCGCGACGGCAAGGTGCACGAGGCGCCCGCCGGGGCGACCAATGTCCGCGCTTTCAAGGTCTACCGCTATGACCCTGACGGCGGCGGCAACCCGCGGGTCGACACCTACAAGGTCGATATGGACGATTGCGGGCCGATGGTCCTCGACGCCCTCATCAAGATCAAGAACGAGGTGGACCCCTCGCTCTCCTTCCGTCGATCCTGCCGTGAAGGCATCTGCGGCAGTTGCGCCATGAACATCGACGGCGCCAACACGCTTGCCTGCACCAAGAGCTGCGCCGATGTGAAGGCGGACGTGAAGATCTACCCGCTGCCGCACATGCCGGTGGTGAAGGACCTGGTCACCGACCTGACGCAGTTCTACGCCCAGTACGCCTCCGTGAAGCCGTGGCTGCAGTCGCGCACGCCGGCGCAGCCCGACCGCGAGCGCCTGCAGTCCCCCGAAGACCAGGAGAAGATCGACAGGCCGTCGGCCTGCATCCTCTGCGCCTGTTGCTCGACGTCCTGCCCGAGTTATTGGTGGAACGGCGATCGCTACCTCGGACCGGCCGCGCTCCTCGCCGCCTACCGCTGGATCGTCGACAGCCGCGATGACGCCACCGGTGAGCGTCTCGACGCCCTCCAGGATCCGTTCCGGCTCTATCGTTGCCACACCATCATGAACTGCACCGAGGCCTGCCCTAAGGACCTCAACCCCGCCAAGGCGATCGCCGAGGTCAAGAAGATGATGGTCGAGCGCGAGCATCTTTGAGCGCGGAGACCGGAGTCCCGGACACCGGTCGGCTGCGTTGGCGCTGTCGGCGGGGCATGAAGGAGCTCGATGTCCTGCTGGTGCGCTGGCTCGAGGGTCCCGGGCGGCTGGCTGAGGCCGGTGAATTGGCTCTATTCACCCGCTTGTTGGAGTTGCCAGACCCCGAGCTCGCGGCGTATCTCCTGCGTGATGAGGTTCCCGTCGATCCCGACTTGGCTGCGCTGGCAGCGATCATCCGCGAGCTGCCGTTCGTCGGCAGCGTCCCCGGCCGCACCTGATGTTGAGCCGCTCCCGGAGCTGTCTCAAGCGTGGGAGCGGATCGTGGAGTTCCCGGGTCTCGGTTGGTGGCTCTACCGCCGCACAGGAACTTGGAGAGGCGAGGCTCGATGGCTCGCGCGGCGCAGGCTTGACCCGCGTCTCGCCGCCGATTTCGGGCGCCGTTGTCGGGCCGCCGGGCGCGGATGGCCAGGGCAGTCGGGTCTTTGAACGGGCGGGTCTGCCGTCGGCAGCCTGTCCTCCCAGCGGGTACACTGCGTCGCGTGGACCGGCACCCGATCAACCTGACCGACGATGAATGTCTGGGCGCGAACTTTTCGTGCTTTTACCGGTCTATCTGCTCGCACCGCCTCATCTGCGGCGCGGCGGCTCCCCGCGGAGCTTCTCGCCGATGAGCGCGGAGGAGAGCGACCTCAGTCTGGTGCAGCGAGCCCAACGTGGCGAGTCCGGGGCCTTCGATGCCCTGGTGCGCCGCTACCAGCACAAGGTCGTCAAACTGGTGATGCGCTATGTCAGGAACCCGACCGAGGCTGAGGACATTGCCCAAGATGCGTTCATCAAGGCCTACCGTGCGCTGTCGAGGTTCCGCGGCGACAGCGCCTTCTACACATGGCTCTACCGCATCGCGATCAACACCGCCAAGAATTCTCTCGCGGCGCGGGCGCGCAATCCCGTCCAGCTCGATTCCAACGGGAGCGGCGATGAGGACCGGCCAGGCTTGGAGGAACGCATGATCGATACCGCCACTCCCGAGGCGCTCGCCTTGACGGAGGAGATCCGCGCCACGGTGAGCGCCGCCATCGACCGGTTGCCCGAGGACCTTCGCACCGCGATCATGCTCCGCGAACTCGAGGGGCTCTCCTACGAGGAGATCGCCAAGACCATGGATTGTCCCGTCGGCACCGTCCGTTCGCGCATCTTCCGCGCGCGCGAGGCGGTGGACGAGCGGCTGCGAGAGATCTTCGATGGCGGTTTGGGTCGTGGTGAGGTGATCGGATGAGCGGGCACGAACGCGACAGCCAGCTGTCGGCCATGTATGACGGCGAGCTTTCGGCGGCCGAGTGCGAACTGTTGGCGCGTCGTCTGGCCCGCGATGAAGGCCTGCGGCGCCAGTGGGCGGGGTACTCGCTCATCGGCGCTGCGATCCGCGGCGAACCGCTGGCAGGTCAGGCCCGCGGCGGCGGACGCGACGGTTTCGCGGAGCGCGTCGCCGCTGCGATCGCCCGGTCGGACAACCCTGGCGCCGGGTCCGTTTCCCCCACCGATGATGCCGATGCCGCGACCGCCGCGCTCGCCACCCGAGGCCCGCGGCTGCCGCGCTGGGCCGTGCCCTTGAGCGGTGTCGGTGTCGCAGCCGGCGTCGCCGCAGCGGCGATCTTGTGGTTGCGTTTCGATGCGCCCGGGGCCGCGTCGGTCGCGGCGGTCGTCCCCGTCCCGGTGCGGGTCGCGTCGGCCGAGACGGTGCTGCCTGCGCCGGAGCCGCTCTCGGCAGAGGGTGCCGCCTCCGCGCCCGACAGCTATACGGTGCCACCGCCCTCCAACGCTCCGGCGGTCCTGATGGGGGGCGCCGCGATGGCGAACTTCGTCGTGGCCCACAGCGAGGTCGCAGCGCCCTTGCTGCGTCGTAACGCACTGTCGTCCCTGGTGGCCGATCCTGAAGCGCGGTACGAAGAGATCGATGCCCCGGCGCCGGGCCAACTCCCGTCGCCGCCGCCCGAGGCGAGCGCTGAACGATGAGCACTGCGGTGGGCCGCCTGCACTTCTTGGCATGGCTCGCTTGCGCGGGTTTCGGCGCTGTCTTGCATGCCGAGCCGGCGCGCGCCCGACCGTCCGTCACCACGAACGCCGATGCACACGCTTTGCTGCACCGCATGAACGAAGCGCTCGCGCAGCGAAACTACATCGGCACCCTGCGGCACGACCGCAACGGGCGCTCCGAGACGCTGCGCGTCATCCATCGCGTCCGGGACGGCGAGGTCGCTGAACGTATCGTGCCGCTGGACGGATCGCGTCGCGAGTTCATCCGCCGGGGTCGAGAGCTTTTCTGCTTTTTGCCGGATCAAGGCATCGTGTTGGTGGAGCGACGGCCCCGCGCCGGCGGCATGCTGAACACCTTGCCGAAGCTCGATGCGCGATCCGCTCAGGCGTATGAATTGCAGGCGGTCAAGCGCGTACGCCAGCAGGGTCGCGTCGCGTATCTCGTGTCGCTCGTGCCACGCGATGGTTTCCGTTACGGCTATCGTGTCTGGATCGACGATCGGACGGCGATGCCGATCAAGACCGAGCTGCGCGACGCGGGCGGTCAGGTGATCGAGGAGACCTCGTTCAACGAACTGAGTCTGGTGGCCGACATCCCGGACAGCGCCTTCCAGCCGTCGGTGTCGACGGCCAATCTGCGTTGGTATCGGAGTGCTCCGGTACCGGTCGTCGCAGCGGCCCGACCGCCGCCGTCCGTGTGGGTCGCGAGCCAGTTGCCGCCCGGGTTCCGGCTCACGCAGAGCAGCCGCCAGAACCTGCCAGGTGCAGAGGGCGAAGTCGAACATCTGGTGTTCTCGGACGGATTCGCGTCGGTCTCGGTGTTCATCGGCTCTCCGGCGCCGCCGACCGCGCGCGTGCCTGCGCTCGGCACTGGCCTTGCGGGGGCCTCCACGACCTATGTCACGAGGGTCGAGGGGCGTCCGCTGACGGTGGTCGGTGAAGTGCCGCTGCGCACCGCGCGTTTCATCGCTGCGCAGGTGCGGCGCGCTGTCCCGCTGGAGAACCCCTCGGTGGCCACGCCTGCGCCCGGTGCCGTCACGGACGCGGTCGCGGCGCCGAAAGCGTCTCGGTGACCTGAATGGCGGTGGGCGGGCGGCTGACGCTGTTGACCCGTGAGGGCTGCGGTCTTTGCGAGGAGATGGCGGAGGAGCTCGCCGCGCTCGGTGCGCGACTCGAAATGCCGCCGCTCGAGTGTCTGGATGTCGACTCCGACCCGGAATTACTGCGTCGCCACGGTCATCGGATCCCGGTGCTGCTGTGGGACGGCGTAGCGGTCGCGGCTACCCGGCTCGACCCCGCAGAGATCGAAAGACTGTTCCGCAGCCGCTGAGTGCCGGACGGCTGGCTGCCCAGCCGGTATAATCAGGGGCTTGGCAAAAGCCTCGCCGCCTCCGGCGCGGGGGATCACCTGGAACCGATGCAGAACATCCGCAATTTCTCGATCATCGCCCATGTCGACCACGGCAAGTCGACGCTGGCCGACCGTCTCATCCAGCTCTGCGGCGGGCTTGACGCCCGTGAGATGCAGAGCCAGGTGCTCGACTCTATGGCGCTCGAGCGCGAACGCGGCATCACCATCAAGGCGCAGAGCGTCACGCTGTACTACAACGCGAAAGATGGGCAACGCTACCAGCTGAACCTCATCGACACGCCGGGTCATGTGGACTTCTCCTACGAGGTCTCGCGCTCGCTGGCCGCCTGCGACGGCGCGTTGCTGGTGGTCGACGCCTCGCAGGGCGTCGAGGCGCAGAGCGTCGCGAACTGCTACACGGCCATCGAGCAGGGCCTCGAGGTGCTGCCGGTCATCAACAAGATCGACCTGCCCTCGGCCGATCCGCCGAAGGTCATCCGCGAGATCGAAGAGATCATCGGTATCGATGCGCAGGATGCCGTGCGGGTCTCCGCGAAGACCGGCGAGAACGTGCCTGAGTTGCTCGAGGCCATCGTCGCCCACATCCCCCCGCCCAAGGGCGACCCGCAGGCACCGTTGCAGGCGCTGATCATCGACTCCTGGTTCGACAACTACGTCGGGGTGGTGTCGCTGGTGCGGGTGGTCAACGGTGCGCTGCGCGTAGGCGAGAAGATCCGCGTGATGTCCACCGGTCGTGCTTGGCAGATCGACAAGCTCGGGCGTTTCACGCCGAAGTCGCTCGGCACACGCGAGCTGTCCGCGGGCGAGGTCGGCTTCGTGATCGCGGGCATCAAGGAGATCGACGGCGCGCCGGTCGGCGACACCATCACCCTCGATGGCCGTCCCTGTGCCGCGCCGCTGCCCGGCTTCAAGCAGGTGCAGCCGCGGGTGTTCGCCGGGTTGTTCCCGCTCAACTCCGACGACTACGAATCATTCCGCGATGCGCTGGCGAAGCTCCGGCTCAACGATTCGGCGCTGCACTACGAGCCGGAGGTGTCCGGTGCGCTCGGCTTCGGTTTCCGCATCGGCTTCCTGGGCCTGCTGCACATGGACATCGTGCAGGAACGGCTCGAACGCGAGTACAACCTCGATCTCATCACCAGCGCGCCGACCGTGATCTACGAGGTCGGGATCACCGACGGCACCAGCGAGTATGTGGACAACCCGGCCAAGCTGCCGGCGCCGAACCGCATCGCCGAGATCAGAGAGCCCATCATCACCGCCAACATCCTGGTGCCGCCGGACTACGTGGGGGCGGTGCTGCAGTTGTGCACCGAGAAGCGCGGCGTCCAGAAGAAGATGCAGTACCTCGCCAACCAGGTGTCGCTGCAGTACCAACTGCCCCTCGCCGAAGTGGTGCTCGATTTCTTCGACCGTCTGAAGTCGGTGAGCCGTGGCTACGCGTCGTTCGACTACGAGTTCAGCCATTTCGCCGCTGCACCGCTCGCCAAGCTCGACATCCTCATCAACGGCGACAAGGTCGATGCGCTCTCGATCATCGTCCACCGCGACAGCGCCTACCATCGTGGCCGCGAGCTGGTCGACAAGATGCAGGAGCTGATCCCCCGGCAGATGTTCGAGGTGGCGGTGCAGGCTGCCATCGGCACGCATGTCATCGCGCGCGCCACGGTGAAGGCGCTGCGTAAGAACGTCCTCGCCAAGTGCTATGGCGGTGACATCAGCCGCAAGCGCAAGCTCCTCGAGAAGCAGAAAGAAGGCAAGAAGCGCATGAAGCAGGTCGGGTCGGTGGAGATCCCGCAGGAAGCTTTCCTCGCCGTGCTCAAATTGGGCCGTAAATGAGCGGTTACCTCGCCACGATCGCCGCGCTCCTCTCGCTTCTGGCCGTGCCGGTCACGATCGCCTGCGTGGTCGATGATTGGGTGCTTCGGCCGAAGCGGCAGTTGCGCGCGCCTGCAGGGCAGCCGCTGCCCGACCCTCCGTTGATGCGCGTCCTCTACGGGTTGCTGCCGGTCACGATCCTGGGGCTCTTCTTCAGCCTCTACACTGCCGAGCGGGCGGATTTCAGCCTGGTGTTGGTGGGGGTGGTGGCTGTGTCGGGCGTGGTGCTTCTCATCGATCGGTGGGTGTTGCGGCCGCGGCGCGATGCTGCCGCCCGCGCGGCGAGCCGTGACCCGGCGAGCGTCGAGCTGCCCGGTACCGTCGACTACGCGCGCAGCTTCTTCCCGGTGATGGCGGTGTTGTTGGTGCTTCGCTCGTTCTTCTACGAACCGTACCGCATCCCCTCGGATTCCATGATGCCGACGCTGCTCGACGGCGACTTCATCCTGGTCAACAAGAATGCCTACGGTCTGCGTTGGCCGGTGCTCAACACGCGCTTCTGGGGGGACGGTGCGCCGCGCAGAGGCGATGTTGCGGTGTTCCGCTATCCGCCTGATCGGTCGGTGAACTTCGTCAAGCGCGTGGTCGGCCTGCCCGGGGACAGGGTGGAAGTGCGTGACGATCAACTGATCATCAACGGCGTCGCTGTGCCGCTCGAGCAGAAGGGGCGCTATTCGGACGGCTGTTACCTCAACATGCGGATGGCCGAGGAGACCTTGGACGGACGCAAACATCAGGTGATGCATTGCCTGTCGGCGGACTACCTGCCGGTCGCGCCGCTCGCTGCCTGCAACCGCGATATCCCGCAGGGCTACCTCTGCAACGAAGCGACTGCCGGGATCAGCGCCGACACCGGCGACAAACTGCTGCAGGTGCCGGCCGGACATTACCTGGCGATCGGCGACAACCGCGACAACAGCAGTGACGGGCGGGCGTGGGGTTTCATCCCCGAGGACCACTTGGTGGGACGCGCGAGTCTGGTCTGGTTCAACTGGGACCTGCAACGCAGCGGCGGTCCGGACTGGGCGCGCATCGGGACCCGCATCGATTGACCAGCGCCATCACCCCCGGTTTTCCAGCCAAGTGGTTGCGCGATCGCCTCGGGATCGTGCCTAACGAGATGTCGTTGTTCGAGGCTGCCTTCACCCATCGCAGCGCGCCCGGACGGATCAACAACGAACGGCTCGAGTTCCTGGGCGACGCGGTGCTCAACCTGCTGGCCGCCGAGCTGCTCTACCAGCGTTTTCCGGCGGCGAGCGAGGGGGACCTCAGTCGTTTGCGGGCGAGGCTGGTCAGCACGGTACCGCTCGCCGAGGCGGCGCAGTCGCTGGGGCTCGGCGATGAGCTGCGGCTCGGCTCGGGTGAACTCAAGACCGGCGGCTTCCGACGCGAGTCCATCCTCGCCGACGCCCTCGAGGCGCTGATCGGTGCCGTCTACCTCGATGCCGGCCTCGAGGCGGCGCGTGCCGTGGTGACGCATTTTTGCGGACCTTTGATCGATTCTTTGCCGCCACCGGAGGATCTGAAGGATCCGAAGACCCGGCTGCAGGAGCTGCTGCAGGGTCGCGGGCTCGCCTTGCCGGAATACCGTGTCGAGCAGGTCTCGGGCGAGCCCCATGCGCAGCATTTTTCGGTGCGGTGCGAGGTCCCTGAATTGCACATGGCTACGGTGGGTGAAGGTTCGAGCCGTCGCCGTGCGGAACAGGATGCGGCTCAACACGTGCTTGATGGTTTGGCCAGGGAGGTCCGATGAACGATCCGTCGACAGAGATGGGCGACCTGTCTGCAGGTGCGCCGGCGGAAAGCGCGGCGCCGTTCCGCGCCGGTTTTGCCGCCTTGGTCGGACGACCCAATGTCGGCAAGTCCACGCTGCTGAACGCCTTGGTCGGCGAGAAGCTCTCGATCGTCACGCCTCGTCCGCAGACGACGCGCCATCGCATCGTCGGGCTGGTACATCGCCCGGAGGCCCAGATCGCGTTCGTCGACACGCCAGGGTTGCATGTCGGGGGCAAGCGTGCGCTGAACCGCGCGATGAACCGCGCGGCCGGTGCAGCCTTGGTGGACGCCGACATCGTCGTGTTCGTCGTCGAAGCCCTGCGTTGGAACGCCGAGGACGAAGCCGTGATGCAGCGCATCCGCGACGCGGGGCGGCCAGCGCTTGCGGTGGTGAGCAAGGCTGATCTCATCCAGCCGCGGCAGCGACTGTTGCCGTTCATCGCCGAACTGGCTGCCCGGCATCCGTTTCTCGGCATCGTGCCGGTCTCCGCACGCCGCGACGAGAACCTCGAGCCGCTGGTCGCCGCCATCTCGGCGTTGCTGCCGGAGTCGCCGCCGCTGTTCGATGCCGAGGACCGTACCGACCGCGACCTGCGTTTCCGCATATCGGAGATCGTGCGCGAGAAGCTCACGCTCGAGCTCAACCAGGAAGTGCCCTACGGCATCGCCGTGGGGGTCGAGCGTCTCGAGGAAGAGGACGGTCGACCGGTCGTGCATGTGGTCATCTGGGTGGACCGCGAAGGTCAGAAGCCGATCGTCATCGGCGCCGGAGGCGCCCGCCTGAAGCGCGTCGGAACGGCAGCGCGCCGCGAGATCTCGGCCCTTCTCGACGGACGTTGTCACCTCGAACTGTGGGTCAAGGTCCGCGAGAACTGGGCCGACAACGCCGCCGCATTGCGATCGCTCGGGTTGGAGTGACGGTGCGCGGGCGCCGCGTAGAGCTCGACGCCGTGTTCGTGCTGCACCACCGACCGTGGCGCGACACCAGCCGGATGCTCGACGTGTTCACGCGGGAGCACGGACGGCTCATGCTGTTCGCGCGCGGTGTACGCGGTCCGCGTTCGCGCAGCGCCTCGTTGTTGCAGCCGTTCGTACCGTTGCTCGCCTCGTGGACCGGATCGGGCGAGACCGCACAGCTGACGCAGGTCGAGGCGGCACCCGGCGGGTCTGTCGTTGGCCTGCCCGCTGGGGCGCTGCTCTCCGGCTGGTATCTCAACGAATTGTTGTTGAAGCTCGTGCTGCGCGCCGACCCCCAGCCGGCCGTGTTCGACCTCTACGCCCGCACGCTCGATCGGCTGCGCGACGGGCAAGCGGTCGCGGCGGTGCTGCGCGGTTTCGAGCGCGATCTGCTCGTGCAGCTCGGTTTCGGTCTCGAACTCGGTCGCGAGGCGCAGGGTGGCGCGCCGCTGCAGGCCGACAGGTATTATCATTTCCACCCCAGCCTCGGCTTCGTCGCGACCAGCGACGATGCGGAGGCGGCTTACGCCGGCCGGTCGTTGCTGGCGTTGGCGGAAGATGATCTGCAGGAGGATGCCGTGCTCGAAGATGCCCGACGGCTGATGCGCACTGCGTTGGATGACGCGTTGGAGGGCCGCGAGTTGCGCACACGCAGCGTGGCGCGCGCCGTCACGCGCAGCGCTGCGCGGGCCGCGGCATCGTCCGTCCAGGTGGCGTCTGCTGCCGTGCCGGCGGTCGGGCCGCCTTCCGGGGAGACGTCGACATGACGGTCGCTGCCGCCTCCGGCGGACCCGGTCACCTGGCGCTCGGCGTAAACATCGACCATGTGGCGACCCTGCGCCAGGCGCGTCGCATCCACTACCCGAGCCCCTTGGAGGCGGCCTTGGTCGCCGAGCGCGCGGGAGCCGACAACATCACGCTGCACCTGCGCGAGGATCGTCGCCACATCCAGGATGCCGATGTCGAGGCGATGCGGCCATTGCTCGCGACCCGCATGAACCTCGAACTGGCGGTCACCGACGAGATGATCGACTTCGCCTGCCGGATCCGTCCGGCGGATTGTTGTCTGGTGCCCGAGCGTCGGGCGGAGATCACGACCGAGGGTGGCCTCGACATCGCCGCGCAGGTGGCACGGTTGAGCGCCGAGTGCGCGCGGCTCACCGCCGCAGGCATCCGCGTCGCTTTGTTCATCGATCCCGATCCGGTGCAGATCGAGGCCGCAGCGCGGGTCGGTGCCCCGGTCGTAGAGCTGCATACCGGTCGCTATTGCGAGGTTTCCGGTGCGGATACGGCCAGCGAGCTTGCGCGGCTGCGTCTCGCGTCGCGGATCGCGGTCGAGCATGGTCTCGAGGTGCACGCCGGTCACGGTCTCAACGGCGACAATGTCGCTGCGGTAGCCGCGATCCCTGAGGTGGTCGAACTCAACATCGGCCATTCCATCGTCGCGCGCGCGGTGTTCATCGGTTTTGCAGCGGCGGTCGCCGAGATGCGCGGGCTGATGACAGCCGCGCGGCTTACGGCCGGCGATGGGAGGAAGACGGCATGACCGTGTTGGTGTTCGACATCGAGACCATCCCGGACATTGAGCTCGGGCGGCGTACTTTCGGCTTGGACGGTCTGAGCGATGCACAAGTGGCCGAGGCGATGTTCGCCCAGGCCCGGCGGCATTCGGGGAGCGATTTCCTGCCGCATGAACAGCATCGGATCGTGGCGATCTCTTGCGTCCTTCGCCAGGCCGGTACGCTGAGCGTCTGGAGCCTCGGCGACCTTGATTCGGGTGAGGACGAGCTGGTGCGGCGTTTCTTCGACGGCATCGAGCGCCACACGCCCGATCTCGTGTCGTGGAACGGCGGTGGCTTCGATCTGCCGGTGCTGCACTATCGTGCACTCAAGCACGGCATCGTGGCGCAACGATACTGGGAGAACGGGCAGGGTGATTCCAGCTTCCGCTGGAACAACTACCAGAGCCGTTACCACGAACGGCACACCGACCTCATGGATGTGTTGTCGGGCTTCCAACCGCGCGCCAAGGCGAGCCTGATGGACATGGCGTACCTGCTCGGTCTGCCGGGCAAACTCGGTTTCTCTGGCGCCGAGGTATGGCCCGCCTACCAAGCGGGCGACCTGCAGGGCATCCGCCGATACTGCGAGACCGATGTGCTCAACACCTGGCTCGTGTTCCTGCGGTTCCAGCACATGCGCGGTCGCATCGACACCACCGAACTCGCCGAGGAGCACCGGCGCGTGCGTGACCTGCTGGCCGGATCGACCGAGCCGCATCTCGCCGAGTTCCTGGCCGCGTGGGATACGCCGGCGACATGACCCGCGGGTCGATGCAGCCCGGTCCGCCCGAGGAGGGCGTCGTGACCGCACTCAACCACGATGGCGAGGGGGTGTTGCGCGGCGAGAAGACCGCGTTCGTGCCCGGGGCGCTGCCCGGTGAGCAGATCCGCTTCCGGCGGGTGCGTCGTCACCGGCAACATGACGAGGCGGAGCTGCTCGAGCTCGTGACGGCGTCCCCCTCGCGTGTGGCGCCGCCCTGCGCGCACTTCGGCGTCTGCGGGGGCTGCGCCATGCAGCACATCGACCCGGCCGCCCAGATCGCTGCCAAGCAGGCCGAGATCGCGGCGACGCTCGCGCGTATCGGCCGCGTGGAGCCGCGTCGTTGGCTCGAGCCTTTGCGCGGGCCGTCACTCGGCTATCGGCGTCGTGCGCGTCTCGGCGCGAAGTTCGTCCCCAAGCGCGGGCGGGTATTGGTCGGGTTCCGTGAACGGTCAAAACCCTATGTGGCGGCGCTCGACGCCTGCGCGGTGTTGGCGCCGCCGCTCGATGGTCTGATCACGCCCTTGTCGGAGCTGCTCACCGGGCTCGACAGTCGACGCACGATCCCGCAGGTGGAGGTCGCGGTCGGCGAGGATGCCGTGTCGCTCGTTTTCAGGGTGCTCGAACCGCCGGGTATGTCCGACCTCGCGGCACTCCATTCCTTCGGCGAGGCCCACGGGCTGCGCATCCACCTGCAGCCCGCCGGCAACGACAGCATCCGACTGTTGCGTGGGCCCGATGCGCAGTGGGCCGCTGCAGCGGCGGCCGACGAGCCGTGGCTGCACTACTCGCTACCCGTCGCCGGCCGCGATGAAGACCTGCGCTTCGCTTTCCGGCCCACCGACTTCATCCAGGTCAATGCTGCGGTCAACCGGATGATGGTCGCGCAGGCGGTCGATCTTCTCGAGGTCGGCCCTGAAGACCGGGTGCTCGACCTCTTCTGCGGTCTGGGCAACTTCACGCTGCCGCTCGCGCTGCGCGCACGCGAGGTGGTCGGCATCGAAGGGGATGCCGCGCTGGTGGCGCGCGGCACCCAGAACGCCGCGCTCAACGGGATCGGCAACGCGGTGTTCCATGCGGCCGATCTCGCGTCCGCCGAGGGTGGTGCGGCCGCGTTGGCCGGTGGCTTCAGCCGTGTGCTGCTCGATCCGCCTCGAGCGGGTGCGCTCGAGGTGTTGCCGCGGATCGCTGCACTCGGCGCCGAGCGCATCGTCTATGTCTCCTGCCATCCCGGGACGCTCGCCCGTGATCTCGAGCAGCTCTGCCATGTCCATGGCTATCGCCTCGAGGCTGCCGGCGTGATAGACATGTTCCCCCACACGACGCATGTGGAATCCATGGCAGTCTTGGAGCGCGCCCGATGACCCTCGGCCCACTCATGATCGATCTCGAGGGGACGGTGCTTCAGCCGGAGGAGCGCGAGATGTTGGCGCACCCGTCGGTCGGCAGCGTGATCCTCTTCGCCCGCAACTACGCCGAGCCCGAGCAGTTGACCCGGTTGGTCGCTGATATCCATGCGGTGCGCTCGCCGGCGTTGATCGTCGGCGTCGATCACGAAGGCGGTCGGGTCCAGCGCTTCCGAGCGGGGTTCTCCAAGTTACCGCCGATGCGCCGCATCGGCCATGAACATGACGCCGACCCGCAGGCCGGGGCGGCGCTGGCGCGGGAGCTCGGCTGGCTGATGGCCGCGGAACTGCGCGCACACGGCGTCGATCTGTCGTTCGCGCCCTGCGTCGATCTCGACTACGGAGTGAGCGAGGTCATCGGCGATCGCGCATTACATACCGACCCGGCGGTGGTCGGTGCGCTGGCGGTCGCCTATCAGGCCGGTATGCGCAGCGCCGGCATGTCAGCGACGGCCAAACATTTCCCGGGTCATGGGGCGGTCGTGGCCGACTCGCACCATGCGCTGCCGGTGGACCGCCGCCGGCTCGTCGACCTGGATGCCGACATCGCACCCTATCGGCTCTTGATCGCCAACGGGCTCGCCGGCGTGATGGTGGCGCATGTGCTGTACCCAGAGGTCGATTCGGTGCCGGCAAGCGCGTCAGCGCGGTGGATCCGCGGCATCCTGCGCGAGGAGCTGCGTTTCCAAGGCGTGGTGTTCGCCGATGACCTCTCGATGGTGGGCGCCGCAGCCGTGGGCGGCATCGTCGAGCGTGCCGAGCGTGCGCTGGACGCCGGCTGCGATGTGCTCCCGGTCTGCAACCATCGACCGAGCGCGATCGCGGTGATCGAGGGTCTGAAAGCCGCACCGGATCCGGTCGCGGCACTGCGGCGCGTGCGATTGCGCGGTCGTCCGCAGCAGGACATCGAGGCCTTGCGTGCCTCGGATCGATGGCGGATGGCGCAGCAGGCCTTGGAGCGCTGCACGGCGCCGCCGGACCTTCGTCTGGCCTGACCTCTCGCTCAGCCGCCCGGCGTCACCACGGCGATCACGCCGATGGCGGGATGATCGTAATAGTTGCGCTCGTTGAAGCGGATGCGGCGGATCTCGTTGAGCTGTGCGGCTGGGTTGCCGTCGCTCGCATGCCGCAAGGTCATGCCGAAATGCAGCAGGGTACCTCGCTCCAACTGGAAGCTGCCTGACAGGCCGGGCACATCGATCCCCAAGCGTTCGAGCGGCAGTCCGCTGCGGGGGGCGCCCCAGGATGCTGCGGTCTGCACCCAGCCGGTATGTACCAGGATGCGATAGCCACCTCGGGTGAGCTTCTCGCGGGCGCCGCCCAACTGCATGCGGCTGCCGGGGAGCGGTCCGATGTAGCGGGCGACCTGCGTGCCGGCGGTGTCGCTGGCGCCACGCGAGGGGGCTGCAGAGGGTGCTGCATCGCTGCGGCCGCCGGGCGCCCGGAACACGATCACCTCCACCGAATAGGTGCCGCTGCCGGATGCGGCAGCCGGCGTCTGCGGCGTCGCAGCCGGCTTGGTCGCCTGGCCAGCGGCAGGGCCGGTGATGACCAGCGACAGCACCGTCAGCGCGGGCAGCCAGGCGGAGCGGGATCGGATCGTCATCCTCATCCGCCCATGATAGCCGCACCGCCGCCGAGGCGCTGCAACAGCCCTGTGACGAACTCGAAACGCTCGTTCTCATCGACGAGCGGGTGGGAGACTCGCAGCTTCAGCGGCCCTTCCAGCCGGTACTCCCGGGGGTTCGACTGCAGCAGCGCGATGACTTTCTTCGGGTCGATCGAGTTCTGTGCTTCGAACTGCAGCTGCCCGCCGTGCGTACCGAAGTCCACCCTGCGCAGGCCGAGACGCCGGGCGACCAATCGCAGCCGCGCCGTCCGCAGCAGGTTGCGGGCAGCTGTCGGCAGCTCGCCGAAGCGGTCGGTCAGTTCGACGAGCATGCCGTCGAGGGCGTCCTCGTCGGGCGCGGCGGCGATGCGCTTATAGAGCGCGAGGCGCACTTGTACGTCGCCGACGTAGTCCTCCGGGAGCAAGCTGGGCACCCGCAGCTCCACTTCGCTCTGTGAGGCGAGCGGCGCGTCGAGATCGACGCGGCGACCGGCGCGCAGCGCCTTCACCGCGCGGTCGAGCATGTCGAGGTACATGGTGAGGCCGACTTCCGCCATCTCGCCGCTCTGCTGCTCGCCGAGCAGTTCACCAGCGCCGCGGATCTCGAGGTCGTGGGTGGCGAGCACGAAGCCGGCACCCAGCTCCTCCAAGGATTCCAGGGCCTCCAGTCTCTTGAGTGCGTCCCCTGTGAGCGCCTTGCGCGACGGGACCAGCAGATAGGCGTACGCGCGGTGATGCGAGCGACCCACGCGGCCGCGCATCTGGTGCAGCTGGGCGAGGCCGAAGCGGTCTGCGCGGTCGATGATGATGGTGTTCGCGCTCGGGACGTCGATGCCGCTTTCGATGATGGTGGTCGCGACCAGGATGTCGAAGCGCCGATGGTAGAAGTCGACCATCATCTGCTCGAGCTCGCGTTCGCGCATCTGGCCATGCCCGATGCGGATCTTGGCCTCGGGTACCAGCTTGCCGATCGACTCGGCGACCCGGGCGATGTCCCGGACCTCGTTGTGCACGTAATAGATCTGACCGCCGCGGCGCAGTTCACGCAGGATGGCCTCGCGCACGGTGGCATCGTGCCATTCGGTGACGAAGGTCTTGATCGGCAGCCGCTCTGCCGGCGGCGTGGCGATGATGGACAGCTCACGCAATCCGCCGAGCGCCATGTTGAGCGTGCGCGGGATCGGCGTCGCGGTGAGGGTCAGCACATGCACCTCGGCGCGAAGGGCCTTGAGCCGCTCCTTGTCGCGCACGCCGAAACGATGCTCTTCGTCGATGATGACGAGCCCGAGATCCTTGAAGCGCGGTTGTGCGTGCAGGAGGCGGTGGGTCGCGATCAAGATGTCGACGGCTCCGCTCTCGACACCCTCCAGCGCGGCGGCGGATTCCTTGCCGGAGCGGAAACGCGACAACGATTCGATCCGCAC